>Ga0310829_1001496_pt1 | contig 12805 bp, 10 predicted proteins | sample WT_ome_4_FD_202244 | JGI IMG/M metagenome (GOLD analysis project Ga0310829, IMG submission 202244) | Sorghum-adapted microbial communities enriched on wild type (WT) sorghum from Joint BioEnergy Institute, Emeryville, California, United... ... | reverse complement strand
GCCGGAGAACACTTTGCCGGTCACATGTTGAACGGACGGGCTGCCCGCCTGCACGGCTTGTCCCTGCCCGGAGGCGAACGTTTCATGGTAGACGATGACGGCTTCCGCCGCCGCAACGGGGGCGGCCAATCCCCCTGGAACAACCACCAACAACAGAGCCAACAACAACGCTGCGAACCTTCGTTTTCTGCTTTTCATCGACCCGCATACCCCTTTCCTGGCATGGATTTTTGATTGGAAAACGACTTGGGTGGGCTGGATGGCGCAACAAAACAAAAATAAAGCGCTTTCATCCGCATACAAATTTTATCTTATCTCTCTTTGATTGCATTTTTGACCCGAGGAAATTTAGTTCTTGCTTTCATAATTTAAGATTCTGCTTCGCCGTGTGTTCGTTCGCTTCGTTTTTGCCGGCCTTTTTCGCTATAATGGGGTCATCGGCGCGAAGATTCTGCCGCAGGGCAAAAGGATGGAGAATCGCATGTTTGTGCGCAGGGAAAGCTTGAAGCAATACGTCGCATGGTATCCGGTCACGTCGCTGCTCATCGCGGTGAACGTCATTCTGGTGCTGCTCATGGAGATCGCCGGGTCGCCGAACAACAGCCTGACGCTGCTCCGCTTCGGCGCCATGTTCTCCGTCGGGGAGGTCGAGCCGGAATGGTGGCGCTATGTGACGGCCATTTTTCTGCATGCCGGCTGGGAACATCTGCTGTTCAACTGCTTCGCGCTGTACGTGTTTGCGGCGCCGCTGGAACGGATGCTCGGCCACGTCCGCTATTTGATGTATTACGTGCTCAGCGGGGTGATCGGCAATCTGGCGAGCAAGCTGCTCCATTTCAACGATTACATCGGAGTGGGGGCATCCGGGGCCATTTACGGCGTTTACGCCGCTTACGTGTTCATCGCCCTGTTCCGCAAAGATTTGCTGGATGAGTCTTCGCGCAAGATCATCAAAATCATTGTCATCGTCGGTTTCGTCCATTCCCTGGTCATGTTTTGGCGGGTCGACTTGTGGGCGCATCTCGGCGGATTCGTCGGCGGATTTGTGCTGATGGCGCTTATCGTGCTGTCGATCCGGGCGAGGAGGCAATGAGCCGTTTGCCTGTTTTTCGTTCCGGTTGTAAGATAAGGGTGGCATGGAACCGATCGTCAAAAAAAGGAGGAGCAATCCATGGCAAAACCGGTTGAACCGAACAAGCCGCTCGTGACGCACATGTACACGGCGGATCCTTCGGCCCACGTTTTCGAAGGAAAAATCTACATCTATCCGTCCCACGACATCGAACACGACGGACCGGACAACGACAACGGCGACCAGTACCAGATGGAGGATTACCATGTCCTGTCGCTGGACGATTTCAACTCGCCTGTTGTCGACCACGGCCAGGTGTTGCACGTGAAGGACGTGCCGTGGGCGTCGAAGCAAATGTGGGCGCCGGACGCGGCATACAAGAACGGCAAATATTACTTTTACTTCCCCGCGCGGGACAAGGAAGGCATTTTCCGCATCGGTGTCGCCGTCTCGGACAAGCCGTACGGCCCGTTCAAGCCGGAACCGAACTACATCCCGGGCAGCTTCAGCATCGACCCGGCCGTGTTTGTCGATGATGACGGCAGGGCGTACATGTATTTCGGCGGGCTGTGGGGCGGCCAACTGGAAAAATGGGTGACCGGCACGTTCGTGCCGGATGCGGAAGGCCCGGCGCCGGACGAACCGGCCATCGGCCCCCACGTGGCGGAACTTTCCGACGACATGCTGACGTTCAAGGAAAAACCGCAGCAAATTTCCATCGTGGACGAGAACGGCGACCCGATCAAAGCCGGCGACAACGAGCGCCGCTTCTTCGAGGCTTCCTGGATGCACAAGCGCGACGGCTGGTACTACTTCTCCTATTCCACCGGCGACACGCATTACCTCGCCTACGCCATGAGTCGCGATCCGAAGGGGCCGTTCACCTACAAGGGCAAAATTTTGACGCCGGTCATCGGCTGGACGACGCACCATTCCATCGTGGAGTTCCAGGGCAAATGGTACCTGTTCTACCACGACAGCTCCCTGTCGGGCGGCGTCAACCACCTGCGCAGCGTGAAATACACGGAACTGCACTACAACGAAGACGGCACGATCCAAACGATCGAATACAAACCGTGACGGGAAGATCGGATGCGGGTCCTTGGCTCCCGCCCAACGTCAGCCTCCGGGGAACCGGAGGCTTTTTCGTTGTTGTCGGGCATATCCGCGGCCTGGCCGTGCGATGGTGGCGGTCGGGCCGCGCATGTTGGTAAGATATAGGGAGAAGGGCCAAAACGGACAAGTTGAAAGGATTTCAAGGCATGGGCAGCTACATCGAGTTTCAAAACGTCAGCAAAATCTACAAGACCGGCGACGTGGAAGTAAAGGCGCTCATGAATGCCAGTTTCACCGTGGAAAAAGGGGAAATCTGCATGATCGTCGGGGAGTCCGGCGCGGGCAAGACGACGCTGCTCAACATTCTCGGCGGCATGGATACGCTCACCGAGGGGCGCGTGTTTCTCGACGGACAGGAAGTGTCCGCCTTCAACCAACGGCAATTGGCCGCCTACCGGCGCCACGACGTCGGTTTCGTGTTCCAGTTTTACAACCTGATCCCGAACCTGACGGCGCTGGAAAACGTGGAGATGGCGACCCAACTGTCGAAGCGGCCGATGGACAGCCGCAAGGTGCTGGAGGAAGTGGGGCTTGCCCACCGCGCCGGCAACTTCCCGGCCCAGCTGTCCGGCGGCGAGCAACAGCGCGTTGCCATCGCCCGCGCGCTGGCGAAAAATCCGAAGCTGCTCCTGTGCGACGAGCCGACCGGTGCGCTGGATTACGTGACCGGCAAGGCGGTGCTCAAGCTGCTGCAGGATGCCAGCCGGAAAACCGGCATGACCGTCGTCATCATCACCCACAACACGGCGCTGACGGCGATGGCGGACCGGGTCATCCGGGTGAAGAGCGGACAGATCGCCGACGTGCGGCTGAACGAGCGGGCCGTCCCGGTGGAAGAGATCGAGTGGTGAGGCGGCGATGAACAGGGCGTACCGGAAAAACGTGGCACGGACGATCACCCGCAGCCTCGGCCGCTATTTGGCCATTTTCGCCATTATCGCCCTCGGCGTCGGTTTTTTTGCCGGCATCCGGCAGACGAAACCGGCGATGATCGCGACGGCGGACAACTATGTCAAGGAATACCGGCTGTTTGATTTCCGCATCCTGTCCACCATCGGATTTACCGCGGAGGAAGCGGAGCGGGTGCGGGAAATGGCGGATGTGGAGACGGCGGCGGGGGCGGTTTCCAAAGATTTCGTCTTCAAAGACCGGGAAGGCAACACCGGCGTGCTGCGCGCCCATTCCCTTGCCGACGGGGTGAACGTGCCGGATCTGAAGGCGGGGCGCATGCCGGAGGCGGGCGACGAGATTTTGCTTGACGCATCCGTCTTTCCGGAATCGGCCATCGGCACCGTCATCCGGGTGGCGGAGGAAAACGCCGACGAGACGAAGGATGCGCTCGCTTATGCGGAGTACACCGTCACCGGGCTGGCGCGTTCGGTTGCCTACATGAACACCGAGCGGGGCACGACGACCCTCGGCAACGGCAAGCTGACCGGATTTGCCTATTTGCCCGAATCGGGTTTTTCCTTTGACAATTACGGCGAATTGCTCCTGGTCATGGAACACGATCATGAAGCGTACAGCGACGCCTACGGGCAGGCCGTCGACGCCTGGAGCGAAACGCTGGAATCTGGCGTCGCCGCCCTGGTGAACGAACGGTACGAATCGGAGATGGCCAAAGCACGGGCCGAGATCGACGATGCCCGCAGGGAGCTGGCGCAGGAGACGGAGAAGGCCGAGGCGGAACTGGCGGATGCCAAGGCGAAGCTGGACGACGCATTGAAGGAAATCGAACGGGGAGAACGGCAGCTGGCAGACGCCCGGGAGGAAATCCGGAAGAAGGAAAACGAACTTGCCGGGACGGAGCGCGCCCTGCGCCTGCAGATGGAACAGGCGGCCGCCCTCGGCGATCCCGCCCTGACGGCTCCCCTCGAAGCCGCCCTGGCGCAGGTTGCGGTCGGCCGGGCGGAGCTTGAAGCGGGCAAGGAGGAACTGGACGCCCGGGAGCGGGAACTGGAAGAGGCCCGCAGGGAATGGGCGGAAGGCCTGGGGGCGTACGAGAAGGGCGTCCGGGAACTGGAGGAGGAGCGGGCCGGAGCGGAGGCGGAAATCCGCGAAGCGGAGGAGGAACTGGCTGCGTTCAAAGCGCCGGAAGTGTATGTCCTCTCGCGGGACACGAACACCGGCTACGTCTCCTTCGAAAACGATGCCAGCACCGTGGAAGGAATCGGCAAGGTGTTCCCCCTGTTTTTCCTCCTGATCGCCGCCCTCGTCTGCTCCACGACGATGACCCGCATGGTGGACGACGAACGGACGCAGATCGGCACGCTGCGCGCCCTCGGCTACGGCAACGGCGCCATCATGGGCAAATATGCGATCTATGCGGGGAGCGCCGCCCTGTTGGGATGCATCGTCGGTTATGTCGTCGGCATCCGGGTGTTTCCGGCGACGATCTGGCAGGCGTATTCGATCATGTACGGCTTTGCAGACATCACGGTGGCGGGGGATTCGGTCCTTTTTGCCCTGTCGCTTGTGGTGTCGCTCCTCTGCTCGGTGGGGACCGCCTGGGCCGCCTGCCGCAACGAATTGAGGCGCATGCCGGCGGAATTGATCCGCCCGAAGGCGCCGCCCGCGGGCAAGCGCATTTTGCTGGAACGGATCGGTTTTCTTTGGCGCAGGCTGAAGTTTTTGCACAAGGTGTCGGCCCGCAACATTTTCCGCTTCAAAAAGCGGCTGTTCATGATGATTCTCGGCATCGCCGGCTGCATGGCGCTGGTGGTGACCGGATACGGCCTCAAGGACTCGATCACGAACATCGCCGAGTTTCAGTTCGACGAAATCATGCATCATGACTTGAGCGTGACGTTCAGCGAGAAGCTGACGGAGGAACTGGCGGCGGAAGCGTTGGAAGACGCCGGGGGAATCATCGATCACGCGATCATCCAGGAGACATCCGTGGATGCCCTGCGGGAAGACGGGGGGATCGGCAAAACCGTCTACCTGATTGCCACCGACGATCCCGCCATCGGCCGGTTTGCCGATTTGCACCGGGACGGGAAACGGGTGGCGTTTCCCGGAGCCGGGGAGACGGTGCTCAGCGAGAAACTGGCGTCCATCCTCGGCGCGGAAGTCGGCGGCGAGGTGACGTTCCGTTACGCGGGCGAAAAGCGGGTGACGCTGAAGGTGTCGGGCATTTTTGAAAACTACGTGATGCACTATGCCTACGTGACGGCGGACACCTTCGAGCAGGCGTTCGGCGAACCGTACGAGCCGAAGACGCTGTATTTGATGCTGGAGGAAGGGGCGGATGCCCATGCCCTGGCCGCCAAAATGATGGAACATGAAGATGCGGCCTCGGTCAACGTCGTGGCGGATATCCGCAACACGGTGGAACGGATGATGGGCCGGATGAATTACGTCGTCCTGCTCGTCATCGCATCGGCGGGGGCGCTCGCGTTCATCGTGCTGTTCAACCTGACCAACATCAACATCACGGAGCGGGCGCGGGAAATCGCCACCCTGAAGGTGCTCGGGTTTTACCGGAACGAAACGAGAAGCTACGTGTTCCGGGAAAATCTCGTGCTGTCGCTCATGGGCATCGTCGTCGGCCTGCCGCTCGGCGTGTTGTTGCACCGGTTCGTGATGGGGCAGATCAACATCGACATCGTTTCCTTCGAGGTGACGATCCTGCCGCAAAGCTACCTGTACAGCGTGCTCACGGTGCTCGCCTTCACGCTTGCAGTGAACTTGCTGATGGACGGCAAAATCGAGCGGATTTCCATGGCCGAATCTTTGAAGTCGATGGAGTGAATGCGGGCAAGCTTCCATCGGTCGGACAGTCCGGTTCGGCAATGGAGAAGGGACGCGTTCAGCGTCCCTTTTGTTGTTGCGATGGGGTATGGCGGTTTTGCGGGAATCCGGTGCAGGGGGCCGCTTCATGTTGCCGGTTTTGCCGATTCCGGATTTTCGGGCGTGTTGCAAATATGCAGGACATTTTTGCTGTCGTCGGATTTTCGGGCGAATGTGTTGCAAGAATTCTGGTATTTTCGATGCGGTCGGATATGCGATCAATTGTGTTGCAAAAATGCAGTGCATTTTCGTTGTTTTCGGATTTTTGGGCGATTGTCATGCAAAACTGCAGCATGTTTTCTCCAACTTCGGATTTTGGGGAAAATATGCTGCAATATCGCAGGATATTGGCATTTTTTAGGATTTTCAGGAAAATATGCTGCACATATGCATCACAATTTGCCGTGCAGGGATGTCCGGGTCCATGCACCGGCTTGTTCCGCCTCGGATGAAGGCCGGCCTGCAAAATCGGCAGACCGACAATTGCCGGTCGTCTCCCCGTCAATGGAAGACATCCTCAATCGTTTGAAGGTTTTCGTTCTGATACCAGACCACGTGACGGTCGTGCATCCAGCCGAGCAGGATGCCGGCGCCCAGCTGCCGGCCGTTCTCCGTCGACAGTTCCCCTGCAGGCAGCAATTGTCCGTCGACCGAGAGCACGTCGTCGATGACCGTGCCGGCGCGGCTGTCGTCCAGCAGCACGATGGCACGGGTTTCGCCCGTTTCGACGGCGATGCGGGACAGATCCGTTGAATAACGGAACCGGCTGCCGGGAACCGTCCTCAGTTCGGCCCTGCCGCTGTCCGTGCGCCAGGTCAGCCATCCCCGTTTCCAAACCGTTTCATGCCCTTCGGTGATTTTCGTCGAGGTTTCGGCGCCGATCGTCACGTCGTCAATCCACCCGATCTCCAGGTGGGCCAAAAATCCGTCACTCTTTGCTGTGTAGACAGCGTTTTGCCGCTCATGGAGGACAGAGCCGTTTGCCGCATCCACCACCACGGCATCAACCTCGGACCCGAGGCCTTCACGGCTCAGCAACAGGGCCAGACGGGTGCCGTCCGGCGAAGCGGACATGCCGTACACGGCCCGGTTTTCGGGCGCCGACCAGATCCGTTCCGCAATGCCGGTATCGGCATTCAGCCGGAAGATTTCGTTGTTGCGGGAAAGATAGAACCATTGATCACCGGTGTACAGCGGCGACAGCCGGAGCGGCAGCATCCGCCCGGCCGCTTCATCCTGCGGCGCCGGCAAGGCGACTTCCCGTTCCCCGGCGCCGGATGCGCCGGGCTGCCGGAAGGCAAGGGGCACGTCTTGCCACTTGTCTTCATCGGGAAAATAAAGCCGGAATCCGCCATCGGTCAGGAAGGCCACGGCGTACCGGTTTGCCGATGCGTCATGCGCGAGCCGGACGACGGCGGATTCGGGCGCATGAACCGTACGGTATTCACCCGTTTGGGTGTCGTAGATGGTGAGGGTCGGGGAAAACGCATCAGCGGATGCATCCGGGGAAGCGCCCGAAGATGCCGGATCGGCCGAAGATCCGCCCGTTGCCGATGGCGATTCCGTTGCAGGATCCCGGGCTCCAAGGGCCAATTCCGTGCCGGTTCCCCCCGGACCGCCGGAAACTTCCGCATCCGGCCCCGGCTGCCCGGAGGAATCCGCATTTGTGCATCCGGACAGCAGCAGAATGGCAACGATCAGGGCAAGCATGTTTTTCAGCATCGATTTGCAACCCTTCTTGCATGGTATTTCTTTACATATGACGATGGAAAACCCAAAAAGTTGCTCTTTCCGGATCACGTTGCCGCGTCGAACGCTGCCGGAACGTTTGGGCGACGTCGGGCAGCCTTGTTTTATACCGTTTTATCATTTCCTGCACCCTTTTTCGGGAAACGGCGAGATGCTGCACTTGAAAAAAGAGAACGGTCCGCATTTCGCCTGCCAAGTCATCATCCCGTGCGCTTGCGCATATGATGTGCCGAAACCACGCGGAAAGGAACGACAGACATGCAACCTTTTTATCCACAGGCCTATCCCGTGCGGCATGAGTATTGGCGGTACGGAGCGAACGCGCCGTTTTTCGGTACGGGGCCGTACGGCCACCTTGCGGGCAATCCGCTTGGCCAGTCTGCCCCTCCGGCAAGCCAATCCAACGGACAATCCGGTGCATCAGCCGGAAATCCGTCCCCGTCATCCGGCCATTCACCGGGTTATGCTTCCGGCCCGTCGGCCGGTTTTCCGGCAGCGGCGTCCGGTTCGCTCCCGGATTTTCCGGTCCGTCAACCTTCCGGCTCCCCGTACGGCCAAACCTTTATCCCGCATTCCGGCCCCCCGTTCGGAACGCCCGGACTTCCGGGTTATGCTGCCGGCGGGTTGCCTTTCACGGCGGCCATCCAGACTTGGCCGATCGGCTGGCACGGTCCCATGCATCCGGCGTACCGGGCGGTGTATCAGGGATCACCCTCTCCGATCCGTGAACCGGCCGGTGAAGAGGAACGTTTTGAAAATATGGATGGCGAACGTCAGCAACTGAAGGATTACGGGCCGGATCCTTTCGTCATCGACATCGAGGACGCTGCGGAGCGGAACCAGACATTCCGCACGGCACTTTGGACGGGTACGCATCTGCAGCTTGTGTTGATGAGCATCCCGGTCGGTGAAGAAATCGGGCTGGAACGGCACGGCGAAACCGACCAGTTCATCCGGATCGTGGAAGGAAGGGCCCTGGTGCAGATGGGCAACGCCGCCGATCGCCTGGACTTCCAGAGATACGTTGATGAGGATGACGTCATTTTGATTCCCGCTGGCACCTGGCACAACATCAGCAACACCGGCCAACGACCGCTCAAGCTGTATACCCTCTATGCGCCCCCGGAACACCCGCGGGGAACGGTGCACGCGACGAAGCAGGACGCTTTGGCCGCGGAAGGCTGAAACGGCAACCGTACCCTGCCGTCGGGCAATTGAACACGAAAGCCATCATCACCATGCCCATACAAGGGAAGAAGCGGCATGAACGTCATTTCCCTTAAGCCGTCAGGATGACAATGGGAGTCTGCCCGTCTGAAAAGGAAATCCCCCGGAACCGTTTGCGCGGTCCGGGGGATTTTTGCTGTTTCTGCTGTCCGTTCAATTTTGCCGACTTTCGGGACTTTTTCCGGATCCGGTTGCCGTTACGCCTCCAGTTCCTCCGCTTTCACCGTGAACCCTTCGATGACGGCGTCTTCCTCCAGTTCGATCATCAGATACCGTTTCCCCTTGTGCACCACTTGCCGGACGTATGGCAAATCCTGCGGCGCAAGGGTGATGGTGGCGGCTTTCGTCTGGATTTTGACCGACTTGCCGGTGTATTTCGGGATGACGCTCGTCGCCTTCAGTTCGTAGTGGACGTCATTGGCGGCCTGCAGGAAGGCTTCCTCCACCTTTTCCCGGGTAACCCCTTCCAGCCCGCTGTCCGTCAAAATCCGTTCCACGTCCCGGCAGTCCAGCATCGGCGCGTCCGGTTCTTCGTTTTCCTCGATCATCTGGTGGATTTCCCCGTACACCTGGGCGAGAGTGGCCGCCGGCAACGCGTCGCCCGCCACGTCCCGCACGATTTCCGTGAACAGTTCCCGGTCCTCCTGGGCCGTCGGCTTCGGCTCGCAATTGAGGACGTCTTCGATGAAACGGATGTCCGGCATGTTCGCCTTGCCGGCGGTGTACAGCACATGATTGACGTCGGCGGAGTCGTCCGACAGGCACGGGAACAGGAAACCGGCTTCCGGCGCCGCCAGATTGATGATCGGGTCGAGGGCCAGATTCGGTTTGAACGCCTTTTCGATGTAGTCGAAGATGAGGGTTTTGGGCGGCTGCTCGGTGCGGGTGACGGTGCAAAGGTGGAAGCGGAACAGATAGGCTTCCATACGTTCTTCTTCTTCCGATTCGTCTTCCCGCCTTTTGACCGGTTTGTAAAATTGCCCCCGCGCGAAGGTGATGACCCGGTCGTAGTCGCAGGGGGAGCCGCCGAGCATTTTGTCCGCGATTTGCATCATTTGATCCGCCCAGGCGCCGGAGTCCTCCGTTTGCAGCGACTCGTACAGGATGTCCCGGGTATGCTCCGGTTGATCCTCCGCCGGTTCCGGCCGGAATTTCACCTCGAACAGTTTGTGGTCGAAAGCACCGGTCAGTGCTTTGCGGAAATGGTTCAGGAACAGCACCTGTTCTTCCCGTTCCAGCATGGCGAAAGGCCGGAGTTCCCGGTGGTAGATTTCGTTCGTTTCCTTCATGACGTAAACATTCAACAGGTCGAAAATTTTGAGCCGTTCCTGGTCCGGTTTCATGTACCGGCGCAGGGCGGCGGTGTCTTTTTCGTTCAAGTGATCCACTCCCGTTTCGGTCTTGTGGCCAACGTTCTTCATCTTACCACAGGGGGCGGACGGGCGACCAGTCGGGTAGGGGTGCCGGGAAAATCGGACCGTTGCGGGAAGCGGTTTTGGGCGGGAGTTGTTTGAGTTGCTCGAGAAAGTCGAGCAATTCCGTTGCAGAAGGCGGTTTTGGGTACGAGTTGCTCGAGAAAGTCGAGCAATTCTGCTGCAGAAGGCGGTTTTGGGCGGGAGATACTCGAGAAAGTCGAGCAATTCCGTTGCAGGAGGCGGTTTTTGGGATGAGTTGCTCGAGAAAGTCGAGCAATTCCGTTGCAGAAGACGGTTTTGGGTACGAGTTGCTCGAGAAAGTCGAGCAATTCCGTTGCAGGAGGCGGTTTTGGGGATGAGTTGCTCGAGAAAGTCGAGCAATTCCGTTGCAGGAGGCGATTTTGGGGGCGAGTTGCTCGAGAAAGTCGAGCAATTCTGCTGCAGAAGGCGGTTTTGGGGATGAGTTGCTCGAGAAAGTCGAGCAATTCCGTTGCAGGAGGCGGTTTTGGGGATGAGTTGCTCGAGAAAGTCGAGCAATACCGTTGCAGGAGGCAGTTTTGGATGGGAGTTGCTCGAGAAAGTCGAGCAATTCTGTTGCAGAAGGCGGTTTTGGGGGCGAGTAGCTCGAGAAAGTCGAGCAATTCCGTTGAAGAAGGCGATTTTGGGGGCGAGTTGCTCGAGAAAGTCGAGCAATTCCATTGCAGAAGGCGGTTTTGGGGGCGAGTAGCTCGAGAAAGTCGAGCAATTCTGTTGCAGGAGGCGGTTTTGGGGATGAGTTGCTCGAGAAAGTCGAGCAATTCCGTTGAAGAAGGCGATTTTGGGGGCGAGTTGCTCGAGAAAGCCGAGCAACTCCGCCTCGGGAGGTGATCAAGGATCAGAATTAATGGCAAAACGCCGCCAACTCATTCTCAAACGGAGCGCTCGAACCCGAATGGCCGTTCCACAACCGCTCCAAAACCCGTCCGCGAACGGCTCCAACCGCCCCCTCTCCCTCAAAAGCATGCTCCTTCCGGCCTTCCTCCCCATTATCGCCCATTTATGGTAATGTTAATAGGTGACGACAGCTCCACAAATCCATAAAGGAGGCATCACCATGACCCAATATGCGGAATACTTCGAGGACATAAAGGACTTCAAAAAAATCGACGCCGCAACCGCCCGGAAACTGGCGGAGGGGACCGAAGAGGCCATCATCTACATCGGCAAGGCCGAGTGCCCTTACTGCCGCCGCTTCGTGCCGAAGGTGAAGAAAGTGGCGGAGGAAACCGGCGTCACCGTGCATCACGTCAACAGCGTGGAGGAAAGCGACCTCGAAAACATCGCCGCCTTCCGCAAGGACTACAACATTCCGACGGTGCCGGGATTCATCTATCGCAACGGTGACACGCTGCGGGTGAAATGCGATTCGTCCATGCCGGAGGACGAAATCCGGGCTTTCATCAACCGCTGAAACATCCATCGTGATGCGGGCACACCGAAAGGTTGGGTACGGAAACAAGCGGAACCATCCCCGTCTGCGATCCGATGCATGACGATGGACCGCTGCGCCCTTCCGGCACCCGACTTTTCGCATTGCCGGGGGATCACGGGGGATCACCCTGGCCGCGGCGACACGGACAAGCCCGTCCGAAGATTCATTGCAAAGGCGCAAAACCCATCATCCGGATGGAGGGCAGCGGGAGCATCATTTTCCCCGACAAGGCGGTGATACGGTGATCGGCAGAACAATCGAAGCATTGTCGCTGAACCATTGGCCGGCCCTCACGACGCTGGCGCATGAAGGCTGGCTGCTCCGTTTTGCGGAAGGATACACAAAAAGGAGCAATTCCGTCAGCGCCATTTACGGCGAAGAAAACAAGGCCGATGAAAGCGACGTCGGACGGCGGATCGCGTGGTGCGAACGGCGATACGAAGCCTTGGGGCTGCCTTCCGTTTTCAAAATCACGCCCTTCGACCGCCCCGCCGGCCTGGATCGTCTGCTGGCCGAAAAGGGGTATGCGAAGATGGACACGGTCAGCGTCCAGACGCTCGAACTGGAACGCATCGGCCGGCTGGAGGCGAGCCGCGTGCACATGGCGGAACAACCGACGGAAGAGTGGGTGGAGACGTTCTGCCGGCTGGACGGCGTGGCGGAAGCCCACCGGCCGGCGATGCTTCGCATGTTGGCGGACAACGGACTGTCGAAGGGGTTCGCGACTTTCCGGCATGACGGCAAACCGGTGGCTTGCGGCCTCGGCGTCGTGGAGGATGAATGGCTGGGGTTGAATGACATCGTGACGGATGCGGCGTATCGGAACCGGGGCATCGGAACGGCGATCGTGGACAATCTTCTGCACTGGGGCAAGGAAAAGGGAGCCCGCCGCGCCTATCTGGCCGTGGTGGCGGACAACGCGCCTGCCCTCCGGCTGTATGCGAAACAGGGATTCGAGGAAGC
>Ga0310829_1001489_pt1 | contig 12843 bp, 10 predicted proteins | sample WT_ome_4_FD_202244 | JGI IMG/M metagenome (GOLD analysis project Ga0310829, IMG submission 202244) | Sorghum-adapted microbial communities enriched on wild type (WT) sorghum from Joint BioEnergy Institute, Emeryville, California, United... ... | reverse complement strand
CAGACCGATATGATGTCGGTGAGCTCCACCGTCGTCATCGGTTTGCCCGTGGCCTCCAGCACTTTCTTGCCGGCTTCCGCATAGTCGTCCCACGTCTTGATGTCGTCCGGATTGACGCCGGCCTGATCCAAAATCTCCTTGTTGTAATAGATGACGGTCGCCCCGACGTGGAAGTCGATGCCGTAGTATTTCCCGTCCTTCGCGTAGATGTCAAACCGGGATTTGACGACGTTGTCCAGCTCGGGCTCGACGATGTCGTTGAGCGGCACGAGTTGCGGCGTTCCCTTCAGGAAGTTCGGGAACTTGTTCACTTCCACGTCCGCCAGGTCCGGCACGCCCTCTCCGCTTTGCAGCGCGACGAGCAGCTTGTTGTGCATGTCATCGTACGGGTAGACGACGCCCTTGATCGCGACTTTCCGGTCGGGATTCTTTTCGTTCCACAGCTCTGCCATGTGCTGGTAGAACTGGTCGTGCAATTCGTTGAACGTCCAGAATTCGAGCGTCGTGGCGTCGCCGCCATCCGAAGATCCGCCGGATTTGCCGCCGCGGGAGCAGGCGGCTGCGGCGAGCGACAGTACCAGCAAAAGCGTGAGAAGCAGGATGGAATGTCGTTTCACGTCTTTTCCCCCTTTAAATTCGTGATATTGCTTAAATCCCGCCCGGGCGGGATGAAAGCCGGAAGTCCGGGGATGTGTTTAGTTTATACAAAACTAAAATGATTTATGTTCTAATGGTATTTTGGGCCATTACTTTTGTCAATACCTAAATGAATGCGTTTTCTTCATTGGATAAAATCATGTATACTTAAAACAAAAGCCGAGGTTTTTCAAGATTTCATAAAATAAATGTGAGAAAAATAAAAGAAAAAGCGTGTCGCGGGAAGGGAAACGGCGTCGATTTCGGGAGATTTCCGTCGGGGCGGGCAATTCGGGAATTTATCGCATGATGCAAACCCTTCTCAATCATGCGGGTATAACTTATAATATTTTGAAACAAATCGCGGATGAGAGGATGCGACCCGTTGATCCATATCAAAGAGCTGCGGTCCGGCCTGAATCTGTTCAAGGCGCTCGGTTCCGAAATCCGGATCGAAATTCTGGAGTTGCTGAACCGTTACAACAGTCTCAATCTGAACGAAATCGCCGAGAAGCTGGGCCTGTCGAACGGCGCGGTGACGATGCACATCAAGAAGCTGGAAGAGAGCGGCCTGATCGAAATTACGACCGCGGTCGGCAAGCACGGTATCCAGAAAATCTGCTATCTGAACGAGGATCTGCTGACGGTCGAGCTCAGGAGCAAGGGGCCGGAGAACGTCTACGAAGTCGAGATCAAGGTCGGCCATTACTGCGACTACCGCGCGGAGCCGACCTGCGGCCTCGCGACGAAGGACAGCATCATCGGGGAGTTCGACAACCCGCGCTATTTCGCCGATCCGATGCGGATCGACGCGGAGATCATCTGGCTGACGCGGGGATTTTTCGAATACCGGATTCCGAACTATCTCAAGCCGAACCACCGGCTCGCCGAGCTGCAGTTCATCATGGAGCTGAGCTCGGAGGCGCCCTGCTACAACAACGACTATCCTTCGGACATCGTGTTTCACGTCAACCAGGTTGAGACGGGGGTCTGGACGTCTCCGGGGGATTTCGGAGGGGAGAAAGGGGCGAACAACCCGGACTGGTGGCCGCCGCACCTGAACCAGTACGGGCTGCTGAAGCTGCTCCGGATCAACGACAACGGCACGTTCATCGACGGCTGCCGCATCTCGGACACGAAGATCACCGACATTCCGTTCGGCGACCATACCGACATCAAGTTCCGGATCGGCGTATCCGAGCGCGGACAGGTCGGCGGGCTGACGATCTACGGTTCGCATTTCGGCAACTACAAGCAGGACATCGTCGCGCGCGTCCTGTACGAGGTCGTGGACAAGGGGTGACGCACGGGCCCGGCTCCGCCCATTCCGGGCGGCCGCCCGATCCGCTATAATGGATGGGTAGTCCGGAGATCAACGGATCGGGAAGCGGCGGAGCCCGCGGGGTCCGGGGAGGAGTCTGTACATGACGATCGGTGCGCGCATGCTCAAGACGGGGCTAGCGGTGGTGCTGGCCATCTACGTGAGCGGACTTTTCGGCTTTGGTACGCCGATCATCGCGACGGTCGCGGCTATCCTGACCATCCAGCCATCGATCTACCGATCCTGGCAGCAGGTTCATCATCATATCCAGTCGAACATCATCGGCGCCGCGTTCGCGCTCGGCGCCGCCCATTGGCTTGGCGTGACGCCGATCTCGGTCGGCATCGTCTGCGTCGCGGTCATTCTGCTCAATATCAGGCTCAAGACGACGAGCGCGATCGGCTTGACGCTCGTCACGGTCGTCGCGGTCATGGACGCGCATGCGGAAGGCGTTCGGTTCGCGCTCGAGCGGTTCGCCATGGTACTGACGGGGATCATTTCGGCCTTCCTGGTGAACGTGCTCGTCCTTCCGCCGCGCCCGAAGCGGCAGTTCCGCGAGCAGGTGCATGAAGCGTACAACATTCTGTCGCTGCTGCTCCGGACGGCCGTCTCGAATGAAATCCGGGAACGGGTGTTCAGGGAGGAGCACGAGCGGCTCGAGCAGATTTTCCGGCGATTGGACGAGCAGTACACGCTGTTCAAGGAAGACCGGGTGTTCAGGCCCGCCGGCCGGCGCAGGCGGGCGCGGCAGCTTCTGCTTTCGCGCCAGATGATCAAGACGCTTCGGCAAGGCGCGGCGCTGCTGGACGCGGTTGAGGAGCATTTCTACCCGGCGCCGGACGCGGCCGGATGGGCGGAGCGGTTCGACCGGCGGATCGAGGCGCTGACGAAATGCCACGAGCAGCTTCTGCTCAAATGGGAAGGGAAGATCAAGCCCGGCGCGGTAATCCGTCCGGAGCCGGCGGACGGTCTCGCGAAGGAACTGTCCGCGTACTTCGGCGAACCGTCCGGGGAGCGAAGGCGGCTCCTGTTCGTCGCTTCCGCGATGTTCGAGTACGCGTATCAATTGGACCGGCTCGGCAAGCTGCTGGACCGGATGATGCGGGAAGACGCGAACGGAGCGGCGGAGGCGGACATGGGGGCGGAGAACGAAGAAGCGGAAGCATTTGCGGGCAACTTTTTGGACGATGAGGCGGATTCTATCCGGCGCGGCGGAACGGCGCCGGACGAAGCTGCGCCGGACGGACGGAATGCCGGAGGCGGCGCATCCGGTCGGCGCGACGGGTAGCGGGGTGGCGGTCGGCGGGTTCTCATCCGATTCCCGGTCCATAATACGATTCCGGTCCATAATAACGGAAATTTCTTCGTCTATATGGTCGAATTCTGCCTTCACCCGAAGAATAGAACCAAAAACTTCCTCTATTTTTCGCCCGACGCCCGAAAATCGGGATTGTTGACGGAATAGAGGAAGTTTTTTCGCTTGTTATCCCGGTATTGGTCAAAAACCGCGGTATAGACGAAAAATTTTCCTTTATTTCGGGGGTGCGGCGACGGAAGGTCAACGCCGTGGACAACGCGGCAGGGGCGTGTGTGACGTGTCGGCATGGTCGTGTGCAACGGTGGCGGCAGAGGCATGTGCGACATGGCGAATCCGGTCAACGCGCCGAACGCGACAGATAGCGCGCTTCGAGCTTCTTGCCGCCGAACCACATGGCGGCGATGACGACGACGGCCGTGACGATGCGCCAGGGCTGATTGGCAAGTTCGGTAATGTCGAACGACAGGAACGAGACCGAGAAAATCATGACCGCCTTCCCCATCAGGATCGCCAGCGCGAACGTGCTGAACCTGACAGTGCTCAGCCCGGACGCCAAATTGATCAGGAAGGAAGGGGCGAACGGAAAGCAGGCGAGCAGGAAGATCGGCGTGAAGCCCCGCCGTTCGATCCAGCGGAAGAACCGCCGGGTCGCCGGGTAGCGGCGCTGCAGCCAGATGCCCGGGCGCCTGCCGATCAGCCGCGCGACCCAGAAGACGCAGCAGGCGCCGGCAACGACGCCGATCCAGGAGTAGAGGATGCCGAGCCACAGGCCGTAGACGTTCGCGTTGACCGCGATGAAGACGACGAGCGGCAGAAACGCCAGGAACGCCTCCAGGAACGGCAGCAGGATGCCGGGCAGCGGACCGTAGGCGGCATAGCTCTCGATCGTCTGTTTGAGCTGCGCTTCGTCCATTTGCTGCAGCTCGCGGAACCAGTCTGCAATCGATTCGAACATGATGGATCAGCCGCCCTCTCAATGACTTGACGGTTGGTTGCTCGCGGACACGGGGTCTGAAGGTTCCGCGGGCCGAAGCGGGTACAGGAGGTAGAACAGGCCGATCAGGCCGAACAGGACGGCGCTCGTCCAGACGACGTCGGCTTCTTCGCCGAGCGACGCGATGATGCCGCCCGCCGCGGGCCCGATCATGATGCCGATCCCCTCCAGCGTCGAGAAAATGCCCCAGCCGAGTCCCTGGTGCGACTGCGGCAGATAGGATGCGAGCAGCGCGTTCCAGGCGGGGAGCACGGCGGAATAGGCGATGCCGAGCGCGCCCGCGATGAGCAGGCATTGCCAGAAAGGCGGGACCGTCGCCAGCACGAAGAGCAGCGCGGAGAACACGCAGAATCCGGCGCAGAGGAAGGCCCGCTTGTGCCCGACGCGGTCCGACAGCCGGCCCATCGGCATCAGCCCGAGCACGGTCAGCCCGCCGGCGGCGAGCAGAATCAGGGAGTAGGTGCTGCTCGAGACGGACAGCTCTTTCTCCGCGAACGCCGGCAGCACCGGCAGGAGCATGCCGGCTCCCATCGTCTGCAGAATCATGCCGGGCAGCAGCGCCTGCATGCGGGACAGCTTCTCGCGCAGAAGGGCGATCTGCCGGGCGAGCGGGATCGTCCCGATCGAGCGCTCGCGCCGGTTCGAGATGAGCAGCGAAAGCGCCCAGGACAGGGCCGTCACGAGGGCGATCAGGCGGCCGGCCGCGGCGGGCGCCCGGTCGAGCAGCAAGTTGGATACGATCGGTCCGGAGCCGATGCCGATGAACCAGATCGTGTACAGCAGGCCCATCTGGGTGGCGCGCCGGTCTTCGGTCACTTTCATCAGGCAGACGATCCAGATCGGCGAGATGCCGATTCCGAACAGCGCGGCGGACAAGATGAACAGCCACGGCACGTCCGCAGATTGCATCAAGACGACGCCGGCCAGCGAAGTCAGCAGTCCCGCATGGACGATCGTCTGCGTCGAGAACCGGTCCAGCAGCCAGCCGATGACCATTTTGAGCGCGGTATCCGTCAAAAAATGAGCCGTAATGGCCGTGCCGACCACATCGAGCGACAGGCCAAGCGTCTTCTCTCCATAGATCGGGATGAAACTGACCGCGACCGCCCCCCGCACGAATTCGACCAGGAGCAGGATGACGCCGAGCAGCAGCATTTCCTCCCGATTTGACCGGTTGAACAGACTTGTCACCTCGCCTCTCCCCGGTTCTGACTGAAAGCGTCCGCCCGGGCGGGAGGCTTCATTCAGCCGTCGGGATGGCAGTTTATGTCTTTTTCGTATCATTATAGTCAAGATCGGTTGAAAAATCATCCGACCCGGATTCAGGCCGTGGCAAGACGCAGGTCGAGGCCGTGGCGTAACTTGAGGGGCCGCGATGAGCGCGGAGCGGGGGAGCCGGCGGAGTGTCAGATCAGCAGGTTGAACAGATGCGGATCTTTGTTCAGCTCGGTAAATTGGATGCCTCTCGCGCGCATGCGGCCGATGAGCGGCTCGTAGTCCTCCGGCTGCTTCAGTTCGATGCCGACGAGCGCCGGACCGCTTTCCTTGTTGTTTTTCTTCGTATATTCGAACCGGGTGATATCGTCCGTCGGTCCGAGCACGTGGTCGAGAAACTCCCGGAGCGCGCCCGCCCGCTGCGGAAAGTTGATGACGAAGTAATGCTTGAGCCCTTCATAGATCAGCGAGCGCTCCTTGATCTCCTGCATCCGGTCGACATCGTTGTTGCCGCCGCTGATGACGCAGACGACCGACTTGCCGGCGATGAGGTCCCGGCAGGCATGCAGCGCCGCGACCGTCAGGGCGCCCGCCGGCTCGACGACGATGGCGCTCTCGTTGTACAGTTCGAGAATCGTCGTGCACACCTTGCCCTCGGGAACGGTGATGACGCCGTCGAGCAGTTCGCGGCAGATGGCGAACGTCAGATCGCCGACCCGTTTCACGGCGGCGCCGTCGACGAATTTGTCGATCCGATCGAGCGTCCGGATTTCGCCCGCCTCGATTGCCGTCCGCATGGCAGGCGCGCCTTCCGGCTCGACGCCGATGACTTTCGTCTGCGGCGACACGCTTTTGATATAGGAAGCGACGCCGGCCGCGAGTCCGCCGCCGCCGATCGTCACGAGCACGACATCCGGCGGCGTCTCCGCGTCTTCCAGCAGCTCCAGGCCGATTGTGCCGTTGCCGGCGATAATGTGCGGATCGTCGAACGGGTGGATGAACGTCATGCCGTCCTTGACGCTGGCGTTCACCGCTTCCGTGTAGGCGTCGTCGAACGTGTCGCCGACGAGCACGATCTCGACGGCATCGCCGCCGAAGAACGCGACCTGCTTCACTTTCTGCCGGGGCGTCGTGCCAGGCATGAAGATCCGGCCTTTCACGCCGAGCGTGCGGCAGGAGAACGCCACCCCTTGCGCGTGGTTGCCGGCGCTCGCGGCGACGACGCCGCGCTTCAGCGCTTCTTCGTCGAGCGTCCGCATCATATGGTATGCGCCGCGGATCTTGAACGACCGCACGACCTGCAGATCTTCCCGCTTCAGACTGACGCGGGCGCCGAAACGCTCGGACAGCACGCGGCTGTGCTGCAGCGGCGTCCGCACGATGACCTCCTTGAGCAACTGGTGAGCCTTGACGATGTCGGCCAGCCCCGTGCCGTTTCCGGTCTGCGTCAACTTCTCCATTCGAATGCCCCCGCTCGTCTTGATCCTGCAATAATATTACAGTTATACGCGTGCCGGCGGCGATTGTCAACCATCGGGCGAATGCCGGGCGGTCAACGGAACAGAGAGCCTTTCTTCGCGCCGAATCGGTCGTGGAACCGCCGGTCGGGGGCCGATTAGCGCACGGGTTTTCGTTTGAACTCATATGATGCCGTTGGCGGCAAAAAGAGCGGCTCCGAGTTCCGTTGAGCGAGGCCGTCGATCCTTTGGAACGGTCGTGCGGCTGCAACGTATGTATTAGCGTGTGAAAAGCGAACGAAACCAGGCGTCGTGATTTCGCCATTTATGGAACCTTTCGTGCCGCCTGCGGCATGCGAGCCGTTCGCTTCCGATCCGCGCGAGACGCCAATCCGGCGCACCTGTTGCGCCGCAAGGGGCGCGACAAACATTTGCCAGGCAAGACAAACAATTGTCAATTGAAGCGCTTTCCTCCGTCCGGTATACTGAATGGAGTCCGGATGTTCCAAGGATATTTTCGATGATCCAGAAAGGCGGGAGACACCATGTCCGATATGTGGCTTACGTACATCGGCGTGCTGTTCGGCGTCGCGGTCGCCGCCTCAGGCGTGGTTGCCTATCTGCGCATGACCCGGGCGGCGAAGCGTTCGGACGACGGCCAGGACCCGCCCGGCTCGAACATGCCGAACCGGCGGGAAGATGGTTGAATTTTCGCAAATTTCTTTGCATCTCATCGCCCGCCTGTTATAATGGAACCATGGGCGGCATAGTCCCTCCCGGCGACATGCAAGCCGCGGTTCTGTTGTGATGGACGAAGGCATCCGCGGATGTCCGCCGCAAACGGGTCTTCATATGCCGGCATCGTTCCGTTCCTGCAAGCGTATGGTGTACGGAACGGCCATTCAAGGATTCGGGAGGGATGCGGCTTGGCAAAACGCGGCCACAATGAAGTCAGGGAAAGCCTCAGGGAGATGGCGCGCATCTATCAGCCGAAGGACGCCCGGAAGTTCGTCCGGGAATATATCCGGAAGTATCGGATCACAGGCGGTTACGAAGACGAGCTTACCATGATCGTCGAGCACGAACTGGACAAAATCAACTCAGCAAGTTGACGCACAACACTTTTTGGGGACGCGTTTCCACGCGTCCCTTTTTCGTCTTCGCGCGGAAAACGTCTCCGCCGTCAGCGGCACGCCGGCGGCCGCCTCCCGGGAAGTTCTGATATTCGTACAATAAATCTGAAATTCCGGTACTATTCTCTTGCAGGATGCGCAACATACAATGTAAGAAACCGGACTTGAGCCCGGAGCCCGGTGGGATTGAAGCAACGGTTGCAGTCGGTGGAACCTGCACGAAAGGGATGATGGAGATGGGATGAACGCGCCGGCGGCCAAGGTGATGAGAGCGCTTCCAAAGAAAAAATGGAAAAGCCCGATCGGAAAAGAATCCATTCCCGGGTATATTTTTATTTCGCCGTGGCTGATCGGCTTTCTGCTGCTGACGGCCTGGCCGATCGGGCAATCGCTCTATCTGTCGTTCAATGAATACTCGATGCTCAGCGCGCCGCAATGGATCGGGACCGCGAACTACGAGCGGATGGTCGGCGACGCGACGTTCTGGAAGTCGCTCCGCGTCACGTTCACGTTCGTCCTGTTCGCCGTGCCGCTCAGGCTCGCGTTCTCGCTGCTCGTGGCCATGCTGCTCAACCGCGCGATGCACGGGATGAACCTGTACCGCACGATGATCTACTTCCCGTCGCTCATCGGCGGCAGCGTGGCGGTCGCGGCGCTGTGGCGCAACATGTTCGGCGTCGACGGCTACATCAACTCGATCCTCGGTTTCTTCGGCATCCAGGGCATGGGATGGATCTCCCACCCGGACACGGCGCTGTACACGCTGATTCTGCTGAACACCTGGCAGTTCGGCTCGACGATGGTCATTTTCCTCGCCGGTCTGAAGCAGATCCCGTCGGAGCTGTACGAAGCGGCTTCCGTGGACGGCGCGGGACCGGTGCGGAAATTTTTCAACGTCACGCTGCCGATGCTGTCGCCGGTCATGTTCTTCAACCTGGTGCTCACGGTCATCAACTCGTTCCAGATGTTCACGGCGGCGTTCATCATCACGAAAGGCGGCCCGGTCCAGTCGACGTACATGTACGCGCTTTTCCTGTATGAGAAAGCGTTCAAGCACTATCAAATGGGCTACGCTTCGGCGCTGGCCTGGGTGCTGCTCGCCATTGTCGCCCTGCTTACGGCCATCAACTTTCTCGCCTCGAAGTACTGGGTGTTCTACGAGAACGAAGGGGGCGGCAAACGATGAGAGTCCGCGCGTCATCCGTTCTCAACCACGCGTTCATGATTGCATTCTCGTTCGTCATGATCTATCCTGTCATCTGGTGGGTCGGCGCCTCTCTCAAGAAGACGGAGGAGCTCAGGCTTGCGACCATCTGGCCCGAAGCGCCGATGTGGGAGAACTACACGAAAGGCTGGCAGTTCTCGGCCAATTACTCGTTCGGCCACTTCTTCACCAACACGCTGCTCATGGAAGCGGGCAGCGTCGTCGGCGGCGTGCTGACGGCGGCGGTCGTCGCCTTCGGGTTCGCGCGGCTGAACTTCCCGCTGCGCGCGTTCTGGTTCTCCATCATGATGATGACGCTCATGCTGCCCGGACAAGTTACGATTGTCCCGCAGTATATTCTGTACAATACGTTCGGATTCGTCGACAGCTACGTGCCGCTCGTGCTGCCGCACTTCTTCGGCGGCGGGGCGTTCTTCATCTTCCTGCTCGTCCAGTTCATCCGCGGCATTCCGAAAGATCTGGACGAAGCGGCGAAGATTGACGGCGCGTCGGTGTACGGCATTTTCGGCCGGATCATTTTCCCGCTCATCAAGCCTGCGCTGGTGACGGTCGGAATCTTCACGTTCATCTGGAGCTGGGACGATTTCTTCTCGCAGATGCTGTACCTCAGTTCGGTCGACAAATTCACGGTCGGCCTGGCCTTGCGGATGTTCATCGACCAGTTCGAAGTGCAATGGGGCCAGCTTCTCGCGATGTCGCTCCTGTCGATCGTGCCGTCCGTGCTCATTTTCTTCTTCGCGCAGAAACATTTCGTCGAGGGAATCGCGACCACCGGCTTGAAAGGTTGAGGCGAAGGGAGTGCGCTGCAGAAACATGAGGAGAGCGACAGCCATGGGAAAAATGACGGCATGGCTCGCTGCGGCCATGCTGCTGCTGGCCGCATGCAGCGCAGGAGACGGCGGCGACAGCCGAGGCGCGGAAGTCCGGCAGCCCGCCACCGGACTGCCGGAAGCGGACATGGACCGGCAGGTCGAGCTCGGCTTCATCTGGTGGGGGCCGGAGGAACGCCACACGGCGACGCTCGCGGCGTTGGAAGTGTACACGGCGCAGCACCCGAACGTGACGTTCAAGCCGGAGTACATGGCGTGGGAAGCTTACTGGAAGAAACTTCCTTCCCTTGCCGCTTCGAAAACGATTCCGGACGTGCTGCAGATGGATGCCGCCTACATCCGGGACTACGTGTCCCGCGGCATCATGGCCGATCTGTCGGACCTCGATCTGACGGGCATCGTGCCCGACCAGATTCTGGAGAACGTCAAGATCGACGGCAAGCTGTACGGCATTCCGCTCACGCACAACGCGCAGGGCATCGCCTACAACCGCGTGGAGCTGGAAGCGGCGGGCATCCCGCTGCCGAAGCAGGGCTGGACCTGGGAAGAGTACTTCGAGTGGGCCCGCGACGCGAAGGCGAAGCTGCCCCCGGACCGCTATCCGATCGGCGACAGCGCGAGCGCCTGGGACTGGTTTCAATGGTATCAGGCCTCGTACGGCGGCGGGGCGATCATGTCGCCGGACGGCAAGGAGTTCCATCTCGACCGGGAGCTGTTCTTCGAATACCATACGATACTGTCCGATCTCCGGCGGAACAATATCGTGCCTCCGGCGGACGTCTCGCTCACATTCCTCGAGAACGATCCGCTGGCCGATCAGCTCGCATCGGGCAGAGTGCTGACCCGCGGCGCGACGGTCGGCTCGGTCGCGACGCTCGAGCAATACATGCCGGGCAAGGTCGACGTCGTCAACGTGCCGATCGGGCCGGCGGGCGGCGGCTGGGCGCAGCCGACGATCTTCCTCGGCGTCTATGCGGACAGCGACGAGATCGCGCACGCGAAGCGGTTCATCAAATGGTTCATATCCGACAGGGAAGCGGGGAGGACGCTCGGGCTTACCCGCGGCATCCCGATCTATGAAGAGATCTACAAGGAGCTGGAGCCGAAGCTTGAACCGAAGGACCGGCTGGGCAAGGTGCTGGCGGATATCGCGGCGGAGTACGCGATGCCGTTTTACGCCACCGGCGCGGGCTTTACGGAGTGGGTGGACGCGTACAAGCTGACGATGGAAGCGGTCATGTTCGGGCAAAAATCTTTGGAAGACGCCTACAACGAATTGAACGCCCTCGGCGAATCCATCGCCAGGCAGAACCGGGACCGGTAAGCCGCGAGCCACAACAGACGGAAGGATGATCGCATGATGAAGCTGGCGGAATATTTGAGCACGAGACCGGATCACCTGTGGCGGCTGGGCAGGCAGATGGGGCTGGACTATGCGGTAAGCGGGATTCCTTTTGACGAACGACACGAGAAGCCGTGGGACCTGATGCCGCTCATCCGGATGAAGCAGCGGTTCAAGGACGCGGGCTACGAACTGCTCGTCATCGAAGCGATGCCGCCGTCCAACAACATCAAGCTCGGCACGGAGGGACGCGACGAGGAGATCGAGATCTTCAAGCGGTTCATCACGAACATTGGCGCAGCCGGCATTCCGGTGCTCTGCTACAATTTCATGGCGCAGTTCAACTGGTTCCGCACGTCGACCACGACGGTGACGCGCGGCGGCGCGCTCGTCTCCAGCTACGACCATTCGCTGATGAAGAACGCGCCGCTGACCGAGGCGGGCGAAGTGTCGGAAGACCGGCTGTGGGAGAACCTGAAATACTTCATGGAGAGAATCGTCCCGGTCGCGGAGAAAGCGCGGGTCAAGCTGGCCCTCCATCCGGACGATCCGCCGATCTCGCCGATTCGCGGCGTTTCCCGCATTCTGCGCAGCGCCGACGCGCTGCAGCAGGCGATCGACCTGGTGCCGAGCGAGTGGAGCGGCATCACGCTGTGCCAGGGGACGCTGGCGACGGCCGGCGAGGACATTCCGGCGACGATCCGCCGCTTCGCGAAACAGGACAAGCTGTTCTTCGTCCATTTCCGCGACGTGAAGGGGACGCCGGAGAAGTTCGAGGAAACGTTCCACGACGACGGCATGACGGACATGTACGAAGCGATGAAGACGTATTGCGAGGTCGGATTCGACGGGCCGGCCCGTCCGGACCATGTGCCGACGATGGACGGCGAGACGAACGAGAATCCCGGCTACGAGACGCTCGGCCGTCTGTACGGCGTCGGCTACATCAAGGGTTTGATGGAAGCGGCGCGGAAGGAGCTCGGCCTGAACCGGTAAGCGCGCCGTTCTGTCATTTTTCTACCATTATAATATATAACAGGACGCGGAAAAGCCGGCCTTCCGGGGCCGGCTTCATTGTGCGGAGCGGGCGGCTTTCAGTTCCCTGAGCGGGGTCGGCAGCGTCTTGCCGCCGGCGAACTGGTGCTTCACCAGCGTGTTGAACGCGTCGATCCATGGCGTGAGCGGCCGTCCGGCCCACGCTTCCTTGGCGTATTCGTTCAGTTCGTTCACGAAATCCATGTTGGCGGAGATGTGCACCTCTTCGACCCTGGGCGCAAGGCCGCGGATGCGGCCCGCGATCGTCTGCTTCAGTTCCTCGCTCAGGTCGCCGATGTCGTTCACGGTGAAATAGGAGTTGTACGGCGTCGCGACC
>Ga0310829_1001480_pt1 | contig 12936 bp, 11 predicted proteins | sample WT_ome_4_FD_202244 | JGI IMG/M metagenome (GOLD analysis project Ga0310829, IMG submission 202244) | Sorghum-adapted microbial communities enriched on wild type (WT) sorghum from Joint BioEnergy Institute, Emeryville, California, United... ... | reverse complement strand
AGGTACGATCCAAACCTACACTCTGTAGGGCATTTGCCTAACACTCAAAAAAAGGTTTCAATTCCTCATAGGTACGATCCAAACTGTGCCAGTTGAACAAGGCGAAATCGCCGAAGTTCCATTGTTTCAATTCCTCATAGGTACGATCCAAACAAGATGAAGGATCTCGGTTGGTACGAAGAAAACACGTTTCAATTCCTCATAGGTACGATCCAAACGTTCGAGGGCACCTGAGCGGAAATCGGATCAATTTCTTGTTTCAATTCCTCATAGGTACGATCCAAACGGCGGCTTGTCTGTCGTTGGGCGGACCGGGCGGGACATAGTTTCAATTCCTCATAGGTACGATCCAAACACTGGAGATATCTTGTGCGAAAGAAAAGCCTGTCTCGTTTCAATTCCTCATAGGTACGATCCAAACGCTTTGGCAAGGCACTCCGACGGGTCTTTGCCCTCCGGTTTCAATTCCTCATAGGTACGATCCAAACACGAAAACCGGCAGACCACAGAAACGGCATGAAATGTGTTTCAATTCCTCATAGGTACGATCCAAACACCGGAAAGGGTGATCCCCATGTTCAACGAAAAGCAGTTTCAATTCCTCATAGGTACGATCCAAACATGTCGGCAGCAGAAGAAGTCGATTTCAAAGTGTGGAGGGTTTCAATTCCTCATAGGTACGATCCAAACGTGGAAAGGCCAGCATCCGGAATTTCTTGAGTCCAGTTTCAATTCCTCATAGGTACGATCCAAACGGCTTTTCGCGGCACGCTTAATGCCGAAACCTTTTTCGGTTTCAATTCCTCATAGGTACGATCCAAACCGTGGCTGAAGAACAGACAGCCGCAGAACTGGCGCGAGTTTCAATTCCTCATAGGTACGATCCAAACGCGTGCACGTAATTTTCGCACGCCTCACAATAATAAGTTTCAATTCCTCATAGGTACGATCCAAACGAGCGCCTCTCCATCGACGTCCCATTTCCGGTCCAGCCCATGTTTCAATTCCTCATAGGTACGATCCAAACTACGCGTTCTGTTCATCTCTCGCCTGTTCAAAAAGCGGTTTCAATTCCTCATAGGTACGATCCAAACTCCACGCTCGGGCAAAGGGGCTCAAACCAAGCACGGTTTCAATTCCTCATAGGTACGATCCAAACCCGTCAACCTGTCGGCAGGATACTTCAACGAACATACGGGTTTCAATTCCTCATAGGTACGATCCAAACGAGACGGAGAACGCCGCCCGCGCAGCGATGCAGGCCTGTTTCAATTCCTCATAGGTACGATCCAAACGTCCAATAGGACAAAATTTCGGCGGTGCCATATCTTTGTTTCAATTCCTCATAGGTACGATCCAAACAAACGCTGTACCGGGTGAATACCGGCACGCAGGCTTCTGGTTTCAATTCCTCATAGGTACGATCCAAACCTGGGTGGGCGGAACGGAGACGGATGTCACCAGCGAGTTTCAATTCCTCATAGGTACGATCCAAACGTCTATTGGGAGCGAAAATTACCCATGATTTTTTAGGGTTTCAATTCCTCATAGGTACGATCCAAACACGTGGAATGGACACATATTTCTAAATTGGCAGAACTTTAGTTTCAATTCCTCATAGGTACGATCCAAACCATTGACGAATATTACTACTATTGCGTGGCGTGCGAGTTTCAATTCCTCATAGGTACGATCCAAACGGGTGGTGTTCACGATTCACTATTTCGCTGAAACGGAGTTTCAATTCCTCATAGGTACGATCCAAACTCAGGTCCTCATGTTCACGCTCTTTTTTGCAGTCGTGGGTTTCAATTCCTCATAGGTACGATCCAAACTTGTCCCGTCTGCAACAGAAGGTGTTCCCGGACTTGTTTCAATTCCTCATAGGTACGATCCAAACGTATGAGCGAATCAAGCGGTACGAGGAAAAGCTGAGTTTCAATTCCTCATAGGTACGATCCAAACTTGAGTGGGCCGTGCAGGAGATTGAGCGGTTGCGGGAGGAGTTTCAATTCCTCATAGGTACGATCCAAACGGGCGAGATCGCCGAGCTCGAGGCCGAGCTGGAGCAGCTGTTTCAATTCCTCATAGGTACGATCCAAACTACGCCTCCGCTGAGCGTACGCGATAGCTTTCACAGTTTCAATTCCTCATAGGTACGATCCAAACTTCCGCCTTCTGGCGGGCGACCTCCACCTGTTCAGCGGGGTTTCAATTCCTCATAGGTACGATCCAAACTTTTCCATCGCCTTCCTGTATGTGACTATCGCCTCAGTTTCAATTCCTCATAGGTACGATCCAAACGGGGGCAATCGCCCCCGGGGTCATTCTCAATTTCAGAAGTTTCAATTCCTCATAGGTACGATCCAAACCGTCCCGCGTGAGAAAGCCGTATTCCTGCGACGCCGGGGTTTCAATTCCTCATAGGTACGATCCAAACCTGCCGACGGTCGACGACAAGGCTCCGTTCTTCATCGGGTTTCAATTCCTCATAGGTACGATCCAAACCGTTATCTCCAGCAATACCCTGTACAGCCTTTTGCGAGTTTCAATTCCTCATAGGTACGATCCAAACCATTTATGCGTCCACAAAAGACATTGTGGACGACGCGCGTTTCAATTCCTCATAGGTACGATCCAAACGTGCAAAATGGCAGCATAGCACCGGGGAGTGGTTTACAAGTTTCAATTCCTCATAGGTACGATCCAAACCCCCTCATTCCTCCCCGAAAAATACTGATAATTCAAGTTTCAATTCCTCATAGGTACGATCCAAACCAACACTTTCTACAACGGGAATATTCATGATATGCTTGAGTTTCAATTCCTCATAGGTACGATCCAAACCCACATATCCACAACCAAATAACCTGTGGATAACTTGAGTTTCAATTCCTCATAGGTACGATCCAAACGAGCTTTTCGAGTTACTTTCCATCCGAGCGCCTTCCGGGTTTCAATTCCTCATAGGTACGATCCAAACTCTCGGAAAGTGACGATCATCGCGCAGGAGATCGGGTTTCAATTCCTCATAGGTACGATCCAAACTCGACACCCGACAACTTAAGGTCGTCACGGGCCGCGGCAATGTTTCAATTCCTCATAGGTACGATCCAAACTCTTGCCGAGAGCGGGGGGAGGATATATGAATGCCCGTCAGTTTCAATTCCTCATAGGTACGATCCAAACGCGGCACCCACCGACCGGGGAGCTTCGTCACTTGCTTCAGTTTCAATTCCTCATAGGTACGATCCAAACAATCGTCCGGATACAATCCGGTGGCGAGGTCACGGCGTTTCAATTCCTCATAGGTACGATCCAAACTTTAGTCATAATAATCGAATTAGCGCCCAAGCACAGTTTCAATTCCTCATAGGTACGATCCAAACAGAAACGTTTCAGAAAGCCCAAGAGATCATGGACGAGTTTCAATTCCTCATAGGTACGATCCAAACAGTAACATTTGGAATGCCTATTCGAAGCAGGACGGGATTGTTTCAATTCCTCATAGGTACGATCCAAACCTTCATGGTCGAGATTGTGGATCGGCGTACCATCAGACCGGTTTCAATTCCTCATAGGTACGATCCAAACCCCAAAAGCCCGCATAAATAAAACATTCATAAGTTGCTGTACCAAACGATTTTTTTCATCCTTAAACACTATAGTAGCCAACAAACCCCATCAATACAATATTTTTCAGCGCATGGGTTTGTCGTCGACCCCCCGGTTTTTTTGCACAACCGGAGGTCGACGACAAATTAACATTTATTAACTTTCAAACGAAGATCCCGACGTTTCCTTTCTCTACACCGATAATTTCTCGGCTGCTGTATTTTTGGGTTCGCCAAGTATACAGGATGAGAGAATCCTCCTGCAAGTTCATGACGCGTTTCATCTCTGCCTTCAGCTTCTTCAGGTTGACTTCGCTGATTTCACCTTCAAATACGGAGTTTTGCACCCAGTTCAAATATTTGCGGCATGTTTTCAATGCCCGGGCTACCCGCTTCTCCCCTACATCGTAAACAAGTACCACAAACATGGCGACCGGTCACCCCGCTTTCTCCGAAAAGGCTCTGTCCCAGGGATGTCACCATAATGCCTCAAATGGCTCGTATTCCTTTTCTCCCATCAGATGCTTCTCCAATTTGTAGAGTTCCAGCCTGACAAGACGTCTGTAACTGACATCCCGACCCAACGCACGGTGTTTGATTGTCGTCTTGAGCCGTTCTTCCCATTCCTTCAAAAACACTTTCCGCCCTGCATCCGTTAAAAGCAGACCGCCGCTCTCCCGGACAAAATGCGATTTGGTCAGCATCCCCTGTCCGACCACTTTGAAAATGGTGCGGTCGACCAGCACCGGTTTGAAAATTTCGGCGACATCCAGGTTCAGCGTAAAGCGTCGAAAATTGGTGGCGTGCAGGTATCCGATTCGGGGATCCAGATGTGTCTGGTAAATTTCGCTAAGCACCAACGTATACAGCAGCGAGTTGCCAAAGCTGATCAGGGCGTTGAGTTCATTTTGCGGCGGTCGTTTGCTTCTTTTGTCAAATGTGAAATCCGGTTTCCCCAAGATCATATCAAAAGAGGAATAATACGCTTCCCGCATGTGGCCTTCGCAGGCCATGAGGGAGGGGATGTCGGGTTGCCCGGCCACCTCTTCCAGGCGCGCCTCGACCGTGTCCAGCGCCGATTGAACCTCTTTTCCTCTGCCCCGATAATACTTCAGCACGCGAAGCATGTTTTTCCCGGCGCCGGCCACGAATCGTTTCGCCAATTCCAGCCGGGATCTTTCATTCAGGTAATGTTCCGCCTGTTTGAGAATCATGTAGCCCGAATTGTAATGTTCGCGCGGATAGTAACTCCCAGTGTAATAACCAAAATAGTTGAAGAAATGAAGGATGATCTCCTTCTGCGTGCAAAACTCCAGCACCGCTTTGTTCAGCGTCACTTCCCCAAACAGCATCAATTCCTGGGTGTCTTCCACCGGGATGAACTGCTTGCCTTCTTCCGTTTCAAAAAGGAGCGTATTGTCCTTCCGCTTCAACTCGCCGCTGCTGAGCACATATTTCGTTTTTCGCATTGCTCATGTCCCCTTGCAATCAACTGCCCATTTTGGATCTTCCGCCCCGCGTCAGGCCCAGCAAAATTCACGATAGGCGCATTTTCCGCAGTACCGGATTTTCTCGGCTTTGGGCGGTCGTTCGGAAGCGACGATGCGGCGAATGTCCCGTACCGCCCGCTGCAGTTCCCGAATTGATTCTTCGTTCAGCGTCACGGTTTTGCGCCGTTTTTCTTCCGGGAATCGCAGCTCGCCCGACGCCTCCACACCGGCCTCCTTCAATTGCCACAAGTAGAACATGAGTTGCATGGTCGCGCTTTTTACGAAGGTGGACGTCTTTTTCACTTCGACGACCAGCAATTGGTCATTTCGTTCCCTTACAATGTCCAGTTTTACATTGTTGAAGGACAGTTCCTTTTTCTCCCGTCCGTAGCGCCATTCGTGAAGGAAACGGCCCCACTCCACATTTTCGTCGTGCTCGTCGGGATTGAGCTGCCGGGCCATGAGCCAGACTTCCCGTTTGCAGATGTAGTAGTACCAAATCAGGGTGCCGTTCACCCCAGCCCATTCGCGATCTACCGTCCGGGCAGCATCCGTCATTGACCATCACCGCCAATTCTGTGCAAACGAAAATGTCCCATCAAATGCATCAGAAAAATTGCGATTCGGGATCATTGCTTCCCAGCCAACCAGTTTCCGTACGGTATCCCCGCGCACCATACAGGCAGGGAATCCGTTGCTCCAGATAATCATCCTTGACCAGTCCTGCGGCCATTTTCGCCGGCACATTGACGACATGGTAATGGAACAAAATCATGAAATTCTTCCGTTCTTCCGTGGATAGGTCTCGCAGCCATTTCCGGTCAAGATAACGTTCATAAATCTCTTCCGCTTTGCTGACACCGAAACGGTCCAGCAGGAGCTTGTAGTGATCCGGTATCCATTTCCGCAGATCATCCGGAACATCCCATGGAACAAAAACCGGAAGTCGAAACGCCTCGTTATCGAATGGTTCAAAGGCGCCCAGAACCGGCCAGTTGCCGGAACAGGCGGCGGCGATGTCCTGCAGGCACGCTTCATAAGTGTTGTGCCGAAACATGTTCCCGTAATACTCTAACAACAATTGCCGGAGACCCGCTTCATCCCACCCATCGCCGTTTCCGCTGGCCAGCAGCTCATCTGTGAATTTTCGCAATGCATCTTGTCGGTAAATGAAGTTTCGCGTGTCGGTCTTTCCGTCCCTCAGAAAAGGCCGGACGATCATGAGGCCCGGCTCGTCCTCCGCATGCCGGTTGAGACGGCCGGCAGCCTGGACGATGGACGGAAGCAAGGCGTTTGCGCGGAATAGAAAACGAAAACTGACATCGACACCCGCCTCGATGATCTGGGTGGCCACGACGGTGATGTGTTTCTGCCGATCTTCGAGCATATCACGGATTTCGGAGATCCGGACCTTCTTGTGGAGTGGTGTCATTCCGCCGTGCAACAGACGCAGATGTTCCGCTGGCATTCCGCCTTCTTGCAAGGCTTCATATACCAGCTGGGCATCTCGAATCGTGTTCAGGATGGCGGCTCGGCTCCTCTCTGACCGTTCCAACAGCAATTCCGCCAACTGGTGCTGGTCAATCGGATCGTCCGACCATCTCAACCGATACCGGTTGATCGCCGGTTTCGCGTCCGGGCACAACTCCACGGGCAGGCGCTGCAAACCATATTGCATCGGTGGCATCGTGGCCGAAAGAAAAATCACCTTGAGCCGGAAGAGTTGAGCCGCCGCTTCAAGGGCCGTGAGCAGCAGATTCCAGCCTTCCGGCTTTAATATTTGCGGTTCATCGATGATGATGACGCTGTTGTCGAGCCAGGCGCGCCTGAGCACATGCTGGGCTCGCTCCGGAAACAGCGCTTTGCTGAACTGATGGAAGCTGGTACACACAAGCGGATGCGCCCACGATTCCATCATCAGGGCATTGAAAGCCACTGCAGAAGCCGATTCTTCTTTTTCCTTTGAGCCATCCTGCAATACAGCAAGGGAATGGTGTTCCATGGGGGCGATCCCATAGGCCCGCAGCATGTCCTGCGACGCCTGTTCCAAGATTGACAGATACGGTGCAACATAGATGACTTTGGCGAATGACTCGTTGCGGACGATGTCCAATGCCAGCCGAAGGGACAACAGCGTTTTGCCATAGCCGGTCGGCAGACCAATTGTGACGAAATCCGGCCGGCCCGCTTCCCGGTAACGGTTCAGCGCTTCTTCCTGCACCCGGGAACGCAGCGCCCGCAAGGCCCCCTTGTCGAGACGAGCCAGCAATTGTTCCAACACTTCTGCGGCTTTCTCCGCTGCATCAAGTGTCCAATATGCTTCAGAGATTGTATGGATGCTGAAACGATCAGCGACGATCAACGCCGTCGTAGTCTGTCTCCACTCCTGCAGGGAGCGCATCTGTTTGAGCGGTGTGTCTCCTTGGGATTCCGGGTCCAGTTCTTCGAACACCATGTCTTCCAGCGTTCTGTTTACCAGTCGAATCCATTCGCCCAAATCAGGAGGAATCAGAGGTTCGCCAGCAATATCCGGTAGCTCATTGTGCAAAAAGCGTGTGATGCCTTCCAAATCGAGCCTTTCCCATTCATATTTCTGCAGCCAGGACGGATTCGTTCCAGACTCGATCGGATCCAATCGCCCGTGGTGATCGGCGATATCCCGGGTCATGCGAAGCCAAAGCAGGCGATGCCCGCTCCACAAGTCTTTGGACTTCAGCCATCGATAGGCCAGCCATGAAAAAAGAAAGGCACCGGCAGCCGCGTGTGCCGGGCCTCTGCGGATGGCGCCTCGACTGAGCACGTAGGCCTGCCAATCCGGATGCGCTTTGTAGATGTCGTGGCACAACCCCGCCAGACGATAGAGCGGAACCAGCCCGGGATCGGGACAACGCAAAGCCAGCAGCTCACCCGCATCCCGCAGATGGTCAGCAAGGGGAAAGGTCTGCTCTCCTTCCGGCGGCCTGGCCACGCACTCGGAAAACGGAATCAGACGAGGCATACGATGTCCTCCCCAAACCGGCAGATCAGGCCATCTTCCTCGACAATCCCTTTCTTCGGGCGAAAGCGGATCGAACGGCCGGAGCGTTCGTACAAATAATCCACCGAGCGTTCGAACGTGCGGTTTCCCAGATAACGGTGCATGAAACCGCCCGCCCGGCTATAGTTCTTGCCGGGCTCGGGGACGAACGACTCGATGAACCGGGTGGGCACCACCGTGACCGACTCGATCTCTTCCTCCGTTTCGATCCGCTTCACCTCATCCATTTCACCGACCAAGACCGGCTTCGTGATGGCGAATGCGCTGCCGAGATAGGTATGATAGACCGCCTTTTCGCTCTTCAACTGTTCGGCCAATTGACCGGCATGGTGGTCTCCCGCGTAATAGATTCTGTAAGCGGGTGACACGACCAGTTCGATCGACGTCGGACGGTTGAACGTCGAGGAACTGGAATCTTTCCCGAGCATCGACAGCTGCTGGGCCACGATCCTGACCGGAGCAAGCAACGCCAGCCCGACCCGATCCTTCGTGACGAAGTCTTCAATGCCGAGGATGGCACCCACCAGCCCCTTGATCGCCGTTGGAGGCATGAATGGATATGTCAGCTGCGTGTTGGTCGTATCCGGCCGTCGAAAAAACGCCAGATCGCCCCGCACCTCAAACACGACGCCTTTCATGATCATCACCTTACCAGAGCGGCTGGCGATACGGTTCGATATCCCCCTGTACGGCCAAAGCCGAGTTGACCCAAATCCGGCAGCGGGCGATCCGGTCCCGTTCCGCCTGCAGACGTTCGATCAGTGCCGTCACATCCAGCTTGATGTCCTGCAGGGAAGACGGGCGCCTGTCCGCCGCCTTCCAAGCATCTCTTTCCGGAAGCAGCCGGATGAAGTCCTCGAGATACCCGATGCGGTAATGCGGATCATGATATTCGACATGTGCGAGGAACAGCGGCTGCTGCTGGCCCCTGCCTCTCGCCTGGCGATGCTGGGTGCCTTGCCACAGCGCCCGGAGCAGGAGCTCCTGGTCTTCTTCCGTCATGCCGGTCTGCCGCGCGTTGGCGGCATTGATCACCGCCGGCATGGCAAAGACGGCAAACGGCACCGTATAGGTCGTCCAGATCGTGCCCTGGGATTTCGCTTCTTCGCCTTCGCGTGCTCCATCCGAACTCGGCATGACAACGGTCCCCTGCACATACTGGGTATCCACCGGATGCAGGGAGTGCGCCCAACCGAACTGGACGGGACCGGTCAGATGGAAAGAAACCTTTTTCACGGAAAACACGATGCCGAACGTCCTGACATCGAAGCTGTGCTGCAAAAGGACGCCTTTCGGTTCCTTGTCGAATTCTTTCGCCTTGCCGGCATCAGCGGCGATTTTGGCCGCCAGGCTGCCGCGGCCGAGCAATGCGCCCTTTTCATTCTCGATTTGCTGGACGAAGATGAAATGCCGCTTGTCGGGACCGCCATCGGGATACAGCGACAGGACAAAGTCCCGGACATCGCGCTTGATGCTGACATCGCTCAATGAAATTCGTCCGTCTTCCTCGGGGAACAGTCTGCGCGCATCGCTGTCGTTCAGCGGATCCCGGTTGGGAATGCCGTCTTTCACCGATTTCACAAAGACCAGTTCACCATTGCGGATCGTCATTCCAAAATCTCCTCCTTCGATTCCGATTCATTTTGCACATCGTCCTGCGGAACATTGTCCGCCTTCCTGTACATCAGATAACCGGACCAGAACGCACTGACAAATTCGTGACGATACTTGTCCAGCAGACCTTCCCGGGAATAATCCGTGAAGAGCAGCAGTGCTCTGGCCAGGGCGGGGAAAAAGTTCCTGCTGATCTTCAAATCCCGCTGCTCGATCAATTTCTGGAACTCGTTGAGCCCGTCCTGCCATACCATCTGCGGCGTCAATTTGCTGCCGAACTTGAGCAGCCGGGTGCGGACATATTGGCTCCGCGTCTTGGCATAATAGGAGTTTTCGAATTGCTTTGTCAGCAGGCCGCTGACAAATCCCAGTTCCGGCACATCCCAATCCGGCTCATTGTCCCAGTTCCCGGATTCGTAGACGTCCAGCAGCCGTTTCCAGTCCACGCTCCCAATCTCCTTTCCCTCTCCAATGATTTGCTTCTGACATTTCGCGGCAAAATCCAGAAACGCCCAATAAAACAGCAGTTCACGTCTGACATGATGCCAGGCTTGCAGTTTGGCGCCGTCATTGCATTTGCGGGCGGTGGCTTCATGGATCCGTTCCAGTCGGATCGGCTGCCGATGCAGCACCTTCTGCATCATGTCCCAGACATAGCCGGGGCCATAAGCGTTGCCCAGGAGCGCCGGCAGATTCTCCAGCGACGGATGAACGGCTTCATCGGAAATCCCTAAAGCCTTTTTGATGTCCGGCACGACCATGCTTTGCAGTTCCATCAGAATGTCCTGAATTTTCCGCGCCACGCTTGGGATGACGTCCTCGATCATCGCCCGGATGTGCATGTTGCCGCGGGACAAGTCGCCGGAATAATAGAGAATTGTCAGGCGGTATTCATCGCCGCTTTCGGGAATTACGCGATCGAGGCCGGCCAAAAGCCGCAAATGCAGTGCGCTCCTGCTGAGATCTTCCTGCTGGCCCCATTGCCTCAGCATTTTTTTGTATTTCTGAAACTGCTGTTCGGCATCTCCGTCCAGCAGAGGCAGCAGCATCGGAATCCCGTAGATTTGCTCATAGTTTGACGCCCTGATTTTTTGGCGCACGTCCGCATGTATGATTGGCGCGAACATTTCCTTCAGGGTTGCGGATGAAATCGGAACCTGGATTTCTTTCATGAACTGCGTGCCGTAGTAGAAATATTCGTAGGTTTCCGGATCCACCTTGATGCCTTTTGTCCATTCGTCGTCTTTCCAGTAGATGGAGCGGGGCATTTCCCAGGTCGGGGCCAGCCACAACCAAGATTTGTTGTACAGCGACACGACCCGTTTCGATCTGCGGTTGGTAAACGTGGAGATTTGGTCCTCCGCCTCGCCCAATTCCGTGGCTTCCCGAACCTTCGCTTCCCGGATCCATTCCAGCACCACGTCGCCATCCAGCGCCATCCACTTTCCCGGATGGATGCCGCTTTCCTGGATCCTCAGTTCCGATGGTTCATCCTCATACCGGCATACAGCCAGCTTCGGATCAAAGATCATCAGAATGCCGAGCTGCTTGTCTTCCTTCAGCCATTTTCCATGTTCGCGTGCCAGCCGGTCGGCTACGCGCATCGCCAATGCCGACAGCGTATCCTGGTTTTCGCCTGAGTACGGGACCGTTTTCAGCAAACGGGGCATCAATACATCTTCGGCGAACTCGCCAGAATTGCCCATCGCCTTGACGTGCGGATCCCACATCAAGTAGCAGGGAAGAGGATAGACGCCCTGGGCGTGGAGCGGATTGCCACCATTCGGAAAATGGAAGGGAAACGCAACCGCCCGTTTCTCATCGACCTGGAACTCCGTTTTGCTGCCCGATCCCGTCATTTGGCCGACTTCCATAAAATGCAAAAAGTCGTTTCGTTCATCGTCCGCCAGTTCCAGGACCCAGACATGCTGGAAGTAATTTTTGCAGTTTTCCTGCCCGACATCGGTCAGCCAGCGAATCCGCTCCGTCACGGTCATCGAACTGTTCGCCAACGGCCGTCCGATGCGCACGATTGCTTCCGCCAGCAAGCAGGTTCCTCCTTTCCGGCAAGCAATATGTTAGAATCCACAATGCTAAATGATTTCAAATGTTCCGAAACCCTGAGATCCTTTCCCACCCAGACAAGAGTTATACGCCAGGCGAAGAAGCCGCGGATCCCCCGTCACCTCATACTCTCCCATCCATCCTTCGATGACGATGCCTCGAAACCGGGTGACCACCTTGTGCCTTTTTTCCACATGAAGTGGTTTGATTGAGAACGGCGACTGCATCAGCTCGTCGTCCATTGGATAGAGGCTGAAATACCTTCGCTTGAGGTTGGCTTCGATCATGGGCGAGAATTGCTCGTGATGAGGGGCGTAGTAGTAGGTGTACTTCACGCCGTTCGGGTGGTTGAGCGTGCTGTAGATGACAATTGGGCTGAGTGCTCGGATGCGGATGACGTCTGGAAATGGATCGGGTTCAGGCAACGTTTCAAATGATTCGAGTTCAATCCGATAGGGACCAATTCGCAAGTCAGCAGAGAGCAACATAGAATGCGCAAACTCTTGAAGAAAACGATCCAACGGGGAGGCCACCAACAGAGAAAAAGGCGGCTTGAACGTGATCGTTTTTTTGGATGGGTTGTACCGGCCGTTTCCCAAAATTCGCGAAAAAGCAAAATGCTTGTACGTCTTGGTCTGAAAGGAATACCCAATCTCATGCAAGAAAGAACGATATTTCTCGTCGTTGATGTTTTTGTATATGAAGCCGATCAAGTACTCCTGATAGTTGATCGGTAGTTCCAGCGGCCCATCCGCGCGTAGATGCAAGAGGATTCTCATACTTCAATACCTTTCATTTTTTTCTTGTATTCGGCATTGATTTGGCAGTTCCTGCTTTATTAGAGCTAAAAATGATTCGACAAAAATGAGTCTTATGGATCAAGTCTGTTGGACGATTGTGATTCTTTGCTTCCTCAACAATAAATATAGCATTCGGTTGTGACACATGTTTGTCAGCGATCATATGTTCTTTGATGCTAGACTGAATAGTGTGTCAAGACCGATTGAAAATTCCTCAAAATAATCGGTTGAAAATTCCCCAGTAACAACGATGAAGTGCATTCGAAGCGGTCAAATTGCCACTGGTCTAGTCGGTCTGTTCAGGGTTGTTGCCGGTT
>Ga0310829_1001472_pt1 | contig 12983 bp, 13 predicted proteins | sample WT_ome_4_FD_202244 | JGI IMG/M metagenome (GOLD analysis project Ga0310829, IMG submission 202244) | Sorghum-adapted microbial communities enriched on wild type (WT) sorghum from Joint BioEnergy Institute, Emeryville, California, United... ... | reverse complement strand
CACTTCACGACGAGTTTTCATGGTTAGTTTCAAAACACATCCCTTCGGTAACATTTCGTTGTGAGTGAACCGATCCCTCTTTAGTAACATTTTAACTGAGTGATTGCGCGGACTTGATATAAACGCTGGTTTTAGGTATGATCAATATTTGGTTATTGCGTAGTGAACTTAGATCAAGTATATTTATACAAAAAATACACCTTGCACTGCATAACAGAAAAGGGAGAGGTCATATCATGAGAAAATTAGCAACCATCCTGCTTGTTTCCTTGCTCGCGATCGCGATCATCGGCTGCAGCTCGGGAAACAACAACAAGGACCAAGCAAGCTCTGGCGTGAAGGTCATCGATATTCCGCTGACGGAAGAAGAATACGCCTTCGGTGTCGACAAGAACCAGCCGGAACTGCTGGATCAAGTTAATCAGTTCATCGCACAGATCAAAGAGGACGGAACACTGGATGAGATCCTGAACCGTTACTTCGGTGACGGAGAACCGCAAGCGGTCACTTCCGCAGAGCTGGACGCCAGCAAGGACCAACTGGTGGTTGCGACCAATGCTGCATTTGAGCCGTTCGAATATATGAAGGGCGACAAATATTACGGTGTTGACATGGAGATCGCCGCACTGCTCGCTGAGCACCTCGGCAAGGAACTGGTTATCAGCAACATGGACTTCGATGCCGTCGTTCTGTCCGTAGGTCAAGGCAAAGCGGACATCGGCATGGCTGGACTCACGATCAAGGAAGAACGGAAGCAATACGTGGATTTCACGGATAAGTATTACGATGCCGCTCAGATGATCATCGTCAAGGCTTCCGACACTCGATTCGACGAGAGCAAGACGACAGCTGACGTAGAAGCTGTACTGGCAGGTCTGACGAAGGATAACAAGGTCGGATTCCAGACTGGTACAACTGGACAATTCTATGTAGAAGGCGACGAGGAATGGGGATTCGCAGGCCTGAATGTCACAGGTGTCGGGTACAGGAACGGATCGCTTGCCGTGCAAGATATGCTCAATGGCAATCTTGACCTGGTCATCATCGACGAGGCGCCGGCGAAGTTCATCACAGCTGCTTTCAACGAATTGCAATAAAGCTGACCTTCATAAGATCCGACGATACTCCGCTGATGGGCGGAGTATCTCCGCTTTAGGAGTGTGTCATGGGAAATTTTGATAAGAAACTCGAAAAGTTCTGGGAGATCTTCATCGAGCATGGCGGATACGTCAAGGTGCTTACCGGGCTGCAAAATACGATCTATATCGCCGTCGCAGGGCTGGCTATCGGCATCCTCATCGGCACGCTGATCGCCATCATCCGAGTCTCTCCCAAATCCAGCAAACTGCTCAAGGTATTGAACAGCCTGTGCGGTTTCTATGTGGGGCTGTTCAGAGGAACGCCGATCGTCGTACAACTGCTCGTTGCGTACTATGTCATGTTGCCCGTGATTGGCGTCAATATTCCAGCGCTGCAGGTGTGTGTGATCGTCTTCGGCTTGAACAGCGCCGCCTATGTGTCGGAGATCATGCGCAGCGGCATCCTGTCCGTTGACCCCGGCCAGATGGAGGCAGGGCGGGCGCTTGGTCTGAACTACCGAGTGACCATGCTGAAGGTGGTGGTGCCGCAGGCGGTGAAGAATATCGTCCCGACACTGGGCAACGAGTTCATCTCACTGATCAAGGAAACCTCCGTCGTCAGCTTCGTGGGCGCTGCTGACCTGTATGTAGCCTTTAACTATATCGGCTCGAACAGCTATGAATTCATGGTGCCATATCTGGTCATGGCCATCATCTACATTGCTCTGGTCGCCATCGCTGCGCTGATCATCAGGCAATTGGAAAGGAGCCTGAGAAAAAGTGATAGACGTCATTAATCTGAAGAAGACATACGGCAAGCTGGATGTGCTCAAAGGGATTACGACTTCGATCAAGCAAGGAGAGAAGATCGCGATCATCGGGCCTTCCGGCAGCGGCAAGAGCACCTTCCTCCGTTGCCTGAATCTCATGGAGGAACCGACGAGCGGTTCGATCATCTTCGGCGGTCAGGATATCACGGACAGGAAGGTGGATATTAACGTTCATCGCCGTCAGATGGGCATGGTGTTTCAGCATTTTAACCTGTTCAACAACAAGACGGTGCTCGAGAATATCATGCTGGCGCCTGTCTATCTCGGGCTGCGTGATCTCCGCGGGTTGAAGTGGCGCAACCGGTTCATCCAGCTGCGCAATCTGTTCAGACGCGAGAAGCAGCCGCTTCATCCGATCCAGAAGAGCAAGGCGCAGATCAAGACGGAGGCGCGGGAGACGGCGCTGCGGTTGCTGAAGCGCATCGGCCTCGAGGACAAGGCGAATGTGTATCCTTCTACCTTGTCCGGCGGGCAGAAGCAGAGAATCGCGATCGTCCGCGCGCTGGCGATGAATCCGAAGGTGATGCTGTTCGATGAGCCGACTTCGGCGCTCGATCCGGAGATGGTCGGCGAGGTGCTGGATCTGATCAAACAGCTGGCAGATGAAGGGATGACGATGGTGATCGTCACCCATGAGATGGGCTTCGCGAGAGAAGTGGCAACACGGGTGCTGTTTATGAACGAAGGGAACATACTTGAGGACGATGCGCCGGAACGCATCTTCACGAATCCCAAGCATCCTAGAACGCAAGAGTTTCTGTCGAAGGTGTTATAAAGTGATATAAGTACGGTTCGCCTGTTGGGTCAGGCTGGCCGTACTTTTTTTATACGTACGATCGGGAGGATCGGAGGTCACGCGCGCCATACCCTCGTTCCCATCCAGGCGGCGAAGTAGCAGGCTAACGCCAACAGGATGGACAATAACACGCTGGGGAGCAGTGTGAGGCCTGCCCCTTGCAGATAGGCGTAAGCGTACTGACCGCAGATCCCCATCACCGGCATGCAGACCCCCGTTGCAACATAAGGCCGAAGTTCCATATAGAAGCCAACCGCCTTGGACACGGAGAAGAAATTTAACATCGTCATTACGAGGATTCCCATGCCGATCCCCAGGGCTACGCCCTCGATGCCTAACCGGCTGCCGAGCAAGAAGATCGCAGCTGTTCGGCAGATGATCGAGATGATGAAGTTCCACATCGCCGTGCTGGCTCGACCCAGACCGAGCAAGATGGCGTGCAGCGGCGCTTCGAAGTAGAACAGGAAGAAGAACGGTGCCAATATCTTGATCAGTTCCCCGGCTTCGGGCGCTTGGTAGATCAAGGTCGCCAGAGGCGTCGCCCATTCGAACAGGATGATCGTGCTGGGTGCACCTACCAAGAGGGCGATGCGCATCGCTTGTTCGATCGTGCGGTGCATGAGCAGATGGTCACGCTGGGCATGCGCTTCACTGATCGCGGGGATGAGCGCGGTTGACAAGGAATGGGTGACGAAGCCCGGCAGGAATAACAGCGGCAATGCATAACCTGTCAGCAGCCCAAACTGCGCGGTGGCTTCGCTCGTGACGAGGCCGGCGAGCGCCAGGCTGTATGCGACCAGCAGCGGCTGCACGGCGCCGTAGAGCGAATGGATAAAGCCTTGGCCCGTCGTAGGCAGCCCGATGCGCAGCAGCTCGAGCAGTGTGCTCCTCCCCTTGGCGATCGCTTCCCGGATCGAGATCGTGCTCGGCAGCTTGGCGCGTTCCATGCGGAAGCGGATGGATAGGATGGTCAGGCTCGTCGCCTCGCTGACCACAGCAGCTGCCATCGCTCCTGCTGCCGCGTATTCGATGCCGTAGGGCAGCAGCCACTGGACGAGCAGCAGGATGGTGCAGATGTTGGCGATGTTCTCGAAGATGTCAGATACGGCGATCGTCTTCATCTGCTGTTTGCCGCGGAAGTAACCCTTCAGCACCGCAGAGATGGCGATGATCGGGGCGATGGGCGTAAGAGCTACCATCGCGTAATAAGCGCGCTGATCGGCGAGCAAGATAGACGCGATCTGCTCGGAGAAGAGCAGCGAGATCAATGTCAAGGTGATGCTCAGCGTGCTGGTGACGGACAGAGAGACGACGAGGATCCGCTTCGTTCTGGCATGATCTTGCTGCACCTCGGCTTCCGCGACGAACTTGGAGATGGCAACAGGAAGTCCGAGCTCGGTGAGCGTGATGATCAGCGGGATGAGCGGCTGCGCCATCATCAACAGACCGATCCCTTCTGCCCCTAACAGGCGCGCCAGGAAGATGCTGCTGACAAATCCCAGCGATCTCGTGATAAGTGCCGCACCAGACAGGATCAAGGTTCCTTGCAGAAAGCTTTGTTTACTCATAGGCGTCAGTATTCCTCTCCACGATTTGGACTCCTTCTATAACCATGTGTATTCAGCTTGACCTGGTACTATGTGAACAAGCTGGGGAAGGGGAATCGTCAGTCGGCCTGGAGGAGGATTCACTGCAAATCCAAAACGCCGCCACCTCAGGTGACAGCGTTTAGAGCAGCTTCTGGCCGTAAAGGAACGTTGTTTGTTTATCTGGGGTATACGCTATCGTCGAATGATCGCTATGCCTTCTGGCGCAACGAGCGTCAGGTGCGAGTCGACATAGGTGGGGAACAGTCCGGCGTCACGTCGTTCAACCGCGCCGATCATCACATACATCGTGGAACCAATTGTGTTCGTCTGGAGCAAGTCCACCTGATCAGCCTCGAGCGGTTCGTCCGACCAGTATCGGACTTGCCCGAACAGCTGCAGCTCGCGTGTCTCTGATTCGAAGATCTCCAGGTTGCTAAGGGAGTGTACGACGATGGTCTCCACCCCCTCGGGGATCGACAGCGGTTCATGTTCGACATAAACCGAGCGTTGCATCATGTTCATCCCACGTTGCAGTTCGTCATAGATCCCGGTGGATATGAGCAGGGAGAGCACGATGGTGGCGACGCTGATGAAGCCAACTGTGAGAATGCTGAGCCAGTCGTATCGCACGATGACATCGTCACTGCCTGCGAATCTGATATACAGCAATACCTCAACGCCGAGCATCATCAAGATGACAGGCCCGATCCAGTTTAGCGCCTCGTAGGCTTCTATAGGAGTCAAAAGGGATACAGCCAAGATCACGCCCATCAACACGAAGGCAACACCTGCAGACATCGATCCGACACGCCACATTCGTCGCTTCTCCCCAGCGCCCAGGCTGCTCGCTGGATGTGCGTTTTGCATACTCATGGCTGCCGATCCTCCTCCTGCCAGGTTAATTCTAGCCGTTCCTGTTTGGTTGCGGCTTTGTTGCCGAAGATGAGCCTCAGGCCAATCGCGATCATGATGAATGCGACGAGTGCAGCAGGGAACATATACTTGAACTCCAGATAGACGCGGTACCATTCTGCAGCGTATTTGGCCATGTATCTGGTTGCCAGTTGGTCGATGAGGTAGAATGCGCCGAAGCCAAGCAGTCCAATGCCGATCCACTTCTGATATCTGGTAAAGCGCGTTAGCACGGGTTCATCGCGCAGTTCTCCGCGTTCATAGCGGGTTGCTTGGTGCAACGCATCGAAGAAGGCGAAGCACCACAGCAGCGGGATCAGGAAGAAAAACAGCGTCAGGCGGAAATTGTCCATGATGTAGATCGCCAGCAGAAATCCGCCCATCAGCTGCAGCCCGCGCAATTGCAAGCCCAGGTAGAGATGCCCTGCTCCCGGGAAGACGGAGAGTGCAAGGGCCAGAACCTTGATCTTGCGGCCGGTGCTGACATGTGACTCCAGATCGTGGAAGATGGTGCGGTCATGCAATGGTTCGTATCGATGCCGCGCAGACAAGCATTGCATCGCGTCAAACATGTTATAGATCCAGATGACCGGCAGGATGAGGAGGAAGATGAGCAGTGCCGGTGCTTTTAACACGAAGACGAGAAACAAGAGGATCGTGCTTAGGCCGATAAACGAGATGAGAAAGGATAAGCCTCGGTGCATGAGCCCGATGTGCATATGGCCGAGCCCAGGGATTAACGACAGGAGAATCACATGCGTTTTCTCTCGTTGTTGCTCCATCGTGATCGCTGGATCTGCTGAGTTCTGGCTTTGAAGTGGGGCGGTGAACGCTTTGCCATTAATCAAGGATACGATCATATCGATCATATTGACCGTCCAGCCCAGGAAGGCGATGCCCAACATCAAGAAGACGGCTTCTCTGTCGTGTCCGCCTGTCATCATGATGATCAGCAGCAGGCCGAGCGGGCCGAAGAAGGATGCGCCATATACAACCGTGCGGACAGGTCTGCCGAGATAGGCGTGCCCCGCGCCAGGTATGAAGCTCAGGATAAATGCGGTTAGCGGGTTTTTGATCATGGTTTCGTCTTGCCTCCTTTACTTGTCTTGATCGAATCGTGAAGCCTTCAGGCTGTCCAGCCATGAGCCTGTTCTGCTTACCATTTGCTCTGACCAGGATGCTTGCTGCGAGTCTGCTGGTAAGGATGGCGATTGGAGGATCCGATCCTGATGTTCGATCGTCGCATTCATCTCCAGCTCTGCCAGTTTCGTCGCGATATTGGCGAAGGTGCCGCTGAAGTACAGCACGAGCGTGATGGAAGCGGCAATCGTGTATTGCACGGACGATCGTTGCAGCCAACGCAAGCTTGGCCGCCCTCGTCTTCTGTCCGCAGCATGCAGCTTGTTAATGACTTGTCGCTCGAGGCCAGGCAAGTTCGGATGTTGGATATGAGGTGCGAGCATCGGCTCTGTATTCATGAACAAATGCAAACATTCGTCGCAAGACAGCAGGTGAGCCTCTGCTTGTTCTCGCTCGGTTTCGCTTAGTTGCCCGAGCACATAACCTTGCATCACGGCTGGTGAGATATGCGAATGTTGCCCTTGGGTGCCATTCATTCGAAATCCTCCTTTCTCCATCGTCGCTTGATCCAGTTTCGGGCTCGGTACAGCCTGGATTCGACGCTTTTCATCTCGAGTCCGGTCTCGGTGGCGATCTGTTCGTAAGATTTCCCCTCCAGATAATAAGCGGACACGACTTCACGGTAGTTGGCGGGAAGCTGCTCGACCAAATGCCGGATGTGTTGGCGGTGAACCACTTGGATGGCTTCGGCTTCCGCTGCGGGTACGGTGGTCTGCCGCTCGAGGTCGATCAGAGCATGCTCCTGAATCGATTCCGGCCGGCGCATCTGCTTCCGCTTATAGTCGATGGCGCGATTGACCGCGATGCGTGTGATCCAAGTTTTCAGGCCTTCCATCCTGTACTCCGGGAGGGAACGATAGATCTGCAGCAACACTTCCTGAGTGACATCTTCCGCATCATGCGGTGACTGCAGCACAGCGAAGACCGTTCGATAGATGTAATGACCATAAGCCTGCACGAAAGGTCGATATTGCTCGGGTCCGCCTTCGCGTACCGCCCTGATCCAATCTTCTTCTCGGATATCGTTCCCCTCCTTTCTGCATGTATAGACGATGGATAGGCGAACTTCCCCTGCACTTAGGCGAAAAAAATTTTGCTATCGTATACGGCTTAGCCGAGGTAGGGAACGCGTGGCTCTGATGCACTGTGCCGAAAGGTGGGTAGCAGAATGTTACGCCGTATGCTTGGAAATGCAGCGAGTGGTGAAGATGGTGGTGAAGAAGAGCCGATCAGCAAGTCGGAGCAGCTGAGGTGGAGGATGGACTGGTTGGGCTATCGGAATAGAGGAGAGGTGGGCGGATTGGAGGATTGGCGTGGCGGAGAGCCGCATGCAAAACTCGGCTGCACCAGGATAGCAAACCCAAGTCGACAGCCGAGTTCAACGCGCATATGGACATGCGGTTAAGCACATACATGCGGCAGACCGGGCGCTGGGAGCAACGCGCGGCGAAAGCCTGCCGTCAGATATGCAGCTTCAGAATCAGTACGGTCCTCGGATGTGCGGCGCAACCTCGTCCTCATAGAAGCGTCTCAGGCGCTGGCGTTCTTCCTCGCTGAAGCCGGGCGTCTCAAGCGTGAGCAGATTCTCCCGCACTTGCGCCGTGTTCTTGAAGCCAGGGATGATGCAGCTCACTTCCGGCGACTCGAGGATCCAGCGCTGCGCAGCTCGCGCCATCGTGCCGCGTCCATCTGCGATCCAGCGCAGCTCGTCTGCCAATTCAACGCCGCGTTCGAAGGGCAGACCCGCGAAGGTCTCGCCAATTAATCTTGATTCACATGAAGATGCTCCGTCATGCCGCATACATGATGCACTTCTGGTGGCAATCGCAGTGATCAAGAGGCCGCTCCTCATATGAATCCTCTTGCTTCCCTCATCATATTACAGAAACAGCGGAGAAGTCGATACGGTGTGAGGCGGGACGACGTTGAACTTACCGGCAAGTCGACATGGGATCTGTCCATGGGTCAATCTCAGGTGAAACACATGATACACAGAAGGCGATGACAGGGTTAATCCCCGTCATCGCCTTCTAATGCTTAACTCCATTAATATTGCGTATTGTTATATTCCGTTACGTGCTGCACGCCATACCACTTGCGGCCGACGTTGGAGTAGAGCGTGTTCGTCATCGTGACCGTACTGGTGCTGCTGTCCGTTCGGAAGATCGCTTCTTTCATGTTGGCGATATCGCTGCTGTCGATGTTCACATGGACGGTGAATGTGGAACCGCCGAGCTGACGGATGAGCTTGCCGCCGTTGCGCGCGACGAAGTTATACAGATTGAAGGTGCTGGCAGCGTTGATCTGGAAGATCTTATCCGCTGCATCATAAGCTGCGCCTCCGTTCAGAGTCACGGTGCCGGATGACTTGATCGTCAGTGCATCTTCCCCAACGTCGAGCCAGACGATATTCTGCAGGTTCACGTTGCCATAGGTGTGTATACCGTCCGCTGCTGGTGCGCCGAGGACGACATTCTTCAGGGTGGCACCATTCTCCAGACGGAAGACAGGCTTCTGGTTCTCGCTCTGGCTGCCGTCGCCGAGGCTCGGTCCGGCGATATAGACGCGTCCCTGACCATCAAACGTCTGTCCTGGTCCTACCACGATCGTGGAGTTGACCGTGATCGGGCTAGGCGAGACGTTGATCAGCGTCCATTGTTGATTCGCCCCATCATGGTCTGTCCATTGGACGACGTTGGCACCGTTGGCTGTGGACCATTCGTATACTTCCAGTACTTTGCCGCTGTGCCGGTTCTTCAGTTGTACATAGCCGCCGCTGTCCTCCAGCTTCCAATGTTGATTATAGTTGTTCAGATTCTGCCACTGGACGACGTTGCCGCCGTCTGCAGTCGACCAGGCATAGACTTCGAGAGCACGGCCGCTGTTGGCATTGATCACTTGATAATAACCGTTGCCTACGCTGACGAAACGCCACAGCTGGTTGTCACCCCCGTGGTCGGTCCACTGGACGACATTGCCGCCGTTTGCATGCGACCACTCATACACTTCGAGCGCTTTGCCGCTGTGCCGGTTGATGATCTTGTACAGACCGTGATGGATAGCCGAAGCAGCTTCAACCTCCTGCGGCGGAAGGATGGGCAAGAGTGCCAACAACATGGCGAAGACACCAAGCAACACCAGACTTTTCTTCATCAATGATTCCTCCTTCTTCAATTTAGAAATAATGGTTGGTGCTGAACCAAGATGAATGTGGATTGCTGCCCTCCTTTCATCCTAATATATGGAAATAATACCATTAAAGAACAAGTTCCAGCCAGACTTAATCATAAACATCGATATAAATGATTATGCATCTGAGTTAATGATCATCCGGTAGAAAATATATCTGGAAGGCCGGAGAAAATCGCAGATGAGGAGAGAATTGCCGCGGCTGAGTTGTCACGATACCGAAACTTGGTTACGATAAGTACGGGTTGAACGCGACATTGCATCAGAAGAGTCGCATGAAGTCAAGTGAATCAAGGGAGCTGCCAATACCATGCACAACTATAAATTGACGATTCAATACGACGGAGGAAGATACAAAGGCTGGCAGAGGCTGGGCGGCGGAGAACATACGATCCAGGGGAAGCTCGAGGAGATCCTCTCCGAAGCGGTGGGCCATCCGGTGGAGGTGATCGGCTCTGGCCGAACGGATGCTGGGGTGCACGCGCTGGGTCAGGTCGCCAATGTGAAGCTGAAGGAGGCTTGGAGCGAGACGAAGCTGCGCAATGTGCTCAACCACCAGTTGCCGCCGGATATCAGCGTCTTGACCGTGGAGAAGGTGGATGAAGATTTTCATGCGCGGTTTGATGCGAAGGAGAAGACGTATCTGTATAAGATCTGGAACGAGGATTACAGCCATCCGTTCATGAGGCGATACAGCATGCATGTGAAGAAAAAGCTGGATTTCGCGGAGATGAGACGCGCAGCGCGGCATTTCCTCGGGGAGCACGATTTCACTGCCTATTCCAATGCTAAAGCTAATAAGAAGAAGACCGTGCGGACGATCTATTCGCTGGATATCGAGACGAATGGCGGGTTCATCGAGATACGTGTGCGCGGCAACGGCTTCCTGTACAATATGGTGCGCAAGATTGTCGGCACATTGATCGAGGCAGGCATGGGGGAGAAGCGGGCGGAAGATATCCCGGCCATCATCGCCAGCCGGGATCGTTCGCTGACAGGCCGGATGGCGGAGGCATACGGTCTGTATCTGGAGAAGATCGGATATTAGCACAAACGTCTCTCCATCTCGGCGCTTTAATAAGCGATGCGATGGAGAGACGTCAGGTCCATCAGGGTATGAGGGGTACGTTCGGTTAGTCCCACATATGGACTAGCCGCGTTGGCGCAAGAGTCTGATCAGAGCAGCGAAGCATTCGAGGATGATCCCCGCACCGATGCCGATCGCGGACAGCATCAGGAAGGTGAGGAAGCTGATCAGATCTTCCCAACCGGTCTGGTTGCCGGAGTTGATCATCATAAACAGAATGCCGCAGGCGATCCCCAGACTGGAGCCGAGCCAGATCCAGCGTGCACCGAAGTAACCGGCCAGATTGACGAACGCTGCGATGAATATGGCAAGCAACAGGATCCGTAGCACGATGATGAATTCCAATGCGGAATTGAGAACCATGTAACGATTGAGAACCAAACATCCCCACACGACGATCGTATAGGCGATCCCCCAGTACAACCAGCGGAAATCGCGTTTCTGCGGAAGAAACCTCAGCATGAGCCTCACCTCATCATAATCAACTAACCATCTATCCATCAGACGAGTTACAGCTGCAAATGGTTACAAACCAGCGGCATGTGATCCACCATATGGGCAACGGGCAACGTACATCCATCGCGAGCCGAACCGGGGTGATCAAGTTTACCGTACGGACACGCTTATGGCTGCGATGAGGAAAGGGGCATGAGGAATTCCGCGCCGGGACGAACCGGTCCGCTTACTTCAAGCTGGCGCCCTGAGCATTCAGCCGGTGGGCTGCATGCATCGTTGGGCCGACGTATTGGTTGAGCGGGAATCCGCTGCCGATCGCGCTGGTGATGAATGCCTTGGCCACGGCAACCGCCTCTGGCACCGACAACCCGCGCGCGATCTCTGCTGTGATCGCAGCTGAATATGTGCAGCCTGCGCCATGCGTATAGGTGGTGGAGATCTTCGGCGCCTCGAACAACTGAAATTCCTGGCCGTTGTACAACAGATCCACAGCTGCCGATGCTTGCTCCAGCTTGCTGCCGCCCTTGATGAGTACATATCGTGCGCCGCGTTCGTGGATGCGGGCAGCTGCTTCCTTCATGTCCTCGACCGTACGGAGAGCAGGCATGCCGGCGAGCTGAGATGCCTCGAACAGATTCGGCGTTACGAGCAAGCTCATCGGTACGAGCAGATCGCGAATCGCCGCAGCTGCTTCGGGCTGCAACAGCTCATCTGTACCCTTGCAGACCATAACCGGGTCGATGACGAGTCTCTCTTGCCCCTTCAGGCGGCTGGCGACGAGCTCGATGGTTTCCGCCGGACCGAGCATACCCGTCTTGACGGCGTCTGGACCGATGCCGTTAAGAACAGTCTTCAGTTGCGATTCGACGACATCGAGCGGCACGTTGTAGATATGGTGCGCCCAGCTATTGTCCGGATCCATCGTAACGATCGTCGTCAGTGCCGTCATCCCGTAGACACCGCGTTCCTCGAACGTCTTCAGATCCGCTTGTATGCCAGCTCCTCCACTCGTGTCAGAGCCTGCAACCGTCAATACTTTCTTCATGGTGTTCTTCACTCCTTGAATGATCTGTTGCGAGGTACATGGGTTGTAACCTGCACGTCATGCGCGCACAGGAGAAATTGATGTAATCGTATAGGATGAATGGATCGTTGTCAATCAAGCTTATTTCAGGATTGGCTGTGTTTCAATCGATGGTTGCTGATGACACGGATGGCCTGACGCTAACGGAACGTGGGAGACTGTCTATTTTCGGTGAATAAACGAGGTCCCTTATCCCTGCTTAGCTTTTTTCACCGCCAATTTTTCCACTTCGAACCATGTTGAACCTCTGTTTGTCCTGCTGGTGTGAGTGGATGAGGGGATTTTCCTGTTTACCATTGCACTTTTCACCCTCCATTCCGTCATCAGTCGGTCATTTGGGAACGCCGAATGAACCCTGGCTTGGGATCAACCAGCTTTCGAACCGTGTGTTTCAGGTTCACTATCATGGCTGCGCATAACCCGATGATCTGGTTTCTTGTCCGGCCACGGAAGTTGGTATATCCCAGTCCACAGTTGTTCTTCAACTCGTGGTTCTTGCGCTCGACCGTGTATCGTTTCTGCAACTCTGTCTGTCCTTCGATGCTGTCATTGTACGTTCGGGCATACTCATAGGAACTGACATAGTCGCTCCGAAACACGCGGCGACCACTTGCTTTGCTCCGGGTGCATTGCATGCGAACCGGGCATGACATGCAGGTGTGCTTATCGAAGAGATACTGATGTCCTTCCAGCTTGGCATTGTAGGTTTTGCGTACACTTTGCTGGCCATTCGGACAGATGTACACGTCCCGATCTGCGTCATAGGTGAACAAGGACGAAGGGAACAACCCCGTCGGATTCTCATACGTTTGCAGCGGAGC
>Ga0310829_1001466_pt1 | contig 13028 bp, 10 predicted proteins | sample WT_ome_4_FD_202244 | JGI IMG/M metagenome (GOLD analysis project Ga0310829, IMG submission 202244) | Sorghum-adapted microbial communities enriched on wild type (WT) sorghum from Joint BioEnergy Institute, Emeryville, California, United... ... | reverse complement strand
AACGAAATCGCAACGAAAGCAGGAAAAAAGCTTTCGGCTCTGATTCAACGTCAACTCCAGCAATGGATTGCCGCTTTACCCAACTACATCAAGGCTTGTTTGCCCATTTCATACTGCGAAAGTTGAGTAAATAAATCATACAACATATGTCATCCGAATAACATGCTTTCGGCATGAAGACGCAAAAATGGCCGGGAGAGTGACCGGCTTGCTCCCGGCCTATTGCGTTTCGGATTTACAGATAGCGCTCGCGAATATAGTCGTAGCTGACCAGCCTGCCCCTGCCGCCGAGCCCTTCGCAACTGACGGCGGCGAAGGCGTTGGCCAGCTTCAGCGTTTCCGTCATGGACAAGCCCTTCCATACACCAAATACGAACGCGCCGTGAAAATTGTCGCCGGCCCCCGTCGTATCCACCACCTGAACGGGTATGCCGCGCTCAATGAAAACGCCGTCGGATGTCCGCATGACGCATCCTTCTTTCCCGTTCGTGATGACGACGCATTCCGGCCCGGATTCGGCCAGCAAGCGGCACGCTTCTTCATGGCCGCGATGTTTCAGTTCAGCGGGAAGGGATTTCGCATCCGTTATGAAAATGTCCGTGAGCGGAAGGAGATCCGCCAGCGCTTGTTCCGACATATTGCCGCCGTCGAGCGAGGTGATGACCCCGTGCCGCTTCGCGGTCCGGAAGGCTTCCAGGGTCAGCGGCGGATGGTTGCCGTCCGCGTGGACGATGGCGCTTTGTTCGACCAGCCGCGCGGGAAACCGGCCGAGGTCATACTGCTCGATGACGCCGCCGAACGCGGTGATCGTGCGCAATCCGTTGCTTTCCACATGGATCAGACTGACGGAAGAATGGCCGCCCTCGATGATCTGGATTCCATCGGTCGGAATATCGCAACCTCTGAATTCCTCCAATATATGACTCCCCGCCGGGTCGTCGCCGACGGCCGACACGAGGTGACAGGGCGCTCCCAGCGTACGGGCGGCCACGGCCGCCGTGGCGGCGGGGCCTCCGCCGCAGGTCAGCATGCTCCGCGCCTTGACGCGCTGATCCCTCTCCGGAATTTGATCCACCAGCGCCAGATGATCCAGGGTAGACGTTCCGACGAACAGGATGGGTCGATTCGTGCGCATCGTCTCACGCTCCGCCCGAAGGTTGGATGGCGATCTTGATTCCGATTCCCCTGCGCGCGGTTTCGAAGGCTTCTCCGATTCTGTCAAGCGGGAATCGGTGCGTGATCAATTCATCCAGGTTCAGCTTGTCCAGCATCTGAATGGCGCGATGGTGCGCGTAGGGGTTGATGGCGGAACCGACGACCGTCAGTTCGCGCCTGAAAATGTCATTGGGCTCCACTTCGATCGTGTGCTCGGGAGGCACGACCCCGAAGAAAAGGATGGTGCCGCCTCTCCCGACAACCTCGAAGCATTGCTGGGCTGTTTCCTTCCGTCCGGCCGCTTCAATGGCCAGATCCGCGCCGAGCCCGTTCGTCAGTTCGCGCACCGCTTCATTCACGTCCGCCTCCAGCGGGTTGATCGCCTGGAACCCGCGACGCTCCAGAATCCGTCTTCGCTCCCCGTTCGGTTCCGCCACGAGGATGCGGCTTGCTCCCCGCAACCTGACAAGCTCGGCCAGCGCGATCCCCACAAATCCGCCGCCGAAAATGACGACATGATCGCCCTGTGATACGCCGGCGCGGTCCACGCCGTGCAGACAGCAGCCGATATTCTCGGTCAACGCGGCGACGGACGGGCTGACGGAGGCCGGCACTCTGTATACGGTCTTCTCCGGAACGGCGCAATACTCCTGGAATCCGCCGTCGAGATGGACGCCGAAAGCCAGCTTGTTCAGGCACAGATGCTCCTTGCCGATCCGGCAGTATTTGCAGACGCCGCAGAAAATATGGGGCTCCACCGTGACCAGATCGCCCGGCTGAACAGTCCGGACGGCCTTGCCGACAGACGCCACATACCCGGAAAATTCGTGTCCGATCACCACCGGGGGCTTGGCGGGCTGATGTCCGGCCAGGATGTGGATGTCCGTACCGCAAATCGTGGCGGTATCAATCTTCACCAGCACATCATGATCGCCAAGCTCGGGAATCTCCTTGCGAATCAGCGCCAGTTCTCCGATCCTCTGAAATTGCGCTGCCAGTTGGCTCATTCAGGCACACCTTCTTCCCGCATGATTTCGAACGATGAAACAAAAAATGAAACAAATATGGTTTTAAACAAAAGATATTTACTTTTAATCGAAAGTATAATATTCTTTCGTTGTCATTTCAAGGACAGAATGAAAGGGAGTGTGCATATGGTCCTGGTGTCGGGTGCCGAAGTGCTGCGAACGGCGAGGCGAAAGCAATTTGCCGTTCCGCAGTTCAATGTGCTGAATCTGGAAATGGTGGACGCGGTGATCCGGACGGCGGAGAGCCTGAAATCCCCGGTCATCGTCGGCCTCGTGGATCGCCATTTTCCGCTTCTCGACGTGGACGCCCTAGTGTATGCGGTGAAGCGTTCTGCCCGGAAAGCCGCCGTTCCGGTCATTCTCCATCTGGATCACGGCCGAACCTGGGACAGGGTGATGGAAGCGCTCAGGCTCGGTTTTACTTCCGTAATGTTTGACGGCTCCTTGCTTCCGCTGGAAGAGAACGCAAGGATTACCGGCGAGATCGTCAGGGCGGCCCATGCGATGGGTGTTTCCGTCGAGGCGGAACTCGGGCATGTCGGAAGCCGCAATGAAGGGGACGACAATCAATACACATCAGCCGAGGAAGCGGGCTATTTCGTTGATCGGACCAATGTCGACTATCTGGCCGTTTCGATCGGCAACACGCATGGCCATTATCGCGGGGAAGCGCCGACGTTCCGGATGGATGTGCTGCGGCGGATTCATGATGCCGTATCGGTGCCGCTCGTTCTGCACGGCGGATCGGAGACGCCGCTGAGCGAGATTCACGACGCCATCTCCCTCGGCATCGCCAAGATCAACATCTTCACCGAATTTGCCCATGCCTATCTCGCGGGATTGAGCGAATTGGCCGGTCAATCCCGGATCGATTATCTGGACATCGCGGCATACGGAAAGCGTAACGCGATCGCGGTGATCGAGCGGAAGCTGACCGAATTCCGTTCCGCGTGGCAGTGTGCCTGATCCATATCCATTCGCGAGGTGAACGATCATGAAGAACTGGTCCATGTATATCGGAGGGCGTTGGGTCGGAGCAACCGACGGGCGGACCTACGACATCATCAATCCGGCCACCGCGGGCAAGGTGGGAACCGCTCCGTACGGCGGTGCGGAGGAAGCGGATCTCGCCATCGACGCCGCTGTGAAAGCTTTCCCGGACTGGTCCCGCCGAACGGCGAAGGACAGGGCCTCCATTCTCCATCGCATGGCGGATCTGATGGATGAGCGGCGGGAAGTGTTGGCGCGGGTCATTACGCTCGAGATGGGCAAACCGCTCAGGGAAGCGTTGGCCGAGACGAAAATATCGGCGGACTATCTGCGATGGAACGCCGAGGAAGCGGCGCGCAGCTACGGCACCGTCATCCCTTCGCCCGTCACAGGCAAAAGACTTCTGGCCATCCGTCAGCCCGTGGGGCCCGTGGCGGCCATCACCCCCTGGAATTTTCCGCTGTCCATGGCGGCGCGGAAAGTGGCTCCCGCGCTGGCGGCCGGTTGCACGGTCGTGCTGAAGCCGGCGCTGCAGACCCCCGGGGCGTCGGTCATGTTCGCCGAAATCGCGGAAGAGGCGGGGTTGCCGTCCGGGGTGCTCAATCTCGTGATCGGCAAAGCTTCCGCCATCGGCGAGCGCTTCCTGCAGCATCCCGGCATCAGGAAACTGACGTTTACCGGATCGACCGAAGTCGGCAAACTGCTTATTCGCGGTTCCGCGGATCAGGTGAAGAAGGTGACCATGGAGCTCGGCGGGCACGCGCCGTTCATCGTGTTCGAAGACGCAGATCTGGATGCTGCGGTCAGGGGCGCGATCAACAGCAAGTTCCGCAACGCCGGACAAACCTGCATTTGCGCGAATCGTATCTATGTTCATGAATCGATTGCTGAATCTTTTCTCGAGAAATTCAGATCGGCGGTGAATTCCCTTGTGACGGGCGACGGGTTCGCCGAAGACACGACCGTCGGTCCCCTGATTGACGAGCACGCGCTGCGTTTCGTCGAAGAACAGGTGCGGGACGCGATGGACAAGGGGGCCACACTGGTGACCGGCGGAAAAAGGGTTGGCGGCTGCGACGGCTACTTCTTCGAGCCGACCATACTGGCCGGTGTCAACGAAGAAATGCGCATTACCCGTGAAGAGACGTTCGGTCCCGTTGCGCCGGTCTATCTGTTCAGAACCGAGGAAGAGGCCGTTGCGAAAGCAAACAATACGCCGTACGGCCTGGCGGCGTATTTCTTTACCCGCGACCTTCACCGCATGATCCGCGTCAGCGAGGCGCTGGAATACGGCATCGTCGGATGCAACGACGCCGTTCCGACGACAGTGGAAGGTCCCTTCGGAGGTTGGAAGGAGAGCGGAATGGGCAGGGAAGGAGGCCCGGACAGCCTGTCGGACTTCCTTGAAACCAAATTTGTATCAATCCAATACGAGACGTCCGAAGGAGCTGGTGCGAGATGAAGCATTATCATATCGCAGTTATCCCGGGCGACGGGATCGGCAAGGAAGTGGTGCCGGAGGCGATCCGTTGCCTGGAAGCGGTGGCCGAAATTCACGGGGGCATACGCTGGGAATTCACCCGGTTTCCCTGGAATTGCGAGTACTATCTGGAGCACGGCTCCATGATGCCCGCGAACGGGATGGACATCCTGAAGCAGTTCGACCAGATTTTCCTCGGCGCGGTCGGCATGCCGAATCAGGTGCCGGATCATGTGTCCCTCTGGGGGTTGCTCGTGGTGATCCGGAGGGAGTGCGAGCAATCGGTCAATGTCCGGCCGGCCCGGCTGCTGCGCGGGTTGTCGTCGCCGCTCCGGGATCCGGCGCCGTTCGACTTCGTCGTGGTCCGGGAAAATTCCGAAGGGGAGTATTCGCAGATCGGAGGCCGAATCCATCACGGCGACGAGGAAATCGTGATCCAGTCGGCGGTGTTCACCCGCCGGCAGACGGAAAAGGTGATGCGGTACGCCTTTGAACTGGCGGCCAAAAGGCGAAAGTCGGTTACGTCGGCGACGAAATCGAACGGTATTGTGCACAGCATGCCGTTCTGGGACGAGGTGTTCGACGCGGTCGGGGGCGAATATCCGGACATCAGCCGAAGCAAGGTTCACGTCGACGCGCTGGCGGCCTATCTCGTCATGCGGCCCGGCCAGCTTGACGTCATTGTCGGTTCCAACCTGTTCGGGGACATCCTGAGCGACATCGGAGGCGCCATCATGGGCAGCATCGGCATCGCGCCGGCGGCCAATCTGAACATCGAGCGCAAGTATCCGTCGATGTTCGAGCCCGTCCACGGGTCCGCGCCCGACATCGCCGGCAAGGGCATCGCCAACCCGATCGGCCAGATCTGGACGGCGAAGGAGATGCTTGATTTCATCGGCCACGGGGACATGGGGAGCCTCCTGCTGGAAGCGATCGAGCGGACGCTGGAGGCCGGGGTGAAAACGCCGGATCTGGGCGGTCGGGCGACAACGCGCGAAGTTGCGGATGCGGTGATTTCGAACATTTATGATTTGTCCTAAAACTGTTTCATAAGAAATTATGGAAAAAAGAAAAATAATTTCGTTAATAAATCTCATAGCTTTCGAATCGCTAATAAATTGCCATTGAAACTAAGAGATTTCTCTATAAATGATCATACGACGAACTTTATAATGAATCCAAACCAGACAGAAGGGAGGAAACATCGAGTGAGGGGTTTGGCAAAAACCATAAAGACGCTCATCGGCATGGCTTTGATCGTGTCGTTGCTGGCTGCCTGCGGAGGCGGCGGAAGCGGAGGAAACGGCAGCACGTCTTCGGGCGCGGGATCTTCGGCGTCGTCCGGCGGACAGGCATCGTCCGGCGGCAACGGCTCGTCCGAAAACAATGCGAAGCCGGCGCAACCGTTCAAGGGACAGCGATTGGTCGTCTACATGGCCAACCATCCCTGGGTGGAATTGATCAAGAGCTATTTGCCCGAGTTCGAGGAGGAGACGGGAATTGAAGTCGACATCCAGAACTTCGCGGACGATCAGTTGTCCCAGAAAGTGTCGGTCCAATTGACTACGCGCGCGGCAACGCCGGATCTGTTCATGATGCGTCCGCTGCAGGAGGCGAGGCAGTTCCTCCGGAACGGATTCATTGAACCGATGAACAGCTATATCGAAAACGACGAAGAATACGATTTCGGTGATTTTTCGAAATCCGCGGTCGACGGCACGGTCGTGGACGGCCAGGTAACCGCCATTCCGATCATCGCGGACCAGCACATCATGTACTATCGGAAGGATCTGCTGGAGAACGCCGGTCTGTCCGTTCCCCAGACGATCGAAGAGTTGGGAGAAGCCATCAAGGCGCTCCATGACGAGAAGAACGGCGTTTACGGATTCGTCGCGCGGGGACAACGCTCGCTCTTGGTGCCGCAAGTTTCGTCCTATGTGTTCTCTGAAGGCGGAGACTTCATGGCGGACGGCAAGGCAGCCGTCAATACGCCCGAAGCCATACGGGGCTTCAAATATTACGCCGATTGGTTGAGAGAATACGGACCGCCGGGCGTTCTGAACATGTCCTGGCCCGAAGCGATGGGTCTGTTCACGCAAGGCAAAGCCGCGTTCTTCACGGACGCCAGCTCGCTGTTCAGCAACGCGATCGACAAGGAGAAATCCGTCGTGGCGGATTCCGTCGGGTTCGCCCTTTTCCCGGAAGGCAGCCATGGCAGACGGCCGTACAACATCGCCGCGTGGGGCATGAGCTTGAACGCCAACGCGAAGAACAAGGAAGCGGCCATGGAGTTCATCAAATGGGCGACCAGCAAGGAGATCATGACCAGAACGCAGACCGAGGGCGTTCCGGGGGTCCGCGAATCGGTATGGGCCAATCCGGAGACGACGTCGAAATTCCCCGCGGAACTGGTGGAAGTGCTCAAGAAATCGCAGGAGATCGGTGTCGGTCACGACCGTCCCCAGGTCATCGCGGTCGGCGAAGCGCGCGATATCATCGGCGCCATCGTCCAGAAAGCAATTCTCGGAGAAGACATTCAGGCGGCCGCGGATCAGGCGAACGAAGAGTTCCAGGCTCTGATTGATCGTGAAGCTCAAAGCTGACCGCGGGATGAGCATGCCGAGGGGGGCCGCAGCGCCCCTCTTTTTTATTCCAAGGAAGAAAGGCGGGATAACGGATGTCGAGCTCCTGGCTGGACCGCAATTTCAAATGGGTGACCACACTGCCCGCCGTCCTGTTCGTCATCGTGATGATGGCGTTCCCGATTCTTTACACGGTGCGATTGAGCCTGTACGATTGGGGCCTGTCGGCCCTCGTTCCTCCCCGTTGGGTCGGATTGCAGAATTACACCGATCTGCTGACCTCGGCGAGGTTCTGGAACGCGGTAATGAACACTTTCTATTTCAGCACCCTGGCGCTGGCCTTTCAGTTGATTCTCGGTGTCGCGATCGCTTTGCTTCTTCACAGGAAAAACACCAGGATTGCGAAGACCATTTTTTTGATGCCGATGGTGGCCACGCCGGTGGCCATGGGCTTGGTATGGGTGCTGCTCTTCCAACCGACAAACGGCGTGCTGAACCAGATTCTGGTCTCGATCGGACTCAAGCCGCTCGCTTGGCTCGGTTCGGTCCATACGGTCATCCCGTCGCTGGTCATCGTGGACGTGTGGGAATGGACGCCGATGATTACGCTGATCGTGTTGGCCGGGTTGTCCACGCTGCCGCAGGAACCTTTTGAATCCGCGGTCGTGGACGGGGCTTCTTCGTGGCAGAAGCTGTGGTATATCACGCTGCCCATGCTGCGACCGACGATATTGGTTGCCGTCATGCTGCGGTTGATTGACGTGCTCAAAACGTTCGACATCATTTACGCTACCACCCAGGGCGGCCCCGGAACCTCTTCGGAGACGCTCAATATTCTCGGATACGTATTGGCGTTCCAATATTACAAATTCGGATCGGCTTCAGCGCTTCTGGTCGTGTTCTTCACGATCGTGCTCGGGTTTACACTGCTGATGATCGGACTCCGCAAGAAATTGGGGAGAAGCGCATGAAGATCAAAACGGTGAAAAACTTATCGCTTTCTCTTGCCACGACTGCCGTCATCCTGATTTTCGTTTTTCCGATCTTGTGGATGGTTTTTTCATCGTTCAAATCGCAGGTCGACATTCAGTCCGCGCGGCTGTTCTCGTTCCATCCGACGGTTCAGAATTACGTCAGAGTGTTCGCCGAGTACAATTTCCTGAAATATATCGTCAACAGCTTCATCGTGGCCGTCGGCTCCACGCTCGCGGCGCTGGCGCTTGGCCTTCCGGCGGCCTACAGCATCGCCCGCTTCAGAATGAACGGACTCGGATTGACCATTCTCGTGGCCAGGATCATTCCGGGCATAACGTTTCTGATCCCGTGGTTCGTCATTTTCAACGAGCTTCGGCTGGTGGATACATATGTCGCGTTGATTCTGAGCCATATGCTCGTCGGACTGCCTTATATTATCTGGATCATGATTCCGTTCTTCGAATCGCTGTCCGAGGAGATCGAAGAAGCGGGATTCATCGACGGATGCACGAGGCTCGAAGTGTTTCTGGCCATCGTGTTGCCGATCTCGCTGCCCGGCATCATCACTTCGTCCATCATGTCGATCATTTTCTCCTGGAACAACTTTCTCTTCTCGCTGATTTTGGCGGGAGAACGGACGAAGACGCTGCCCATCGCGGTATTCAGCTTCATCTCCTATTCGGAAATCAACTGGGGCGGCCTGATGGCGGCCGCAACCATCATTACGTTGCCGATCGTCATCATCGCGCTTCTGGGACAGAAATACATCGTGGACGGCATGGCCGCGGGAGCGGTGAAAGGGTGAAGCCCGCCGCTTTCCGCATTTGTCGGCTTCAAGGTCAACAACCTGACGCCGGCTTTTTTGTTTGCGGTATAATGAATCAGAAAGCGCCGATTCAGAGAACGATTTTGAAGTCAACGGGAGCAACGGCATGAGATTCCAGGTAAGCGTATTCTCGAAAATTATCGCACTGATTTTTCTGATTCTGATTCCCGTCGTCGTGCTGTTTACCTTTTTCTATTACGAAAGCGTCGGTGTCGTGAAGCGGGAGATCCAGAGTTCGGAGATCAACCGCCAGTCGTTCTTCATGAACCAGTTGGAATCGTCGCTTGATCAGTTGTCCAAGTTCGCGATCATCGCCAGCCGGGATCCGACCGTCAAGGATTATCTGCGGCATTCTGACGAGTATTCGAAGGTGGACAAGCTGGCCAAGCAGCAGGAGATCTTCCAGAAATTGAGCCTTCAGATCGTATCAAGCGACTGGACGAGCCAGCTATCGCTGATCTCGCTGCGGAACAGGGAAGTGATCTCGACCGACTTCTCCATCACCTACGACGAAGTGGCCCATCTCCCCCAATTGGAAAGCCAGAAGTGGCATTATCAGCAGCGGTATATCGTGGGCGCGAACGAATCGTATTTCTTCCGGTACGGCTACAATGATGCGGCCAATCCGGAATATTTGGTGGAGGTGCGGTTTCATTACGACAATCTGATCCGTTTCATGGACAACTACAAGGCCGGGGGCAAGGGCGATCCGTTTCTGTACCGACCCGGCGAGGATACAATTTTGAATAGTTCCTCGGACGTCATGCTGGTAGAGCTGCTGCTGGACGCGATCGATCCGGAGTTGCCGGCGGCCAGCGGCATTGTCAGCATAGACGGAGACAAATACCTTTACCACAGCATGAAATCCGAAAGTCTGGGATGGTATCTGGTTGACTACATGCCCCTGGAAGAAGCGCTGGTGCCGATCACGTATGGCCGGAACCTCATGTACCTGTCCATCGGATTGCTGCTGGTGCTGAGCACGATCGCGGTGCTGCTCCTGTACAGAACCGTCCAGATTCCGGTCAGCCGGTTGGTCCGGGGGGTGTCGGAACTGAAGAAGGGCAACTTCTCGATCCGGCTACAGAGCACCTCCCAGAACGAGTTCGATTATCTGATCCGACGGTTCAATGAAATGGCGCAGGAAATCCAGTCGTTGATCGAGACCGTGTACGCCAACAAAATTTTGCTGCGGGAGACGACGCTGAAACAGCTTCAGTCCCAGATCAATCCCCATTTTCTATACAACTGTCTGTTCTATATCAAAAACATGGCCAGCCTCGGGGAGACGGAAGCGGTCAAGGCGATGGCCGTCAATCTGGGAGAATACTTCCGGTACACCACGCGGGTGGAGGTGCCGCTGGTGACCTTGGAAGAGGAGATCGACATCGTATCGAAGTATTTGTCCATCCAGAACCTGCGCAACGACAGATTCCATTATGAAATTCAGATTCCGGACGGCATGAAGAATCTGATGATTCCGAAACTGCTGATCCAGCCCGTCGTCGAGAATGCGATCATTCACGGTGTGGAGAGAAGCGACCGGTTCGGCATGATCCGCATTCTGGGCGAGATGAAGGAGAACGAATGCCGGGTTTCCGTGGAGGACAACGGACCGGGGATGACCGACGAGGAGCGACGGGACCTGTGCCGGAAGATCAACCAGCCGCTCACCGAAGAAATCGGATGCGGTCTCTGGAATGTCCATCAAAGACTGATCCATCAATTCAAGGAAGGTTCCGGTCTTGAAATGGACGTGGCACCGTCGGGTGGATTGAAGGTTTGCATTAAGTGGTATGTGTGAGGAGTGCCGAAGATCGATGTACAGCATTTTGCTCGTCGACGATGAAATGAGCGTGGTGGACGGCATCGAAGCGTCCGTTCCGTGGCAAGAAATCGGGATCGATCATGTCTACAAAGCGTTGTCCGCGACTGAAGCGCTGCAGATCCTGAGCCAGTATTCCGTCGACATCGTCCTTACGGATATCCGGATGCCGGGGATCGACGGATTGGAATTCATACGAAGAGCAAGGCAAAATTGGAAAAATATCAAATACATCCTGTTGACCGGGTTCGCCGAATTCGATTATGCCCGTCAGGCCATCCGGGTCAATGCCTTCGATTACATCCTCAAGCCCGTAAGCGACGAGAAGATCGCGGAAAAGATCCGGAACGCCGTCGCGGCGCTGCAGGAAGAGCACAACCTGGATAAAGCCTTGCGGCGGGCGCTCCGCACGCTTCGCGAGCATCTGCCCAAGCTCAGGGAAGAACTGCTGATGGATGTCCTTCTGGGCAAGCACATTCCCTCCGACAGGCTTCGGGAGAGGCTGGAATCGCTGGATTTGCCTGTTCGCGTCGGCGATCTGTTTGCGATCATGCTGGTCCGTCTGGAGACGGACCTGACGGATTACAATGTGTCCGGCTTGCAGCTTATCGAGTTCGCCGCGGGCAACATCGCGGAAGATGTGTTCGGTGATATGTTCGAGCTGTGGCATGGGAAAGACAGCCATGATTTCCTTGTGTTTTTCGTGCTGCCCAAGCATGACGGGCGGTTGACGGAAGAAGACCATACGGATCTGGACAACGCCTTTCAGCAACGGGCGGTCATGCTGCAATCCAGCGTTCGGCATTACCTGAAGTGTACGGTATCAATCACCGCCACCGTATGGGGGCAATTCCCCGGCGACGCAGCGGAGCTGTATCATCAGGCGCTGTCGGCGTTCCGCAATCTGGTGGGCGGTCAGCGTGAATGGTTCTGCCGCGCGCCGGACCAGGCGGTCGGCCGCAAAGTTCATGTCCTCCGGAGTCTGTACGAACCTCCGTTGCTTCTCCATTTGATGGAGACGGCCAATTGGCTGGAAATCAGGCGCAGGATGGGCCGGATTCTGGACGAGCTGAAAGACAAGTGGGTGCAATCGGGCGAACTGGCGGTCGAAGTGTTTCTTCATTTCTATACGGCGTTCAGCTTTATTTCGCACAAGAACGGCAAAGAACTGAAGGAGACGATCGGCCGCGAGTTGTCGGACATGTCCGGGTTGCGCCATTGCGGCAGCTACGCCGTTTTGAGCCAATGGGCGATGAGCGCGCTGGACCGGCTGCAACAATATATGGAAACAGAATCCATGAGACATCGGGCCAGAGAAATCAATGACATCAAGGAATATGTCCAAAGCCATATCATGAATCCCGATCTGTCCCTGCAGATGGTCGCAGATCATATCCACGTCCATCCCGTGACGGTATCCAAACTGTTCAAGGCGGAGACGGGGGAGAATCTGAGCGACTACATCATGCGGCTGAGGATGGAGAAAGCTTCCTACATGCTGAAGGCCGGCAACGACAAGATTTACGAGATCGCGTTCAAACTCGGCTACCAGAACCCCAATTATTTCATCAAGGTGTTCAAGAAATATTTCGGGCTGACGCCGCAGGAGTACAGAATGCAAAACTGATCGGTAAATTTCACGGCAGACCATGATTTTTCGCTATTATTTGTAAGATGAAATCGTCTGAAAAATGCGGCAATTCGTCGATTCACGCGCTCGCCCGGGAAATAAAAATCCGGAAAATACCGCTTGCGGGACAGCGGGAAATGGCACGTCGTGCAACGGCGTCCGGAGGCGATGGACAAACTTGCGCCGGATGCGCTAACCTTGTATTGGAATACTGCCGGCCGGAGAGGCGGCGGCCGGCAAGAGAAAGGCTGAGCAGAAACGTGAAGTTCAGACCCTGCATTGACTTGCACCAGGGTAAGGTCAAACAAATCGTCGGCGAAACGTTAAACGACAGCGGCCAGGGGTTGGTCGAGAACTTCGTTTCCGAACGCGAACCGGCCTATTATGCGGAACTCTTCCGGAAGGACGGCCTGACCGGCGGGCATGTGATCATGCTCGGACCGGGCAACGAAGAAGCCGCGGCGGAGGCGCTGGCCGCCTGGCCGGGCGGACTCCAGATCGGGGGCGGCATTACGGCGGACAATGCGGCGGCATGGC
>Ga0310829_1001455_pt1 | contig 13119 bp, 10 predicted proteins | sample WT_ome_4_FD_202244 | JGI IMG/M metagenome (GOLD analysis project Ga0310829, IMG submission 202244) | Sorghum-adapted microbial communities enriched on wild type (WT) sorghum from Joint BioEnergy Institute, Emeryville, California, United... ... | reverse complement strand
CGTCCGCATCCGTCCCGGCACACAGCACCCGCAGGGCGAAATGTTCGAGGTCGGAAAAATCAAGCAGACGTTTCGCTTTCTTCATCTGGCCGTACGTCCGGTCGAACCGGATGACCAGTTCCGCCAGTTCGTTCATGAACGGCGCCGCCTGCCGCATTTCCTCCGCAAAATCGGCAAGCGGGCGGGAGAACAACCCGCCGGCCAAATCCGCAAGCCGCTTCTTTGCCCGGTTCCGCTGGGCCTTCACCCGTTCGAGCAAATCCCGGTCCAACGCTTCTCCTTTGGCCGCTTTCAGCCGGCCGAACGTTCCGGCAAGGAGCATGCCGCGCAGCTCTTCCCACGCCCCGCGGCGCGCCATGTCGAGCATCCGGCGAACGGACGCGGCTTCCGCTTCGATCGTCTCCGCGTAGACGGCCGGGCCGCCGGGACGGCGGCAGCCGTCCAGCGCCTCCGCCAGTTCCGCCAACGCGCCTTCCAGCGCGAAGGCGGCGTCACTGAGCAGCTGGCGGACGAGCGGATGGTCCCCTTCGCCGTCGAACGTCCCGAACGCCGCGGCGGATTCCCTGAGCCAGACGTCGGGAAACGGGTGGCTGCGGGAATAATCGTACAGTTGCAGGACAAGCGCGTACAACCCTTCGTCGCCCCGCCGACCGCCGTATCGTTCGACCAGCCCCCAGAACGGGCTGTCCGCCGGCGATTCCTCATAAAGGGTTTCAAACAGGGTTTCCAGCGCATCCTGCCGTATCAGTTCCGCTTCCGTCCCGTTCGCCACGCGGAATCCGGGATCAAGCGGGATGCGGGCATAGTACCGGGTAATCACGTCCATGCAAAACGAATGCAGCGTTGTAAAGGAGGCGCGATGGATGAGGGCAAGTTGCCGCCGCAAATGGGAGGAAGCATCCCCTTCGGCCAGCTTCGCTTCCAGCGCCTGCCGCATCCGTTGCCGCATTTCGTCGGCTGCCGCCTTCGTGAAGGTGGCCACGAGCAGACGGTCCACGTCCACCGGCTTACGCTCGTCGGTTATGATCCGCAAAATGCGTTCGACCAGCACCGCCGTCTTGCCCGAACCGGCGGCGGCGGCCACCAGCACATGGCTCCCGCGTTCCGTAATGGCCCGCCATTGTTCGTCGGTCCAATGGCTGCCCGCGGGTTTTTCCGGACGTTCGCTCATGCTTTCTCCCCTTCCCCTCGCTCCAGGAGCGGCCATATTTCATCCGCCGGATACGGTGTTTTCGGTTCGTGGGCGTTGCCTTCCACGAGCGGATCGAAATGGCACACCGATTTGTACGGGCAATGCTGGCAAGCCGTCCTGCCGCCCATCCTGAACGGCGCGATGTCCACTTCACCGGACAGGATGCCTTCGCCGATGCGGCGGATTTTGACCCGCCCGTGCCGCCTGAGCAGCCGCCACCGGTCTTCCGTGACCACCGAAGACGACTTGTAGAAGCTGCCGTCCTCCTTCAGACCGGCCGGAATGATCAGCGAATGGCCCGCCTTCAGCGACTGGTCCATGAGCCGCACCGTTTCCGGATCGGCCGTCACCAGTCCGGTCATCTTGTACTGTTTGAGCAGTTCCGTTTCTGCTTCGTTCACATCCAGCGGACGCGGAGCGCGGATCAGCGGCTCATGCACGTGAAAATACAGCACGCCGGCGGGTTTGGCGCCGGAACCGAGCCAGCGGGCCGCATGGGTGACGGCCACGTCGAGATAGGTGAGCATTTGCAGGGACAACCCGTAATAGACGTCCGCCAGATTGAGGGCGCGCTTGCCCGATTTGTAGTCGATGATCCGAAGCAGCGTGCCTTCGCTTCCCTCGGCTTTGTCGATCCGGTCGATCCGGCCGGCCACCTCCATTTTCGTTCCGTCGGGGAGGGTGATGGCGAGGGGCGGCAACGGCTCGCCGCGGCCGAATCCGATTTCCAGCCCGGCGGGCACGAAAGCGCCCCGCCGTCCGTGCTCCGCCAACATGGCCGTTGCCCGGCCGACGATACGCTTCAATTTTCCGGCGATGTACCGGTAACGGCTGTTGCTGAGCAATATTTCGCCCTGCAGTTTCGGCGCCAGCAGATCGACCGCTTCCACGGCCATCCTGCGGCTTTCCTCATCCGTAAGCATCCCCCAGGTGCGGCCCTGTTCCATCAGCTGCCGGCCGATCAGGCTGAGGGCGCCGTGGAACAGCTGTCCGACATCGGGCGCTGCCAGGCGGAACAGCTTCCGTTCCTTCAGGCGCAGCCCGTAGGCGGCAAAATGGGAAAAGCGGCAGGCGGCAAACCGTTCCATTCGCGACACGCTGGCCAGAAGCGGCACGCCGTACAGCTTCCGGCTCGTGGCGGGAGACAGCCTGTCCGCGCGGTTGGCGTGCAGCAGGGAAGCGGTGCGGCTTGTCAGCATCGACCGGCGGTCCGGATCGGCGGCAAACCAGTTGTACACTTGCCGCCAGCCGTCAGACAAAGGGGCGCCCTCCGCCGCCTTCTTCAGTTCGGCCGTCAGCAGGGACAGCGCCTGGCCGGGATGGACGATCCGCTTCCGGAACTCCTCCGCGTCGCCCGCAACATCCGCGTCTGCTTCGGTGACGGCAAGATCGGGGAACAGGCGCCGAATATGCCTGATGATTTCCGCCGGCGGCACGGCCTTCCCTTCTTCGTCCGCCCGCGGCCAGCTGATCCAGAGCGACTTCGAAGCGAGCGTGACGGCGGAATAGATCATGAACTGCTCGTCCAGCAGGCGGCGCAGGTTGCCCGGCGCCAGTTCCAGACCGGCCGAGGACAGCCGTTCCCGCTCCCGTTCCGTGAGGATGCCGTCTTCCTTGATCACCGAAGGCAGTACGCCGTCGCACGCCCCGAGCAAAAACACGTGTTTCGCCGACCCCGGCCGCGACCGCTCCAGACTGCCGATCAGCACCTGGTCGAGGGTCGGCGGCACGAGACCGAGTTTGATGTGGGAAAGCCCCGCGTCAAGGAGATCGGCGAACGCCTCCGGCTTCATCCGCTCGTCCCCCGTCATTTCCACGAGCTGGTCGAGCAGGCCGACGGTCTGGTTCCAGACGCCCTCATGTTCCCGCGCCCGCTCCGCTTCGCCCCGCAGTCGGCTCTCCCGCGCCCAGCACTCCAGGCGGACGGCGGCGCCCGTATCCTCGAGAAACGCCCACACCGCCGCCGCCATGTCGCGCACGTTGCCGGCCCGCTTCAGGCCGGCTTCCAGGCCGGTGAGGGGAGCGCAAACTTTCCGTCTCATGTCGTTGATCCGCTGCAGGTATTCCGCCTGTGCGTCTTTGGTGCGATCGTCCGCTGTCTCCTCCTCTTCCAGCGAACGGAACGGGCGCCATTCCCACGGCTTGTCGTCCGTCCAGCGCGATCCGTGGATGCCGCAGGCGAGCACGTAGTTTTCCAGGCGATCCAGTTCGAGTTCCAGTTGCCGCCGTGCATCCTCCCCGTCCCCGTCTGGCGCGACGAGAAGGCCGGTTTTGACGGCCCGGAACACGCTTTCATACCGCCAGCCTCCGGTGACCGTCTCCAGGGCCGCGCGGATCAGCTCCGCCAACGGATGATGTCCCGCTTCTCGCTTCTGGTCGAAGAAAAACGGGATGCCGTAATCGGTGAACGCCGTCGCCAACACGTCACGGTACTGTTCCGGCTGGCGAAGCAGCACCACCATGTCGCGCCAGCGGGCGCCTTCGTCCCGCGCCAGCCGGATCATGCGCCGTGCGGCCGCTTCCGCTTCTTCCCGGACGCTCGCGGCGGAGATGAGCGTCAACGCCTGCTCCGGCCTTCCCGCGTTCCGGTCCGGCTTCCGTCCGAGCGCCAACGCCCGCTCCAGTTCGGCCAGCACCGGGCTGTCCGCATGGCGCGGCGATCCCGTCAGCCGGACGGTCGGCTCCACCTCCACGTTCCATTCCGCGGCGATTTTCTTGAGCCTTGCGCATGTGCGGGCGGTCGGGTGAAACAGATCCAGCTCGTCTGGCGTTTCTCCGGCGTCAACGTCGCGGTCGAGACAGAGCGCGATGCTGACCCTGGCGGCATGCCGCATGACGGAAGCCAGCACTTCCAGCTCCACCGGCGTAAATCCGTTGAACCCGTCAATCCATATTTCCGCTCTCCCGGCATAGGACGAGTTTGCAAACTGTTCAGCCAAATGCGCCAAATCGTCCTCGGCGTCGACATACAGCCGCCCGACGGCCTCTTCGTATGCCGCATACAGTACGGCGAGATCGTGGAGCTTGTCCGCCAGGGCGGACAAGCGGCCTTCCCCCGCCCTTGCCGCTTCTTCCGCCAGCTTTGCGGGATCGATGCGATATCGTTTGAACTCCACCAGCATGCCGGCGAGCCGGTCGACAAATCCGGGTTCGCCGGCCATCTGGCGCCAGGAACGCAATTCGTCTTTCCGGTGCATGAGCAATTTGTGCAGCAGCATTTTCTTGCCGTCATCGGCGATGTGGATTCGCGCGGCGCCTCCCGTCTCCTGCATGACGCGAAACGCGAGCCGGCGGAAACTGAGCACTTGGGCGCGCATGAAGCCGCCGCATTCAACAACGGATGCCAGGAGACGCTCGTAGCGGTACGACGCTTGCTCCGGCACGAGAAGCACGAGGGGGGCGTCGTCCCCGCCCTTTTCCAGCCTGTTTTTGATTTCGTCCAGCACGAGCGTGCTCTTGCCGCTGCCCGCCCGGCCGATGATGAACCGTACCGGCAAACCGTCCTCCCCCTCTCCCGCGTGTCGGGTCCTTTTCCCGCCGGTTTGTCATGCGGCCCGAATCGCCTTCATATACTTGTCCGAAAAGACGCCTGTCCGCGGTGCACGGATTGCCCGCTTTCCGCATGAGGACGTGATGTCCCCCGCAGCAGACAGGAAACCCGCCGCAACGCGTCCGGCCGCATGTTTGACATGGCGAACAAGCCGGATGAACGGCGGATTGTCAAGGAGATGTTCGTCGCATGGCAATCGCATTTCAAGCGTTGCTGCTTCCCATCGCCGCCGGCCTGGCCGTGTTCATGGCCGGCATGAAAATCATGGAACATGCGCTGTATGCATGGACGGGCGGGTGGATGAAGTCGATGCTCGCCCGTCTGACCGGCACCCCGCTTCTCGGTCTTCTGACCGGCACGGGAACGACGGCCGTCCTGCAAAGCAGCAGCGCCGTCACCGTCGTCACCATCGGCATGGTGAACGCCGGCGTGCTCAGCTTCCCCCGCACCCTCGGCATCATTCTCGGCACCAACATCGGCACGTGCCTCACCACGGAACTGATCGGCCTGAACTTGTCCGCCGCTTCGCTTCCCGCCCTTGCGGCGAGCACCGCCTTGTGGCTCGCCGCCTGCCTCCCCCTGCCCGTCTTCCGGAAAGCCGGCAGAGTCGTTGCCGCCGTCCGCGGTCTGTCGCTCGCCGCCGCCGGATTTTGCGGCATCATGCTCGGCATCCGCATCATGCAGGGCATCGTGCCGTACTTGCAGGAAAGAGGGTTTCTCGCCTGGTTTCTGGAGCATGCCCAGCGCAGCCCGCTGTGGGGCATCATCGCCGGTGCGATCTTGACGGCCGTCATTCACAGCAGCGCCGCTTCCATCGCCATGACGATGAGCCTCGCCGGTCTCGGCGCCATCCCCGTTCCCCTCGGCATCGCCATCGTGCTCGGCTGCAACGTCGGCACCTGCGTGACGGCGCTGATCGCCGGCATCGGGGGCGGCCGCTTCGGCCGTTACGTGGCGTACAGCCACCTCATCCTGAACGTCGCCGGCACCGTCCTGTTCTATCCGTTCATCGAACTGCTGCATGCCGCATCCGCCTGGATCACGGCGGAACCGGCCGGACAGATCGCCCATGCGCAGACGATTTTCAATGTCATTTGTTCCCTGCTGGCGCTGCCCGTCTGTTACCTGCCGGCCATCCGGCGAATCGGCGGGGATGAATCGGCAATCGATCACGCCCCCGACAAATCCGGGGCCAATCCCGGAAAGTCCCGCGTCAACCTTCACCCCGGTACCAACTCCGGGGAGACACGCACCAGGATGCATGATTCCGGCGCCACCCCCGGAAAAACCGGATCGCGCCCCGGCAAGACCGGTTAGTCCGCCACCAAAGTTGACGAACCAACGCCCGATCGTTTCTCATCCAGCCATGCACAGCCGGAACTGGGCATGGGTTCGGTCGATTTTTCACCGAACAATCAAACATCCATCCGAATTTTGCCCAAAACATCCGTTCTTCGGTCATGGATCCGACCGTTTGGTCGCTTTTTCGGCCAAAAGCGAGCGTCAGGCTGTCCTCAACCGGTTTCCCCGCCCGTCGGCCGACGTGACCGTTTCAATGTTGGATGATTTTTCATACAAAAGGCCGGTCAAACCCGGTTATTCGAAACGTTTTGTATGATTTTTCATACAAAATGAATCCTCCATGCCTTTCAACCGATCGTTTTTGTATGATTTTTCATCCAAAACGCCCTTTTTGAAGGCCGAAAGACGTCGTTTTGTATGAAATTTCGTACAAAAGCGGCACGACCCCCGCTCAATACCCGCCGCCGGACTCCTGTGCGCCGCCGACGATGGCGATGCCGGAGCTCGTGCCGATGCGGCTGGCGCCCGCCTCGATCATCGCGATCGCCTTGGCGCGATCCCGCACGCCGCCCGACGCCTTGACGCCGACGGACGGGGACACGGCGGCACGCATCAGCCGGATGTCCTCCACCGTCGCGCCCCCCGGGCCGAACCCGGTGCTCGTCTTCACGAAGGCGGCTCCCGCCGCTTCGCTGATTTGGCAGGCGACTCGCTTCTGCTCGTCGTTCAAATACCCGGTTTCCAGAATGACTTTCACCGGAACGCCGGCCGCCTTCACCGCAAGCGAGATGTGGCGTTCCACCTTCTTCAGGTCGCCTTCGAGCAGCGGCCCGACCGGCAGCACCGTGTCGATTTCCCGCGCACCGTCTTCCACCGCCTTGGCGGTTTCATAGGCCAGCGCTTCCGCACTCATGCTGCCCAGGGGAAAGCCGGTCACCGCCGCGATGAGAGGCGGCTTTCCGGCGAGGCGTTCCCGGCACCGGGCCACCCACATGCCGTTCACGCACACGCTGTAAAACCCGTATTGCACGGCTTCGTCGCAAAGTTTGTCAATGATCGCCTTCGTGGCGTCCGGCTTCAAATACGTGTGGTCGATACAATTCGCCAGCCGTTTTGCATCCCATTCGGTGGTCCTTTCCATGGTCGACACTCCCTTGCTTGGATTTGGTCAATTTGGACGGTTCGGACATCGGCGGTTGCGTGGATCGCGCGAGACGCATCGCTCGTGTCCGCACGCGATGCGGCCGATCGGGCCTGGGACTTCATGCGGTCGGCGACGGACGGCGTCATGCGATGAACGCATCCGCGGAATCCGCCCTGCTGCGGAAGCATTCGCGACGAATGTCCCCGCACCGGGCGTCCCCCTCTGCCTATGCCCGTTCGTTCAGCGCGCCCAGTCTGGCCAGCGCCTTGCGAAACACGACGTCGTTGGTCGGATAGCCGGCGGCGTGCTGCAGGCGGATCGCCTCTTCGGGGGATACCCAATGGGCGTCGCCGATTTCTTCCAGCTGCGCCTTCAATTCGCCGCCGGTCGCCTCCAGCAGGTAGAAGCGGACGGTTTTGTCCACCTTCGTCCCGTCGGCCTTTTCATACGCGTAATGCGTTTCTTCCAGCAACTCCCCGATCCGGGCTTCGATGCCCGTCTCCTCTGCGATTTCCCGCACCGCGGTTTGCTCCGGCGTTTCCCCCGGTTCTTCCTTCCCTTTGGGCAGGGCGATTTTGCCGTAACGGTCGCGGATCAGCAGCACTTCCGCACCTTCCGCGGTGCGGCGATAGACGACGCCTCCTGCGGCTCTTTCGATCATGCGCGTTCTTCCTTTCCGGGCAGAATGGCAAAATGTGCCGAAGGCCTCAACCCGCCGGCACATTGCAGACTCCAACCATGTGCAATTATTGACCCGCCGCGGCCGGCGTTTCATCCAGCACGCGCACCAGTTCGCCCCGGTGTTCGTGTTCGCCCGCGGCGGCCAGTTTCACCCGGCACAGCGAGCCGATCAGCTCCTGTCCGGCACGGAAAGCGATGGGCAGGTAGTTGTCGCTGTAGCCGACGAGCCAGCCCGGGTCGGTTTCTTTCCCCGGCCGCTCCGGAATGACCGTGAACACCTGGCCGATGCAGCTTTCCGCGTACTCCTTGTGCATCCGGTCCGACAGTTCGATGAGCCGGCGCACCCGCTCCTGCTTCACATCGTCCGGCACCTGGTTGTCCATGCGCGCGGCCGGCGTGCCCGTCCGTTTGGAATACGGGAACACGTGCATTTGGCTGAACCCGACCTGTTCCAAAAACCGGTACCCGTTGTCGAACATGTCGTCCGTCTCGCCGGGGAAGCCGACGATGACGTCCGTCGTGATCGCCACGCCGGGCATCGCTTTCCGGATTTTTTCGATCTTTTCGGCGTATTCGGCCGTCGTATATTTGCGCCGCATCCGCCGGAGCACGTCGTCGTCCCCCGCCTGCACCGGAATGTGCAGATGGCGGCACAGTTTGTCCGAGCCGTTCAGCACGTCGATCATCCTGTCGTCGATCTGGCTCGCTTCGATGGAGCTGATGCGGATGCGGGAAAGCCCGTCGATCTTCGTCAAATCGACCAGCAGGTCGCTCAGCCGGTAGTCTACCAGGTCGTCCCCGTACCCGCCGGTGTGGATGCCGGTCAGGACGATTTCGTTGTATCCGGCGTCCACCAGCTCCCGGGCCTGCTCCAGCACGTTTTTCGGATCCCGGCTGCGGGACAGCCCGCGCGACCACGGAATGATGCAGAAGGTGCAGAAATTGTTGCACCCTTCCTGGATTTTCAGAAACGCCCGGGTCCGCTCGGTGAAACCGGACACTTTCAGCTCCTCGAATTCCCGCGTCTTCATGATGTTGCGCACCGCGTTGATCGGCTTGCGCTCTTCCCGCAGCTGCCGGATGTAGTCCATCAGCTTGTCCCGGTCCTGGGTGCCGATGACGAGATCCACGCCGTCGATGGCCATGATTTCGGCCGGCGACGTCTGCGCGTAGCAGCCGGTGACCGCCACGATGGCGTCCGGATTTTTGCGGATCGCCCGGCGGATGATTTGCCGGCTTTTCTTGTCGCCGGTGTTCGTCACGGTGCACGTGTTGATCAGGTAGACGTCGGCCGTCTCCTCAAAGTCGACCTGCTCGTACCCTTCCTTTTTGAACAGTTGCCAGATCGCCTCCGTGTCCACGAAATTGACCTTGCAACCGACGGTGTAAAAAGCCACTGTTGGCATCAGGATCCCCCAATTTCACCGAATTCGTACAAAATGCAGCTGAGGGCGACGAGCGCCGCCGTCTCGGTGCGCAAAATGCGGCGGCCGAGGCTGATCGCACGGCACCCCGCCGCCTCCGCTTCCTTCGCCTCTTCCTCGTCGAACCCGCCCTCCGGACCGACGATGAGCAATATGTCCGCAGCAGGCTTTCGGGCTTTGAGCTGCGCAAGCAGCCGGCGGAAAGCGAGCGATTCTTCTTTCTCATAACAAAGGAACGCCGCGTCATATCGGCCGATGTCGGCCAAGAGCCCCCGCCAGCTTGTGACGGGCGTCACTTCCGGAACGGCGCCGCGATGGGCCTGTTCCGCCGCCTCCTTGGCGATTCGCGCCCAGCGCCCGAGGCGTTTCGCCTCCTTGCCGCCGTCCAGATGCACCACCGTCCGGCGCGAAACGAACGGAATGAAGCGGATCGCGCCCGCTTCCGTGCCTTTCTGGATGACCGTCTCCATCTTGTCGCCCTTCGGCAACCCTTGGGCCACGGTGACCCGGACGGAAGGTTCGTTCGCTTCATCCAGCATGCGCTCCAGGCTCGCCACGACCTCATCGGGCGACACGCGGTCGACAACGGCGATCGCCGCACGGCCGCTCCCGTCCGCCGCGATGATCCGGTCGCCCGGCCTGGCGCGCAGGACTGTCGAAAGATGGCGGGCGTCGGGCCCGGCGATGCGCACCGATTGATCCGACCATTGGCCGGCAGGGACAAAATAGCGTTGCATGCTCCATTCGCCTTTCGATCAAATTCATCTTATCGCAAAAACGTCCGCCAGACAAATGCCGTCCGGCCGGACGCCGTTCCTTCCTTCACGGGACACGGGGATGCCGGTCAGCCGCCCGCGCAGGTGTACGCTGGTCCGCGCACTGACGCGCACTGACGCGCCCCGCCCGCAACCGCCATGCCGGATCCCGGTTCCGCGCGACGATCCGGTCACAGCCGGACGTCATCATCCAGGTTTGACGGCCGTGATGGCGACCCAGTCGTCTTCCGCATCGACGGCGGCGATGCGAAACCCCGCCGCCTCCAGGGCTTGCCGCACGTCGTTCGCCTTGCGCCCGATAATGCCCGACGTGATGTAGATGCCGCCGGCCGCGAGCGCCTGATACACGTCGGGAACGAAGGTCAGCACGATTTCCGCCAGCAGATTGGCGACAACGAGGTCCGCCGGCAGGACGTCCTTCGCCCGGCCGTCCCGCACTGCCTGCAGCAGATCGCTTTCCTGCACGTCGATCCGGTCCGACAAGCCGCCCATCGCCACGTTCTCCGCCGCGCTCTTGACCGCCACCGGATCGAGATCGAGCGCCAGCACGCGACGGGCTCCAAGCCGCACGGCGGCAATGGACAGAATGCCCGAACCGGTGCCGACGTCGATGACGGTCATACCCGGGCGGACGTTTTTCTCCAGCGCCCGGAGACAGAGGGACGTGGTGGCATGGGTGCCCGTGCCGAACGCCATGCCGGGATCCAGTTCCAGCACAATTTCTCCCGGGCGCGCTTCGTATTGCTCCCAGGACGGTTTGACGACGAGGCGTTCCGAGATGCGGACCGGTTTGAAAAACTGTTTCCAGCCGTTCGCCCAATCTTCTTCCTTGACGATGCGGATGCCGGTCTTGCCCGGACCGGTTTCGATCGGATAGCCGGCCAGTTCGTCAAGCAGCGCTCGAATGCCCGCTTCCGCCGCCTTCGCGTCCTCTTCCCCGGCGAAATACGCCTGGACGACCGCCTGTCCTTCGGGAATGTCGTTCAGGGGGAGTTCATACCATTGGCCGAGGGAGGTGTCCCGATCCCGGTTCAGGCTGCCGGATTCCTCGATGACGACTCCGCCCGCGCCACGTTCGTGCAAAAAGTTGGCCACCATTTCCACCGCTTCATTCGCCGTCCATATGGTCAATTCATGCCAAACGTTCATCGCGTGTTTCCCCCCGCTTCTCTCGATACGATGCCATTTTACCGCAAAAAACAATCCCGCACCACTCCGACAGGCTCCCGTGCCGGCAACCCGCCGTATCGTTCGGGGGCTTGCCTGGGGGAGCCTGTCGCTCGTTGCGGGATTGATTTCAATGCGCCATGCGGCCGCCGCACGCCGTGACGATGCGAACGGCCTGTTCCCGGGCTTCCGGCCGGATGGCGGCGGTCAGCCGGTAATCGCCGTCCCAGGGCGGCAGTTCATCGGCAAACTCGACATTCCGGTCCGCATCGAACGAGACCGAATAGGCCGGCGCATCGCCTTCCGCCGGGCGATCCGCCAGCGCGATGCCGATGTTTTCCGCCCGGATGGCCAGCAGCTTGTACGCCGCTTCCTGTGCCTTCCGGTAGGAAGAAAATTCGGCGGAAAGCAGGCTGCTCACGGTTCCTGCCCCGCTTCCCGCTTCACCCGGCGGTCGGCCGCTTCGGCCCTCGCCAACGCTTCAAGGTCTTCTTCGTCAGCCTCCTCCAAGCTGAACTCCACATCCTGTGCACTTGCCAGTTCCGGCTTTTCGTCCCCGAAATGATTGCCGGATCCGGAAAGCCGGCCGTGTCGTTTGCTGTCCATCGGCAGAACGCTCCTTTCTGCCGATTAGTATGGGTTCCGTCCGGAAAATCCATTCAGCTCCCCGCCCCGGAGCGCTTCATTTCATCATTCCCCGCGAAATGCCCGTTTCATCCGGGCAAACAGCGTATCTTCGTAACCGCCGCCCGATTCGCCGCCCAGCGCGGCGAATTCACGGAGCAGCCGCTTCTGCTCGTCCGACAGTTTCGTCGGCGTCACGACGACCACCTTCACGTGCTGGTCGCCCTGGCCGTATCCCCTGAGCCGCGGCACGCCTCTGCCCTTCAGCCGGAAATAGGTGTGGGTTTGAGTGCCCGGCGGAATTTTCAGCTTCACCTTCTCCGTCAGCGTCGGCACCTCGATCTCGTCGCCGAGGGCCGCCTGGGCGAAGGTGAGCGGGATTTCGCAATACAAATCGTCGCCTTCCCGTTCAAAAAACTCGTGGGGTTTGACGGCCAAAACGACGTACAGGTCTCCCGGAGGCCCGCCGTTCGTGCCGGCCTCGCCTTCGCCTGAGATGCGGAGCTGGGCGCCGTCGTCCACCCCCGCGGGAATTTTGACGTGGATTTTTCGCTGTGTTTTCACCTTGCCCGTGCCGCGGCATTCGACGCACCGGTCCCGGATGACGCGCCCGCTGCCGCCGCAAGCCGAACATATCCTGCGGTTGACGATGCGGCCGAAGGGCGTATTCTGCACGATCTCCTGCTGGCCGGTGCCGCGGCAAACGGAGCACGCCTCCGGTTTCGTGCCCGGCTTGGCGCCGGTGCCGCCGCAAGGTTCGCAATTTTCCGTGCGGGGAATGGTGATGTCCGTCTCCATGCCGAAGACGGCATCCCGAAATTCGATGGTCAAATGATATTGCAGGTCCGCGCCGCGCTTCGGGGCGTTCGGGTTCCGCCGCGCGCCGCCGCCGAAAAACATGTCAAAAATATCGCCGAAACCGCCCATGTCGCCGAAGCCGCCAAATCCGCCGAAACCGCCCGCGCCGCCCATGCTGCCGTCCGTCGCCGCATGGCCGAACTGGTCGTAGGCTGCCCGCTTCTGGCCGTCGCTGAGCACTTCATAGGCTTCCTTGACTTCCTTGAACTTGGCTTCCGCGTCGGGCTCCTTGTTCACGTCGGGGTGGTACTGGCGGGCGAGCCGCCGGTACGCCTTCTTGATTTCCTCTTCGGTGGCGTCCCTGCCGACCCCGAGCACTTCGTAGTAGTCGCGTTTGCTCATGTTGGTTTACCCATCCCCCGCTTTCAACGGCCCTTGACAAAAGGAAGTCAAAGCCGGAC
>Ga0310829_1001446_pt1 | contig 13155 bp, 8 predicted proteins | sample WT_ome_4_FD_202244 | JGI IMG/M metagenome (GOLD analysis project Ga0310829, IMG submission 202244) | Sorghum-adapted microbial communities enriched on wild type (WT) sorghum from Joint BioEnergy Institute, Emeryville, California, United... ... | reverse complement strand
TCTATGTAAAACGCAACTACAAAACCGTCTATATGCGATGGCACAAACAAATGCTCATCCATGGCAGGTTGTTCTGTATCTTTATCTATGTTATCCATCTCAACAGACGAATGCAAGTCAAATATCGTACATGTAACAACTTTGTAATTTTTATCTTCAAAAATCGCGCCATGCGCCGTTGAAATCGCCGCGCCGCCGAAGTCCCCGCCATGAGAAAGGGCGGCTGAATCCGGCATTCCCTTTCCGTTCAGCCGCCGCCGGCGGTTTCACAGCGCTTCCGCGTGCATTTCGCTTCTTTTCATCCGCTCTCTGTCGCGCTGCAAAATCGGTTTTAAATATTTCCCCGTGTAGGACCGTTCATTCTCCGCAAGCTGCTCCGGCGTACCCGTGCCGACGATCGTGCCGCCGCGATTTCCGCCCTCCGGTCCCAGGTCGATCACATAGTCGGCGGTCTTGATCACGTCAAGATTATGCTCGATGACAAGCACGGTATCGCCCGATTCGACAAGACGATGCAGCACCTTCAGCAGCCGGGCGACATCCTCGAAGTGAAGACCGGTCGTCGGTTCATCGAGGATATAGATCGTCTTGCCCGTGCTGCGGCGGTACAATTCGGAAGCGAGCTTGACGCGCTGCGCTTCGCCGCCCGACATCGTCGTTGCGGGTTGCCCCAGTTTCATATAGCCGAGGCCGACATCAAGCAGCGTCTGCAGTTTCCGGTGAATGCGGGGAATGTTTTTGAAAAACCCGGCCGCGTCTTCCACCGTCATCTCCAGCACATCGGATATGTTTTTCCCTTTATAGCGGACTTCCAGCGTCTCCCGATTGTATCTCCGCCCCTTGCAAACCTCGCACGGCACATAGACATCAGGCAGGAAGTGCATCTCGATCTTGATGATGCCGTCGCCCTTGCACGCCTCGCAACGGCCGCCCCGTACATTGAAGCTGAAGCGGCCTTTTTTGTATCCTCGAATCTTCGCCTCATTCGTCGCCGCGAACACATCGCGGATATCGTCGAACAGTCCCGTGTAGGTGGCGGGATTGGAGCGAGGCGTCCTGCCGATCGGTGACTGGTCGATATCGACGACCTTATCCAGATGTTCAAGTCCGAGAATGTCGTCGAACTCGCCCGGTTTCATCCTGGCGCGGTTCAGCTCCTTCGCCAGATGCTTGTACAGGATCTCGTTCACCAGCGTACTTTTTCCGGAACCGGACACGCCCGTCACGCAGACGAACACGCCGAGCGGAATCTTCACATTGATATTCTTCAGATTGTTTTCCCGTGCGCCCCGGATCTCCAGCCATTTGCCGTTCGGCTCGCGCCGCTCGGCCGGAAGCGGAATGAATCTGCGGCCGCTCAGATAGTCCCCCGTCAGCGAATTCGGATTCTCCATCACCTGCTGCGGCGTTCCCTCCGCGACGACCCGTCCGCCGTGAATGCCGGCGCCGGGACCTATATCGATCAAATAATCGGCCGCCAGCATCGTGTCCTCATCGTGCTCAACGACGATCAGCGTATTGCCGAGATCCCGCATTTGCAGCAGCGTCCTGATGAGACGGTCGTTGTCCCGCTGATGAAGCCCGATGCTCGGTTCATCCAGAATGTACAGCACGCCCATCAGTCTCGATCCGATCTGCGTAGCCAGCCGAATGCGCTGCGCCTCGCCGCCGGACAATGTTCCGGCGGAACGGCTCAACATCAGGTAGTTCAGTCCGACATTGTTCAGGAAACCGAGACGCTCCTGAATCTCTTTCAGGATGAGTCCCGCGATCATCCGCTCTTTCTCGGTCAATTCCAATTCGTCGAAAAACTGCTGCGCTTCCTCGATCGTCAGGTCGGTAACGTGCGCGATGTTCTTGCCTCCCACCGTAACGGCGAGGCTTTCCGGTTTGAGCCGCTTGCCCTTGCACGCTTCGCACGGACTGGAGCTCATATACTGCTCGATGTACTCCCTGATGCTGTCCGAAGGGGATTCCCGGAACCTTCTCTCCAGGTTGCCGATGATGCCCTCGAAAGGCACGACGGCCTCCCGCGTGCGTCCGAACTCATTCTCATAGCGGAAGGTGATTTTCTCACCGTTCGTTCCGTACAAAATGATCTTCATCTGCTCTTCGGTCAATTCGCTCACGGGTACATCCATCGGAATATTGTAATGACGGCACACCGAGGCGAGAAACTGCGGGTAATAGTTCGAGGTGCTTCCCGCCCATGCCTCGAACGCGCCTTCTTCAATCGACTTCGAACGATCGGGAACGAGCAAGTCCGGATCGACGACCATTTTGCTGCCGAGTCCGTCGCACTCCGGACAAGCCCCGTACGGGCTGTTAAAAGAGAACATGCGCGGCGAAAGCTCATCCATGCTGAACCCGCATTCCGGACAGGACAGATTGGCGTTAAACATCAGCTCTTCCTTGCCGATCACGTCGATCACGACCCGGCCGCCGCTTAGCTTCAACGCCTGTTCAATCGAGTCGGTCAGGCGCGCGCGAACATCGTCCTTGATCACGATGCGGTCCACGACGACTTCGATCGTATGCTTCTTATTTTTCTCCAGCGTGATCGTTTCCCCGAGCTCGACGATTTCCCCGTCGATCCTCACACGGACATATCCCTGCTTCTGAATATCCGAGAGCAGTTTGGCATGCTCCCCCTTGCGTCCCGAAACGACGGGGGCCAATATTTGCATGCGCGTCCGCTCCTCGTATTCCATCAACCGGTCGACCATCTGATCGACGGTCTGCGCCGTAATCTCAATCCCGTGCTTCGGGCAGTGCGGCCGTCCGATTCTGGCGTACAAAAGGCGCAAATAGTCATAGATCTCGGTAACCGTCCCGACGGTGGAACGAGGGTTGCGGCTCGTCGTTTTCTGGTCGATCGAGATCGCGGGAGAAAGCCCTTCGATCGAATCGACGTCCGGCTTGTCCATCTGTCCGAGAAATTGACGGGCGTAGGCGGACAGCGATTCCACGTAGCGGCGCTGTCCTTCCGCATAGATCGTGTCGAACGCAAGAGAGGACTTCCCGGACCCGCTGATGCCGGTCAGAACAACGAGCTTGTCCCGCGGTATCGTGACATTGATATTTTTCAGATTATGGGCGCGCGCCCCTCTGATGACGATCTGATTCTGTGCCAACATGAACATCCCTTTCTGCGATTCAGCCTGGTTTTATCCATTTATCTATCGGGTCTGAACGACCGCTGACGCAATGCCTCTCTTGAAATGCCGGTTTCCAAAAGGCGAAGCGCACCTTAATCCTGCGCTTTCAGCTCGAGAATCGCGTCGCGCAATTCCGCCGCACGTTCGAATTGCAAATTTTTCGCCGCTTCCTTCATTTCTTTTTCCAGCCTTTCGATCATGCGTTGGCGATCTTTCTTCGACATCTTGGAGACGGCCGCATCCGCCAGGTACTCCGCTTTATCTTCCGCCACCTTCGTCGCCTCGATGACATCCTGCACCTTCTTGCGGATCGTCTGCGGCGTGATGCCGTATTTCTTGTTATGTTCGATCTGAATCTTGCGGCGCCGTTCGGTCTCCGTAATCGCTTTATGCATGGCCTCGGTGATCTGGTCGGCGTACATGATGACGCGGCCTTCGGCGTTCCGCGCGGCGCGGCCGATCGTCTGGATCAGCGAACGCTCGGATCGCAGGAAGCCTTCCTTGTCCGCGTCCAAAATCGCCACCAGCGATACCTCGGGAAGATCCAACCCTTCCCGCAGCAGGTTGATCCCGACCAGGACGTGGAATACGCCGAGCCTTAAGTCGCGAATGATCGCCATGCGCTCCAGCGTCTTGATGTCCGAGTGCAGATACCGGACTTTGATGCCGATCTCTTTCATATAGTCGGTCAAGTCTTCCGCCATCTTCTTGGTCAGCGTCGTAACCAGCACCCGTTCGTCTTTCGCAATCCGCTCCTGAATCTCGTGGATAAGATCGTCGATCTGACCTTTCGTAGGCCGGACTTCGACGACGGGATCGAGCAGGCCTGTCGGACGGATGATTTGTTCCACCACTTCCGGACAATGCTCCAGTTCATACGGACCGGGCGTGGCGGATACATAAATGACCTGGTTGATTTTTTTCTCAAACTCCTCAAAGGTGAGCGGACGGTTATCCAGCGCCGATGGCAGCCGGAACCCATGCTCCACCAGCACTTCCTTGCGCGCCCTGTCTCCGTTGTACATGGCGCGAATCTGCGGCAGCGTCACATGGGATTCGTCGATAATGAGAAGCATATCGTCCGGAAAGTAATCGAAGAGCGTGTACGGTGTCGCTCCCCGTTCACGGAAGGTGAGCGGGCCGGAATAGTTCTCGATGCCGGAGCAGTATCCGACCTCCCGCATCATCTCGATGTCGTATCTCGTCCGCTGCTCGAGCCGCTGGGCTTCAAGCAGTTTCCCTTTGCTGCGCAATTCCGCAAGACGCTCCTCAAGCTCCCGCTCAATGTTGCGCAGCGCCTTCATCATCGTCTCTTTTCCCGTGACAAAGTGGGAAGCCGGGAAAATCGCCACATGCTCCCGCAATCCGATGATCTCGCCCGTCAACACGTCGATCTCGGTGATGCGTTCGATCTCATCGCCGAACAATTCCACGCGGATCGCGTGTTCGCTCGTCGAGGCGGGAAAAATCTCAATGACGTCGCCGCGCACGCGGAACGTGCCGCGCGTGAAATTGATGTCATTGCGCTGATATTGAATATCGACCAGACGGCGCAAAATTTCGTTGCGCGGCCGCTCCATTCCGACGCGCAGCGACAACACCTGCTCGCGGTATTCCGTCGGCGAACCCAGGCCGTATATGCAGGAAACGCTCGCGACGATGATGACGTCCCTGCGTTCGAACAGGGCGCTCGTCGCGGAATGGCGCAGCTTGTCGATCTCGTCATTGATGCTGGAATCTTTCTCTATATACGTATCGGTATGCGGTATATACGCTTCCGGTTGATAGTAGTCGTAATAGCTGACAAAATATTCAACCGCGTTATTCGGAAAAAATGCCTTGAACTCGCTGCACAATTGCGCCGCAAGCGTCTTGTTATGGGCGATGACCAGCGTCGGTCTGTTCACGCGGGCAATCGTGTGCGCAATGGTAAACGTTTTTCCGGTACCCGTCGCACCGAGCAAAGTCTGATGGCGTTTGCCGCTGTTCAATCCTTCAACCAGCTGTGCGATCGCTTTCGGTTGATCGCCTTGCGGCTCAAAATCCGAGACGAGTTCAAATTTACGCTCGGATATGGCGAATCGGCTCATGGTCCTCTCACTCCAATGGGACATCAAAATTGAATATGGGATGAGAATATTTGTTCCCATGCTGTATTATACGCATATTCCAACGACAATTGCAATATGATTGAAAGATATTGGAAAAGAAAAGAGCGGGAGGCTTCCGCCAGAGTTTTCCCGCTCTTTCACACTTTTCGTTCGATTTGCTTCCATGCTGTTCACGTGCTGTTCACGCAGGGTTCGCCTATATGCTCGTATATATGCGGAGGACAGATGCAACTCCCGATAACGCCACGCAAATCCCGATTTTCTATAACCCGACAGGTCTTAACCCGGTATCGTCGGGCGCTGCTCATACCGCAACTCATCGTGCCGTCTGCCGAGCGTTGCCTTCCATCTCCGGAACAACTCGTACTTTCTGATTTTCACATAATATTGGGCGTCATCGTCCGGCGATAAAATGATGCCAAGCTGATGATGCTCCCCTTCGAACAGGGCGCTCTGCACGAAACGGTGTTCCCCGTTATGATCAATGACCTCCAGCCTGGCGAAAGCCGGATTTTGACGCAGCGCCTGATGAAGCTGTTCCTTCGTCCGGACAGGCTGCTGATTGACTTTATGGATCACTTCGCCGGGACGAATCCCCATCGACTTCGCCACGCTGTCCGGCAACACCGCCAGCACCGTCAATCCTTTGCCGGAGTGCACGTACAACGGGCTGCGAAGCGATTCATCTCTCCGCTCGAACCAGATGATCGCTTCATGCAGGACGATCGTCAGCAGCGAGGCGGGCAAGACCAGCTCAGGCAGCCATTCGGAGGCAAATGCCAACGCGGTAACGATCAAACCGTACAGAAAAAGCTGCAAACTGCTGCGGCGGACTTTTTGCTCGGGCAGCATCGTCGCCGTCATGTTCGTAAACCCGATCATGACCGGAAGCGCCGCAAACGTCCATCCCGCCGACCACATGGCTTCGCCGCCGAACAGAGGCGTGAACGGCAACGCCGGTCCATCCGTTGCGGCCGGGGTGAGCAGAATGAACGGAACCGGCCACAATCCCTGAAATTGATAAGAACCGATCAGCTTCCCCCGCTTGCTTTCCACGAACAGCGGCGTGGATAGATGAGCCCCCTGCAGCCTGACGAGCAATGCTTCCACCATATGAACGACGCCTACCAAAGCGATCAGTGAAGGAACATGCAGCCTGGCGATCGGTTCGATCCAGGCATACCATTCGGCCGTGCGATCCGGCTCCGGCCACCACGAGAGCGCCGTATGAACGATCCCGATCAGACCGATGGTATAGGCAAAGCATATAAACCTTACGCGTATCAACGCCAACATCAATGCTCCGACCCAAAGATAGACGATGGCCGACGGTTGCAGGCTTACGCCGGCCACGCTCATGACCAGGCTGCCGGCGATGCCTGCGACCAGCCCCGCGATCACCGAGCGCATGCCGTCGCCCAACCATGTATGCAGGCGGCTGTGGTACAACTTCCGTTCGAAGAAGATCTGCCTGCGCATATTCCACATGACGATCAGGATGCTCAAATAGTAAAAAGGGTTGAGAAGCAAGCCGAGCGCAGCTTGCCCCAACCGTTCGAGAATACTGATGGCAACATCCATGTGTTCTCAGATCCCCTTTATTCGCCGATCCCCAACGTCCGCTTCAGTTCCCGCAATGCGGTCTGCAATTGCGTGTCATTGGCAGGATCCTGTATCATACCGATCAGCTGTTCCTCGATCTTCGATGCGGTTTCAGCATCGACCGCTCCTGTCGCTTCCAATTCGTGATCCGCCTGGAACCGTTTCACCGCATTGGCCGTCTCCTCGCTGAAATATCCGTCCAAGCGGCCGGGGTCATACCCGAGCGCCTTCAACATGAGCTGCAGATTCGCAACCATGGCGTTGTTCTGATTCATCTCGAGCGTCCGGTCCTTCGGCAGCGAGGTCGCGTTGAAATAGTCCGGCAAGGCGACTTCGATATCCGGCTGAACGCCGGTCTCGTGAATGAAATTGCCCTTCGGTGTCAGCCATTTTGCGATCGTGATCTTCATATTGCTGCCGTCCTTGAACCCTTTCGAGTATGTCGATTGCACCGTTCCTTTGCCGAACGTTCTCTGACCGACCAGCTTAGCCTTTCCGTTCTCCTGCAGAGCAGCCGCCAGAATCTCGGATGCGCTGGCGCTTCCTTCGTTGATCAGCACGACGATCGGAATATCGATGCCGTCTCCCGTGGCAGAGGTAACCTGTCTCTCCCCGTCGCGATTCTCCACTTGCACGATCGTTTTGCCTTCCGGCAGCAAAAGATCCAACAGGTCGATCACGCTGTATAGATAACCGCCTGGATTGTCCCTGACATCGATGATCAGACCGCGCATGCCTTGTTTCTTCAATTGCTCGAATTCTTCCTGAAAACGTTGATCGGAATTTTGCACGAACTGCCTCAGTTCGATGATGCCGATTTCATCATCCGCCATGCGCGAAAACACCGTCTCCAGCCCGATGTCGTCGCGGATGACCGTAATCTCGATCGGGTGATCGTAACCTTCCCGCATGATTTCCAGTTTCGCCACGGTGCCCTTCGGCCCGCGTATTTTGGCCACCGCCTCGCTCAATGTCAAACCGGACAGGCTCTCGTTGTTCACCGAGAGGATCGTATCCTTGGCCATGATGCCCGCGCGCTCCGCGGGGGAATCCTTGATCGCGGAAACGACGGTTACCTTGCCGTCGATCATCGTCACTTCCGCTCCGATGCCGGAAAACGTGCTGTCCACGGCGGCCGTGAACTGCTCCGCTTCCTCCGGGTTCATGTAAACCGTATACGGGTCTCCCAATACGGTCACCATGCCGCGGATGGCTCCGTCGATAAGCTTCTCGCGATCAACCTCCTCGTAAAACGACGATTCGATCATCTGGTAGACCAGCTTCAATTTCTCCCAGTCTTTGTCCGACGGCTGGGCGGCCCCCGACCGATTCGATCCGTCGGCAGCGTTCAACACGCCGGAACCGCGTTTGGCGTATTCATCTTCCGTCAGATGATGGGATGACGCCTGCTTCGATTGGACGTGATCGATATATGATACGGTCAGCATGCTGCCAACCGCCATCGCTGCGACGATCAGCAGCACAACTGTCAAGCCGTGAAACTTTTTCAACGTTTGCTTCACCACCCGTTTCTGTCCCAGTCTGTACTCAGGTAGTATATGACTGGTTCGTTGGGTTTATTATATCACTATTTGAGATACGGAGCAGGGTCGACCGCCGTCTGGTTTTTCCGAACTTCGAAGTGCAGGTGGTTGCCCGTCGATCTGCCGGTGGAACCTACTTCACCGATCTTTTGACCGACTTCTACCTCATCGCCTTTCTTCACCGTAATCTTCGACATATGCGCATACAACGTCCAGATGCCGCTGCCGTGGTCGATGATGACATAGTTGCCGTAGCCGCTCACAAATTGCGCCGCGATGACGATGCCGTCGGCCGCCGCGAGAATGCTTGTCCCATACGGCGCGCCGATATCCATCCCCGAGTGAAAGGCTTTCTGCCCGGTAATCGGGTCGGTGCGGTTGCCGAAATTCGAGGTCACGCGATACGTCTGCGGCAACGGATATGCAAGCTTCCCGGCGCTGAACGCGAGCTTCTTGGCCGTCTCCTGCAATTCCGCCTCTTTCTTCGCCAGAGCCATGATAAGCTTTTCAATCTCCTCCGAGAGATGCTCCAGTTCCTCTTCCTTCTGTTGAAGGCTGGCGATCTGAACTTCCCGTTCCTTGCGCAGTTCTTCCAGTTCCAGTCTCTTCATCTCGTGCTGCTCATACAGATCGTTGAGCGAAGCGAGATGCGCCGCAACTTCCTGCTGTTTCTGCTCCTTGACCGCTTTGTCCGCTTTTTGCTGCTCCAGAATCGCATGATCCTGATTGACGATCAGGTTCAGGTAATGCATCCGGTCAAGAAAATCGGAAAAGCTCGTCGCGTTCATCAACACTTCTATGTACTTCACTTCGCCTTTTTTGTACATCATGCGGAGACGCTCGCGAATCAGTTCGTCCCGTTCCTCGATTCTCTTGTTTACAGCGGCAAGCTGTTCGTTCGCGTCCATCAGGGCGCTCTCGGTATCGAGAATCTGCATTTCCAGTTCCATCATCGCCAGGGAGTTGGCCTCCAGCTGTTCCTGAATCATGGCGAGGTTCTTCTGAGTCTCTTTCTTCTGTTGCTGGAGCTTCTTCAGTTGCTGTTCTGCGTCACGCTGCTGTTTCGCCCGTTTCGCCGCTTCCTCCTGCACTTTCTTGATCTCCTGCTTGATCTTCTCGTATTCGGAAAGCGCGTGAGAGTCATATGACGTAACCGTAAGTCCGACCAATACGACGACCAGCATCAACGGAATCAGAAACTTCTTGAACACCGGTAACTCCTCCCTGTGGATCATGATTTCCGAATATCGATAAAGCCATCTCTTTTCGATGCGCTGGCCAAAATGCCGTTACGCTCCATTCTTGCAACTTAAACCTTCAAATGTCTGCGGACCGATATCAACGTCCCGAACACGCCGATAAACACGCCAAGCCCCATCAGCAGGCCGATCAGCGGCAATGCGATCTCATCGAGCGGTCTCATCTCGATCATCGACATAAAGGTGAGGTTGTTTCGCGGCCCTTCCATCAGTCTGTAATAGCCGTAAAGCAATACGCCAAGCGGTATTGCGGATCCGACCAGACCGATGATCACTCCCTCGATGAAAAACGGCCAGCGGATAAACCCGTTCGTGGCGCCGACGAGCTTCATGATTCCGATCTCCCTGCGGCGCGCCATGATCGTGAGACGTATCGTGTTGGCGATCAGAAACAGCGCCGTGATCGATAATCCCGCGACCAGAACGAGTCCGACATGATTCACGAAGTTGCTGACCGCGAACAGCTCCTCCACCGTCTCCGCGCCGTAGTGAATTTCGTCGATCGGCGCCGGATCGTTCACTTCGTTCAATGCCATGATCTTATCTGCGACGATCGCGATCTCTTCGGGATTCTTCACCTTCACCGTGAAAGAATGCATCAGCGGGTTGTTGTCGCCCTCGAAGCCTTCGACCCAATCTTCGCCCAGAGTCGCCCGCAAGGTCTCCAAACCCTCATCTTTATGTACGAAGGTCACCTTCTCCACGCCGTCTATGGAGCCGATATCGTTCCAGACCTTGTTGACCTGCGCATCTTCGATATCCAATGTCAGATAAACACGAATCTCAACCTGACTTTCAACACGTTCGGCAATATAGTTCACGTTGGTGGTCAGCAAGACGAAAACTCCGAGGACAAAAAGCGAAATGCTGATGGTAACAAGCGAGGCGAACGTCATCCATCCGTTGCGGATAAAGCTGCGGAAGCCTTCTCGAAGATGGCGTGCTGCCGTGCTAACTCTCATAACCGTAATCACCTCTAAGTTGATCGCGAACGATAACGCCGCCTTCGATGGCGATGACGCGCTTGCGCATCGTGTTCACAATATCCTTGTTGTGGGTCGCCATGATGATCGTCGTGCCTCGCAGATTGATCTCTTCCAGAAGCTTCATGATTTCCCAGGAGGTATCGGGGTCGAGATTGCCGGTGGGTTCGTCCGCCACGATCACGGCGGGGTTGTTCACGATCGCTCTGGCGATCGCGACGCGCTGCTGTTCGCCTCCCGACAACTGCGACGGATAGGAATTCCGCTTATCCTTCAGCCCGACGAGTTCCAGCACTTCCGCCGTACGCTTGCGAATCAGCTTGGGCGGAGCCTCGATCACCTCCATGGCGAACGCGACATTTTCCGCGACCGTCAGTTTCGGCAACAGTCGGAAATCCTGGAACACGACGCCGATATTTCTGCGCAAATACGGTATTTTGCGCTTTTTCAATTTCGCCAGATTAAAGTTGTCGACATATATTTGACCTTTGGTAGGCCGCTCTTCCCGATATATCAGTTTCATAAACGTGGATTTGCCCGCGCCGGAAGGGCCGACGACATATACGAACTCGTTGGCATCCACCCTGACCGTAATGCCGCGAAGCGCGTGCGTGCCGTCCGGGTACGTCTTCCACACATCATGCATTTCTATCACAGTATCTCACATCCTGATAGTAGTCAGCTTTTAATATTTCGACACCTTCTGGCTAATTCCTTTAAGGAATACAAAAAAACAACATATTCCAACGCAATTTGAGCCGATCGGCTCACATCCGCCATGGGAATCGACGGAATATTGTGAGAAAAGTAATAAAAAAGCCGTGATCCCGCATTTCACGAGAGCACAGCCGCAGTCTTTCGACATGATGAGGTAGTTGTCAATGAGTCGTTCAAGTAATGTAAAGCAGACTTAAAACAAACATGACAGGAGGATGAACCGGCTTTCCCGTTTGCTGCGTGAGAATGACCGCCGTCATCTGCCCTTTTCCGTATGCTGCTCCACCCAAGCAGCGGTTTCCGCAAGCATGGCCTCCGCTCTTTCGATTGCCTGCCTAACCTGGTTGGTCGCGGTGCCGCCGTACACATTGCGCGCATTCACCACATTCATCGGTTGCAGCACGTCATAGATCGTCTCGTCGAACAGCTTGGAGAACTGGTTGAACTCCGACATGTCCAAATCCAGCAAATACTTGTTGTTCTGAATGCAGTACAGCACGATCTTGCCGATGATTTCATGCGCCTGACGGAACGGTATCCCTTTGTTCACCAGGTAGTCGGCGATATCGGTCGCGTTGGAGAAATCCTGACTGACCGCCGCACGCATCCTGTCCGTATTCACCTTCATCGTCGCAATCATCGGCGCCATGAGCTGGAGCGCACCCTGCAATGTGCGCACGGTATCGAACATACCTTCCTTGTCTTCCTGCATGTCCTTGTTGTAGGCGAGCGGCAGCGCCTTGATCGTCGTGAGCAGTCCGATCAGATGACCGTATACGCGGCCCGTCTTGCCCCGCACCAACTCTGCGACGTCCGGATTCTTCTTCTGCGGCATGATGCTGCTGCCCGTGCAGAACGCGTCGTCCAGTTCGATGAATTGGAATTCCGTGCTCATCCAGAGCACCAGTTCTTCGCACAGCCTCGAAAGGTGAGCCATGATCAAAGCGGCGGCGCTCAGAAACTCCACGATGAAATCCCGGTCGCTTACCGCATCCAAACTGTTCTCATACACCCGGTCAAAGCCGAGCTGCTGCGCCACAAAGTGGCGGTCGATCGGAAACGTCGTGCCGGCCAGCGCTCCCGCTCCAAGAGGCAGGACGTTGATCCGCTTGTAGCTGTCCTGCAGCCGTTCGATGTCGCGCTGAAACATCGACACATACGCCATCATATGATGTCCGAACGAGATGGGCTGAGCTCTCTGCAGATGCGTGTATCCGGGCACGATCGTCTCCACATGGTCCTTCGCCTGACCGATCAATGCCTCTTGCAGTCTGTGCAGCAAACCGACGATCTCGACTACACGCTTGCGCAAGTACAGATGCATATCCGTCGCAACCTGGTCGTTGCGGCTGCGGCCCGTATGCAGCTTGCCTCCGACCGGCCCGATCTCTTCGATCAGCATTTTCTCAATGTTCATATGTATATCTTCATCGGCGATCGAGTATTCAACCTCGCCTCTGCGAATACGCTGCAGAATTCGATGCAATCCTTCCTGGATTTTTTCCACATCCTCCGCCGGGAGAATGCCGCATTTGCCCAGCATCGCGACATGCGCGAGACTACCCTGAACATCTTCTTCCGCCATTTCTTTGTCAAATGTGATTGAAGCAGTATATTCCTCCACCAGCTGGTCCGTCTTCTTCGTAAATCGCCCGCCCCACAGTTTCGACACGATCGTTCCACAGCCCCTTTCTTTCTATCTGCATCCGAAAAAACTCGCACACTTCATTATAAAGAATTACTTAACATCCGCCAAGTCCTCTGGGACGAAGGGGGATGTG
>Ga0310829_1001441_pt1 | contig 13184 bp, 7 predicted proteins | sample WT_ome_4_FD_202244 | JGI IMG/M metagenome (GOLD analysis project Ga0310829, IMG submission 202244) | Sorghum-adapted microbial communities enriched on wild type (WT) sorghum from Joint BioEnergy Institute, Emeryville, California, United... ... | reverse complement strand
ATCCATCAGATCGAACCGATTGTCTCCCTGCTTGGCAGCGAACCGCGGCGGGTGATGTTCACGGGCACGGCCGTTTCGCCCGCCCTGCTGATCGGCTTCGCCGACGGGAGGCAGGCCGAGATCCATCATTACGGCCGGGACTGCCCCTTTAGCATGGCCATTCATTATGAGACGGGCCGATCGCGGCTATTTCAAATCAAATCGGATTATTTCCGGGGGTTCATACGCGATCTGACCGCATTCTTTGATACGGGAACGTCCCGGGTGCCCGCGGCGGAAACGGTGGCCGTGATCACAATCATCGAATACGGCGCGCTGGCGGCCCGTTCCCCCTATCGATGGGTTGAACTGCCTGCGGGCAGCTGACGCCGGCCATCGAAAATCGGGGATGCGAAGGGCAATGCGAATGGCAAAGCGCAGATGGTTTCGGCCCAGCCGGAATGTGTCGCTCCGGCTGGCATTGTACGGGTTTGTCATGACCGGCATCGTACTGCTCGCCAACAGCATGGCCGGCTATTCGTTCGCCGGCAAAATCATCCGGCAGAATACCGCCTACTACGCCCAAAATTATGTGCGGTCGATGAACAGCGAGATCAATTTTTACATGCGGGACATCGATCTGATGACCCTGACGCTGTTCTACATGAACGATCGCAATCTCTTCGCCCTGCTGGGCGACAGCATCAACAAGCTGGAGCTGCGAAGCTATTTTGACGGGTTCATCAATACCCGCGATTATGTGTACGATATTTTCCTGGTCAGCGGCCGGGGAGAGGTCGCGGGAACGACGTCGGTCACGGAAAGCGAGCTCTTCCGTTCGGATTTTTACCGCAAACTGGAGGAGAGCGGCGGAGAACTGGTGGTGGCCCCCATCGGACATCCGTCCTTCGTGCAGGACCGTTTCAAGGCGAAGCAGGAGGTGCTGCTTGCCGGCCGCAAGATCAAATCGCCGCAGACGAACCGGACCGAAGGATACGTGCTGCTCACGCTGGCCGCAGACCGCTTGAAGCAGGTGCTGGACAAGCCGGACAAACAATACGACGAGAAGCTTCTCCTGGTCGACCGTCAGGGCGGCCTGCTGTACCCGGCGAATCCCGGGGATCTGCCGCTTGCCGCTCTGAACCGGGCTGTCGCTTCAGGGAAGGCCTCCGCACGGGCCATGGGGTATCTGATCGTATCCGGTGGCAGCGGACAGCCCGACCCGATCAATGTCGTGGGCGTGATTCCGGAGAAGGGGCTGCTCAAGGATGCGGCCAAAATCCGCAACCTGCTTTTCGGATTGAACTTTCTTCTGCTGCTGATCGGCCTGGCGCTGGCAGTGGGGCTGTCCTACCGGTTTCTGCGGCCGGTGGTCAGGCTCTCTTCGCATATGCGGACCGTCGGACGCGGCGAATGGGTCCCGTACAGCCGGCGGGACATGAAGGATGAAATCGGAGTGCTGATTGTCAGCTTCAACCGGATGATCCGCCGGCTGCAGCGGTTGTTCCGCCGGCTTGAGGCGGAGCGCGGGAAGCAGAAGAAAGCCGAGCTCCGGGCGCTGCAGGCGCAAATCAATCCGCATTTTGTCTACAATACGCTGAACAACGTCCGCTGGCTGGCGCGCATGGGCGATACGGAAGCGGTATTCCACATTCTGACGGAGATGAACGAGATTCTTGTGAGCGCTTTCCGGCTGGAGCGGCCTTTGATTCCGATCGGGGAAGAATTGAAGCATTTGCGGGCGTACGTCAGCATTGAGCAGATGATTTACCCGGATCAATTTGAAGTTTTCTATGAAGTGGACGAAGAAGTGCTTGAAGGGCGCATCGCCCGGATGAGCCTGCAGCCGCTGCTGGAGAACGCGATTTTTCATGGCGTCCTGCCCAAGGCCGGCGTCGGACATATTCGTGTCAAGGGTTGGAGGGAGGATGGCCGCATATTCCTGCAGGTGACAGACGACGGCGCAGGCGCCGCCGCATGCGTGAATGACGACCGGGAAGGGGCCTCCCGCGAGCACGTCGGCATGATCAACGTCGACCGGCGTATCCGGCTGTATTTCGGGGAAGCCTACGGCGTCCAGTGGCACAGCGTACCGGGATCGGGGACGACGGTCACCGTCACGCTCCCGGATGTGGAACGAACGGGGGGAACGCAGTGAAAGTCCTGATTGTAGATGATGAAGCGATTGTCCGGCACGGCATCCGCCATTCCATCGATTGGACGAAGCTCGGGGCCTGCGTGGAAGAAGCGGGAAACGGCCGGGAGGTGCTGGACCGGTGGGAGGAATGGGATCCGGACCTGCTGATCACGGATATCCGGATGCCGTTGGTCGACGGGATCGAATTGATCCGGGAAGCCAGACGGCGGAAACCGGCCTGCCGCTGCATCGTGCTCAGCTGCGCCGACGAATTCGACTATGTCAGGGAAGCGCTGCTTCTCGGAGCCTCGGACTATTTGCTCAAGATGACTGTCAAGCCCGACGAACTGATGGCATGCGTCTATCGGGTGATGGGCGCGGCCGCGGCGCCGGATGCGGGCGGAGACCGGCGGGACGGGGAGGACCGGGCCCGCGGCCGGCTGGACGGCTTCTTCCGCGATGTGCTGGCCTACAAATATACCGATGACGGGCAAATCCGCGAGATCGCCCGCATTCTGCGGCTGCGCGCGAAGCTGGAGCGGTTTGCCGCGGCCGTCCTCGAGGCCGACCTGCCGGCATCGTGCGGCGGCGGACTCGCGGATGGACGGCTCGGGGCAGCCGGCGCGCTGGCTGATGCCCTGGCCGAATCAGCCTCCGGCGAAACGGGCTTCGACGTGTTCCGGCTGGAGGACGACCGGTACGCACTGCTGTTCGAGGCCGCTCCCGGCGAAGACGAAGCGGCCTTCGCCCGCCGCCTCGGCGAACGGCTGGAGGCGCTGGCCGGCGAGCTGGCCGCCCGCGCGGGAGTCGAGGTCCGCGTCGGCATCAGCGGCACCGCCGTCCGCCCGGGCCGGCTGGCCGCGGCTTACCGCGAAGCGGCGAAGGCGGCGGAGCGGCATCTGTTCCGCAGCGGCCCGCGGGTTCTTTTCCCGGGCGGGGAAGTCTCCGGCCGTCCGGAGGATGCCGCGGTGTCCGCCCGCTTCGAAGCGCTGCTGCGCCAGCGGCTCGCGCCGGCCCTGGCGCTCGGGCATGCGGAACAGGCCGCCGAAGCCGTGGACGCCGCCTTCGCGCTGCTGCGGGAGGACCGCTGCACGGCGCAAGCGGCGCACGACTGCCTGGAGAAAGCCGCCGCGACGCTTCGCGTGGCCGCGATGGATTTTAACCGCCACGCCGGGGAAGGAGGCGGCGAAGGATATGCTTCGCTGGAGACGTTCGACGGCCGCCCGTTCTCGCTTCATTGGAGCATTCCGCAGGCGGCGGAGCGGCTCAAGGACTACGTCCGCTATCTGGCATCGCGCCTGAACCGGCAGAGGGACCGGGGCGCCCGGAAGCTGATCCGCGATATCCAGTGCTACCTGGCCGCGCATTACCACGAGCAAATCACGCTGGCGGAGACCGCCCGCCGGTTCCACCTGAACAAAAATTACTTGTCCCAGCTGTTCAAGCATGAAACAGGTGTTACCTTCACCGTTTACCTCAACACGCTGCGCATCGAGAAGGCCAAAGAACGGATGATGCAGACCGGAGAGACGGTAACCGAGATCTCCGCCAAAACCGGGTTCAACGATTTTCGTTATTTCAGCCGCGTCTTCCGCCGGATGACCGGCTGCACTCCCACCGAATACAAGGCCGGCAGGACGGCCTCTCCATAATCTTTCTGAACGGAATCCACAACAAACTGAAAATTTTCCACTCGCCGCGCGGGAGCCGAACCCCACGTCCGGACAATTTCCCGAAAAAACTGAATATTGGGCAAAATGTTTCAAGCCCCGTCCATGGGCCGCCGTAATACGGAAGCTTACAATAAGGAAGGTACCAAAACACAAAGAGGGTGAACGATGCTGCGAGAAGGTGCGATGAAGCTCCGGCCCGCGCTGCGGCAAGCCGTCATGCTTGCCTGCCTGCTGATTCCCGCCTTCGGCCTGCTGGTTCCCGGCTGCCAGTCCGGGGCCGGCTCCCCGCGCCAATCCCCCCCGCCGGCTTCCGCCGCCGAAGACATTCAGGGGGATCTTACCTTCTGGGCGTGGGAGCAGTCGATGAACGCCGTACTTCCCGAACTGGACGGGTTTGCGGCCAAATACCCGAAGGTGAAGGTGCACCCGGTCGTCCTGACCCACGACGACGCCTACAAGAAATTTCTGCTTGCCAATGCTGCGAACAGCGGTGCCCCCGATGTCGCCCTGCTGTCGGGCTACTATGTCGGGCAGTACATTGAAACAGGCGCCCTCGAGGATTTGACAGATTGGGTCCGCCCCTATCGGGACCGGGTTGTGGCCTCGAAATGGCCCGATGCGATGAAGAACGGCCGGTACTACGCCATGCCCTGGGACTCCGGGCCGGTCGGCCTGTTCTACCGCCGGGATCTGTTCGCCCGGGCCGGACTTCCCACAGAGCCGGAGGCGGTTTCGCAGCGGCTGAATACCTGGGAGCGCTATACCGAGGCCGGGCAAATCCTGAAGGCGAAAACCGGAGCGGCCATGCATACGCTGTCCATGTCGACAGGGGTCCGGCTGACCTCCATGTTCGAGATGATGCTGGCGCAGCAGGGCAGCCTGTATTTCGATTCGCGAGGGAGCCTGGTGCTGAACCGGCCGGAAGCGGTCCGGGCCGTCCGCCAGATGATCCGGATGAAGGATGCGGGGATTACGCTCGACGTGGAGACGAACAGCCAGGCCTGGGCCGCCGCGATTGCCCGCGGGCAGGTGGCTACCGTGCTGGAAGCGGCCTGGATGGGCGGAAGGCTGGAGGAGATGGCGCCGGAGACAAGCGGTCTGTGGGGAGTCGCCGAGATGCCCGCCTGGGAAGCGGGCGGAGGCCGGGCGGCGGAAGCCGGCGGCTCCTACCTGGGAATCTCCAGACAATCGCAGAACAAAGCGGCCGCCAGGGCGTTCATCGAATACATGGTCGGCAATGCCCGGACGATCAATTCCATCTACCGCCGCAGCGGCATCTTCCCGTCGCTTCTCGATGCCTACGACGATCCCATGTACGATGAGCCCCAGCCGTTCTTCGCCGGCCAGGCGACGCGCCGCCTGTTTGTCGGGCTGGTCCGGAAGGAGCCGCCGGTCTATTTCTCCCGCGATTTTCGCACGGCGCAGGAAATCGTCAATCTCGAGCTGTTCAAGGCCCTTCAGGGCAGGGAGACGCCGGAGCAGGCGGTCCGGCAGATGGAAAGCCGGATTCGCGCCGAGCTGGGCCGCAAGTACGGCACGCCCGCTCTGTGATACCGCAGGAAGCGGGCAAACGGACTGCCGGGCGAAACCGGCGGCCTGTGCAAGACCCGCCGGCCGTGGGCAGGACGCCGCCCCGGCAAGATCTTTCGATCGCACGCCGGCAGGATCCCGTCATGCGGCGGACCTCTCGCAGACATCCAAACCGCCAGACAGCGGCGGGCTTCCCGGCTGTCGAACGATTTCAACGGAAGGAGGAGATGGTATGCCGGTTCCGACCCGGGTGAAAGCCGTCGCCGGGCGGGTGGCGGCCCGGCGGCATTACTTTACGCGGAACGACTGGATGGGGTACGTGTTCTGCGCTCCCTTGATCGTCGGCGTTCTGGCTTTTGCCGTCTATCCGATGTTCGCCGCGCTGTACATGAGCTTTCAGCAAACGAGCGGAATGTCCCTGTCCGGCCGCTGGACCGGACTGAGCAACTACCGCTATGTCCTGCAGGACCCCGTTTTTTGGCAGTCGCTGTACAATACCGTTTACATGGGCGTACTCTCGGTTGTCCTCGGAATCATCCTGTCGTTTATTTTGGCCAGTCTGATCAACAGCCTGAAGGGAGACCTCGGCAAAAATTTTTTCAAGGGGATCTATTTCCTGCCCAATGTGGTGTCGGCCGTCGCGGCCAGCCTGCTGTTTTCTTTCCTGTTTTACCCGTCGAGGGAAGGGCTGCTGAATTTCGTCATTGGTCTGATCGGCATTGAACCGGTCGGCTGGCTGACCAACCCGCAGTTCTCCCGCCTCAGTATCGTCCTGATGAGCCTTTGGGGCGCGCTCGGATACAACACGATCATCTTCCTCGCCGGGCTGCAGAGCGTTCCCCGGGACCTGTATGAGGCCGCGGAGGTGGACGGGGCGGGCGGCCTCGCCAAATGGCGGTACATCACGATTCCGTATCTGAGGCCCATCTTCGGCTTCATTCTGATCATGGGAACGATCGGCGGGATGAAACGGTTTACCGACGTCTGGCTGATCGGCGGCACGGCGGGCAATCCGGGCGGGAGCCTGATGACTTGCGTCCTGTATATTTACCGCAATGCGTTTCTCGCATCCCAGATGGGGCTGGCCACCGCCGCTTCCTATCTGCTGTTTGTGGTGATCCTGATATTGACGGTGCTCCTCATGCTGGCAAACCGCCGCAGGAACAGCTTCGGTTGAGACAGACCGCGCAAAGGAGGATATCGATGGCACAAGCAGGAACCGTCCGTACGCCCCCGTCCCGCCGCCGCCGCAGCGCCGCGGGGCAACGGCTTATCTTTCTCGTTCTGCTTCTCGGCTCGGTCGTCATGATCGTCCCGTTTCTGTGGATGCTGGCGACGAGCTTCGACTGGGGAGCGCGCCTCAACATCACGTTCCCGCCCAGGCTATGGCCGGAGGAGCCTTCGCTGAAAACGTACAAGGCGGCTTTCATGAATGTCCGGATGTTGCGGTATATTTTCAACTCCCTGCTCGTCAGCGCCGGCGTCATCCTGGTCAGCGCCCTGTCCGCACTGCTTTCCGGTTATGCGCTTTCCAAGCTGCGCTTCAAGGGTTCTGCCGCCGTGCTGCTGCTCGCGCTCAGCACGATGATGATTCCTTTTGAGATGACGATGATTCCCCAGTACCTGCTGTTCAGCAAAATCGGTCTGATCGATACCTACTGGGCGTTTTATCTGCCCGCGCTCAACTACGCTTTCGGAACATTCCTCGCCAAGGCGTTCATCGACCAGCTTCCTTCGGAGCTGAGAGAGGCGGCGATCATCGACGGAGCCGGTGAGCTTGCCGTCTTCGGACGGATCTACTTTCCACTGTGCACGCCGATTGTCGCGACGATGGTCATCCTTCTGTTCCTCGGCGTCTGGAACGAAATGCTGTGGCCGCTGCTGGCGCTCAAATCGGCGTCGAAGTATACGATCCAGATCGGCCTGGCGATGTTCACCTACAACAACGGGCTCAACCACCAGCCGTCGATCATTATGGCGGCCACCACAGTCAGTCTGATTCCCGTTGTCGTCGTTTATTTGTTCCTGCAGCGCTTTATTATCGAGAGCATTGCTCTCTCCGGCATCAAGCAATAATCCGATGCGATGAATCCAGGAAAGAGAGGGTCGATAGGGGCATGAGAAGAAAATGGCTGTCCGTCCTGTGTCTGCTGCTGGCTCTCATTTTGCCGGCCTGTTCGTCCGGCTCCGGCACGAAGGCAGCGGATACCAAAGTTTCCAAAGTATCCGACATGAAAGGAACGGTTCGGGTGGCGCTGGCCGGCTGGAAGCTGGAGAACGGGCTCGATCCGCTGACCGGCAACGAAACGATCGGCCTGAAGCAGTACCTGAAGGAAACGTTTAACAAGATGTACCCGAACATCAAGCTGGAGCTTTATGAAATTCCGTGGGAGAACGTCAAAGCCAAGCAGACGGCTATGCTGATGTCCAAGGATGTCGATGTTCTCTATACAGGCGGGGCCTTCGCTTCCCAGTGGTACCAGGAGGGGCTGCTTCGCGACCTGGACGATTTGATCAAGAACGATCCCGATTTCCACAAAGAGATTTATCTGGAAGGAATCTGGAACAATTCCTACAGCACGCGGTCTCCTGACGGCACAAAGCAGTTCGGCATCCCGGCGGTGCTCGGCCGGCGGCTCATCGTGTACGACAAGAAGCTGTTCGAGGATTGGGGCGTCGAGCCGCTGTCCGAAAAGCCGACCCCCGCGGAAATTCTCGAGAAGGCGAAGAAAATGACCGGCAAAAATCCGAAGACCGGCGAACCGAATTACGGGCTGTACTGGAGCGGCAACTCGCTGAACGGCTCGACGTTTGTGGCCCTGTGCCTGGCGTTCGGCGCCAAGGGGGCGGAGGGCAGCCTTAAGGACATCAAGAACATCAAGTGGAAACTGAATACACCGGAGATGGTCAAGGTGATGGAATGGCTGAAGGAAGCGGCCCGGCTGGCTCCCGCCGGTTTTGTCAACGGACAGGGCGCTGAAAACTTCGGCCTTGCCAGGAACAATATCGCGATCGGGATCGACCAGACCGGCGGCTCCACCATGAGCGAATACCGCACGAAGAAAGACAAGGCGCTGCTGGACCGGTTCGCGGCGGTGATGAATATGGGGCCCAAGGGCGAAGGCTGGGTGGCCGTCGATCCGTTCGTCATGGCCAAAGACGCCAGGGATCCGCAGGCCGCGTGGCAGGTACTGAAATTTTTGGCCGGCTATGAAACGCAAAAATATATGTACGAAAACTATGCGAATACGCCAACCCTGAAAAATGCCGATTTTGTCGATCCGGAAGACAAGTATGTGAAGATGGCGCTGAAAATCGCCGAGGTTGCCCATTCCGAGCTGATGGACGAAGCCAACCCGTTCTATATGAGCGACATTGTTCCCGCGGTTAACGGTTTTATCAGCAAGGCGGCCTCCGGAAACGCGCCGGACATCCAGCAGTTTCTGGACGACCTGCAGAAACGCGCGGAAAATTGGTCGGCCAATTTGAAGTAGGCCGGGAGCGGACCGCATGTTTTTACGAAATTGTGGAAAACATAGAAATCCGGGGTGCCAGAATCGGGTCCGCCCCGGGTTTTTTGCATCCGGAACGTCGGCGGAACATCCGCAGAAAACGGATGCCCCGTGTTTTTGCGGAAACGGTGGAAATCATTAACTTTGCTGCGAACATTCTACCATTGACCTGAACAAAGGCAGTGGTAAAATAATGAAAGCAAAATTGGGATTTTTCATAAAAACCTAGTTAATTTATAGGAATGCTTGATTTGCCTATTGGAGGAGGGGAAAAACCTTTGACTAGAGAAACTTATCGGCTTGGCATTGACATCGGAGGCACGTTTACGGACTTGACCGTGCTCGGGGAACAAAGCGGCCGCATTATGGGCCTGAAGACTCCGACCGTTCCCGCGGACCCCGCCCAAGGCATTGTCAACGGGCTAAAGCTGCTGTTCCGACAGGGAATCGAGCCCGCGGATATCGATTATTTTGTGCATGGGACCACGATCGGTCTGAATACCCTTCTGCAGCGCAAGGGCGAGTCGATCGCCCTGTTCGTAACCGAAGGCTTTCGCGATATTCTTAACCTGCAGCGCCTTCGTCTGCCGGTGCCGTACGATTTCCGGTCGCGGCTGCCCGAGCCTTTGATCGAACGCAAGCATGTGTTCCCGGTACGGGAGCGGCTTCTGCAGGACGGCACGGTGAAACAACCGATCGATCGGGAAAGCCTGGACCGGGCCATTGACGCCGCGCTGGCGGCGGGAGTAACGGGAATAGCCGTCTGCTTCCTGCACAGCTACAAAAATCCGGTTCATGAACGGATCGCCGCCGAACGGATCCGCGAACGCGCGAAAGGGCGGCTGGACGTCTGCCTTTCTTCCGGGCTGTATCCGCAAATGCGCGAATACGAACGGGCGGTAATGACCGTTGTTAACCTGTATATCCAGGCGAATGTGAAAAAATATTTCGGGACGCTCAGGGAACGGCTCACCGGCGAAGGGATGAAGACGACGCCGTTTATCACCCAGTCCAACGGCGGAATCATGGATATCGACACGGCCGCCGCGGCCCCGGTCCGGACGCTCTTCTCCGGTCCGGCCGCCGGCGTGATCGGCGCTGTCCGCGCGGCGGCGGCGGCCGGCATCTCCAATGTGGTAACGTTCGACATGGGCGGAACGAGCGCGGATATTTCCATTATCGAGAACGGGCAGCCGACCTTTGTGCAGACGAACCATCTCGCCGGCTTTCCGATTATGCTTCCTTCCGTATCCATTTATTCGGTCGGCGCCGGAGGCGGCTCCTACGGCTGGATCGATAACGGCGGACTGCTGAAAGTCGGGCCGGAATCGGTCGGCTCGAGCCCGGGGCCGGCATGCTACGGACGCGGCGATAAGGCGGCGCTCACCGATGCGTTCCTGCTTTGCGGTTATCTGAACCCGGAGCGGTTCGCCGCCGGCCATGTGCCGCTGTATCCGGAGCTTTCGGAGAAAGCGATGAAACCGATCGCCGATCATCTGCGGCTGGACGTCCGGGCCGCCGCGGACCGCATGATCCAGGTGGCTGTCGCCAATATGTATGCCGAACTGAGTAGCGTCATGGAGCAGCACGGGTTCGACCCGCGCGATTTCAGCTTCCTCGCTTTCGGAGGAGCCGGTCCGGTGACCGCCAACTTCCTGGCCGATGAAATCCAGGCCAGCAGCGTGCTGGTTCCCCCGAGCCCGGGTACGCTCTGCGCGCTTGGCGCCCTGACTGCCGATTTCGCCTATGATGCGGTGCAGTCGCGGCAGACGCTGCTGGCCGATCTGCCGATGCCGCGGCTGAAGGAGGAATTTGCCAAGCTGGCCGGGCATGCCCGGCAATGGCTGGCGGAGCAGGATATCCGCGGCCTGGAGGGGCAGACGCTTCTGTACTCGATGGATGCGCGGTACAGCGGACAAGCCTACGAGATCGAGCTGCCCCTGGATCCGGCGATATTGGACGATGCCGGCCATGAGCGCATTCTCGACGCATTCCATCATCTCCATCAGCGGCAGTACGGGCACTGCGACCGGGAGGCGCTGCTCGAGGTGATCGGGCTGCGCGTGCGCATCATCGGCCGCACGCTCAAACCGGTTCAGCCGCGGGTGCCCGGGGCGGAAGGAACGGTGGAGCCGATCGGCAGCCGCAGCATCATCGCCCGGGGCGCAGAATATACCGCCAGGGTATACGAACGTTCCGGCCTGCTGCACGGCCACCGGATCGAAGGACCCGCAATCGTGGAACAGGACGACACAACCGTCCTTATTCTGGACGGATGGCACGGCCGGGTGGATGCCTACGGAAACCTGATACTGCAGCGCAACGGGGAGGAATCATAATGCGAACGGATCCGGCAACCCTAGAAATTATGCGGAGCTACTTCAACGCCATTGCCGGCGGCATGGGCCACGTGATCGAGCGCACCTCGTTCACAACCTTCGTCAAGGAATCGGCCGACTTCGCCACGGCTTTGGCCGTGCCGTCCGGCGAATTTTTCGTCTACCCGCGGACGGTGGGCGTCACGATTTTCCTGGGCCTCAGCCTGGAGCGCGCGGTTCGGGCCGTTGGTCCTCTGGAGCCGGGGGATATCGTGATCACGAACGATCCGTATTCGACTGACGGCCTGGCGACGCACCTGCCCGACGTGCACGTGTTCAAGCCGATCTTCGCGGACGGGGAGCTGATCAGCTACGCCTGGGCGTTCGTTCACTGCAGCGACGTCGGCGGGCTGGTGCCGGCCAGCATTTCCCCCCGGGCCACGGATATTCACCAGGAGGGGCTGCGGATTCCGCCGGTCAAGCTGTACCGCCGCGGAGAAGCGAACCCGGATGTCCATACGTTCCTGAACGCGAACAGCCGCGTTCCCCATCTCAACCTGGGCGACATCAACGCCATGGTGGCCTCGGTCAATACGGCGGAAACGCGGATTCTGGCCATGGTGAAAAAATTCGGCCTGGAAACGGTGAAAAACGGCATGCTCGACCTGCTGGACCAGGGCGAGGCCCGGGCCCGCAAGGTAATCCGGGACATCCCCGACGGCACGTATTCGTTCGCCGATTATCTGGACGACGACATGGTATCCGACGTGCCGATCCGGCTTGCGGTGACCGTGACTGTGGAAGGGGACTCGATCACGCTCGATTTCTCCAACTGCGACCCGCAGGTCCAGACGGCGTTCAATCTGGTGACGAACGGCAGCCGGCACTCTTTCCTGTTCCAGGGCCTGATCAACTACATCATCAGCTCGGACCCGTTCATTCCGGTGAACGGCGGCCTGACGCACCCGATCCGCGTGATCGCGCCGCGGGGAACGCTTGTCAACCCGGAATATCCGGCGGCCGTGGGCGTGCGGCATACGATTACCATGCGGCTGTACAACGCTGTACTCGGGGCTTTGGCCCAGGCGCTTCCCGAGGCCGTACCGGCGGCGGGAGCCGGTCAGGCGGCAATCGTGGTGCTGTCCACTCCGGATGCCGTATCCGGCACCCGCAAGGTGGCGGTCGTTGAGCCGATGGGCGGGGGCGGCGGCGGCCAGGCGGACATGGACGGTGTCGACGGCATTGATCACTCGTCCGGGTTCCTGAAGAATACCCCGGTGGAAAGCCTCGAGCAGCACATCGACATTCTTGTGCATTCGTACGAGCTGATGCCGGATACCTCCGGCCCCGGTCTGCATCGCGGCGGGCATGCGGTCCGCCTTGACTTCGAGATCATCCGGCCGGATTCGATCGTGACCGCCCGGGGGATGGAGCGGCTGCGCTTCCAGCCGTGGGGACTGGCCGGCGGTTGCGCGGGAACGCTGGGCAGTGTCGTACTGAACCCGGGACGTCCCGGCGAGCGCCAGGAGCCGAAAATCAGCGTGCTTGCGCCGGCGCCCGGCGAAGTAGTCAGCATTCGCTCCCCCGGAGGAGGAGGCTGGGGCGACCCGCTGCAGCGCCCGGCGGAGCTCGTGCTGCGGGAGGTTGAATCCGGCCTGCTGAGCCGCGAGCGGGCGCGGCGGCTGTACGGCGTCGTTCTCGCGGAAGACGGCGGACGCCTGGCCGTGGACGAGGCGGCAACCCGCGAAGCGCGCCGCATCCAATCGCAGTCTCCCCGGCCGGCAATCGATTTCGGGGCGGCCAGGGAAAGCTACGAACAGAAGTGGACTCCCGGGGCCAGCGACACGTTGGCCCGGCTGCTGCAGCAGCTTCCGCCGGCCGAGAGATGGCAGCGCAAGCAGGATGTCCACTCGTTCCTGAAGTCTTATGACGGAGCGATCAGCCCGGATACGGTGCGGGAGGCCTGGAGCCGGCTCCAGGCCGGAAACGGTTCGGAGCGGGGCGAAAGCCGCCTTGAACAACTGAAAATTACAGG
>Ga0310829_1001438_pt1 | contig 13219 bp, 5 predicted proteins | sample WT_ome_4_FD_202244 | JGI IMG/M metagenome (GOLD analysis project Ga0310829, IMG submission 202244) | Sorghum-adapted microbial communities enriched on wild type (WT) sorghum from Joint BioEnergy Institute, Emeryville, California, United... ... | reverse complement strand
ATGCGTTATATGATGATCCAAGTTTTCTTCACCCTGATCGGGATCGGGGGAACCTTGCTCTTCGGCGGGTATCATCTGATCCTCTATTACCTTCGCAAGGTGGATCTTGCTTGGCTGTATATTGGACTCATCTCGGTCTTCTACTCAGTTCGAACATTCCTCATCGCGGAGTACGTGGTGAGTATATTCTTCCCAGAGTTGTCGTGGGAGGCTGTCATCAAAGCGGAGTACCTGGTGGAGATCGGCATGGCGCTGCTCGTCGGCAAATTCTTGCGGTACATGTTCCCTTCAGACGTAAGCGCTCCGCTATATCGCATCTTCGTTGCCGCCGCGGTCGCCGCCCTGGTCTATATCGCCATCACACCAACGCACATCTTTACGACATTGATTCATGCGTTGATCGTCGTTGGACTGTTGGCTGCGGTGATCCTCGAGATCACGGTCAAAGTGCAAGTGCGGCATCACGAGGATGCCAACCTGTATCTGGCAGGGGTCCTGCTCCTGTTGATCGCGATCATCAATGACACTTTGAACTATACCTTGACCATCGAAACGTTCTATATGCTCAAATATGCATTTGTCATGTTCATCATCATTCAGGCGATCATCGCTTCGAACCGCTATCATCGGATCTATGAGAACAATGCCCGATTAACCAAAGAACTCATGATCCTGAACAGCACACTGGAAGAGAGGATCGAGGAGCGAACGGAGGAACTGAAGCTTAAGAATGTGGAGCTTGAGGAGCTGCAGAAGGAGCGGACGAGGATGCTCGCCAATATCGCTCATGATATCGGAACCCCGCTGGCTGGTGTTCGGACGTATCTGCAGATCATGAAGGACGGCAAGATCCGAATCGACAAGGCCAACGTATATGAGCAGCTGATCGAGAAATTATCTTATATCCAACATCTCAATCAGGATCTGTTGAAATTGTCGAAGCTGGAGTCCAAACAACTGAAGCTGGGTCTGGAGTTGGTTCAAGTCAAGGCATTGATGCAGGAGATGATGGAGCCGTTTCAGATGGAGCTGCCTGGAGACCAGATCAAGGTAACATTAGGTGAGATGGAGACCAAGATCAATGGTGAGGAAGCCTATGTCCGGGTAGACCGGCTACGGATTATGCAGGTGGTACAGAACTTTGTTACCAACGCTTACAAGTACATTCATTCACCAGAGAAGATGCTCACGTTGCATAGCCGTATCTGCAGCCCGGAGGAAGGTGAGGAAGGTCATGTGGTGATCTTTGAATTCGAGGACAATGGCAACGGGATTCATCCAGCCGATCTTCCATTTCTATTCGATCAATTCTATCGGAGAGTGGATGGGTATGTCGAGGGAAGCGGTCTTGGACTCGCGATTGTGAAGGGCATCATCGAACAGCATGGAGGACAAGTCGGCGCGAGGAACAAAAAAGAAGCAGGAGCGATCTTCTACTTCACGCTTCCTGCTTCGTCAGAACTTCAATGGCTTCGCTCCGGTTTCTGACACCGAGCTTCTCGTAGATCGTCGACAAGTAATTGCGCAAAGTGCCTTCGGAGATGAACAACTTCTGCGCAATTTCCCGGTGCGTAAACCGCTGGGCCAGCAGTTCCATAATCTCATATTCTTTGCGTGTGAAGGTGGTGCTTGTTGTTAGGTGCTCAGGCAGCACCTTTTTCTCTTTGTTGATCTGACCTAGCGTAAACTTTGCCAACTTCGTTGCTACTTCAACTGGAAGGATGAACTGTCCGTTGCTGATGTCGCGAATCGTGGACAAGAGTTTATGGATATCGATGCCTTTGATCAGGTAGCCGTTGGCCCCATTCGCCAACCCTTCGATGATGAACTCTTCATCATTAAAGGTAGACAGGATGATGATGATCATCTCAGGATGATCTTGCTTGAGTTGCTTGATGGCTTCAATGCCGTTCATCTTGGGCATCTTGATATCCATCAACACGACGTCCGGTTTAAGCTCCGGGATTTTCTGCAAGGCTTCCAGTCCATTCAGCGCGGTTCCGACCAATTCCATTCCTTCTTCTTCCTGAATGATCAGCCCTATCGCGCCGAGGAAAAAAGAGTCATCGTCCGTGATAAAAACTTTTAATTGCTTCGACATGACACATCACCAGTTTCTAGATCGCAGTACGACAAGTTTACCATACTTTCGATGCGATGTGACATATCATTGTGACAATTTGTCATGATCAGGTGAATCGGTTGAAGAGACGCGCACCTATTGAAGCAACCACTCCACGGCCTCCTCTTGCCGATCCATCAGGTGGACAAAAAACCGCCATGCTCCAAACTTCTGAAGCATGGCGGTGCTTGTTTCTATTCCTTGACGGCTCCAAGCACGATCCCTTTGACAAAGTATCGCTGCAAGAACGGATAGACGGCGAGAATCGGAAGCATGGCGATGAAGATCTGGGCGGATTTGACGCCGCGATTCGACAGGAGCTCCAGATCCTCGGGGTTGATACCGGTCTTGCTGAAATCCTGCACAACGACGATCGTTTGCAGCAGGGTGGCGAGTGGCCATTGCTCCTTCGACCGCAAGTACAGCATGCCATCGAACCAGCTGTTCCAATGGCCTACCATCGTAAAGAGCGAGATGGTCGCGAGCGCGGGCAGCGAGATTGGCAGATAGATCGAGAAGAGGATGCGGAAGGTGCTTGCCCCGTCCACGATCGCTGCTTCATCCAACTCTTTGGGCAGGTTGCGGAAGAAGTTCATCATCAAGATCATGTTCCAGTATGCCATTCTGCAGGAAGAGTGGAGCGGGAGTTAAAGATCGCATGGGCGCAGCGGAATCATCAACCTCTCTGACAAGAACCTCAAAAACCGGTTTGACACTGAACGGGTTTTATGTTTTAATGTGAATGAATAAAAAAAAATTCATTCACCATAGAAGGAGGGAAGGTTACGTGGATATCAAATCGGCCATTTTTGAATGCGGCAAGGATCTGTTCAGCAGAAAAGGTTTCAAAAAAACGAATATTAAAGAGATTGCGGAGCTTGCCGGCATCGGAATCGGCACCTTCTACAATTATTACACATCTAAGGAACAGCTATTCATTGAGATCTATAAACAGGAAAATGCGAAGCTCAAAAATCGATTGATCGAATCGATCGACTTGAGCCAGGAACCGGTACAGATCATTACCCAGCTCATCCAAGAAAATCAAGCGGCCATCAGAGACAATCCCATCCTGCAAGAGTGGTACGATCGAGATTTTTACAAAGTGTTGGAGAAGCAATATCTCGATCATGATGATCAAAGTATCGATTCCGTTCGAAGCTTCTTTCTGAATCTGCTAAGGAGCTGGAAGCAGCAGGGAAAGCTTAGGGATGATATTGATGAAGAGCTTCTGCCTGTATTTTTTGACGCCTTGGTTTGCATCGATACACATAAAGAAGAGATCGGCATTCAGCATTTTCCGCAAGCGATGCAATACCTCATTGAATTTATCGTGAAAGGTTTGATCAAGCAGTAAACTCTCTTTTTTTTGCATCGAGATGAATGAATAAAAAAATATTCATTCGCAGGAGTTGACTATTTATATGAAGGCAAAGGAAAAAACTAGTGGTGGTGGATGATGAGCAGATTGCATGCAAGTGTTTTCCTCAGTGTATTTGTGGCTATGTTAGGGGTGATGATCCTCGCTCCAATCACTCCCTCATTGATCCGTGAATTGGGATTAAAAGAGATTCATTCCGGCATCCTGATCTCAACCGGTTCGATCATGACAGCTGTTATGGCTCCTATATGGGGCAATATCAGTGATAGGAGAGGCCGTAAACCGGTGATCTTGTTCGGACTGGCAGGCTTGGCCATCAGTACGGTATTATTGACCATCGTGTTCTACAGCGGGTTACATGGTTGGTTAATCGGAGGATGGCTGTTGTTCTGGATGATCTTCCTGCGCAGCGTAGTTGGCATGTTCATCCCGGGTATCCTGTCTGCGTCTCAAGCGCTGATGGGAGATGAGACGAATGACAAGGAACGAACCAAAGGAATGGCGCTGATCAGCGCAGCCAATGGTCTGGGGTTAATTCTCGGGCCGGCCATTGCCGGGGTTTTCAGTTTGTTGTCATTGCTCTGGCCGATGTATATCGGCATCATCGTTACAGCGGTTGCCTGGATTGTCATCTCGTTCATGATGCCAGCAACCAAGCCGCAGGTTCGTAATGCTACACACAAGATCAAATGGCATCAACCGGGATTGCGCTTGTACCTGACGGCGGCATTTGTCACGATGATCAGCCTCTTTACGATCCAGGTCATCGGCGGCTTCTATCTGCAGGATCGTCTGGCGTTAACGTCTGAACAGATGGCATGGTCGGTCTCTTTAGGATTGATGGTTACGGGTCTCGCGATTCTCGTTGTCCAGCTCGTGCAGTCCAAGTGGCTGAAGTGGAATCCGGTAACGCTGATTCTGTATGGCTCCATGATGCTGATCGTCAGCATGCTGGTTTTCTTGTTGACGATGCAGTTGTCAAGTTATTATATCGCCTTCTTGCTGCTGGGAGCAGGAGCAGGCCTTATGATGACTGGTTTTATGACGGGGGCGTCACTGGCGGTATCCAGTGATCAGCAAGGAAGTGTAGCAGGTTTGGTCACGGCCGTTCAAGGATTATCGGCGATCATTGCACCGATCCTGAGTACGTCGTTGTACCAAGTGGAGCATAGGATTCCCATGGCTGGGATTGCTCTGTTGTGTGTGATGTTGGGGCTTTTGATGTTGAGGAAGACCATAACAGTAAAAACTGAGAACCAAATAACTAGTTAGGAGGAATGATCATGAAGCGCATAATCCTCATGTTTCTAAACTATACAGGCATCATTTTGAGTTTCGTGATGGTTGGAACCGGCGTGGTATTTCTATATTTAACTCGCAGTGAGCGATTCAAGCAGTATTTGGAATCTGGCTGGACCGAGAGTCAGAACGCCTATACGATGGAGCAGTTAAGTCAGGCGGATACGATGTTTATCTGGCCAGGACTGATTGGGCTGATTCTTGGTATTCTCGCCGTGAGGCTGCTGAAGATCAATTCCAATCCTCGGATCGTTGCCTGGGGGCTGATCGTCGTATCCGTGATCATCTGTTTCATCTCCCTGTTCGCTGCGATTCCGGGTATTTGTTATATTGCCGCCGGTATATGGATATTGGCATTGAAGGTTAGATAGAGCTGAATCTCATACCTTTCACTCCGTGCAGAGGCAGGTTATCGAGCGATAGCCTGCTTTTTTCATCAGCGTGTCAGAGGGCATGTGTATCGACCAACACGAACTTAAAGATTTCTTTAACTTTCAAGTATGGGGGATATCAACCTGATAGTATGAACATGTATGTTCTTATCATTGTCAATGAGGTTAGATTGACATGTAGAAAGGTGAAAATTTTCCAAATGGAATCGAATCAGATGGCTCGCGAGGAACGACTTAAGCTCGTTTCGGATCATCCTGACCCATTGGAAAGTTGAAACTTCTGAGGAGAAGGGATGTATACCCATGGGGAAGCGGATCAAACGAGCATGGAAGCTCAGAACGCAGGTGATGGCTTGCGTACTCATCATCGGGATGTTGGCGAGTCTGTTGCCTGGCAACTTGCTTCAGATGCGGCATGCAACAGCAGCAGAAACAGAATGGTTTCCGGGCTTGGCAGAATTGGAAGGAATTCAGAGCGTTCTGGGCGATGAAGCCGGTTCACAAACTGGATTTCGGGATGTCGAGCCTGGGGATTGGTTCTATGATGCGGTAGATTACGTACAGAGCAACGGCATATTCAATGGTACTAGCGAAGGCATCTTCTCACCCAACGGCACGATGACGAGGGCCATGTATGTGACTGCACTTGGTCGCATGGCAGGTGCGGATGTGAGCAAGTACAGTGGATATGCCGTCTCCACCTTTGCCGACGTGTCTCCCGTGAGTTGGTACGCCCCCTATGTCGAGTGGGCAGCCGAGTCAGGTATATCCGGAGGCACCGGCGATGGCAAGTTCTCGCCGGATGCGACCATATCCAGAGAACAGATGGCAACGATGCTCGTGCGTTATTTCGATCTCTATCAGATTCCGTACGAGACTCAGACAGGTGAAGGGATCGATACATTGCCTGCGGATCTCGCGGACATCTCCCCATGGGCCAGAGATGCGGTAGTCAAGCTGTGGCAGGCTGGATTGATGGTCGGAGATGAGCGCGGCAACTTTAATCCGCAGAAGGACGCTACTCGTGCCGAAGCTGCCGTAACTTTCATGCGCGGCCATGAGGTCGTGGAAACGTGGCAAGCACAAGAGCAGGAGTCGGAGTCGACGGACTCGGAAGCAGACGGAGACAACGGTGACGATGCAGAGTCAGGCGGCGAGGACAACGACGACGGTAATGGCCGGGATGACGGTGAGGAAGGCGGCCATATAGGCGGCAACCCTGGAAGTGATCACAGCCCTGCGAATTATACAGTAACGTTCGAGAGCAACGGAGGCACATCGGTTCCCAGCCAGATCGTGAGAAGCGGATCCTCGGCATCAGAGCCAGATGCTCCAACCAGAGATGGTCATACATTCGCGGGTTGGTACAGTGATTCTGCACTCACGGCAGCTTATGATTTCTCATCCAGCGTGACGCGAGGGATGAAGCTGTATGCGAAGTGGACGACCAACAGCTACAGCGTAAGCTTCGACAGCAACGATGGATCTCCTGTGGGCAGTCAAACGGTGAAGTATGGCGATCAAGCGGTCAAACCCGTGGATCCGACTCGTGATGGTTATACATTCGCTGGGTGGTACCGTGATCGGGAGTTGACCGAGGCGTTTATATTCTCCCATGCCATATTGGGCGATATGACGCTGTATGCGCTCTGGACGATCAACAGCTACACCGTAAGCTTCGACACCAACGATGGGACACCTGTGAGCAGCCAACTCGTGGAATATGGCGATAGCGTGGATCGTCCGGCTGCTCCGTCGCGGACAGGCTACACATTCGACGACTGGTACATCGACAGCGCGTTCACTTCCGCATACGACTTCAGTTCCGCAGTAACCGAGAATGTTACGCTGTATGCGAAGTGGACGATCAACCAATATACGGTTACCTTCAACAGCAATGGCGGCTCAACCGTGAGCAGCAGAGAAGTGAACTATCACGATACTGTCTCGGAGCCGGCTGCTCCAACCAGGACGAAATATGCATTTGACGGCTGGTACGATGACAGCGAATTGACGAACGCCTATGACTTCCTGACGCCGGTTACGGAAGATATCACCCTGTATGCCAAGTGGATCGAGCGATTTACCGTTACTTTCGAGAGCAATGGCGGAACCTTAGCCACTGGAACGCGTACCGTGCTGGATGGCGATACGCTGGGCAGTCTGCCGACCCCGACGAAGGACGGTTATCTCTTCCAGGGCTGGTTCAGAGACAGCGGTTATGCCCAAGTGTTCTCGGAGAACAGTCCGGTTACGGCAGATATAACGGTATATGCGAAATACATGGAGAACACGATCCAGACTGCCGCCTACACACCAGTCAACTCCGTATTGGACGTAGCGGCCAACTTCACCATCAACGTGATCGATGAGAGCGGCGCGATGACGGAAGACGAGGTGCTGGAGAGCATTCATTTCGAGGATATCTCGAATCCGGATGCGCCTGGCATAGAAGTCCACGGAGGAAGCGGGCTCTTCGTGATTGGTTCTGCAGCAGAGGACGGCAAGTTCGAAGAAGGCAATACGTATCAACTGACGCTGGAGGATGAGAACCTGACCTTCGATGGCCAGGACGCATCCACCCGCATCTATGTGTTCAGCGTTGCCAAGGAGGAAGCGTTGTCCATTCCGCTTAACCCGAACATGATCTTCCTGCCCTTCGCGGATGTTCAGAACATGACTCTGGATGGCGAGGAAGTTGGTTCTCCGGCGATCCCGATCCTCTCCTTAGCGGCAGGCGGAGACAGTGAGAACGGACTTGGTGCGGCGAATGCGGGCAGCGGCACCTTCACCTATACCGGCAATGAAGTGTTGCGCGTTGGTGATGTCGTGGCCATCTATGAAGGTGTAAGTCCCGAAGAGCGCACGGTGACAACAGATGGCCTCGAAGATGGTGCCATCGCGTATGTGGAGATTGTCGCGAGTAACGGTACTGCGTATACGTATCGTGCCGCTAATTCGAAGCAGGTGCTGTTCAGGCCGGATATTCTGCCTCTGAGTGTGACAGCTGACCAGGATGGAGACGATGACAATTACTTCCTCAAGGTAGATCGCGAGGAGATGGATTACAGCCTCAGCATCTATGAGCCTTACGGTCTGAGTGAACTGACCACGATCGATGTGAACGACTATATCGGCTTCTATGAGGGGATCTTCGACACGGATGATATGGAGATCACAGGATACGGACGGATCACGTCGGTTACGTTTGCTGCGGAATGGATCTACATCGAATACGAAGAGGTTGAATTTGAAGATATCGAGCGTTCTTTTAATATCTATGCGCAACACGCGATTGACGGCGACATGCTCCTATCCGACGAAGATATCGCCGAGCTGGAGGACCAGATTGAAGAGCAAGCGCGGGCCAGCGGTTTCGTAGATGAGGCAGTGGCCTATCTGACCGCTCTTGCCATGGAGACGAAAACATTCAAATCCTACGATGTATCGATCGCTGAAGCCAGCAAGGTGTCGGTACGCAATCTGAACGTCGTTCCTTCCATCAGCCGGTCACCGCAGTATATTCCAGGACTGGACGAAGGCATTAGCGCCACCTTGCGGGTAAGTGCGGATATCGTGATTAACCTGAATGATGACAGCTCTCTTGTTCTTCATCTGTCCGGTACATTCTTGCAAGAGATCGGGCTCCGCATCAACGTCGATGGGGACTTGATCGGGCATTGGAAGACGAAATATATCTGGCCGGTCGGTGATGTGCCTTACTGGTACGTGATCGATGATTATGTGGTCACGGCCAATCTGGATGCTTATACGTATACCGGGATCACGATAGATGCAGAAATCGCCACAGTCGACAGAGACAAGCTGGAAGAACTGCTGTGGGATTGGACGAACTCGCGCAATACTGCCATCATCCTGAACATCGCCAGCGAGATCGAGGCGCTGCTCGAAGGAGCGGAATACAAGCCGGTAGACGCGCAATTTTTGAAAGAGAAATATAAGGAAATGCTGAAGAACGAGACCGACTGGGTGCCGCTCATCAAGAAGAAGCTCGTCGAGAAGAGCTTCCGTGTAGCGCTTGGCGCCTTGGAGATCAAGTTCGAAGCCGAAATGGTGGTTCGTCTCAATGCCAACCTGGCGCTGGGCATCGACTTCAATTACAAGACGGCGAAGCGTTACTCGGTGACCTTGTATGTGTGGGGCGAGAATGGGACCAAGAACACCGTCAGCTTGCCGGGTGACGAAGACTATCAGTTCACCTTCTATGTACTGGGCACGCTGGGGTTGAAAGCTGGCGTCAATATGCAGCTCAAAGCCGGGGTTGGCAGCGTGAAGCTGAACAGCATCGGGCTCACGGCAGAGCCTGGAGCGTACTTGCAGCTGTGGGGATATTTCTACTATCAATTGATCCAGCAGAACATGGAGAAGTTCAGCCGTTATGCCGGAGCGTTGCTGCTCGAGATGGGGCTGTATCTGGATATCGCCATCGGCGCTCAGCTTGGTGATGGTCTGATATCGGGTAATGTGCCCATATACGAAGAGCAATGGCCACTGTACTCGATAGGTTCCGAGAAGATCGTAGACGATTTCGCCTATACGCAGAATGAGGCTCCCGTATTGAATCTGGCAGGCCGTACGACATCGATAGAAGTGCCGGACTCACTGTTCAACATGAGCACATTCAATCTGAAGTCCGGCAAGATCGGCACAGAAGTGTATGATCTGTCGAATTTCGAAATTCAAGTGGACAATTCCGACTTCCGGTTCAACGCAGATACGCGGAAGATCGAAGCGATAAACCCTGAGCTGTCAGTCGCTGAAGGCAATCTGGTCATCACGTGGAAGGGTTCGCCTCTTACCTTCAGCTCTGAACCGATCAAGCGCACGATTCCGCTCCTATGGCTCTCCAGGGAAGGGGACTATATCCTGCAGCTCGATCCGCAGAATGGCGACATGACGCAGGTGTCTTCGCAGGCGTACAACGCGCCGATCAACGTGACGACACCGGAAAGAGCAGGATACACATTCGTCGGTTGGTTCACTGCACCAAACGGCGGTACGGAGGAAGATATTCCGGCCAGCATGCCAGCCAGGGATATTACGCTGTACGCGCACTGGACGGCGAATACGGATACGCCGTATACGGTTGAACATTACTGGATGAATCCGAATTCGCGGGCAGAGCCTGTACTCGTGAAGACGGAGCCGAGGACTGGGACAACGGATACCGAGATTCGGATTACCTCTGACATATACCATGATGATGGTTATACGTCAGGCTCGGTGAGCGATGTTACGATCAAGGGTGACGGTTCGACGATCGTCAAGCTTGAGTACTTCCCGACCAATCGGACGATGACCTTCGATTGGGGTTATGACGGAGCTCCTGTGAGCAGCATCACGGACCAATTCGGCAAGAACATCGCCAATCGCATACCGCAACCGACGAGGGTAGGCTATCTCTTCACCGGTTGGACGCCTGAAGTGCCAAGTACCGTTCCGACGAGAGATACGTCTTATGAAGCTGTATGGGAAGCACGCACGGATACGCCGTATCAAGTGGTGTACCTGCAGCAGATGATCAACAGCAACAGTTATGCCGTTGTGGACACCGAGATGCTTCGCGGCATAACGGATCAACAGGTGCGCGTGACAGCGGACATGGAGCGTGAATATGAAGGCTTCGAGTTGGATCGCGACATCCCAGGAACGGTGCTGGAGGCAGGTATCGCAGGTGACGGTTCAACGGTCTTGAAGCTGTACTATAAGCGCCAAGCATACAAGCTGACGATCCATTATGACAACCCGGATGTCAATGACAGGGAAGTGGACATGCCGTACGGAGCTACTACCAGTCTGCAATTGGGTGAGCCAACCCGTACAGGATACACCTTCACGGGATGGTCGCCGGTTCCTCCAGCTTGGATGCCGGCAGATGACCTGGAAGTGATCGCACAGTGGGAATTGAACAGCTATACGGTGAGCTTCGAAACTGGTGAAGGTACAGGAATTCCTGCGCAGACTGTAGATTTCGGAGACAAGGCGACAGAGCCTGAGGAGCCTGAGAAGAGCGGTTATGCATTCGCAGGTTGGTTTACAGATGCCGGGTATACGACACGGTATGATTTCGATACCCTGGTCACGGATAACCTCACCTTGTATGCGAGATGGCTCGTTCGTTACACGGTCAGCTTCGAGACTGGCGTTGGGTCGCCTGTCGATGATGTGAAGGTGAACGAGGGTGAGAAGCTCACACCGCCTGCTCAACCGGTGCTGGAAGGCTATGTGTTCAGCGGCTGGTACATCGATGAAGACTTCACAACTCAATACGACTTCGAAGCAGCGGTTACGGGCGATCTGACGCTGTATGCGAAGTGGACAGAAGAAGTGAAGACGAAGTACACGATCACCTTCGTTACTGGCGGGGGATCGTCTGTCCAGGATCTAGAAGTCATCGAAGGCGCTGTGGCACAGAAGCCTGCTGATCCGTCTCGGGAGGGGTATACGTTCGAAGGCTGGTATGTGGACAGCACCTTCCAGTCCCCTTACAACTTCAATGATCCGGTGACGAGCCATATTACCCTGCATGCGAAGTGGGAGGTCATCCGTTACACGGTCAGCTTCAACAGCATGAGTGGAACAGAAGTACCGAGCGTGACTGTGGTGTATGGCAACAAGCTGGAGGCGCCAACTGCACCGACGAGGAGCGGTTATCGATTCGCAGGATGGTATACGGATACCTTCTTAACTAACTCATACGACTTCGACCAAGTGGTAGAAGGCAACTTAACGCTGTATGCCAGATGGATAGCCGTCTATACAGTTACCTTCGATAGTAATGGCGGATCAGATGTGCTTGCCAGGACTGTTGATGTTGGAGAGGCAGTAGAGGCTCCAACTGCACCGACGAAGAGCGGATATGCGTTCGATGGTTGGTATACATCGGATGATCAGGCTTATAACTTCGCGACACCGGTGACGGGCAATATCACCCTGTATGCGAAGTGGACGCAGAGCGTCTATACGGTGACATTCATCAGCAATGACTCCACTGTAGCGACCCAAACGGTGGATCCGACCAGTGATGAGTGGAGTGCCAAACGGGCCAGCATCGTGAAGCTGCCAATCTGGACAGGTTACCAGTTCGATGGATGGTACACCGACACAACATGGAGTACCAAGTACGACTTCACCCAGGAGGTTTCTTCCAGCCTTACGCTGTATGCCAAATGGACATCGACCTCATGGAATCAGATCGAAGAGTTGCCGCATAACACCGTAGGCGCACACTCGGATATGGTGTATGACAGCAACGGTACACCGTATATCGCGTACTATACGTTTGAATATCAGGATTACAACTATGTCGGGTCAACGGTCTTCCTGAAGAAGTATGTGAATGGATCTTGGCAGGATGTTGGGGTGCCGGAAGTCCTGGAAGAGTTCGATACACGCTTCATTGATCTCTACACGCTGCTGGTATTCGATCAGCTGGACAATCTCTACTGGGTTCTGTATGGCGGTGAAGACCTTGCCGTATATAAGCTTCCTGCTGGAACAAGCACATGGGAACACATCGGAGATCTGGGCTTCGAGGACAGTTATGAGCATCCGACATCCATTGTGGTAGACCGCAACAATCATCTGTATGTGGCTTATACGGAAAATGCCACGTTTACCCTCGTCATCGAGAAATATGATGGCTCAGCCTGGGAGAAGGTCAGCGAACGCGGGACATTCCCTAACAGCTCTGAAGAACCGATCATCGGCTTCGGTCAAGACGATGTCCTGTATATGCTGTACAGACCTTATGTCAATGGTTATTATTACCGGGTGGCCAGATTGGTGGACGGCCAGTGGGAGGATATTACCGATGAGCATATATTGAATTCCAGTGATGCCGTTATGGCTATCGGTCCAGATAAATATCCGTATGTTGTTTACCGAACTGGCAACCAGATGGCCGTAACCAAATATCGGAATGGCGAATGGGAACCCGTAGGGGATACGTCGTTCGTGAGTCTTCGGAATGCCTACAGCAGTTTAATGAAGATTGACTTTGAT
>Ga0310829_1001395_pt1 | contig 13616 bp, 11 predicted proteins | sample WT_ome_4_FD_202244 | JGI IMG/M metagenome (GOLD analysis project Ga0310829, IMG submission 202244) | Sorghum-adapted microbial communities enriched on wild type (WT) sorghum from Joint BioEnergy Institute, Emeryville, California, United... ... | reverse complement strand
ATTAATCAAATTGGTACAGAGGCGTGCTCAGATAGCGTTCGCCGTTGGAAGGCAGAACAGCTACGACGCGTTTGCCTTTGCCGAGCTCCTTGGCTACCTTCAGAGCAGCGAAGATGGCTGCGCCGGAAGAGATGCCGCCTAGGATGCCTTCTTCACGAGCGACGCGGCGAGACGTTTCGAACGCTTGCTCGTTCTCAACGGTGATGACTCCATCGTAGATGGAAGTATCGAGAATATCCGGAACGAAACCTGCACCGATCCCTTGAATCTTGTGCGGTCCTGGTTGACCTCCCGACAGAACCGGGGATGCAGCAGGTTCTACGGCGTAGATCTTGATGCCAGGGAAGTTCTCACGAAGTACAGAACCTGCACCTGTGATCGTACCGCCTGTACCGATGCCGGCAACAAATGCGTCCAGCTTGCCGTCATGAGACTTGATCGCTTCCACGATCTCAGGACCAGTCGTTTCGCGGTGAATCTTCACGTTGGCTTTGTTCTTGAATTGTTGCGGCATAAAGTAGGAAGGATTCTCTGCCACGAGTTCTTCCGCTTTGCGAATCGCACCTTTCATGCCTTCCGCACCCGGCGTCAGCACCAATTCTGCGCCATAAGCGCGCAGCAGGTTACGGCGTTCCAAGCTCATCGTTTCCGGCATGACGAGGATAGCCCTATAACCCTTGGCAGCCGCAACCATGGCCAGACCGATGCCGGTATTGCCGCTGGTTGGTTCGATGATGGTGTCACCCGGTTTCAGTCTGCCTTCCTGCTCAGCAGCCTCAACCATGGCGATGGCGATCCGGTCCTTCACGCTGGAACCAGGGTTTTGGTACTCCAGCTTGACGTAAATTTCAGCGCTGTCTTCCGGGACGACGCGGTTCAGACGAACAAGCGGCGTGTCTCCGATCAATTGCGTCACATTTTGCACTAATTTAGCCATGCATGAACCTCCTATTTCCTTGTTTCTGCATTTCGAGTGCCCGAGATCATTATTCCTAGTAATCTAGTCGGCATTATTGTAATTTAATCTTATCAGCGCCTGCCTTGGTTGTCAATGCCATTTACGAAATTTTCTGCAGGATGTCGCGCAACCGATCATGATCGAAATGATAAGCCTCGTTGCAGAAATGACAAACGACTTCCACCTTCTCCTCTTCGCGCAGGAGCTGTTCGATCTCCGCCTTCCCGAGGCTGATCAGCGTCCTCTCCACCCGTTCATCAGAGCACTGGCAGCGGAACACAGCGTCCATCGTTTCCAGGATCTCCACGTTGTCAACGACCTGAGAGACGATGCTCTCGATCGACAGTCCATTGTCCAAGAGCTCGGTGACTGGTCGCAGCTTAGACAGATTGGACTCTATCTCGCTGATCTCCTCATCGGTCATCCCTGGCATCAATTGGATGATGAAGCCTCCCGATGCTCGTACCGTACCATCCGGATTCACCAGCACACCAACGGCTACGGCGGATGGTGTCTGTTCAGACTTCGCGAAGTAATAAGTAAAATCCTCGCCCAGCTCACCGGAGATGATCGGCACGCTGCCGCGATACGGCTCCTTGAGCCCCAGATCCTTGATGATATAGATCGAGCCTTCTCTGCCGACGGCTCCTGCCACATCCAGCTTGCCCGCTTCATTAAGCGGAAGATCTACATGCGGGTTGTCCACATAACCTCTGACCTCACCGTTAGCATTGGCATCAACGACGATCTGCCCGATCGGCCCATCACCCTTGACCTGTATCGTTAATTTGTCTTCACCCTTCAGCATCGCACCCATCATCAGGCCCGCCGACACCGCTCTGCCCAGCGCTGCCGTTGCTGTCGGCCATGTATCGTGACGGCGCTGCAGCTCAGCGACGACTCCTGTCGATTGCACGCCGAAGACGCGCACCTTGCCGCCGAGCGCGATGCCGCGTATCAGATAATCCCGCATGAATGGTTCCTCCTTGCCATCCTCTGGCTGTCATACATTACGCTCATATAATATGCGAAGCCCTGTCAACGTAAGCAGTTGATTCACTTCATGGATCGTCGACGATTCGGATGCGATCAGCTCGGCGAAGCCCCCAGTCGCGATCACCTTCGGATTCGTACCGGTCTCTTGGATGATCCGTTTCACGATTCCGTCGACTTGGCCGATGTACCCGTAGATGATGCCGGATCGCATCGAATTGACCGTATTGCGCCCGATGACGTCCTTCGGCTTGCTCAGCTCGATGCGCGGCAGCTTCGCCGCACGTTGATACAGAGCTTCTGTTGAGATGCCGATGCCTGGTGCTATGGCGCCTCCGATATATTGTCCGTGTTCGTCGATATAATCGTATGTAGTCGCCGTGCCGAAATCCACGACGATCAGCGGCGGCCCATACAGCTCAATCGCCGCCACTGCGTTGACGATACGGTCTGCTCCGACCTCTTTCGGATTCTCATAGCGGATATTCATGCCGGTCTTCAGGCCTGGTCCCACTACGAACGGTTTCTTACGAAGATAGCGTTCACACATTTCATCCAAAATATAATTTAACGGCGGCACAACCGAAGAGATGATGACGCCGCTAATATTCGCAATATCCAATCGGACATGTTGAAATAAATTGCAGATCGACAGGCCGTATTCATCCGCCGTCGCAGACCGGTTTGTGCTGAGCCGCCAATAGTGAAGCAGGTCCTTGCCTTTGTAGACGCCCAGGACGATATTCGTATTGCCCACGTCCATTACCAGTATCATACATGCCGCTCCTTCTTCGCATTCAAATCCAGACTGATATCCAATGCTCGCACCGAATGCGTTAATCCCCCTACTGAGATGACATCCACGCCTGTCAAGGCAATCTGCCTGACAGTCTGCAGCGTAACGCCTCCCGATGCCTCGACGACTACATGAGGCGCACTAGACTTGATATAACGCACCGCCTCTTCCATCATCGGAATCGGCATATTGTCCAGCATGATGATATCGGCGCCAGCGTCAACCGCTTCTTGTACTTGTTCGAGCGACTCCGTTTCGACCTCGATCTTCATCGTATGCGGGATGGCTTGTCTCGCGGAAGTGATCGCCTGGCGGATTCCTCCTGCCGCTTTGATATGGTTGTCCTTAATCATCACGGCATCGGACAGCCCGTACCGGTGATTGTGTCCACCGCCGACGCGCACCGCATACTTCTCCAGCATGCGATGTCCCGGCGTTGTCTTCCGCGTGTCGACGAGGCGCACTGGCAAGCCGCTGATCTGGCTGACGAACTCGTCCGTCTTCGTCGCGATTCCCGACATGCGTTGCAGCAGATTGAGCGCGAGCCGCTCACCGCTCAGGATGCTGCGCGTGCTGCCGTGCACGCGGGCGATAACATCGCCATGCGATACCCGCGCTCCATCCGAGACCAGCGCCCTGAACTTCAGCCGGTCATCCACCATGCGGAACACCGCTTCTGCAACAGGCAAACCTGCCACAACACCCGCATCCTTCATATGGATGATCCCGATAGACTCATGACTGGCGGGAATCGTCGCCGCCGATGTAATATCTCCTATTCCCAGATCCTCAGCCAGCCATTCACGGATCAAGGTGTTAAGCCTTTGCGAATTAGACATGATCATAGATGAATTCCTCCACAACACCGAGCTCTCGCTGGAACAACAGATGCTTCATCCAGGCTTCATCATTGCGCTCGGGATAATCTTCCCGGTAATGGCCGCCGCGGCTTTCCTTCCTCAGGAGTGCAGCTTCCGTCGTCAAGAGTCCGCAGATCAGCAGATTGGCGAACTCAAATTCCTCTCGTCTCGTCAGACGCGCTTCGAAAATCGGCTGGTGGCGCTTCAGCTCCTCCAACGCTTTCTTCAACGAGAATTCATTGCGCCGTACACCAACATGCCGGAGCATCGTCTTCTGCAGCTTCAGTCGCTTCTCGATGACTGGCTGACGCAGCGGCTCCGTGCGATTAAAATAACAACTGACCGAGATCTCACGCGTGATCGGCTTCAGTTCATTCACCCGCTGCACGATTCGCCGGCCGAAGACGATCGCTTCAGACAACGAATTGCTCGCCAGCCGATTCGCACCATGGACACCTGTGGAAGACACTTCTCCACAAGCGAACAGCCGCTTGATGTTGGTCTCTCCATACAGATCGGTCTTAACGCCCCCCATCATATAATGAGCGGCCGGGGCAACCGGTATCCAGTCCGTTGTCAGGTCCAGTCCGTAGCTCAGACAAGTCTCATAGATCGTCGGGAAACGGTTGCGTATGCGATCCGGATCTTCATGTGTAATGTCGATATAGACGAAGGTCGACTTCGTCTGCTCCATCTCACTGACGATCGCCCGTGCCACGATATCCCGCGGCGCCAGCTCGGCCTGCGGATGATAGCGCTCCATGAAGCGTTCGCCATGAATATTGCGCAGTACGGCCCCTTCACCGCGCACCGCTTCGGAGATCAGGAAGCGAGGCGCTCCAGGATAGCTGAGTACCGTAGGATGGAACTGCACGAATTCCATATCGCGGATGAAGGCACCCGCCCGATAAGCGATCGCCACGCCATCGCCGGTTGCGACGTCCGGGTTGGTCGTATAGCGGTACAACTGACCGCCGCCGCCGCTGCACAGCACCGTCGCCTTGCCCGATACATAGACTTGCGAGCCGTCCGGCTTAAGAACGAGCGCACCGTAGCATTCACCATGCTGGGTGATCAGGTCGATCACGAAGTGATCATCCCAGATCGTAATATTCGGGTTCGCTTGCACCTTCTCCGACAGCGCCCTGACGATCTCGTAGCCAGTTGCATCGCCGTTCGCATGGAGGATGCGGCGCTGACTGTGAGCGCCCTCCATCGTCAGAGCGAACTCTCCATCCTTCTCCAGATCGAAGTGCGTGCCCAGTTGGATCAGATCTTGAACGCCGGCCGGACCTTCATGCACCAGCACATCAACCGCCTGCGGTTCGCACAGCCCTGCTCCGGCGATCATCGTGTCCTGTCGATGATAAGCCGGCGAATCGCTGTCCGAGATAACGGCAGCGATTCCCCCCTGTGCGAAACGCGTATTGCTGTCCATGAGCGATTTCTTCGTGATCATGACGACCCGCTTATGCGTGCGGCTCGCCTGGATCGCGGTGAACAAACCGGCGATGCCTGCGCCGATAACGATAACGTCGAAGTGTTCGCGAGGCAGAGCATCCAGCGAGAAATCGACGAGATATTGAGGAGCTATCATGCTATATATGCCACCTTTATATCTGAACTCACCTGTCTCAAGGGAAGAGCCTGAATATTCCTATCCTTTACTGTACCTGCAGCATACGCTCGAGCGATACTCTCGCCTTGTCCGCAATTTCCGGCGGAACATAGACTTGCGGCTGCATCGTCTCGAGACAGCGCACAACCTTCTTCAGATTGTTCACCTTCATATTCGGGCAGACGAGGAACTTCGAGGCGAAGTGGAACGTCTTGTGCGGGCTGTCGAGCCGCAGCTGATAGCCGGTTCCGTCCTCGGTCCCGACGATAAATTCTTGGCAATCCGACTCCCGGCAATACTTCAGGATCGCCGTCGTACTGCCGACGAAATCCGCCTGCGCAACAACCTCCGGACGGCATTCCGGGTGAACGACGAACTGCGCATTCGGATACTTCGCCCGCATCTCTTCCACATCGCGCAGGGTCAGCATATCATGCGTATTGCAGTACCCCTCCCAGAGGATCATCTTCTTGTCGGTAAACTGTTGCACGTACCGTCCGAGATTTTTGTCCGGGCAGAAGATGATCTCATCGGTATCCAGCGATTGCACCACCTTCACTGCATTGGACGATGTACAGCAGATGTCGGTAACCGACTTCACTTCTGCTGACGAGTTGATATATGTGACAACCTTGGCGTTAGGATGCTTGCGCTTCAGTTCGAGGAGTCCCTCGACATTAGCCATGTCGGCCATCGGGCAACCGGCTCGTTCATCCGGGATCAGCACCGTCTTGTTCGGGGCGAGAATCTTGGCGCTCTCCCCCATGAAATGCACTCCACAGAAGACGATCACATCGGCATCCGTCTGCGCCGCTTTCTGGGCGAGCAAGAACGAATCGCCGCGGAAGTCGGCTACTTCCTGAATCTCATCACGTTGGTAATAATGTGCCAGTATGATTGCATTTCTTTCTTTCTTTAGCTGCATGAGACGTTCCTTCAGCTCACGGTTCTGCTCGATCTTACGCTGCTCAGCCAGCTGCTCCATCGTCATTGCCATGCGAGTCCACCCCTTCGTGAAAAAATGAACATACTAATACTAAAAATATAAAATACTTCGCTGCACCTGCGTCTATCCGAACTCGGGCAACTTGGTATTCACTTGTGAATGTAAGAACTTTTACATTCACGAAAAATGCGGCGGTAAGCCAGTTACAACTTAATTTACACAACGACTGTGGTGGTGTCAATGTATATCCAACCTTATTCCGCCATTATTTAACTCGAGATACTTGGGTAGATCATCGGATAAAAAGAACCGCCCCACAGACATGATGCCTGCGGTGCGGTTCTTCATCGTTAGGTTCAGTTGGTTGATCCGTCGTTGCCTCCAGCGTCTCCGTTGCCGTCTTGGCCTCCGCCTTGACCTTTGTTAGCATCAACTGGATGATCGGATTCGGATGAAGACGCGGATGGTTTCTTGTCTTTGTCGAAGTGCAGCTTGTTGGACTCGCTGGCGTTCGCTTGCTGCTGGATGTTCACCTTCACATCCTTCGCCTCGTCATTCGCCTTGGCCGTTTCGCCGCTGTCTTCCTGCTTAAGCGGATCTTGGCTCAACTTGCCCGTCTCCAAGAGCTCCGTGATCTGATCCTTATCCAACGTTTCGTATTGGATGAGGGCATTCGCCAGCATATGGACTTGCTTCTCGTGCTCCTTCAGGATCTCCTTCGCTCGATCGTAGCAAGAACGGATCATCGACTGCATCTCTTGGTCAATCTCATAAGCGATCGCATCGCTGTAGTTCTGTTCGTGCGTGATATCGCGTCCCAGGAATACTTGTCCTTGATTGTTGCCGAACTGAAGCGGTCCGAGCCTGTCGCTCATGCCGTATTCGGTGATCATAGCCCGTACGATCTGCGTCGCCTTGCGGAAGTCATCATAAGCGCCAGTTCCGATCTCACCGATGAACAGCTCCTCGGCGACCCGACCGCCAAGCAGTCCGACAACCCGATCCAACAACTCGGACTTCGTCTGCAGCATGCGATCTTCGCCTTCCTTCGGAATCATCATCGCATATCCGCCAGCCCGACCGCGCGGTACGATCGTAACCTTATGGATGACGTCTGCATGGCGCACATAGTAGCCGATGATGGCATGGCCTGCTTCGTGATAGGCGATGGTCCGCTTCTCTCGCTCGCTGATCACGCGGCTCTTCTTCTGCGTACCGACGATCACTCTGTCGAATGCCTCGTCGAGCTCCGCCATCGTGATCTCCTTGCGGTTGCGGCGAGCTGCGATAAGCGCTGCTTCGTTCAACAAGTTCTCGAGATCTGCGCCCGTGAATCCGGTCGTATAGCGAGCCAGCACATCGAGCTTAACATCCTTCGCCAGCGGTTTGTTGCGGGCATGTACTCTCAGCACCGCTTCACGGCCCTTCAGGTCAGGGCGGTCAACCGTGATCTGACGGTCGAAGCGTCCCGGACGCAACAGAGCCGGGTCGAGGATATCCGGGCGGTTCGTCGCCGCGATGATGATGATGCCCTCGTTCGCGCCGAAACCGTCCATCTCGACGAGCAATTGGTTGAGCGTCTGCTCGCGTTCATCATGACCGCCGCCAAGTCCAGCGCCGCGCTGACGGCCAACGGCGTCGATCTCGTCGATGAAGATGATACAAGGCGAATTCTTCTTCGCGTTCTCGAACAGGTCACGCACGCGGGATGCACCGACACCGACGAACATCTCGACGAAGTCAGAGCCGCTGATGCTGAAGAACGGTACGCCCGCTTCTCCGGCAACGGCGCGTGCCAGAAGCGTCTTACCTGTCCCTGGAGGCCCGTTCAGCAGCACGCCCTTCGGGATGCGCGCGCCAAGCGATGCGAACTTGCGCGGGTCCTTCAGGAACTCGACCACTTCCACCAATTCCTGCTTCTCTTCGTCTGCACCTGCCACGTCGTCGAACGTGACTCTCTTCTTCTCCTCGTTATAGAGCCGAGCCCGGCTCTTGCCAAAATTCATTACCTTGCCGCCGCCGCCCTGCGCCTGATTCAGCAGGAAGAAGAACAGCGCGAACATGATAATGAATGGAATAAGCGTTGTAAGAAGCGTAATCCAGATGCTCTGCCCTTCCATCGGTTGCCATTGTTCGCGGACACCGCTCGACTCGAGCAACTTAACAACCGATTCCGAAGCCGGCGCACGCGTGCTGAATTTCAATGAAGGGTATTCGCTCGGATTCGGGTTGATCTTCATCGTACCGGTGATAAAGTACGTATACCCGTCAAATTTGGCAGTGACATCTGCGATATTGTTCTGCTCAATTTGGGAACGAAAAACATCATATGTTAATTCAGATCGCTGCTCGTTATTCGAACTGATGATATTTACGATTCCTACCGTGATAAGTATGATAATTACGTAGAAAGCGGTATTTTTTAAGAATCGATTCATCCCCACCCTCCTCTCAGTGGTACATTTAATTCTGCTTTCACAGCAGAAGTTCTACTCATTTTATCATGGCAATCCCATGAATACAATTCGGCGGCTGAGCGGTTTGGATGCAATCGTCTATGCATAGACTTCTGGTTTCAGAATTCCGATGTACGGAAGATTGCGATATTTCTCAGCGTAGTCCAATCCATAACCGACGACAAATGCATCAGGCAGGATGAATCCTTTATAATCCGCTTCAAGCTCGACTTTACGGCCTGCAGGTTTATCAAAGAGCGTCACGATGGATACCGACTTAGCGTTCCGTCTCTCCAATACATCGACAAGATAACTCAGCGTCAAGCCGCTGTCAATAATATCCTCGGCTATAATCACATCGCGTCCTTCTACGGACACGTCCAAGTCCTTGATGATCTTGACGACTCCTGAAGACTTGGTTGACTGTCCATAACTGGATATCGCCATGAAGTCCACTTCGATGGGAATCGAGATTCTCTTCGTCAGATCCGCCATGAACATATAGGCGCCCTTCAGTACGCAGATGATTAGCGGATTTCGATTCTCGTACTGCTGGCTGATCATTTGTCCTAATTCGCGTATTTTCTCCTGAATTTGCTCCTCTGTAAACAGGATCTCTTGGATGTCGTTATGCAAAAGAATTACCCTCCTAATTATTGTATGTCGTGAAACAGGCTCTCATTCGGAAGAAGCGTGATGCTTAGTACATATTTCGTCTGATCCGTAACCGGCGCATGCTGCGAGCGTCTGATCCCGCACACCCAGATCATCCTGCCTTCACCATCCAGGATGCACGGCACCGCACTCCTGATGCTGGGCGGCACCTTCAGATCGATGAACAGCTCATTCAGCTTCTTCGTGCCCGGCATGTTCGGGAGTTGTATGCGATCTCCTGGCAGTCGGCTTCTGACGGTGAGCGGAAAGACGACATGATCTAGATCAAAGTATGCGCTTCTCATATCGATTCCATGACCGTCTCGCAACGAGGCAAGCTCAGCGCACGCCAGCTCGCGAAAATGAAGCTCCGCGCCAGTCTCCTCTATCATTAACCGATAATTCGGATGCGGTACGGTATAGTGATAAGCACGCATATCGCTCATGTGAGCGCCTGCGATGAAATGCACCTGATCATATTCGCGCTTGAACGTGACGCCCGGCAAGTCGAGCGTCATGGAAGGAGAAGCTGCCTGCCGGATAGCTTCTCGTACTTGTTCGATATGTATGGATTCCGCCTGTTCCTGATTTGCACACAGATAACTTAATATTAGTTTAATCACTCTTCTTTGTAAAGCGACATCGAGCTCAAGGAAGCGTTCGCGTGAACCGGTGCAACTGCTGGCCGTACGACGAAAGATCCGGTTCGCTGCATCCTCTGCCATATGATGAAGGAAACGATCCTCATCACGCACGATATCCGCCATTCGATTCAGCGTTTCGGCCCATTCAGGATTAAAGCTCTTCAGCATCGGCATGACATCGAGCCGCAATCGATTGCGCGCGTATTTGCGTGACAGGTTGCTGCTGTCCGTGCAGTAGTCATAACCGTGCTCATGCAGGTACGCTTCGATTTCTTCCTTATATATACGTAGCAGAGGACGGACGAGTTTCACCCCGTCGCGCATCGAGGAGGGAGACATGCCGGACAAGCCGGTCAAGGATGTGCCCCGCAGCAGCTTCATCAGGATCGTCTCTGCCTGATCGTCGGCATGATGGCCAAGAGCGATGATGCCCGCTCCGACCCGGCGTGCCGTCTCCAGCAGGAATGCATAGCGGACTTGCCTGGCCATCTCCTGCGCATTGGCCTTGCCGCCTGCAGCTGCCATAGCCGGCACATCCACATGCTTCACTGTACAGTCCACGCCGAGCCGAGCGGCGAGAGATGCCACCCACTCCGCCTCACGGCGCGATTCCTCCCCGCGGAAGCCATGATCCAGATGCGCGACATGCAGTTTAAGCTGCCAGCGGCTCGCCAGCTTCTTCAGCATGTGCAACAGGGCCGTCGAGTCGGGGCCGCCGGACACGGCCAAGACCACGCTGTCTCCCGGGCTCAGGAGACCTTCCTGCTTGATATACTGCTCCATCCGCAGCTCGATCGACACCGACTCCGCTCCTCCCTCTCTAGCAACTTAACCTCTACTAACCGAAGCTCCAATAGAGCGCTGCACCGAACACCGCGGCTGTTACGATGAACATGCCGGTCAAGATGGCGGTCATGGCAGCTGGAGGAGGCTCACGCACCGAGCCATGTCCAGCATCTGCCGCGTAGACACAGTTGCGCCATGCGACTCTAGCTGCTTCCACGCTGCGCATCTCACCTGTCAGGCACGCCTTCAGCACCGGCGTCACGATGCGGCACGCCGGCAGTTGCTCCGCCAAGTGAACCAGCTTCGACACGCTTCGTTCCGCATCGGACGACAATCGCACGAGCGCTTGCCCGCTTCGATCGGCCAGCTCCAGACACAGGACGGCAAATGCGAACAGGTCATAACCTGCGTCAGCCGAACGAGCACCGGCTCGCCAGTATCCGCGGTCATAGAGCTCGGTATATTGGCGCACAGCCTTGCCGAAGCGAGTAAGTCCGCCATAATCGATCAATTCGGTTGTCCCATAACCGGATACTAATATATTATCAGATTTCAGGTCGCCGAATATATACCCGCGTTCATGCAATTCTGACAGTTTCGTTAGCAAACGGTAGCCGATGACCGGATACCAGTCCATCCCGTTCTCCGTGAGGAATTGTGAAGGTGGAAGGCCTGGCACATATCGCATCACATAGTAAGGAAGCTCCTGGCCGCGCCAAGTGACATCGTCCGTATCCAGCACATAGCTGTGGCTCCCGCTCACTCCCTGTTGCAGTTCTAGAAGCCCGTTGATCTCAGACTGGAAATCTAGGGCGTCATAACCGATCTTCAATGCATACGGACCACCAGCGCCGGTTACGAGATACACCTGTCCATTGGCGCCTTCCCCCAGCTTCCTCTCGACTCGATAAGAGCGGCCGTGCCATCTGCCGATGATGCGGTCTCCCGGCAGCAGGCTGAACTCATACGACATAATCCTGCAGCAGCCCCGTTCCCGGTGCAGCTTCGCGGCGCTCGACCAGCTCCCGCTTCACGTCTGTCTCTGTGCGTTCGCCTGTTATGTACTGGACAGCGCCCATGATAGCAGGTCCAGTCGGCGTCACTCCGCGCATGTCCAGGCGCTCGAACACCTGCCTGATCTCCGAAGGCGCTTTCGTCCATGGCACGGCCACCCCGACATGCTCACTCCCGTTCGGGAACACCATGACACTGATCTCGCTTAAGCCCGATCTCGCTTCCAAGCTCAGTGACAGATCATACACCGCATCCTCTACCGACTGCAGCTTCGTCCTCATGCTTGCACTCGCATCGATCAACAAGCATACGCGCAGCGATACGCTCTCTCCCAGATCGTCCATCACCTTCACCACATGTGCGCGCTTGACCGGAGAAAGCTTCTCCACCGAATCGACGGCGAATGTCTTCTTCAGCTCCTTCTCTACCACTTGTCGGATCGTCTGAGCAACGGTCTTCCGCGTCATCATCTGAACCGTCTGCGCCAGCTCGCGCAAGCTGACGATCCGGCACATGCCTCCTCCGGCCTGCGCGATCGCTTCCGCTTCAGCCGCGCCGCTTCTCCCAATCTCTCCTTGATCGACGATGCCGATCACATTCACCGTCACTCCCGCGCTGGCCGCATGTGCCGCTGCCACCACGGGATTCAAACCGGTATTGGAACAACCGTCTGTGATTAGAATGATCTGTTTCAGCAAGCTTACTCACCCTCTCATTCCTAGCATCTGATTCTAGTAATCAGTTTCGCCAATTATGAGAAGGTTTAATCGCAATCGACCAAGTGATTCCTTGTCATGTAAGATTAGAGAAGCCCGTATGCTGCATATAGAAGGATCGTTCCATCCAAAAAAAGAGCGACGCCGGCAATACCAGCATCACTCCATCCCTATGCTTCAACCTCCATACCTCCGGCCTGACCAACCTCTGCACTTCCAACTCACCTGACATGGGACCCGTCATCCCCTCGCGGCAGACGTTGCGATGAATCAGCGCATGGATTGTCCATCGTCGCTCGCACTCGTTCGATCATCCCGTCAGGCGGCTCAGCTGACGACTTTCGGACGCTCGATGCGGGGGGCGTTGGGCAAGCGGAATGTCGCCCATTCCGGTTGATATCTGCGAATGCTTGCCACGACAACCGTCATATCATCGTTGATCTCACCCTGGTGATAGCGGACGACCTTCTCAAGCAGCAGGTCCGCAATTTCCTGCGGGTCGTCGGAGTTGATCTCATGGATCAGCCGCTTGAGCCACAGCTCCTTGTTCACCGCATGACCAGGGGCATCGTAGATGCCGTCCGTGATCATGATCAGCGTATCCCCAGGCAGCAGCTGCAGACGAACCAGCTCAATGTCGATATCCTGCAGGATGCCGATCGGCAGATTGCTCACCGATATCGTCATCACTTCGCCGCCACGTTTGATGAAGCTCGGCGTAGAGCCAGTCTTCAGGAAAGTGGTGAACGCATTGTACTGATCGATCAAGGCGACGTCGATCGTGGCGAACATCTCATCTGTCGATCTGAGCAGCAACACCGAGTTGACCGACTTGATCGCAAGCTCTTCATCCATCCCGGATTGCAGGAGCTGCTGCAGAATCGACAGCGCTGCGCTGCTCTCCAGCTTGGCGCGCTCGCCGTTGCCCATGCCATCGCTCAGCGCCACCGCGAACTTGCCGTTGCTCAGCTCAACCGTGCTGAAGCTGTCTCCTGACAGCAGATTGCCTCCCTTGGCAGCGCCGGCGATGCCGGTCTCGATCTCATATTCCTTCGCCGAGCCGAAATATACCGTATAGAATCCGTCCTTGGCGTGCTCATAATTTTCACGTTTGACCGCGATATTCTCACCCAGAATGTCCGACAGAAGCGGTGCGATGATCTTCCGGCATTCAT
>Ga0310829_1001392_pt1 | contig 13635 bp, 13 predicted proteins | sample WT_ome_4_FD_202244 | JGI IMG/M metagenome (GOLD analysis project Ga0310829, IMG submission 202244) | Sorghum-adapted microbial communities enriched on wild type (WT) sorghum from Joint BioEnergy Institute, Emeryville, California, United... ... | reverse complement strand
AATTCTCTGAAGAAGAATTGCGTAAGATCGAAGCCATACTTCGATAATGCTTAAGACAGCCGGGTAACATGAGTTCCCGGCTTTCAATATTTATTTTGGAAAAAATCACTTGCAATCTGAGCCACTATGTGTATACTGTGTATATAGATATACACAGTATACACACCAGAAAGCGGGTGAGCGTTTAGTGAAGACACTGAGAGCTTTGGTCAAGGGCCACTTTCGGTTGTTTATGTTTGGATATGTGTCTTCCATGGTATTTTATTGCGTTTATGGCGTGATATTCGCGATCTTCTTCTATAATTCCGTATTCGGTGCGGAAGAGTTCGAGTTCCTGGCAGACATCGTTCTGGTGGCGTTCTTGCAGATCCTGGGTTTGGGTTTTAATAAATATAACTTCGCCAACCCCTTACGATCAGACCCGTATACAAGGTTGATTCGCGTGCTGAGAACGATGCCGATACGCACGGAGCATCTGGCAGCGGCACGCCTGATTCCAGTGTTCATCCTGTGCGCGATCAATCTCTTCATGCTGTATGTCCCAGCCTACTGGATATACTCAAATGTTCATGAAGCAATAACGATCCCGCAGCTGGTCGGTTATCTGTTTTTTCTCTATCTGGTGAGTGTCGTGTGTTCCTGCTTCTATGCCTACCTGGAGATAGGATTCGGCGGTCGAGTTTATTTCGTGGTCGGTCTGATCGTCATCGTCGTTTTGACTGCTGTTACTGCTTGGCTTGGAGTGTTGGATATCCATCTTGGTGAACTGCTGCTGCAGCAGGTTCAGGAGGGAATCAACCCGCTTGTGTATGGCGCTTCGGCGATTGGCACGGCGATCATCATCTATGGTCTCTGGCTGCTCATATCCCGCCGATTGGAACATCGTGATTATTATGAGTATAAGGCGGTGAACTGAGTGCGCATTCCCATCCGGGTGTCGCTTGATCAACCCGAGCCCATGTATCATCAGATCAAAACGCAGCTGCGAGCTTTGATCATGAGCGGGCAACTGGAGCAGGGAACGCTCCTCCCGTCGATCAGGGAGCTGGCCAATGATCTGTCTTGCAGTGTCATCACCATACGCCGTGTCTATCAGGATCTCGAAACCGAAGGTTTGCTCAAGACGCGGCAAGGCACCGGCACGTTCGTAGCGCATATTGAGCCAACGGAGAAGGAGAAGCATAAGCTCGAGGCTGTCATACATGCTATGGAGGAAGCAATCAACATCGCCAGGCAGCATCAGTATGATGACGAGGAGATCCAATCATTGTTCCTCAAATGTTTGATGAAGCGAGAGAAGGAGGATTAGCTTGACGTACGAGCACAGTATCATCCTCAGGGGGATTAAGAAAAAAGTAGAGCCATTTCTGCTCGGGCCGATCGATCTTGAGATTCCCTCAGGCTTCATCACGGCGATCGTCGGACCGAATGGCTCCGGCAAGAGCACTCTGTTCCGTATGCTGATGAATCTGGTCAAACCCGACGAAGGCACTCTTCAGGTAATGGGGCAAACTTATCCTGAACATGACGTAGAGTTGAAGGACCGCATCGGCTATATGCTCGACAGCACAGAAGTGATCGACGATTCGCTCAGGGCGAGACAGGTGAAAGACTTCGTACGACAATTCTACACGAATTGGGATGATGGCGAGTATGAGCGGTTGATTCAACGATTCAAGATCGATGAGCGCATGAGACTGCGCAGAATGTCCAAAGGGACGCAGCAGAAGTTTGCGCTGGTTCAGGTGCTGGCGCGCCGGCCGGAGCTGCTGTTGCTCGATGAACCGAGTCTCGGTCTCGATCCGCTCGCTTGGCGGGATATGATGGATGAGATCAGCCATTATATGGAACAGCCGGGACATACGGTGGTGATCGCGACGCATATCATCGAAGAGGTGCGACGGCTGGCCGATTATATCGTATTTATGTATGAAGGCCAGGTTCTGGGCATGTACGAGAAGGATAGTCTGCTCGAGAACTGGCGGGAGATGTGGATCGAAGGTAATAGTGCGCAACTCTCCGCGATCGATGGAATCTGCCATGTCGATCCTAGGCAACCGAATCGCCTGATTGCGGATGACTATGCGAAGGCATCGGCGGAGCTCAAGCGGCTGGGCATTCATATCTATCAGTCTCAACCGATTCCGCTTGATGAGATTATGCAGTATATGATCGAGAAACATCGCGATTCAACTTATCGATAAAACATTAAAGGAGAGGTAAGACGATGTATCCATTGCAAGTTGAAAGAGTAACCAAGCAATACGGCGATAAGATCGCTGTAAACAGCATCAACTTTAACGTTGGCGCTGGCGAGATCTTCGGCCTGCTCGGAGCAAACGGTGCAGGCAAAACGACGACGATGCGGATGGTGCTGGGCCTGATCTATCCGGATCAGGGACAGATCCTGTGGAAGGGCCAAGGCTACCGCGAGGAGCTGCGCAGCATCATGGGCTATCTGCCGGAGGAACGCGGCCTGTATCCGAAGATCAAGGTGAGCGATCAGATCGTGTACCTGGCTGAGCTCAGAGGCATGAACCGCAAGGAAGCAGACAAGAGCCTGAAGGAATGGCTGGAAAGGTTCAATGTAGCAGACTATTACAACAAGCGTGTGGAGGAACTGTCCAAAGGGAACCAGCAGAAGATCCAGTTTATCGCTGCGGTCATCCATCGCCCGGAGATCCTCATCCTCGACGAAGCGTTCAGCGGGCTTGACCCGGTCAATGTCGAGCTGTTGAAGTCGACGGTGCAGGAGCTGCGCAAGCAAGGCACCTCGATCCTGTTCTCCAGCCACCGGATGGAACATGTCGAAGAACTGTGTGAGAATATCATCATCCTGGATCGTTCGAATACGAAGCTTCAGGGCAAGTTAAAGGAGATTAAGAAGCAGTTTCCGAAGGAAAGGGTGATCTTGGAGACGGAGCACCCGGTTGAAGGTTTGGATCGCATCAGCGGTGTCAGGGGCGTTCGTCAGACCCCATCTGGGTACGACATTCAGATCTCCGATATGAAGGCTGCCAGCGAGATTCTGAACCAAGCATCCGCACAGACAGTTGTATATCGCTTCCAGGTTATGGAGCCGACGCTTAATGATATCTTTATTAAAACAGTAGGTGAAAATCGTGAATAAACTCGGTTCTGTTATACGCTTCACCTTCCGCAGCCAAGCCCGAACCAAAGGCTTCATGATCGGAACAGGGTTCTTCGTCCTTCTGATCACGATCGGCATCCATCTGCCGCTCATCCTCCAGGCGTTTAACCTTGATGATGAGGACATGGTGGCCGTCTTGCCTTCCGCTTCTATGATTCCTGCTTCCTTGCAAATGTTCTATGCACAACAGGAGGATGCCAGTTTGTCGATCATCCTGCTCGACGATCAGGGCAGCCAGGAAGCCAACGAACAACTGGCGAAGAAGATGCTGTTCGATGGAGAGATCGATGGTTATCTGATCATCCAGGAAGACGGCTCGGAGCTGGCATCGACCGCACAGTACAAGGCGAAGGATATCGACTCCGGTGTCTTGCAGGATCTTCAGATCGCGCTGCAGCTTATCCGAACCGGCTTGGTAGCGGAGAAGCTGGAGCTGTCCGGCGATGATCTCGTCGAATTGAATCGTTCTTTCCTCATCCATTCGTCGATCGTCACGGAGAGCGATGAGGGCAAGTCGGAAGGACAGGTCGCGATGACCTTTATCTTCGTCATCGTCATGTTGACGCTCTTGTTCATGTCCATATTTGGAGGCGGCGCCATGGTGGCGACCGAGGTCAGCTCGGAGAAGAGTTCCCGCGTGATGGAAATCCTGATCACCAGTGTGAAGCCATTGACGCAGATGTTCGGCAAGGTGATTGGCGTTTTCCTCGTCGGGCTGGTGCAGATGCTCATCTATCTCGCGGCAGTGGCGATCAACTTGATGCTGCCCCATAACCGTGATGCCTTTGCTTTCTTCGAGATGGATCTGAGCGGGATCTCTGCTTCACTCGCCATCTTCTTTATCCTGTTCTATCTGATCGGTTACTTCTCTTACGCGGTCATGTTTGCAGCGGCAGGTTCAATCGTCAGCCGCAACGAGGATATCAGTCAGGTGATCTCGCCGCTTACAGTCATCTCGCTCGCTGTCTTCTATGTGGCGATCTTCTCGATATCCAACACGGGTGCCGCATACGTGGAAGTGTTATCTTTTGTCCCGCTGTTTTCACCGATATTGATGTTTATGCGGATCGGAATCAGCAATCCGGCGGTATGGGAGATCGCGTTGGCACTTGTCATCAATGTGGCGTTTATCATACTGGTCGGATGGTTCGCAGCGAAGATCTACCGTGCTGGAGTTCTGATGTACGGCAAGAAACCGGCGCTTAAGGAAGTATGGAAAGCGATGCGTTATCGCTAATTATCTTATGGAGCAGGTGAGAACCTTGAATGCATTGTGGTCGATTATTCGTTTTACCTTCATGACCCGCATGAGGTCAAGGACGTTTATCGTGGTAAGCGTCATTTTCGCTCTGATCATTACCGGTCTGTTCACGGTCCCTCCACTCATCAGCAAGCTGAATCTCGGAGAAGGGAATGTTGCGGATAAGATCGGCGTGCTGGATGCACCGCCAGCTGTTCTGGAAGGCTTGACCCAGTATTATGCACGACAGGACAATCCGAAGTTCGAGATCCTGGAGATCAAGGGCGGGGAGCAACAGGCGCGCGAATATCTGGCAGATGGCGAGATCGTAGGTTATCTGCAGCTGTATGATCAAGGGGAGGCATTCCCAAGGGCGGTCTACAAGTCGCGCGGCACGATGGAGTTCAGCACGCTCGACGAACTGCAGACGGCGCTGTCGATGGTTAAGCAACAACTGGCGATCCAGGAGGTACAGCTGACTCCGGAGCAGATGGAGAAGCTGTTCACACCTGTTATGCTTACGAGCGAACAGGTATCCCTCAACTCTGAAGGTGGAGGCAAGTCGATCGAGGAAGTGATGATGGCGTATATACTCGTCTATATCATGATCTTCTTCCTGTATATGGCCGTCATCATGTATGGACAGATGATCGCGACAGAGATTACAGCGGAGAAGAGCTCGCGCGTCATGGAGATCCTGATCTCCTCCGTGTCGCCGATCAAGCAGATGGCCGGCAAGCTTATCGGCATCTGTCTGTTGGGACTTGTCCAACTCCTGTTCTTCGTTGCTGTCATCGCGCTCAATGTAACCGCCGTTCCGGGCAGCCTCGACATGCTGGACACCATCGGCTTCGATCTCAGCAAGCTGGAGCCGAGCCTGTTCCTGTACTTTATCATCTTCTATCTCATCGGCTATTTCACCTACGGAACACTGTCGGCGGCGATCGGTTCGATGGTCAGCCGTACGGAGGAGTTGAATCAGGCGATCACTCCAATCATGGTGCTGATCATCATCGCCTTCTTCATCGCTTTCTCCGGAACGCAGGATCCAAACACGACGCTCGTCACGGTCACTTCTTATGTGCCGTTCTTGGCGCCGCTCATCATGTTCGTGCGCATCGGCATGAGCGACCCGGCTGTATGGGAGATCTGGGTATCGATCGGGATCCAGCTCGTGGCGATATGGGGCCTCAGCTGGTTGTCTGCCAAGATCTATCGCACCGGCGTGTTGATGTACGGCAAGCGCCCATCGCTCAAGGAGCTGTGGAAGGCGATGAAGGCGTACGGCATCTAGGAATAAGCCTTAGCCATAAGCTCTTGATTGGTCATCAGACCGATCAAGAGCTTTTTTGCTGCCCGGACAGGAGGCAACGCCTGAAGCTTGCGGTTGATCGTTATTCATGCCGATGCAGTTTAAAAAATATATATGATATACCAGACTTCTGCCGGGACGCTCCTCAGATTCGGGACGGCAGTTGGACATGTGTGCTTGATTACGGCCACTTGCGGCATGGGGGGAAGGACCATGATGTGGGGGATGGTTCAATTTGTTGTGTTTCTCGCGGCTGTTGGCTATGCATGCTACCTGTTCTATCAGGCGGTTTATCATCGATATCTGTACTTGAAGCTGGGCAGACCGGTGGATCTGAAGCAGGAGGCAAGGGCACGGGTGAAGGCGTTCCTCACGCAGACCTTCGGACAGACGAAGCTGCTAAAGGACCGAAGAAGCGGTGTCATGCATGTGGTGATCTTCTACGGCTTCATCATCCTGCAGTTGGGAGCGCTGGACCTGATCTTGCTCGGCCTGTTCGGGATTAGATTGCCCGTCCCGGGCTTTCATCTGTTTGAATTGCTGCAGGAAACCACAATCGTGCTCGTGCTGCTTGCAATGATCTATGCGGTCTATCGCCGCTATATCGAGAAGCTGAAGCGATTGAAACGCGGATGGAAGCCAAGCATCGTCGTATTCTTCATCTGCTCGTTGCTCTTGTCTGTGCTGTTGACACTGGCGTTTCACAAGGTGCGCGAAGGAGCGGTGGCATCGCCGTTCGCACCGGTCACTTCGCTGCTGGCAGCGTCCTTCGGGGACTTGTCCGCACAAGGGGCGGAGATCGGCTTCCATCTCTTCTGGTGGTTGCATCTCCTGATCTTGCTGGCTTTCCTCGTCTATGTGCCCCAGTCGAAGCATTTTCACATCCTGACCGCTCCCGTCAATATCCTGCTCCGCAGGCAGGAGTCGGATCATCGGCTCTCCTCTCTGAGCTTCGAAGATGAGGAGGCCGAATCCTTCGGCGTCTCGCGGATCGAAGAGTTCACCCGGAAGCAGCTGCTCGATCTGTACGCCTGCGTAGAATGCGGCCGCTGTACCCATGTGTGTCCGGCTTCGAACACAGGCAAGCTGCTGTCGCCGATGCACCTGATCACGAAATTGCGCGACCATCTGACGGAGAAAGGCGCGGCCATCACCTCCCGGTCGCCATGGGTGCCGGCCTATATGTTCGGAGGCGGCCGTTCTGCTCATGCGATGCAGCCGTATGAGCTGGCAGGTGAGTGGGTCGGCCAGGGCATCACGGATATCTCGCCGACGCTCTCGCTTCAGGAGTCCGCCTGGCTGCCGGGCGATCGACAGGCGACGGAACTGGAACTGATCGGCGATGTGATCACCGAAGATGAGCTGTGGTCCTGCACGACGTGCCGGAATTGCGAAGATCAGTGTCCGGTTGGCAATGAGCATGTCGACAAGATCATCGACCTTCGCCGTTATCTGGTGCTTACCCAGGGCTCCATGCCGCATGACGGACAGCGGGCGATGCAGAATATCGAGCGACAAGGCAATCCGTGGGGCATCAGCCGCAAGGAACGAGCGAACTGGGTGAAGGAGATCGACCCGGAAGGACAACTGCATGTGCCGCATGTCACGGAGAATCCTCAGTTCGAATACCTGTTCTTCGTTGGCTCGATGGGCTCCTATGACAACCGCAGCCGCAAGGTGACGCGAGCCTTCGTCCGACTGATGAACGAAGCGGGTGTAAACTTCGCCATCCTCGGGAGCGAAGAGCAGAATTCCGGCGATACGCCGCGGCGGCTCGGCAACGAATACCTGTTCCAGCAACTTTGTCTGGAGAACATCGAGACGTTCCGGCGATACAACGTGAAGAAGATCGTCACGGCTTGCCCTCATACGTACAATGTGCTTAAGAACGAATACCCCGAATACGGACTCGAGGCAGAAGTCCTCCATCACAGCGAATTGCTCGCTGAACTCGTGAGGCAGGGCAAGCTGAAGCCGAAGCACTCCGTTGTGGAACGGGTTGTATACCATGACTCCTGCTATCTCGGCCGCTACAACGGCGTCTATGATCAGCCGCGTGATATCCTGCGGGCGATTCCAGGAGTGGAACTGGTGGAGATGGAGCGGACGAGGGAGAACGGGATGTGCTGCGGCGCTGGCGGCGGCATGATGTGGATGGAGGAGAAGGCGGGCAAGCGCATCAATCTGGCTCGCACGGAACAGGCTTTGGCGGTGAATCCGACGGTGATCAGCTCCGCTTGCCCGTACTGCCTGACGATGATGGAGGACGGCACGAAGCTGAAGGAAGCAGAGTCCCGAGTACAGGCGCGGGATATCGCGGAGCTGCTGGAGCTGTCGGTGTTTGGAGATCGGGGCGTACAATAGAGTGGTGTTCGTACTTTCCATATTGAACAAAATGAACGTGTGGCGGACTTGGTCTGCCATGCTTTTTTTGTGTCATCGGATTCCGTTGCGGCCACAGGATGCTCTCATGCGTTCAACCATAGTATAATGAACATAAATCTCATCTTGGAGGGGACAAGGGGATATGAAGCCTAAAGTGCTAGCCTTGCAGAAATTATCACAGGAAGTCAGAGAGATCATCAGTCAGCGGTGTGAATTACTGGAAGTGGAAGATGGCAACAGACTCAGCAAGGATCAATTGGCGGCACTGCTCAAGGATGTGCATGGTCTTATGCAGAGTGGCGTCAAGATCGACGATGAGCTGCTTGATCTGGCGCCGATGCTGAAAGTTGTGAGCAATGTGTCTGTAGGATACAACAACTTCGATCTGGCAGCGATGCGGAAGCGCGGCATCATCGGAACACATACCCCTTATGTTCTCGATGATACGGTTGCTGATCTGACGATCGCGTTGATGTTGTCAGCTGCACGGCGCATCCCGGAACTTGATCGGAAGGTGAAGGAAGGCAGATGGAGCAAAGACGAAGAGACGGTTGTAGATTTCGGAGTGGATGTCCATCATGCCACTCTCGGCATCGTCGGCATGGGAAGGATCGGGGAAGCGGTTGCGAAGCGTGCAGCGTTTGGATTTGATATGAACATCCTGTATTATAATCGCCGCCGCAAGGTGGAAGCGGAGGAGCGCTACGGCGCGAAGTATCGGACGTTGGAAGAGTTGCTCCAGGAGTCTGACTTCGTCGTGGTTCTGGCACCGCTCACGGATGAGACGAGGCTGATGTTCCGGCGGGAGCAATTCCAGCTCATGAAGCCTTCGTCCATCTTCATCAACGTGTCACGCGGTCAACTGGTCGATGAAGAAGCGTTGGTCGAAGCGTTGGAGCAAGGCTGGATCAGAGCAGCCGGGCTGGATGTTTATGCGGAAGAGCCGGTGTCGCCATCGCATCCGCTGCTTCGGTTCCCGCAGGTAGTGACCGTGCCGCATATCGGCTCCGCCACGGCGAGAACCCGGCATGATATGTATATATCCGCTGCCCGAAGTCTGGTCGCTGCGTTGACTGGGCATGGTGAAGCTCATATCGTGCCTGAACTGCGCAGTTAAGATGGGCAGGGGAAGTAGTTGAGGGTACGGAGGAATCGGATCAATCACACATACTGCAGGTGATAGACATGCACGTGTTGGCCGTAGCGGTTGGAGGCTTCATAGGGGCTGTTCTTCGTTACATAATCGGATATTGGTTGGAGCCTGCCTTGCGCGGGATGGACGGGCCCCTGTACCTGAATGGCACGTTGTTCGTTAATCTGGCGGGCTGCCTGATCCTGGGGGCATTCGCTGCGGCTTCCGAGCGCTTCGGCTGCCCGCGCCCCATCCATCTCGGAGTCAGTGTCGGCCTTATCGGCTCGTTTACGACGTTCTCTACTTTCACGGTGGAGACGCTGCAGATGTTGAACGATGGCCGCCTGATGTCGGCACTTGCATATGTGTTCATCAGCGTAGCTGGCGGTGTGCTTATGGCGGCGCTCGGCTGGATCACAGCGGGAAGATGGGCTTGGAGTACAGCAGGAAGCAAGTCCGGAAGCAAGCAGGTTTATTCGTCAGGCAGGATGTCAGACAGGATGTCGGATTGTTCGCCGGAATCTACGTCAGGCAGTTCAATAGGAAGTTCGGATGGACATTCTTCTCGAAGTCCATCCGATCGTACGTCTGGAAGTGCGTCAGACAGCAGTACATCAAGCAGACGGACAAGCAGAGGGGAGAGGCGTTCATGAACTTGCTGTGGATCGGCATCGGCGGCATCTTCGGTGCATGGTCCCGGTATTATCTCGGGATCTTGTTGTCGCGACGCATGGCTTATTTCCCTCTGGGCACGTTTGTTATTAATCTATCTGGCTCGCTCTTGCTTGGCGTCCTCTACGCGATGCACACTCGGGAGATGTTGCCGGACTCGCTGTGGCTCTTGCTGGGCGTCGGCGTATGTGGCGCGTATACGACCTTCTCCACGTTCGGTCTGGAGACGATCCGTCTGTTGGAGAAGCGAAGATACGCTGCGGCTGCAGGGTATGTGGTTGGTTCTGTGACAGTTGGGATAGCCGCAGCATGGCTCGGCACCTATCTGGGTGGCTGAGTTTTTTTTTTGATACAGACTGCTAACAGATGCTGGACATCTTCATCGTCGGAATCAAGCGCGTGAGTGAGCGCTGACTATATTCGCTTGCTGATGTTAACCCTAGACTTGGGTGATCGCAGGAACAACGGCGACTTGCATCATTCTTCAGTTAATAGCCAGATTGTTCATGTTTATGCTAGATCATTCATGTTCATCGATCGCAACTATTGGTTTAATGGTAAGCGAATACAAGCGCTGGAAGGATGGTCAGAGATATGCCGAATTATTCAATTGGGTTACAGCTGTATACGTTGCGCGACCTGACGAAGGATGACTTTGCCGGAACGCTGCGCGAGGTCGCAGCCATCGGTTATCAAGGCGTCGAGTTTGCCGGATATGGCGGCATGAAGGCGGAGGATATGAAAGCGTTGCTGGATGAGACAGGCCTTAAGGCGATCGGCAGCCATGTTCCTTATGAGCGGCTGCTGGAAGCGGCAGACGAGGAGATCGCCTATATGAAGGCACTTGGAGGCCGATATATTGCAGTGCCATATATGGCGGAGCCTCTGCGCAAGGGCGACGCATGGCAGGAAGTCAAGAGCCGAATCGCGGATATTGGAGAGCGTTGCCGGGCAGAGGGCATCCAGTTGCTCTATCATAACCACCACTTCGAGTTCCTGGAGCATATCGACGGCAAGACGTTGCTCGATGATCTCTATGCGAGCGTCAGCAGCGATACGCTGCAGGTGGAGTTGGATGCATGCTGGGCTTATGCGGCTGGATATGATCCGGTTGCTTATGTGCGCAAGTATCAGGGCAGGCTGCCGCTGGTGCACTTCAAGGATTACCGCGTATCGGAGAAGGGGCCGCTGACGGTTGAGCTTGGCACGGGCATCGTGCCGCTGAAGGATATCGCCGAAGCTGCAGCATCTGCGGGTTGCGAGTGGTTGATCGTCGAGCAGGATGTATGCACGAATCCGCCGCTCGACAGCGTTCGTACAAGCTATCAATGGATCCAAGCCAATCTGTAATATGTCAAATAGAACCTATATAATAATCTTAACGAAATCAAGGAGTTGATCACCCATGTCAGCATTAACCAAAGTTCGAGTCGGAATCATCGGATGCGGAGGCATCGCGAATGGCAAGCACCTGCCGTCGTTGTCGAAGGTGAAGCAGGCGGAGATCGTCGCGTTCTGCGATATCGTGGAGGAGCGGGCTGCCCAGGCTGCTGCGAAGTATGGCACGCCGGATGCCAAGGTGTACACGGACTACCGCCGTCTGCTGGAGGATACCTCGATCGATGTGATCCACGTATGTACGCCGAATGACTCCCATGCGGAGATCTCAATCGCTGCGCTGGAATCCGGCAAGCACGTCATGTGTGAGAAGCCGATGGCGAAGACGACCGAAGAGGCGAGAGCGATGGTCGAGGCGGCTAAGCGCACAGGCAAGAAGCTGTCGATCGCCTATCAGAACCGTTTCCGCGATGACAGCATGTATCTGAAACAGCTGTGCGAAGCAGGCGGATTGGGCGAGATCTACTATGCCAAGGCGCATGCGCTGCGGCGCCGTGCCGTGCCGACTTGGGGCGTATTCCTGGACGAAGAGAAGCAAGGCGGAGGTCCGCTCATCGACATCGGTACCCACGCGCTTGACCTGACGCTCTGGATGATGAACAACTACAAGCCGAAGACGGTTCTTGGCACGGTCTATCACAAGCTCGGCCATCGCGAGAATGCTGCCAACGCCTTCGGTCCGTGGGATCCGAAGAAGTTTACCGTGGAGGACTCCGCATTCGGATTCATCACGATGGAGGACGGCGCTTCCATCATGCTGGAAGCCAGCTGGGCGCTGAATACGCTGAACATCGGCGAAGCGAAGACGACGCTGCACGGCACCGAAGCGGGAGCCGACATGTGGGACGGTCTGCGCATCAACGGGGAAAGCTTCAGCCGTCTGTATGTGAACAAGATCGAAACCGACATGGGAGGCGTTGCTTTCTTCGATGGCGTGAAAGAGACGGAAGGCGATCGCGAGGCGCGCATGTGGATCGAATCCATCATCGATGACAAGTCGCCGCTCGTTCTGCCGGAACAGGCGCTCGTCGTCACGCAGATCCTGGAAGCGATCTATGAATCGGCGAGAACCGGCAAGGCTGTCACATTAGCTTAATTGATCATAGAGGAGGGTTAAGCCATGAAGCTTGGTGTATTTACGGTATTGTTCTCGCAGAAATCTCTGCCGGAGATGCTGGACCATGTCGCTGCTAAGGGCGTGGAGGCGGTGGAGATCGGAACCGGGGGATACCCGGGCAATGCGCATTGTCCGATCGATGAGCTGCTGGAGAACGATTCGGCGCTTAAGGCATATGAGAAGGAATTCACCTCACGCGGCCTGATCATCAGCGCCTTCAGCTGCCATGCCAATCCGCTCCACCCGAACAAAGCGATCGCGAAGGAAGCGCATGAGACGATCCTGAAGACGCTGGAGCTTGCGAAACGTCTCAGCGTTCCGGTGGTCAATACGTTCTCCGGCTGTCCGGGCGATTCGGAGGATGCGAAGTATCCGAACTGGCCGGTTGCTCCATGGCCGAACGAATATCAGGAGATCCTGGCTTGGCAATGGGAGAATAAAGTCATCCCGTACTGGAATGAGGTTGGCCGCGAAGCGGAGAAGCGCGGTGTGAAGATCGGACTGGAGCTGCACGGCGGATTCTCCGTTCATACACCGGGCACTCTGATGCGTCTCAGAGAAGCAGTCGGCGATGTGATCGGCGCCAATCTCGACCCGAGTCATCTGTGGTGGCAAGGCATCGATCCGGTGCAAGCGATCCTCTACCTCGGCAAAGCCGGTGCGATCCATCACTTCCATGCGAAGGATACGACGATCGATGTGAACAATGCGAACATCCACGGCATCACCGACATGCAGCCGTATACGAACATGCTCAGCCGTGCTTGGCAGTTCCGGACGGTCGGTTACGGCCATGATATGAAGGTATGGGCCGACATCATCAGCGCGCTGCGTCTCGTGGGTTACGACTACGTCGTCAGCATCGAGCATGAAGACGGGCTGATGTCGATCGACGAAGGATTCACCAAGGCTGTGAATAACCTGCAGTCCGTTCTGATTAAGGAGCCGCTCGGCGAGATGTGGTGGGTGTAAGCTCCCGGTTATATGACGCATAAGCAAGCAAAGGCATCGCCAGAACGGCGGTGCCTTGTGTATTTATATCGGAATTGAGCCCCCAAAAGCCTAATCGAACAATCCAATCGCCATCTCCAGGAGCAGGATGATCAGCAAATAGAACAAATGAATATGCGCGAAGGTGCGTATATCATGACGAGTTGACAAGGCGGCTAACAGCAGCATGGCCAATACGGTCACCTGAAGCGGGGTATCCATCAGTACGGATACGATC
>Ga0310829_1001387_pt1 | contig 13686 bp, 12 predicted proteins | sample WT_ome_4_FD_202244 | JGI IMG/M metagenome (GOLD analysis project Ga0310829, IMG submission 202244) | Sorghum-adapted microbial communities enriched on wild type (WT) sorghum from Joint BioEnergy Institute, Emeryville, California, United... ... | reverse complement strand
GCCAGGTATAGCGTTGATCCGGATGACCCCGAAATTGTGCGTGTTGATCCCAACGGGGAGGTCAGCGCCGTCAAAGGCGGCAAAGCAACGATTACCGTATCCTTGTTCGACAAGTCCGAGACTTTCGACATCGTCGTGGACAGCGGAAATCCGGAACCGCCAACGATCACCCTTCATCCGGACGGCTGGACCAATGCTGCCAAAGTGGACGTGGCGATCGACCACAGCGCCGCCAACCCAAGACAGACAGACGTTCACACGATGCGCGTAAAAATCGGCGACGGGGAGTGGGAGGACCATCCATTTAACGGTACACCGATTCACTTCGAGGTGACGGAAGAAGGACAAACGAAGGTCCAGGCGCAAGCGATGGATGACATCGGCAATAAGAGTACGATCGTTGAGCGGACCGTGAAGATCAGCAGAAGCGGCCTAAAGCTGGATGTGGATTTGTATTTTGCCGACGATGACAGCAAAGCGTATCCCGGCGGAACGTGGACGAACCAAAGTGTGACAGCAGCGGTTTATGTTTCCCATGACCACGGAATCGCGATGGGGCCCATTGAGTATTCGTTGGATGAAGGAGCGACCTGGAAGATTTATCATGCTCCGCTAGACTTTGCAACAGAAGGGCAGTACTCGCTTTGGTTCAGAGTGGAAGACGTATTGGGCAATGAAATGAGCGAGCATGTACGCATCCGTATCGATCACACGGGTCCGGAGATCGAACTGAATCCCGATGGAAATGAAACCCTTTCACGGACCATATCCAGTCATGTCAACGTGAAGGATGACGGCAGCGGGATCGATGCCGCTTCCCTCCGCTATGTTTGGTCAACGCGTTCAGATTCGTTGGATGAACATGCGAATTGGCAACCGTTCACAAACAACAGCACGTTGAGTTATACGGACAAAAACGGCGGAGACTGGTATTTGCACATTTATGCCAAAGATCAGGCCGGTCAAGAGAGTTACATCATATCCCGGCGTTTTCGTTTGGCGAGTGAGCCTGTTCGTTCCGATTCGTCGGGTTCTTCCGCCTATTCCCGCTCCGGCAATTCGAAATTAAGCGAGTTCATCTTGTCAGGAGGCTCGTTGACACCGGCATTTTCGGAGGACGTTACGGAGTACAGGGCTTTGATTGCCCATGATGCTGAAAGCATTCATCTCACGATCCGTGCTGCACATCATCAGGCTGCAATACGCGTGAATCGTCAGCTGATCCCTGGCGATCAGGGGAGCATTCGGATCCCCTTGAACAGGGATACGGAAACCATTGAAATCGTCGTCACTGCAGAAGACGGCACGCAAACGACGTATTCCATCACCGTGGACCGTATGCAAGAAGAGATGCCGGAAGAGACGTCGGATACTCTTTCCTCGGAGCCGTTATTTACGGATACTGCGGGTCATTGGGCAGAGCCATTCATACGGGAAGCCCATGCAAAAAGCTTTGTTGCCGGATATCCGGACGGCACCTTCAAACCGGATCATTCCATCACCCGCGCCGAATTTGCAGTTCTGCTCGTTCATGCCTTGCGGCTGGGGTGGGAATCCGGAGGTGATGCGCCTGCTTTTGCAGACGGGGAGCAAATTGGCGAATGGGCAAAGCAAGCGATTGATTTGGCGGCAAGGGCAGGCATCGTTTCAGGATATGAAGATGGAACATTTCGGCCTGGGACGCCTGTCACCCGAGCGGAGATGGCGGTGATGATCGCAAAAGCAACCGGAGTGGAGTTGACCGGCCATGCTCAAACGAACTTTGCGGACGATGCCCATATTCCCGCATGGGCGAAAAGTTACGTGGAAGAAGTTCGGATAATGGGCATCATTCACGGTCGTGACCGCAATCTCTTCGCGCCGCATGAGCCGCTGACCCGCGCGGAAGCGGTCACCGGCATCCTGAGATTGTTGGAACTGTTTTCGCAATCAGGTTGACAGGCTTGGTGCAGAAGCGCTTTTGATGGCGTTTCCTCACCATCTGGCTTCGGAAGAACGGGAAAGCGTGCAGAACGTGCATCGATTGACCGACGCGTTTATCGCTGCCGATTTTTATATTTTTGCCTATCCGCCGTACATGTGGAGGCGGTTTTCGGCCATTCTTCGCGAACCAAGGTTCGGCATTTGTGTTCAATTGCTCCTCACTAAACGCTCAGGTAGCCTCCGTCAACGACGATCTGTGAGCCGCTAACAAAAGAGGCTTTATCCGAGAGCAGGAAAGCAACAACTTCGGCGACTTCCCTTGGCTCACCCAAACGTCCAATCGGATGAAGTTTTTCCAATTCCGCTTTCAGATTAGTATTTGTCCATTGAGCGATCAACGGAGTCAAAATATATCCTGGATGTACCGAATTAATCCGTATTCCCCGTTTCCCATATTCAACAGCGGCAGCTTTTGTCAATCCGGCGACCCCATGTTTGGAAGCCACATAAGCGGAAAGGTTCTCGATGCCTATGAAACCGGCGATGGAAGAAGTGTTGACAATCGCACCACCGCCGGATTCGAGCATGGCTGGAATTTGATAGTGCATGGCGTAGAAAACGCCGTTAAGGTTGATTTCGATTACTTTTTGCCACTCTTCCGGAGCCAGTTCACCGACATGTTTTTCTGCTCCAACGATACCGGCATTGTTAAACGCATAATGCAGTCCGCCAAACGTCTTCGTGGCAAACTCAACCACGGCCTTTGAGTCTTCGGCATTCGCAACATTGGCTTTGAACGGCTCGGCCTTTCCTCCGGCTTTCTTCAATTCTTCGGCAAATGCAGTTGCTTTCTCCAAATCTATATCTGCGATGACAACAGATGCTCCACCTTCAACAAGTAACTTTGCCGTTTCTGCCCCGATGCCCGAAGCGCCTCCAGAGACGATTGCGACTTTCCCGGTAAAATGATAAGACATGAATTTACCTCACTCCTTCTCAAGCGTTGACTTCAGTTTTTTCCAACCGTTGCCGAATTATTCATTGTGTCGCCGGCAGGAACACGACCTGTTTCCCAAACTGCCCCAAACAATCAGCCATGCCGGATCCGGCATGGCTGTCATCGATTTGACGTATTTCAGCGCTTCCATGAAGATGTTCTTCTCGTGGGTCATTTCACCAACGCGGCTCTCAACCCGGATATGCCAAATTCCATATAGCCCTTCAAACAAGTCAGCGCATAAACCCAGCCTTCTTTGTTGTCAACCAACTTCGCAATCAAATCCGGATCATGGTCGTCAAAACCGTCCTCCGTCACTTCGACGACAGTCGTTTCCGGATCTTTTTCGTGCAGGGTGATCGTCACGGAATGAGGCTCTCCTTCTTCTCTCCCCCATTCGTATACAATCTTTTCATTGTCAATGACGTTCACAATTTGAATGTCCCCTTCGGCATCATATTCGTCATACCGAAGTGTGATTGTTTTGCCTTCTTCCCATCTGCCCGAGCTGGACGAAAACCAGAAGTTGCCGATTTTCACCGGATCAACGAACGCTTCAAATATTTCCGCCCGTGGCTTGCGGATTTCGATTTTGGTCTCCGTTTTCATTTTGTTCCCTCCGATTCATTGAAATTTCCAAACCTGTTTTCATATGCCGCATACAATTCCCTGAACCCGTAATGGACCACCTCACTTCCTACCATCAATGGCATGTTCTTCCCCGCCAGCGTTCCTGTAAGTCCGCGCAAACATAAATGCCATCCCGCCGCATACGAGGGCGCCATCCGGCGATCTGAAAATTTGTGGAACAATGTCAGCTGCGTTGATTGTCCGTCTTGCTGCAATTCCCAGCGCAAAATATCGTCACCCCATTGGAAAATGAGCAGATTTGGGGGATTTAGCGCCAGAACGAATCCTTGTCTTGCATCTTCCTGGGGATTGTTCATATGAGTCAATTGCACGGCTCCGACTTCGGTCAAATTTCTGCTTGGCCTGAACGGTCCCCATTTGGCCAGTTCATCGGATTGGGTTAATGCATTCCATACCTCTTCACACGGATGATCCAATTGTCTCCTCACAATAAGTTCCCATTCGTCGCCTTGTCTGTTCAATTGGCAGTTTTGCACGTGCTTGCTCACGACTCCCTCCCATTGTCCATTTTTTTGCGGTCAAGATACTCGTTCAGTTTGTCCACATGATGATTCCATGTTTTCCGATATGCACCGAGCCATGCATCAATCTCCTCAAGCGGCCTGCTGTCCAGGGAATAAATGCGGCGCTGCGCATCCACCTTGAAACGGACAAGGCCGCTTTCTCTGAGGATCCGAAGATGCTTGGAGACCAACGGTTGAGAGAATCCCAGGTCGTTGACCAGTTCCGTCACACTGGCGTCTGACTGCAGCAGCCGATCCAAAATTTTTCGGCGGGAAGGATCCGCGACTACGCTGTAAGTATCCAACATGATAACCATCCTCCCAACACTTATAATATAACACATCCATTATATAAATAAAACGTTATATAAACATTTTTTTCAACGTCTGGTCGGATGCGGCATGCTGGAAACATCGCCAGATCGATGGATCGAAGAGGGGGACCATCAGCAGTTTGCCGGCAGGGAAGCTGTCACTTCCTGGAGCCGGTCGATCGAAAATAGGCTTGGGACGCAAAAGAGGGGCGAAGCGCCCCTCAATGGTTTGATGCTGCGGTTTCGGTTTCCGAAATGTCCGGCGCGGTCGCAATGACCGTCACGATTTCCGCCCTTGTCGCAGCGTTATGCGGTTTGAAGGTCCCGTCTCCATAGCCGGCGAAGAGGCCGTGGCTTGCAGCAATCGCGATGGCTTCCCTCGCCCAGGAAGAGATTTGGTCTGCGTCGGTAAATGATGGTTCTTGTTCGCCCGGTTTCGGCTGCAACCCGAACGCCCGGACGAGGATGACCGCCAACTGTTCGCGCGTGATGGGGTCGTCGGGGCCGAAGACGGTGTCACTGTAACCTTTAATGATGCCATGCTCGTAAGCGGCTGCGACGAAAGCTTCCGCCCAGTGGCCGGCCGTGTCGGAGAACGTTATCCCGCCTGACGCTTCAAGCCCCAGTGCCCGTATGATGATCGATACAAACTCCGCTCTCGTCATGGGCTCGTTGGGCCTGAAGGTTTCATCCAGGTAACCTTGAACCCACCCTTTTTGTGCCAACATACGAATGGCATGTTCGGCCCAATGGCCGGTGACGTCCTCCCAATTCGTGTCCGTTTGCGACGGGGCTCCCGGCTGTTTTTCTTTCGCGATGACGGCAAACAGGCCGGTTTCGGTCGTTGCCCCGGTTGCCGTATTCGCTTCCCGATCGACCACGAGGCCGTCGACAGGGATCCATTCGTTCGTTTCCTCATTGAATCGGCAAAGGGCGATTTCATATTGCTCCTGCTCCTTGCCGTTCAGGTTGAAGGGGAGGGTGACCGAAAAATCCTTCATCAATTCCACGTGCCGGGCTTTCGTGATTTCGTAGATGTCGCTGATCAGGGATCCGGCTTCAGGTTGCCATTGTTCCTGCAGGTTCCGCATCGGATTGATCGTTATGGCAAACAGGTCATCCCATACCCCGGGCGGGAAGACGAGACGGATGCCTTGATAATGGATGTCCCGCCCAAACGCCGGATCAACAAAGAACCTGTTCGGCATCCCTCCGCTGACGGGCCGGGGGCTGACGGACCGGGGGTTGACCGTCACCAACGCCGCATCGCTGGTGATGCTCGCGGTTTTGGCGCCGGTTACGTCATTGTTCGTGTTGGTGACCTCGACATAGTAATACTTCCTGCCCGCCTGGTCGGTGGTCGGAGAGTAGCTGTCCGATGTCGCTCCTTCGATCAGGGTACCGCCCGTCGTGCTGTTTGTATCATTCTGATACCATTGGTAGCTCAGCGTCCCGCCGTCCGATACATGGGCTTTCACCGTCAATGTCGGGCTGGGGGCTCCGATCACGACACTCGCTCCGGCCGGCTGGGTTTCGATCACGGGAACCGCGGCGTCAACCAAGGGCAGTATCGTCACGGCAACAGCTTCGCTCGCAACGGTTGCGGTTTTGTTTCGGGTGGCATTTTCGTTGTGATTGGTGACTTCGACATAGTAATAGTTCGTGCCCGTCCGGTTGGTCGGAACCGCATAGCCGGGGTGCGTCGCATCAGGTATGGGCGTGCCGCCCGTATTTTTGTTGGTGGTGTTTTCAAACCACTGATAGGTGAGTGACCCGCCGTCGTAAACGACCGCCGATACCGTCAACATCGGGCTTGTGCCATATTCAACTGCGGTTTCCCCCTTCGGCTGGGAGGTGATGGTCGGGGTTTCCGCATCGAACAGTACCGTCACTTGTGCCGGATTGCTTTTGGCGGAGGCCGTTTGACCGAACAGCATATCAAGATCGGTGTTCGTTACTTCGACATAGTAGTAGAACGTCCCGGGCTGATCCGTGGGAGCGGTGAAACGTTCACCCGTGGCTTCGGAGATCCGTGTTCCTCCGACATTGCTGTTGGTCGAGTTCTGGAACCATTGATAGCTCAATGTTCCGTTGCCATAGACAACGGCCGACACGGTCAACGATGGACCCGGTTCGCCTTTGGCCACCGTTTGATCGGCAGGGTGGGAAGTAATGACCGGGGGTTTCGCGCTGTCCAGCCTGCTTACTTTCACAGGCTCGGTGCGATTGTCGCCGGTGCCGTCACCCAATTGGCCGTTATGATTCCTTCCCCAGGCATACACTCTTCCGTCTTTCAGGGCGAGGGAGTAACGTGTGCCTGCCACGATTGCCGTGACGCGATCATTTCCCATATGTCCGTCAGCAACCAGCGTCGGAATGGATTTGTTCGTATCCGAGTCGATGTTTTCCACTCCCAGTTGACCAAAGTCGTTGCTTCCCCAGGCATATATTTTGTTGTCTTTCAGAGCAAGGGAGTGATAGGCGCCCGCCGCGATCGCCGTGACGTGATCATTTCCCATATCTCCTTCGAGAACTTTCATCGGAACACTTGAATCCGATGGTGTCCCGATTCCCAGTTGACCATAACCGTTTTGTCCCCAGGCGTACACGCTCCCGTCTTTCAGGGCCAGGAAATGGTAGCCGCCTGCCGCGATCGCGTCGACGCCCGTGTTTCCCATGGCTCCGTTGTCAATTGCTGTCGGCTCATACAAGCCTTCTCCCCAGGTGTATACGCTTCCGTTTTTCAACGCCGCGGCTTGAAATGCACCTGCCGCAATCTTATCGACAACCTGATTTCCCATATCTCCACCTGCTACGGGAATCGGAGTCGTTTGGTAGTCGGAAGGGTTCTGGTTTCCAAGCTGACCACGGTAGTTTTCTCCCCAGGCGTACACGCTCCCGCCTTTCAGGGCCAGGGAATGAAATGCGCCTGCCGCAATCGCATCGACATCGCTGTTTTCAAATCCCGCATCTCCATCAACCACCATCATGGGCTCGCTGAAAATATACGGTGTGAAGTCGCCTGAAACGTTGCCAATTCCCAGTTGGCCCCCAAGATGGTGTCCCCAGGCGTATACTTGTCCGCCCTTCAAGGCCAGGGAATGGTCCTGACCAGCCGCGATGGCATCGACGTCGATATTCCCCATCTCTCCACCCGTAACTTTGACGGGTGTATTGCGTTGCGTCAAAGTACCGTCGCCCAATTGTCCGAATTCATTGCGCCCCCAGGCATAAACGATACCGGCATTCGTCAACGCCAGCGAATGAGTATAACCGCCCGCAATCTGGACGATAAACTCCCCTTCTGCCAGGACGGATTCCCAGTTAAAACCGTACGCCTCCAACTCGGCGAGCGACATTGGGGTGTACCGGGCTGCCCCCAATATCGTCACCTCATCCACGGAGTAGCTTGTCCCGTCGCTTACGGATACCAACCGGTCTCCCATGAGGCGTTTGACGACTTTCGTGCCGTCTTTTTTGACAGCGACGACCATGTCGCCGTCCCGGTATTGTTCCGACACGATTTCCACCATGTCCCCGTCTTGCAAATCGGGATACATCGAATTTCCCTTGACGTGATAATGGTCGGAGTGGGCAAAAGATGTGCCCGCCGCGGACAATAACAGCAACAAGGCAAGCAAAAGAATGCTCGTTTTTTTCATTCGACTCATCCCTTCCCGTCATCTTCAAACCATAGCGCCTGGCGTGTACAACGTTTGCCCCTGCGAAGGGCCCGACAACATGCCGGGTTCCTGCGTCATGCGCGCCTCCCGTCACGGCGTCAGTTGACAAATACCGGGTCAAAGATCATGGATGCTATCAAAAATTTTACCATATAAAAAAAATATCACAGATTCCATTGAAACTATTTTTTCTCGGATCAATCCGAATTATGGGCAAATGGGACGGGACGATTTTGACTAAAGGGGTTAATCAACAACGGGAAAATGTTCCACAAAAGGGTGTCCGAATATTGATGCATCGATGCGGGAATACGCGCTCCGACGCTTCTTGACGGCGAAGTCGAACAGAAGGGGCAATTTCAAAGGAAAGGAGGTTCAATTTTAACCGCGTTAACGAAGACGCACGCTCATACGGATGGAGAAAAGGCGCCGTGGATCGAAAGATTGAATCTTTGCAAGGAAGGAAACAAACGGGCAGGAATTTTCCACATCGATTTCCATCCGTATTTTGGGGGGCATACGTATGAAATCGGATGGGTCGTTCTCGTTTTCTTCCCAGATATAATTGAAAAACATAATCCACCCGATGATGGCCGCCGTGCCTCAAAATGACTTCCCTGATGCCCTCATACAGGGCCATCCGGAGGTCGGCCGGCAAGCTTCTGTGGTCCGAAAAGGTATCCAGAAGCCCGATATATTCGTCTGCGCGGAAAGTCCGCGATGCGTGGTACAATTTCATCGTGACATCCTTGAACCCGTATCGCGCCAACCCGTCGAACCCAAACCGTTTTCGGATCTCGGACGGTTTCATCCAGTCTTCCCTGCTGTTTCGGACGGGCCTTTCTTTGGATGGGTAATGCCGATAATAGGTTTTTTCATAGACCGTCTGGATTTCCTCGTAGATTTCTTCACCGATGGCCGGTACGGGGTTGCTGCGGAACAGGGCGAATGCGCCGCCGCTTTTCAAAATACGGAAAACTTTGGGGCAACCGATCTCTGCGTCGACCCAATGGAAGGAAGTGGCGGCGAAGACCAGATCGTAGGTTTCGTCATCCAATAAAGCTTCTTCGAAAGTGGATGTCAGGACACGGAAATGATCGTATTCTTTGAACTTCTCCAGCAAAAAGCCGGACATCTTCCTGCTCATCTCTACTGCAGTCACGTCGTATCCCGAGTCAAGAAAAGGGGCTGTCGCTTTCCCGGTGCCCGCGCCGATCTCCAGGGCTTTCTTGCCTTGTCCCGGCCCGGAATAACGAAAGATGTCCGCATAAAGTTCATCGGGGTATCCCCATCTTGCCTTGTCATAATGCTCAACCATCTCGTCAAAAAGGATCCGTTTGTTGCGTTCCCATCCGGTTTGATTGGTCATGGGGGCAAGCTCCTTCCGAAATACCTCCAACCTGCAAGTTCCCTGTCCACGAAAAAGGAGTGTCGCTGTTATGCAGCTCAAAATATTGGATACCGCTTTTTCCATCGTGAAATTGCTCCCGTCCGAACCGGTCCCCGCATGGGCAATGGGCGGAGGGCTTATTTCGATTACGCGCACGGACGAGGAGTTGTCCATCGTGTGTCCGTCCGATTGTCTGCCGGTCGATGCGGAATTCAAGGGGGTGGAGCATGGCTGGGCGTGCATCAAAGTGGAGGGGGTGCTGGACTTCAGCCTGACCGGCATTGTGGCTTCCCTGGCCAATCCGTTGGCCGATAACGGCATCAGCATCTTTGCGATTTCGACCTTCAATACGGATTACCTGCTGGTGAGAAGCCGTGACATCGAAAAGGCGAAGGCCGTGTTGGAGAGGGCGGGGCATACTTTCAGCGGTTAATGATTAACGGAATGAACAAGCGGGGGCATCACGAAATGGCCGTTCCCGTCTTCAATCCGTCAGCAACGCATTCGCGATCAACCGGTCGAACTTGCGGATGTCCACGCCTTTGTGCAGCTTCACCTTGATATGGCCCACCTTCGTCCACAGTTCCACTTCCGCGTTCATGTCGAGCAGCCTCCCGGCGTTTTCCGTGGACCACATGCAGATGGAAGAGTAGGGAAGCGAGTAGATTTCCACCTTTTTTCCCGTCAGCCCTTGCGCGTCGCGCACGATCAGTCGTTTGTTGGTGAATACGGCGGTGTCCCGAAACGTCCGGTAGGCCGCCACCGGCATTTCTCCGTCGACCAGCAGTTCGTTGACGTCACGCGGGATGGGGCATTCCTCGATCAGCGTCCATTCCAGCATGCTCAAGTCGGGCATTTGCATTCCTCCCTGTCGTTTCCGTTTTCCATGTTTTGTATTTCTATTCCGCGGGACCGGATTTCCTTCCATGTTTTTGTGATGGATGCATATGGAAACGGAAAACGACCATACTACTGTCGAACCAAACACCCGTCTGCCGGCGGGCGGGCGGCTGACGATCGGGTGGCCAATATCGGTTTGCGAGGAGCGATGCCCATGTTCAAACGCGTCAACAAATTGCCGATCCAGTTGCCGCAACCGAAACATCCGGATCCGAATGCGGCGAGCGCCGTGCAGGAACTGCTCGGCGGCCGTTTCGGGGAAATGTCCACGCTGAACAACTACCTGTTTCAATCGTTTGCGTTCCGCGACAAGGAGAAGTTGAAACCTTTTTACCATCTGGTGGCCAGCATTACGGCGGAGGAAGTGGGGCACGTGGAGCTGGTGGCGAACACGATCAACCTGATGCTGACGGGCACCACCCAGCCTGGCGACCCCGATACGACCCCGCTCAAGAACGGCACGGACAAGCGGAACACGTACCATTTCATCGACACCGCCCAGACGGCCAAACCGTGGGATTCGATGGGGAAAGCGTGGACGGGGGATTACGTGTTCAACAGCGGGAACCTGCTGCTCGATTTGCTGCACAACGTGTTTCTCGAAATCGGGGCGCGCACCCACAAAATGCGCGTATACGAAATGACGGACAACCCGGTGGCGCGGGAAATGATCGGCTACCTGCTCGTGCGCGGCGGGGTGCACATCGTCGCCTACGCCAAAGCGATCGAGATGATCACCGGCGTCGACGTGACCAGGTTGCTGCCGATTCCGAAGCTGAAAAATGCGCAGTTTGACGTGGCGAAGAAGTATGAGGATCAGGGGCTGCATCGCCGGCTGTACACCTGGAGCGACACCTGTTTCAAGGAAATCGGCCAAATCTGGAAAGGCACCCATCCGGAAGACGGCTCGACACTGGAGGTGGTCGAAGGCATGCCGGAAGGGTTCCCGGTGCCGGATTTGCCGGAAGTTCCGGAGGAGTTTGCACCGGGCATTTCGGCGGAAGACTTCGCGCAAATTTTCGAACGGCTGAAACAGGCGGGGAATATCCATTAGAAGGTTGGCGTGCATAACGGAAGCCGTCGGCATGGGCCGGCGGTTTTGGTTTTTTGCCGCGGCATGGTTTCTTTTTGTTATAGTGGTTTGTAAAGAAACCATCGCCGGGGATCGAGAGGAGTGACCGTCATGGAAAATTTGCTCGATAAGGCCATCGTCTTCGCCGCTAAGGCGCACGCCAATCAAACCCGCAAAGGCACCGACATCCCCTACGTCACGCATCCGTATGCGGTCGGTCTGTACCTGCTCAAGGCGGGATGCACGGAGGAAGTGGTCGCGGCGGGGATCCTGCATGACACGCTGGAAGACACGGAGACGACCCATGAGGAATTGGCGGAAACCTTCGGCGTCCGGGTGGCGGACCTGGTGAAGGCGGCCTCCGAAAACGACAAAAGCTTGCCGTGGGAAGCCCGGAAGCAGCACACCATCGACAAGCTGAAAGAGGCGCCGCTCGAAGAGATTCAGGTGATCGTGGCCGACAAGCTGCACAACCTGCGTTCCATCCGTGACGATCTTGCAGTCTATGGGGAAGACATATGGGAGCGTTTCAACAGGGGAAAGCGCGACCAGCACTGGTACTATGCCGAAATCGTCAAAGCGCTGGCCCCCCGGATGTCGGCATTCCGTCTGATCGGCGAACTCGGGCAGGAAGTTGTGACGGTGTTCGGCTCATTGGAAGTACCCGATCGGTGAACCCGATGCAAGGACCCCCAACATCCATCGAAGGTCATCAATCTGCGACTCCCATCCGCTCCCGGATCGCGACCAGACTGTCCATGGCCCGGCCCCGGATGAACATCGCAAACTCGTCCTCGCAGCCCGTTTCTTCCGCATTGATGAGAATGCGCGGACTTTCGGTCAGAAACGGCAACTGATTCACCGGCGCCACCTGCAGACTGGTCCCGATCACCAGCACGAGATCCGCTTTGCGGATGGCGGCAAGAGCATTCCGCCAGGGTTCATCGGGCAGCATTTCGCCAAAAAGGACGACATTCGGGCGCAGTCTTCCGCCGCAGGCACACGGCCGCTTCTGCAAAAAATCGTCTTCTTCGTGCGGCGCGCCGCACACGTGGCAGCGGAATTTGCGGATCGTCCCGTGCAGCTCCAGCACGTGCCGGCTGCCGGCGGCCTGGTGAAGGCCGTCCACGTTTTGCGTACAAATGCACGACAGGATGCCCCGATTTTCCCAATCCGTCAGGACATGATGACCCCGGTGGGGGACAACCGTTTTCAATTGCTTGATGCGCGTCGCATAGAATTCGTGAAAAAGATCGTAATCGGATTCCAGCGCGTCCACGGACGCGACCGTGCGGGGATCGATGTTCCGCCACCACCCGCTCGAAGAGCGGAAATCTTTCACGCCGGAATCCGTGGAAAGCCCGGCGCCCGAGACGAGCACCATTTGCCGGGCATTTTTGATGAGCGACGCGGCCTGTTGAATGACTTTTGGATTTTCCATGCGAAACATGCTCCTGTTCTGTATTTTCATCAACTTTGTCCTTTTCTGCCGTACTTGTCTCCCGGTATCTGTTTTCTGAGTTCCATTTCCCTATTTCTTTCCGATCGTGTCTTCCACGGTTATCGCCCACTTGGCAATGTCATATTTCCATACTTTATCTATACCTGTGAATAGTGTCTTTTTCCATAGTCATTTTGGGATTGCCGTAAAAAATAGAAATAGGAATATAATGCTGACAAGCAGATTGCAAAGAGTATGGTAATTTCGGTATCGTAAACGACAGAAGGATGTTTTCAAACGCAACATGATAAACCAGCAGGGAGAGGAAGGATCAGGATGGCCAAACCTTACATCGGCGTGTTGCCTCTGTATGATGAAGAAAAGAACAGCTGCTGGATCTTGCCGGGATACATGAAGGCGGTGGAGGAAGCGGGGGGCATTCCGGTGGTGTTGCCGCTCACCTTGGACGGGACCGTGATCCAATCGATCGCGGATACGTTCGACGGGTTCGTGTTTACCGGGGGGCACGACGTGAACCCCGCACGCTACGGGGAGGAGAAAAGCCCGCTTTGCGGCAAGAGTTGCGACGAGCGGGATGAATTGGAGATTTCGCTTTTTCAACGAGTGGTCGAGCTGGACAAACCGGTTTTCGGCATCTGCCGCGGGATGCAGGTGATCAACGTGTCGCTGGGCGGGTCCCTGTATCAGGATCTCCCGGCGGAATTCGAATCCGCCGTTCAGGTCGACCACAGACAGGCTCCGCCGTACAACCGGACCGTCCATTCGGTAACCCTCGAAAAGGATACTCCCTT
>Ga0310829_1001386_pt1 | contig 13694 bp, 14 predicted proteins | sample WT_ome_4_FD_202244 | JGI IMG/M metagenome (GOLD analysis project Ga0310829, IMG submission 202244) | Sorghum-adapted microbial communities enriched on wild type (WT) sorghum from Joint BioEnergy Institute, Emeryville, California, United... ... | reverse complement strand
GGAGCCGAACGCTGCGCGAATCGAGCGCGACGGCGCCTATGTCCGCATCCGATCCCGGAAGCCGGAAGCGACGCTGCACCATCTGCTCGGCTTCGCGTCAGACGGCGGCTGGTCCATCGAGCAAATCTCGATTCGCGAGCTGAGCCTCGAGGATGTGTTCATCGCTTTCACCGGCAAGGAGTGGAGAGACTGATGGCGAAAAGCTTGAAGCAGTTGCGGATGTTGTTCGCCGCGCAGATCAAGGAAACGTTCCGGGAGCGGCAGGTCTGGTTCTGGCAGCTCCTGTTTCCCGTCCTGCTGCTGGTCATCTTCATGGTGATCTTCGGCGGGGGCGACGGAGATTTCTCGGCGAAGGTGGCGATCGTCGGCGAGCGTTCCGGCGTGGCGGCGGAGACATTCGTGGCGTCGGCGGAAGCGTCCGGCGTGCTGGAGGTCGAGAAGGACCTTGCGCCCGGGGAAGCGGAGCAGCGGCTGAAGGACAATCGCCTCGATGCCGTCATCGTTCTGCCGGGGAGCGGCGATACCGGCGAATTCCGCCTGCTGCTGAACGCCGAGCGGCAGAGCGGTTCGACGGCGCAGGCGATCGGCAGCATCGCGGGGCAACTGACGGCCGCGGCCAATCAGGCCGTCACCGGCTCCGCGCCGGCGTTCACGCTGAAGACCGAATACGTCTCGTCGGGCAGCCGCGAGCTGGAGGTCGCCGATTTTCTGCTGTCGGGCATGATCGCGCTGTCGATCGCGCAGTCGGGACTGTTCGGCATGGTCGGGCTGGTCGAGATGCGCCGGAAAGGCATTCTGAAGCGGCTCCGGATGACGCCCGTCAACATGCGCCTGTTCGGCATCGCGAATATGGGCGTCAAGTTCGTCCTCAGCGTCGTGCAGCTCGCGCTGCTCGCGGCGATCGGCATTCTGGCGTTCGGCGCGAAACCCGATTTCGCGCCGGCGACATTCCTGCTCACGTTCGTCGTCGGAACGCTCGCCTTCACAGGGCTCGGCTATTTGACCGCATCGGTCAGCAAGACGCTCGAAAGCTACATGGGCATCGCGAATATCGCCAGTTTCGTCATGATGTTCCTGAGCGGCATTTTCATCGACATTAATGTGCTGCCGGACTGGCTCAAGCCGGTGTCGAAGGTGTTGCCGCTGACGTACTTCGCGGAAGGCGTCCGCGGCGGCATGGTGTACGGCAGCGGCCTGGACGCGGAGCTGTGGCTGAATGTCGGCGTGCTCGCGGCGTGGGGAGCGGCGTCGTTTATCCTCGCCACCCTGCTGTTCCGGCGCCGTTCCGCAACAGGCTGAGCATCGGGCGAACTTGCCGGCCAACCGCCGGGCTGTTGACAATCCGAAGGCCCGGCAGTCGAATGACGGAAAACGCGAGGACGTGATCGGACTGGTCCGACCGGGGACCAGCGATGCCGGACACGTCCTCCTTTTTTTCATGCGACATCGCTTTTCCACGACAACAATGGACAAGGCGCGCGACGGTTCGTTTTCGCGGAGCATCGTTTTTGCGGCTTTGAAAATTTCCATCATGTTTTTTTCCAACCCCCGTAACTTTTTTGTGCCAAGTATCGTCTATTTGGTGGGTCATTATTTCAGGACAAATCTAAAGAAAGATTCGTTTCGGGTGGAGGGGGGCGAGAAATATGGCGAACTGGTTACGAGGCAAAAGTCAACATACGGTTGAATCAGGAAAATACGGAGCTTCATCGAACGCGACGGTTGCGGAAGCTCAGGAACCGGTGCGGGATGACGCCCCATTGCTCTTCACGCGAGGTGTGGAACGGTCGTTCCAGGTAGGCGGGCAAACGCTTCATGTGTTGAAAGGCATCGACATGGAACTGCAACCGCGGAGGCTCGTCATGCTGCGCGGCCGCTCGGGATCCGGCAAGACGACGCTGCTCAATCTGATCGGCGGCCTGGATACGCCGACCCGGGGCGAGATTCATTTCGGGCGATACGCCTTCCACCGGATGAGCGACGACGAGCGGACGATCGTCAGAAGGAAGGAAATCGGGTTCATTTTTCAGGCCTATGCCCTTCTTCCGCTGTTGTCGGCGTACGAAAACGTGGAGCTGTCGCTTCGGATGGCGGGCGTGCCGAAGACGGAGTGGAAGGATCGGATTACCGAATGTCTTGAGCTGGTGGGACTCGGCAAGCGGATGCACCATCGCCCGTTCGAACTTTCGGGCGGCGAGCAGCAGCGGGTCGCCATCGCCAAGGCGATTGCCCACCGGCCGAGGCTGCTGCTTGCGGACGAGCCGACGGCGGAGCTCGATTCCCAGATGGCCGCCCAGATCATGAAGGTGTTCCGGTCGATCGTCGAGACGGAACAGGTGACGATCTGCATGACAACGCATGACCCTACGATTCTGGAGGTTGCCGATCATGTCTATGAAATGGTTGACGGAAAATTCGTCTGAACGACGCAGAATGCCGGCCGTCGCCGCGCTGCTGCTCGCCCTGCTGCTTGCGGCGGGAGGATGCGCGCTGCTGCCGGACGAGAGCGAGGAGGAAGTGCTGCCCGAGATCACGCCGCCGCAAATCTCGAAGAAGCCGGAATACGAGGTAACCACCGCCACGCTTGAATCGAAGGTGCAGGCGATCGGCAAGATCATGAGCGAGCAGGAAGAGACGCTGTTCTTCGAGCTGGACGCCAAGCGGCTCCGGACGTTGAACGTGAAGCCGGGCGACTACGTGGAAGAAGGACAGATCATCGGCGAGCTCGACGTTGACGACATGGAGAGAGAACTGCGCCAGCGGAAGCTGCAATTCCGCTCCGTCGAGAGAACCATGAAAGACGCGCTTCGCAGACGCGACGAGATGGACCCGGTCGAGTTCGAACAGACGGCCCTCGCCTTCGAGGAGCAGCGGCAGTCGATCGTCGATCTCGAGAACGAAATCACGAAGGCGGTGCTCCGGGCGCCGTTCGCGGGAACCGTCGTCCAGGTGCATGTCGAGAAGGGCGCGCTCATCAAGGCGTATGATCCGATCGTCACGATCGCCGATACGAACCGGCTGGTGGTTACCGCCAACTTCTCAAAGACCGATCGCGAGAAAATCGCGGTCGGCATGCCGGCGGTTGTCGACATCAACGGGGCGGGCAAGTTCGAAGGCGAAGTCAAGCTTATGCCGATCACGAATTCCGAGGGGAACAACAGCGGCGGCTTTTACAACGGCGGCAACCAGCAGCAGCGGTCCGAGCGGCCGGAGGATTATGTCCAGATCGACATCGGCGAAATTCCCGAGGGGGTGCTCCGCGGCACGCCGCTGTCGGCAAACGTCATCATCAAGCGGATCGAGAACGCGATCGTCATTCCGCCTTCCGCGCTCCGGACGATCGGCGCCCGGACCTACGTCCAGGTCGTGGATCCGGACGGCAGCAAGCGCGAAGTCGACGTTGCGGTCGGCATGCAGACGGCGACGCTGGTGGAAATCCTCGAAGGTCTTGAGCCGGGACAGAAAGTTGTGGGTCGATAAGCGATGGGTATGCCGCTCCTACGGTTTCTGTTCCGCAAGATGTGGAATACCCGCTGGCTCACGCTCAGCACGGCGGCGGGCCTGATCGCGGCCGTCGCGTTCACCGTCAGCATTCCGATGTACGCGGACGGCGCGCTGAAGCGGGTTGTGGCTGATTCGCTCAAGGAGAAAAGCACGGGCATGCCGGCCGGTTCGCTGCTGATCCGCTATCAGGCGAGCGGCGGCACGACGGCGGCAAGCCAGTCCGGACTCCCGGACGTCGACGCGTTCATCCGCGAGAAAGTTCCGGAGCGGATCGGATTTCCGTATGACACGTTCGTCTCCGTGCGGACGATCCGCGGCGCGGAGACGGCGCCGGTCGATCCGACGAAGGTCGACGCGAGCCGCGTACGGCAGATGACGATCGCCGCGATGTCCGGGCTCGAAGAGAAGGTCGAGATGGCGCAGGGCCGAATGTACGGCGGCGAGGCGGAGGACGGCGTCATCGAGGCCGTCATGATGGAAGAGGCGCTCTACCGCAACGATCTGCACATCGGCGACGAACTGTACTACCCGATCTATGGCGGGCTCAATCTGGTCCTCAAGGTGAAGATCGTCGGCGCCTACACGCCCCTTGACGAGACCGATCCCTTCTGGTTCCAGGGGCTCGAATCGATCATGAACACGCTGGCGATCAGCGAGGAGGCGTTCGCCGGCAAGCTGATGAGCGCGGGCGTGCCAGTCCACAACGCCTACTGGTACTACGCGTTCGATCTGCGCGAGATCAAGACGAGCCAGCTCGCGCCGCTCCGTCGGACGCTGGACCGGCTCGACATCGAGCTGTACCAGCTGCTGAAGGACACGCGGGTGGAAATTTCGTTCGCGGACACGCTGACCGAGTTCCGCCGGCAGGGGCTGCAGCTCCAGACGCTGCTCTTCACCCTCGCCGCGCCGATGATCGCGATGGTGTTCTTCTTCATCGCAATGAACGCGAAACAATCGCTGGAGAAGCAGCGGAGCGACATCGCCGTCCTGCGCAGCCGCGGCGCCGGCACGCGCCAGATCATCTGGATCTACGTGCTCGAAGGGCTGCTGCTCGGCGCGGTCGCGCTCTTGCTCGGGCCGCTCATCGGCTGGTTCATGGCGAAGAGCATCGGTTCGGCGAACGGATTCCTGACGTTCGTGGACCGCAAGGCGATCCCCGTCGGCTTCTCGACCGAAGCGGCGATCGCGGGCGTCGCGGCGGTGCTGCTCGCCATTCTGTCTTCGGTCATACCGGCCATCCTGTACGCGCGCGCCTCGATTGTCGACTACAAGCGGCAGCTGGCGCGGAGCGACCGCAGTCCGCTCTGGCAGCGGTGGTTCCTCGACGTCGCGCTGCTCGGCTTGGCCGGATACGGCTGGTATCTGTTCAATGAGCGGCAGATGCTGACCTTCAGGACCGGCATGACGACGGACCAGCTGAATGTCAATCCGTTCCTGTTCTTCGTCCCGGCCATCGCCATCTTCGCCATCGGCCTGTTCTGTCTGCGGTTGTTCCCGCTGATCCTGAAGCTGGTCGGATGGCTCGGGCGGAAGATGCTGCCGCTGCCGCTGTATCTGACGCTGACGCAACTGTCGCGTTCTTCCGGCGCCTACTATTCGCTCATGATCCTGTTGATCCTGACGATCGGCCTCGGCGTTTACAACGCAGCGGCGGCGCGCACGATCGATCTGAACTCGACCGAGCGCATCCTGTATCGCTACGGCTCGGACGTCATCATCCAGACCGTGTGGGAGGGCCGCGCCGAGATCCAGAATCCGCAACAAGGCGGCGGCTCCGGAGGCGGATCGGGCGAGAACCCGGGGGGCAATCCCGGGGGCAATCCCGGCGGCAGCCCGGGCGGCAATCCGGGAAGCCCGGGCGGTCCGGGCGGCGGCGCAAACACGCCGACCCGCATCAACTATATCGAGCCTCCGTTCGAGATCTTCCGGACGCTGGACGGCGTCGAGGCGGCGGCGCGCGTGCTGAAGACGAAGGGCAACATCGTCGTATCCGGCCGTTCGATCGGCCAGGGCACGCTTATGGGCATCAACAACGACCAGTTCGCGGAGGTCGCCTGGTTCCGGGAAGACCTGTTCCCGATTCATCCGTTCTATTATCTGAATTATCTCGGGATGTATGAACATGCGGCCATCATTCCGTCGAACGTGGCCGAGCGTTACCAGCTCAAACCCGGCGATCTGATTTCGGTGGGACTGCCGGACGGCATGCTGGAATTCGTCATCGTCGGCATTTTGCCTTATTGGCCGTCGCAATATCCCGATCAGTCGCCGTTCGTGATCGCCAACCTGGACTACATCTATGACCAGGTGCCGCTCATTCCTTACGAGGTCTGGCTCAAGATGGAACCCGACGCGAAGGTGGCGCCGATCGTGACCGCCCTGATGGACCGGGGCATCGAGCTGGCTTCGGTCACGGACGTCCGGTCCGAGCTGATCACCCAGTCGAAGCATCCGACGCGCGGCGGCGTCTTCGGCATCCTGAGCCTCGGCTTCCTCGTCTCGGTCATCGTCTCGCTGGCGGGATATCTCTTGTACTGGTTCTTCAACCTGTCGGGCCGGATCGTGCAGTTCGGCGTGCTGCGCGCGATGGGGCTTTCGCGGAAGCAGCTGACCGGCATGCTGCTCCTCGAACAGGTGTTCACGGGGGGGCTCGCGGTCGGTCTCGGCTTCGTCATCGGCAAGGTGGCGAGCCGGCTGTTCCTGCCGTTCCTGCAGACGGCGGAGAACGTCGCGAGCGCCGTCCCGCCGTTCCGGGTCGTCTTCGAACAGCAGGACGCGATCCAGCTGTACGTTGTCGTCGGATTCATGCTGCTGACCGGCGCCGCGCTGCTGTATCTGCACATCCGCAGGCTGCGCGTGCACCAGGCCGTGAAGATGGGAGAGGAGCGGTGATCGATGGAGTCCGTGACGGAAACGATGATCGAATGCGAAGGCCTCGTCAAGATCTACAAGACCGACGAGCTCGAGGTCGTCGCGCTGCAAGGGCTCAACCTGACGGTCCGCAAGGGCGAAATGATGGCGATCATCGGCAACAGCGGCAGCGGCAAGTCGACGCTGCTCAACATCCTAGGCGGGCTCGACCGCCCGTCGGCCGGACAGGTGCGCGTCGGTCAGTGGGATCTGCTCAAGATCACGGATGAGCAGCTGGTCGAATACAAGCGGAACACGGTCGGATTCATCTGGCAGAACAACGCGCGCAACCTGCTGCCCTATTTGTCCGCGCTGGAGAACGTCGAGATGCCGATGATGCTGTCCGGCAAGCTCGACCGCGCCTACGCGAAGCAGCTGCTTGAGATGGTCGGTCTCAAGGACCGGATGATGAACAAGCTGCATCAGTTGTCCGGCGGCGAGCAGCAGCGGGTCGCGATCGCGATCTCGCTCGCGAACCGGCCGCAGCTTCTGCTCGCAGACGAACCGACCGGTTCGGTCGACACGAGAACGTCGGACATGATCATGGATATTTTCCGGCGGCTGAATCGCGAGCTCGGCGTCACGATCGTCATCGTCACGCACGATCTGGCGCTGGCGGGCAAGGTGGACCGGGTCGTCGCCATCCGCGACGGTCTGACCAGCACCGAATTCGTGAAGCGCAACGAGAACCTCGACAGGACGGACATCGAGGTCCGCGGTCTCGGGAGCGCGCACGAGGAATATGTCGTGGTCGATCGCGCGGGGAGACTCCAGGTGCCGAAGGATTATTTGAACGCCCTTGGCATTCGTGACAAAGCATCAATGGAATTTGACGGCGAGCGGATTATCATCACGGCGCCGAAATCTTTGGGAGGATGAGGGACAATGGTCCAACACGGTAAACAGGCCGGCCAGGCCGGCGGATGGAAACGGGCTGTAGCGGCCGCGCTCGCGGCGCTGATGATGGTCTCGCTGCTCGCGGCGTGCAGTTTCGGCGGCTCGGGATCGGGGGGCGAAGCGGAAAAACGGGTGCTCCGGATCGGCACGATGTACGGATCGGCAAGCGACGAAGTCTGGTTCCGGCAGCAGTACACCGACTCGTTCGAACTGCTCAATCCGGACATCGAGATCCAGATCGTTTCGGCCATTGACTGGAACAAGCAGCGGTTCAACACGGGCGACGAACAGCAGCAGATTGATCCGTATGAAGAACTGACGAAAATGTTGACCGGCGAAAATCCGGTCGACGTACTGATCGTGGAGTACAGCTACCTGCGCCGCCTCATCGAGGACAATCTGCTCCAGCAGCTCGATCCGCTTATCCAGCGGGACAAATTCGATCTCGAGGATTTCGTGCCGACGGTGCTGGAGGGAATCAAGGCGCTCGGCGACAACAACCTTTACGCGCTTGCGCCGACGTTCGGCGCCAACGCGCTCTATTACAACAAGAAGCTGTTCACCGAAGCGGGCGTGACGCCGCCGACCGACAACATGTTCTGGACCGACGCCATCGATCTCGCGAAACGCGTGTCGCGCGGCGAAGGCGAAGATCGGACGTTCGGGATCATGTTCAGCCGCTGGATGGGCGATCCGTACTACGACATGCAGTACACGTACACCGCGCCGCTGCAGCTCCGGATGTACGACAACAACGGGGAGAAAATGACGGTCAACACGCCGGTGTGGGAACGCGTCTGGACGACGATGGCGGATCTTTACAAGAACAAGGTCGTGCCGACGTGGGAAGACGTGGGCAATGTCTGGGAAGTGAGAGAAGGCGAGACGCCGAATCCGTTCGCGGGCGACCTGTTCATCATGGGCAGGGTGGCGATGGTGACCGCCGATTACAGCTACATCAACGAACTTCAGGCGGCGGCGGAATACGCGAGTCAGAATGCGAACTTTGACGCTCCGGATTGGGACGTCGTCACGCTTCCGCAGCACGAAGAAGCGCCGGGCATCGGCAGCAACACGTACCTGAACTCGCTCACCGCGATCAACGCGAAGGCGCAAAATCCGGATGACGCGTGGAAGTACGTCCAGTTCATCAACGGCCGGGATTGGGCGAGACTGAAATCGCGCTCGATGTACGAACTGTCCGCGCGGAAGGAATTCCTGAAAACGCCGGCCGGCTTCAATTTCAACATCGAGGCGTTCACGACGCTGAAGCCGGTTCCGCCTTCGAATGTCGATCTGGACAAATTGTACCGGAATAATCCGAACCTGTGGCAGGTGGAGAACATCGGTCGCAACAAGTTCCAGGAAGTGCTGCAGGACCAGAAGTCGGTCAAGGAGGCGCTCGCCGAATGGGAGACCGAGGGCGACGCCGTGCTGCAGAACAAGGGCGGAACGGGCGAAGACGGAACGGTCATGCCGTTCGAAGCGGCCATCAAGGAAAAGCTTGAAATCGCGGCAGGCATCGAATGACGATGACGGCGCCCGCAGTCTGATCCGTTCGGGCTGCGGGCGTTCGGCCGCGGCCGAGCGACCCGCGGCCGAACGCCCCGTGGAGATCCGTCCCGCATCGACCGACCGTTGGTCGACGCTTGAATTCCCGCGGAAGCGGGCATTCTAACAAGCGAATCTTCACTTGGCGGGAGGATGTCCATGGGCTGGGTCTATTGGGTCAGATTATATGATACGAAGTTTCAGGCGGGCTGTCTCGTGAAGCGGATGGAGAACGACTGGTGGATCTACGGTCGCGACATGCCGCGGGAAATCGAAGTTTTCCGTTCGCGCAAAGGCCGCTACGGCGTCCGCTATCTGCCATAGTGTCGCAAGCGTCGCACCGCTTCCGGCCCGCGGGAAGCGCCCGGCCTCAAACCGGGCGCTCCATACTTGACGCGCGGGGATTGGCTATTGTATAGTTATCATCGTCGCCAATATGCTGTCATTCTGTTGATTGTCGCGGGGTGGAGCAGTCCGGTAGCTCGTCGGGCTCATAACCCGAAGGCCGCAGGTTCAAATCCTGCCCCCGCAACCATGATTACCGTACGGAACATCCTCCGGGGCCCTTAGCTCAGTTGGTTAGAGCGGTCGGCTCATAACCGATTGGTCGGGGGTTCGAGTCCCTCAGGGCCCACCATCATGGGTTGGTTACGCGCCGGGGTGGCGGAACTGGCAGACGCACAGGACTTAAAATCCTGCGGGTGGTGACACCCGTACGGGTTCGATTCCCGTCCTCGGCACCATCCGAGCGGATTCCCGGCATGATCGGTTCATATAGGCAAGGCAGAATCGGAACGCCAAATGAAGGAATTCATTTGGCGTTTTTTGCTTGCATCGAAGAGACGCATGCCGTGATCATCTGATCATTTGGAGATTGAAGCACGGGGACAAAGGCAATATAATCGAATTAGACGGTTGGACAACCTTGGAAATCGAAGGAGCATTGTCGGAAGTGGAATATGTTCTTTTTCTCGTCGGGTCTTCATCCGAGTATTTCGCCTACTTCATGTTCATGTTCACCTTGTTCCGTTTCCGCATCAAGCCCAGAATGATCGCGATCACATTGCTGATCGCGTTCCTGATGAGCCAGGTTTCCTACATAACCCGGCTCAGCCCGGAGATTTCCGAATTTTCTTCCTACATACAACTGGTTTTGCTGGTCATCTGGCTGTGCCTGTTGTTCAGAGTGCCGCTGTTCTATTCCGTGATCATGAATTTTGCCGGTTTCGCGGCGGGCATCGTGCTTCAGGGCATCGTGGTATCCGGATTAATGTTTCTGCTCGGCCTGTCCCTGGCCGATATCAACGACAACCTCTGGATCACGGTCCCCATCCAGGTGCTTACGTCCATTCTCGAACTGACGCTTTGCCGCTTGTTGTACGTCATGAACTGGAATTTCGATTTCGTGCCGACTTCGCATCGCGCCGACGTGAAGATCGGCGGCACGAACGCCCGATTGCTGGTCATCATTGTTCTGGGCATTTCCTTTGCCGCCGCGGTGGCTTACGGTTTCCGGGACAGATTCGACAGCTATTTCGTATACACCTGCATTGTGTTTTTCGTAGCGTTGCCGGTGTTCGTGTACTATTTGCTGAGAAAGGATTATGAAGATGCTTCGTAAAGCCGCCGAGACGCTGCACGGAGGCATGACACGGAACGGTGTCGACCCGCCTTCCGTGGATGTCATCCACTATGCGTTGAATGTCGTTGGCAATACGGTGTCGATTGTCCTCCTGTCGCTGCTGGTCGGATGGATGACCGGCGAGTTGCCCGGAACGGCGTTGGCCCTGATTTCGTTCGCGCTTATCCGGACATTCAGCGGCGGGTACCATTTGAAATCCGGCTTGTTCTGCATCTTCGCGTCGACAGCCGTCCTTTCCGCCATTCCGCATGTTCCGTTGAACGACCCGGGCGTGCTCATCGCAACCTCCGTCGCCTCGTTGCTCTTTCTTTTCTTCGCGCCATCCAATCTGGATCAATACGCGCGCATTTCTCCCAAATATTATCCGTTGTTGAAAATCCTGACGACCGCGGCGGTTGCTTCCAATCTTCTCATCCGATCGGACGTGCTTGCCGTCGTGTTCCTTCTCCAGGGTGTGTCGCTGCTGTTCAAAAGCCAGACGGAACCACGCACGCCGTGAAAGGGGGTGAAAAGGGATGAAGAAGCGCGTTTTTCAACTGATTGCTACCGGCATCGCCGGACTCGCCTCGATGTTTGTTCTGACGGGCTCGCTGTATTTCTTCAACAATCCGCAGATCCCGGCTGAGCTCAGAAGGAAGGACGCGTAACATGGAAATCCCTGTAGTCAGACGTTTGAGCCGCCAACAATTTGAGATCGTCATGCTCGATCTCGACGACGTCCTTTTCACGTTCGTGGAAAACAACGTCATCAAGTACCAGACAAAGAACGAAGTGTTCAGCCAGATCAGCACGCTTGAGGAGCAGGAACGTTTTCTGTCGACGATGGGGTTCAAGAAGCTCGAGCGCGGCTATCTCGTCCAAATGGACAAGGTGTCGTGGTACGACGAAGAGACGCATCAGGTGTTCTTCGAGCCGTACCCGTCCAGGAACGCCCCGAGCGCCCCGGTGTCCCGCGTGCATCGCAAGGATGTGCCGGAAGGACTGATCGTCAAACAGAAGGAGCGCGGACTCGCGCGCGGACTCTACTCCCCGCTCGGGCGCTGACGCGCCGGGGCGGCCAAAAGCGGAAGGCCGGCCGATTGAATCGGCCGGCCTTCGACTTCCATGCGGAGCGGGAGGTGTTGCCTTGGGATGGAAATCCGGTTCAGACCATCCGGACGGATGCTGAATCCTGCGGGAGGCTTTCTCGCGGGGTACACGCATACGCTCAATCCGTATGCCGGCTGCGCGTTCGGATGCTCCTACTGCTATGTGCGCAGATTGCCCGTCGGGCTGTTCGCCGACCGTCCCTGGGGAGAATGGGTGGACGTGAAACGGATCGACGGGGAGGCGTTCCGCAGGGAATGGAGCCGGGTCCGGAAACGCGGCGGGATATCCGTCTTCATGGGTTCCGCGACGGATCCGTATCAGCCCGTAGAGGCGCGGCACGGCATGACGCGGGTCCTGCTCGAGACGATGGCGGAATCGCCGCCGGATTTCCTGCTGCTGCAGACCCGAAGCCCGCTGGTCGTGAGAGATATGGATCTGCTGAGCCGCTTTGGCTCCCGCGTGCGCGTCAGCCTGACGATCGAGACGGATCTCGAGTCCGTCCGGCGGCGGTTCACGCCGAAGGCTCCGCCGATCGCGGCCAGATGGCGCGCGCTGTCGGAACTGCTGAATGCGGGCATCGACGCGCAGATCGCCGTGTCGCCGCTCCTGCCGCACAGCGAATCGTTCGCCGCCGATCTGGCGCGGGCCGCGCCGCGCATCGTCGTGGACGATTTCTTTCACGGCGACGGCTCGGGCGGGGGGCGGACGGAGGCGCTCGGCGTCCGCCGTCTGTACGAGCAGGCCGGAGAAGGGGAGCTGTACGATCCCGGGACCGCGCGGCGATTCCTCGATCGGCTGCGTCGGCACGCCGAATCGACCGGGAGCGCCGTGTACTGGAGCAGGGAAGGCTTCCTGCCGTGATGCGCGACGGCGGCCAAGGCCGCCGGCCGCCTCATTCCGGAAGCGCAAGCACCGGGGTGTAGTCCGAACCGATGTACACCACCGTCGAGACCTCGGTCAACACCTGCGGATACATGCGGTCGGGATCGGGCTCGACGGGCTCGACATGGATGAACGCCTTGTCGCCTTCGAATGTGATGGATGCCACCCGGATGCCGTATCCGGGATGCGGCGCGGTCGCCCGAACGGTCACGGCGTTCACTTCGTCCGTCAGCGGCGCGGTTTCGAGCGCAAGCCCGTACAGCGGCGAAGGATCGGAAGCTTTCGCGGGCGCGTCCGACGCGGCAAGCTGCCGGAGAAACACCCGGGCTTCGTGGAGCATGCCGGCCGCTTCGCCGCGGGTGATGGCCCGCTTCGGTTCGAATCTCCGATTGCCGTCAAGTTCCGCGATGCCGACGAAGAGCAGCCGCCGGATGCCGTCCCGGAATTCCGGCGTGATGTCCGTCGCGTCTTCGATCGCCAGGTCCGGTGCGGGGAGCGCGAACCCGGCTTTGACCGAAAGGCCGCGGAAGAGATGGTACGCGAACCGTTCGCGCGTCATTGACAGGTCGGGCTTGACGCTGCGCGGCAGGTCCAGATGGATGCCGGCCGCGATGAACGCTTCGGAATACCATTTGCCGTCCAGGACGAAATCAAACGAATCGCTGGCCTTCGGCTCCTTGACGAAGCGGATGCCGTCAAGTCCGAGCCCGAGCCCGTCCACGATCATCGTCACGCCTTCCGCGTAGGTCAGCTTGTCGCCCGGCCGGAACCGGCCGTTCGAATCCCCCTTCAGGATGCCTTCCTCCATGAGCTTCTGAATGCGTTCCGCGTTCGGATCGCCTTCGATGTCCGGAAACGCCGCGGCCGTCCCGGCGAAGGGGAGCCAGACGAGCATACAGACAGCGAGCAGCGCCGCCGGCCAATGAAGACGCCGCTTTCCATGCGTGTGCAACATGCCGATCACCTCGATGCGGTTAATGGTAACCCTGCTTTCTTGTCAACCATTGGACGCCGGGAGTCGTCGGAAAGTTGCGAATCATGCCGCCGGCTTGGCAAAAAAGAAGAGAACCCTTGAATCTCAAGGGCTCTCGGATGTTGTACGCCCGGCATGGGCGTCATCTCTACGGTGAAAGTCCGGAATGGGGGCTGGCGAGCGCCTACCATTAGCCGAGGGCAAGGGTGTCGGTCGCGAGGCCGAATCTGAAGGAAGCCGGAGGCA
>Ga0310829_1001383_pt1 | contig 13746 bp, 14 predicted proteins | sample WT_ome_4_FD_202244 | JGI IMG/M metagenome (GOLD analysis project Ga0310829, IMG submission 202244) | Sorghum-adapted microbial communities enriched on wild type (WT) sorghum from Joint BioEnergy Institute, Emeryville, California, United... ... | reverse complement strand
TCCGGTCAGGCGGGCGAGTACACGCTGGATGTCCGGATGTTGCTCGGAAAGGACGAAAAGTGGGCGAATGCGGAGCATGAAATGGCGTTCGGGCAGCATGTGTTCAAGGTGGACGGAAACGTTGGCCTTGGCCGCCCGGCAAGGCGGCTGACCGTGATTCACGGGGATGTGAACATCGGGGTGCGGGGAGACGGGTTTCACCTCCTGTTCTCCCGCCACATCGGAAGTTTGGTGTCCCTGCGTTACGGAGACCGGGAAATGATCGCCTTCCCGCCATTTCCGCAGTTTTGGCGGGCGATGACCGACAATGACAAAGGGGCCGGTTTCCATTATGATTCAGCCGTCTGGGCGGCGGCGGGCATGGCGCGAAAATGCGAGGCGTTCAGCGTGGAGGAACGGGACGATCAGGTGACGGTGCGTTTCCGGTACCGGTTTCCGATCCATCCCGACCTTCGCGTTGATGTGGCGTATACGGTGCGACCGAACGGGTCGGTACGCGTCGTTTACCGGTATTCCGGGGCGCCGGATTTGCCCGACGTGCCGGTCATCGGACTGACGTTCAAGTTGCCGGCGGACTATGGGCAACTGACCTGGTATGCCCTCGGCCCGGAGGAAAATTATGCGGACCGCCGCCACGGGGCGCGCCTCTGCATTTTCCGGAATGCGGTAGCCGACCAGGTGGCGCCGTATTCCGTGCCGCAGGAGTCGGGCAACCGGACGGGTGTGCGGTATGTGATGATCACCGACGGCGAAGGGCGCGGCATCCGGGTGAAGGCGGACGGCAAGCCGCCGGAAGTGAACGTTTCGCCGTACACCGCCTTCGAATTGGAGCAGGCGTGGCACCACCATGAACTTCCGCCGGCCCATTACACCGTCGTCACCGTCGCCGGCAGGCAAACGGGCGTCGGCGGCGATGACAGCTGGGGCGCACCCGTGCACGAGGAATACCGCATCCGCGCGGATGAACCGCTGGCGTTTTCCTTCGTGATTGAACCGGTGGGGGAGGACCGCGGCTAACGATGCAGTTGTTGCAGTTTTTTTGAAAATCGCGCCAACCGTTCCTTCATGAACAGCCGAGTTGCCCGATGGATTTTGGGAAAACAAAGAGCCGTCTGCAGCGCATGTACTGCAGACGGCTCTTTTTCTTTGCAATTATCGGGGTTCGCGGAGGATGGCGTCCATCGCTTTGCCTTTGGCCAGTTCGTCGATCAGTTTGTCCAAATAGCGTATTTCCCGCATCAGCGGTTCTTCGATCGTTTCGACCCGGATGCCGCAGACGACCCCTTTGATCAGGGTACGGTTCGGATTTAGGCGCGGCGCTTCCGCAAAGAAGGTTTCGAAATCCGTTTTTTGCTCCAGATGCGCTTCGAGTTGTTCCTGGTCGTAACCGGTCAGCCAGCGGATGATTTCGTCGACTTCGGCTTTCGTCCGGCCTTTCTTCTCCGCCTTCGCGACATAGTGGGGGTACACGCTGGCGAAACTCATTTTGTAAATCCGGTGGGCGGTCATCTTTGCATTCCTCCTTGGGCACCATCATAACACAGACGGGCGGACGCAGGAAAATGGGAACAGGGAGGGAATTCGTACATCGTGCCTTTTTTTGGCGGGGGATACCGTTATTCAGATGGGGAATGTGCGAAAAGTCACTAGCGACGCTTCGTTTTGTTGAGTAACATGATCTTATTGTGCCCATGGCAGCATGGGAATGATAACGAGAAGAGATGAACGTATGGAACAGATCACCAAAATGTCATCGAAACAAGGGATGAATGACCGGATTTGGACATGGGCATTCATCCAATTGTTTCTCATCAACAGCCTTTCGAGCCTCGGCCATTTCATGATGAACACCCTCACGCCCCGGTATGCCGAGCAGTTGGGGGCGTCGCCTTCGACCGTAGGCGTTGTGGCCAGCGCCTTCGCCATCACCGCCTTGGCCGTGCGGCCCGTCGTCGGTCCGGCCACGACCAGTTTCCGCAACAACCGGCTTTTTGCGGCGGGGAATGCGGTCATTCTGGCTTCTTTCGTTATTTATCTGTTTTCGTACAATGTGCCCGCGTTGATGGTCGGCAGGCTGTTGCAGGGGATCGGCATGGGATTTCTCGCGCCGGTGAGCATGGCGATGGTGTCCGAAGTGTTGCCGCGAAGCAAATTTGCATCGGGTTTCGGTATTTTCTCCCTGGGGCAGGCAATCGCAATGGCCGTCGGTCCGTCCGCGGGTCTTGCGGTCGTTGACCGGTTTGGCTACAGGGGCTTGTTTGTTTTCGGTGCGGTGCTGGTCGGCCTTTCCGTTGTCATGTCGCTCATGTTCAAGTCGAAGGAACCGGAACGGGGCATCCGCTTCCGCATTTCACTGGACAATTTCATCGCCAAAGAAGTGTGGGTGCCGACGGTGATGATGTTTTTCCTGTCGGGCGCGCAGGCGACGATTCAGTCGTTCATTTTGATTTATGGCGGTTTGGGCGGCGTGGAGCAGATCGGGTTGTTTTTCACGGTGTACGCCGTCTGTTTGCTCATTTCGCGGCCCGTGTGCGGCCGGGTGGCCGACCGGTACGGCATGGACAAGATGATCATCCCGGGCATTCTCGTGTACGCGCTGGCGTTCGTCGTCATCAGCTTCGCCCGTACGTTACCGATGTTTTTGCTGGCCGGCGTGCTGGCTGCCTTCGGTTACGGCATTTGCCAGCCTCTCATCCAGACGCTGTGCATGAAAATGGTGCCGAACGAACGGCGCGGGGTGGCGAGCAACACGAACTACATCGGCGTGGACATCGGGTTTTTCCTCATGCCGATCATTGCGGGATGGATCGTCACGCTGCTCGCGAACGTCGGCGACGGCATCCTTACGGCGTATTCGATCATGTATCAGGTGATGTTGATTCCGCTCGGGGTTGCGTTGACCGTGTTTCTGGTGAAGCGGAAGAAGATGCGGGCGTTTTTTTGAGAAACGTTATCGACGAAATGAGTCAAATTTTAGGATTGATGATGACAGTTCTTTCGTGAAATTAGCCGATCATCCCGACAGATTTCTTCTGTTCCGGATGATCTTTTTTTGGAGGATTTTTTCCAAGCAACTCGAACTTTATCAGGGCGGAATGACCAATTGATTAAGGCAACCACAAAAAGGACGGATCCCATGACTCAACAAGACATGCGGCGGCTCTTGAGCAACCTGATCAAAGATCCCGATCTCGAGAAACTCAACCTGAATCTGAAATCCACCAACTTTTTCAACATATTGAAGCTGGAGTCGGCGGAAATCCGGCATTCCAATTTTTTGGCATGGTTATTGGATCCGTCGGGGTCCCACAACCTTGGCGACATTTTTCTCCGGTGGTTTTTGCGGGACATTTTTTCGGATGAGAAAGTGGAGTGGTCGGACGAGTTTCAAGTGGACCATTACAACTTGTCCAATGTGAAAGTGTACCGGGAATGGAAATACATCGACATTCTGATCGAAGCCGACGAATTTGTCGTATCCATCGAGAACAAGGTGTATGCCCAGGAAAGCGAACATCAGCTTTCGGTTTACCGGGCGCGAGTATCCAGACATTTTCCTGACAAACATGCCGCGTTTGTCTTTCTTACCCCGGAAGGTTTCACACCGCGAAAAGAGGAAAACTCCGAGCACTACATCACGTATTCCTACTCCGAAATTGCACGCAATCTGGAAACCGTACTGGATATCTATAACGACTCGCTGGCCGAGAAAGTGCACCATTATCTGAACGACTATCTGACCATTGTCCGGAGGGATATCATGAAGGATCATCCGAGCATCGAACTGGCCCGCTCCATCTACATGAAACACAAGGAAGCGCTGGATTTTATTTTTGACAATCGTCCCGACCGGCTGGCAGAAATTTCGCCCATCATCGAAAAAGTCGTGCAAGATCACGGTTACGTGCTGCAAACGATCAATAAAGGATATGTCCGCTTCCTGACGGCCAAACTCCATGACGTCATCCCCAGAACCGGGACAGGTATCAAAGGCAAAGAATCGTTTGTGTATGAGCTGGACTTCTGGCCAAAGAAAGTCACCCTGAGATCGGTGATTCCGCCCGGAGAGCCAGCGAACAGGGAAATACTCAAAAACGCCATCAGCCGGGTGCCGGGCGCCAAGGAACCGACCGGGAAGTTGTGGTACACGCAATTCAATTACATGGAGAAAATGGACTTGACCTCGGAAAAGTTTGAAGATGAGACGTTGATTGAAAAGACCATCAGCGAACTTCTGCAAAAACACAAACCGTGGATCAATCAAGTGGAAGCGGAGATTCTGAAGGACGCATCACAGTTTGTCCCATCTTGAAGCAGCAGGACGGAGGAACGGAATGACCATCAAAGCGGTGTTTTTTGATCTGTTCGAAACGTTGGTCACCGAGTTTTCCGGCGGCGAGCGGATCGCGAAACCTTCCTATGATTTTCTCGAATGGCTCGGGATCCCGAATGACGAATTCAAACAGGAATGGAGCCTTCGCGTTCAGGATCGGATGATGGGCCGCTTTGAGGATTACCCTTCCGTTTTGCGTGACATTCTGGCAAAGCGTGGGCTCCCGATCGATGAGGAGAAGATCGAAATTTTGCATCGGCAGCGGGTGGAGGAAAAGGCGATCCCCTTCAAACGGATCGATCCCCGAATTCCGGATATGCTTGCCCATCTCAAAACCAGGGGCATCAAGCTCGGATTGATCAGCAACGCATCGGCGGAGGAAGTCGTTCATTGGCATGACAGTGAGCTGGCGCCTTTTTTTGATGATGTCCTCTTCTCGTATGAAGCGGGTTTTGCGAAACCGGATGAACGATTATTCCGATTGGCCTGCGAGCGATTAAATGTTGATCCCGCCGAGGCGTTGTTCGTGGGGGACGGGGGATCGGACGAGTTGGCAGGCGCATACCGGACCGGGCTTCATCCTGTCCATGCAGTGTGGTTCCATTCGCGGATGGACAGCCCTTTTGAAAAGGTCGCAGACCCGTTGATGATCATGAACATGATTTAGCCTTTGGTGAGAATTTGATAGAGGGATTTTATGCATTACCTGGGCATTCTGATTGAGCAATCGTTGAAAGACCGAACGATCATCAAACGGCATCCCCATCGAGCAGCTGGATTGTTAGCCGCGAACCAAAGATGGAGCTGTTGCGCATTTTGGCCTGAGTGCCGGCTGAACATCGGGAGGACGACAAAACATGAACAGCGGTTCTGTCAATCGGTCAAGCATGATCGGCGGAAATGAGGTTTAGGCCAACCCGGTTACTATGGCGAGCGATTTTCTTTGATGGCATCCATTATTCGTTTTCAGAAATAAATTCCTCCCCAAAAGAAAAACCCCGAAGGGTTTATTGGCATCCGTATTGAGCAAGTTCATCGGCGTGTCTAGATTCCAAATCTTTTATTTCTTGTTGTGTTCTTCCGCTCCAAGGGTTGCTGTTACGCAATAAAGTTGATCTTTCTTTGGATTGTCGATCTTTGATTTTCTCACACACTTTCGTATTGTCGTATATCGGTTCTTGTTGATAGATAGGTTGGTACGTTTGCTGGGTAGGGGGAACATTATAGGTCGGCGTGGTCTGAATCTGCACAGTGTTGACGGCACCCTCAAACACATGATATTGTGCCACCAATTCATCAGCCGTAATTCGCTCATCGTAATAGTCCCGTAGCGCCTTTGTAGGAACGTTGAAGTAGTTGCCGTACTCATCTTCGATTTCGAGGAATGTGGCATAAGTATAAGCTCCCGTGTAAGTGACATAGTTCCACTTGTTTTCGTCTTTCAAGAATTCAAAAAGGTTTTCACCAAGGTAGTATTTTATTTGTGAAGTTCCGTTCCCATCATCGAAGTAGCCGACAAAGTCAACTCCATACGCCTTGGCTTCCTTCGCCAGTTGAGCAACGTTAATGGATGATTCCTTGACGGTTAATTGCTGCACTACGGTTTGAACAGGAAGGGAAACGTCCACCGAATATGTTTCCTGATCCCACGTCACCGTTGCTCCTAATTCACGAAGCATGTAGATCGGAACCATAGTCCGTCCGTTCAGAAGTACAGCAGGGACATCCTTAGCCACGATTTCTTTTCCGGCCGAATAAACCCGAACAACAGGATTTCCCTCAAAGTCCCCGTTAATGCTGGCGTATGCCGTACCGGCAAAAAGGAATAAAACCAACCAGGTGACGACAAACTTTCTCATTTTCACCCCTCCTTGTATACCATCAAAACATCATAATTGCCGACTTGCGACTATTCATTTTGAAAATGGGAAAGCGTTGCATTCCGATGTTGCAGTTGGTTTTCAGTTAAACCAGCAATAAAAAAGCGGGAAAAATCCCGCTCCTAATCAATGCAGTCAAATATGCTGATTGAATTCCGCCTGTGTCGTCCTCAACTGCTTCTTCAAAATCTTTTGCCACAGATGATGGGGGATCTCTTTCCCCAAAGCATGACTGACTTTGGTCCGCAAAATTTCCCCATTGGGCAACACTTTTTCAAAGTAGTAATGATCCCGGCCTTTTCCAACCTGCAACCAGCCCGTTCGCTCGCAATAACGCTTAAGATCGCCGAACTTTGGCATCTTTCAGCATTTGCTTGACTTCGTCTTTGCTGCTGCATAGCAAAGCTTTGAACAGATACGGAAAATGAGGGCGACGGTTTGGGGCGCTTAAGTAACGATATGGATCATTCATGTAATCTTCGGCATAGGCAATGAGGTCTCCCGCAAGCGCTTCGAATGCTTCTTCTTCCGTTTCCCCGTTGGCATACAATTCGAGTTCGTCAAGGGCAAGCGTGAGAGAACCGTTTTCCTCCCGGATCGCTTCGACCCGGAACGTTACCCCCTCGAGCAACTGCTGGATCAATACCTCGTTCAGAAGATAGGTATTGGATTCCGATTGCTTGCGCGGTTTCACCACCACAGGTGACAAACGCTGAACACGATCGATGACGCTGGTGAATTGGTTCCTTGCTTCCGTGAACTTCAGTTCCGTCAACATCGTCATTCACCTCACCTCCATATTATCATGGGATATTTTCATGTACAATCTGTACATTTTGTACATCATTATATGATTCCCGCTCGGAAAGAGAGCAAACCATCAAAAAATAGGGGTGGCACAGTCCATTTTTCGTCGCCGGATGTAAATATATGGATAAACGCCTTGTTAAGGAATGATGAACTCAGAAACTGCACGAGCAACCGGAAGCTATCCTGTTATTCCCGCGCGTTTTCCTTTAAGATGTGATTAATGTCACACCAAGACAAGACGACAGAGAGCGGGGTCGTGATGATTTCATTGCGCGGGAAAACGTCGGTCCGGGTTGCCGGCGACACGATATGGACGCCTTTCTTCATCCAAATGATGGTCGTCAATGCGCTGATGAGTTTCGGGATGTTCATGATGAACACGCTTTTCCCGCATTACGTCGAACAATTGGGAGCGTCGGCTTCAACGGTGGGATTTGTGGCGAGCGTGCTTCCTTTGGCCGCTTTGCTCACCAGACCCGTTGTCGGTCCGGCTTCCACAAGTTTTAGCCTGAAAATGCTTTGTGTGATTTCAGGCTGCGTCATTTTGTTCGGCTACGTTTTCTATTTCATTTCTGAAAACGTTTCCGTGCTGGTGATTGGCCGGTTTCTGCAGGGATTTGGCATCGGTTTTTTTGCCCCGCTTAGCATGACGCTGGTGTCGCAGGCGTTGCCGGCAAGCAAATTCGCATCGGGGATCGGCTTTTTCTCCCTCGGTCAGGCATTGGCCATGGCAATCGGTCCGTCCATGGGGTTGAGTGTGCAGGCGCATTTTGGCTACATGGGCGTGTTTGTGCTTGGGGTGATTCTGACCGGAAGCTGTGTCACCATGACCCTGTTGATCAAATCGGAACAGAAGGAGCCGAAAACCCGCTTCCGAATCTCGATTCGCAATTTCATCGCTGCGGAAGCGTTGGTGCCGACGGTGATGATCTTCTTCCTCGCCGGCGCCCAGGCGTGCATCCAGACGTTCATCCTGATTTACGGCGAAATTTCGGACGTGGGGCAAATCGGGCTGTTTTTCACGGCGTATGCCATCTGTCTGCTCGTCTCGCGGCCCGTCAGCGGAAAGTTGGCGGACCGGTTTGGCATGGACAAAGTGCTCATTCCGGCTATCTCGCTCTTTGCGCTGGCCTTCATTGTGATCAGTTTCTCCCGCACGTTGCCGATGTTTTTGCTGTCCGGGGTGCTCGCCTCTTTCGGATACGGCATCTGCCAGCCGCTGCTCCAGACCCTGTGCATGAAAATGGTGCCGAAAGAACGTCGCGGCGTGGCGAGCAACACGAGTTTCATGGGCATCGACATCGGGTTTTTCCTGCTGCCCATCATTGGAGGATGGATCATCACGCTGTTCAATTCGTTCAGCGACAACATCCTCATGTCCTATTCCATCATGTTCCGGGTGATGATCGTTCCCGTTGCGTTTTCGTTGATCGTTTTCTTTGTGAACCGAAAGAAGATGCGATCGTTTTTTTGATGGCGATCACAAAAAAACAATGAGGAGCTCAGCGTACGCTACATTTCGGGCACCATTTCTCCGGCCGACAAGAACGAAGAGACGGGAGAACTGGAGAGCCTGGCGGAAGGACTTGCCTATTTCAAATCCAAGGGAATCAAACGGGTGTGCATGCAGCCGAAATACATGGGTTCCCGATGCACCGTCTATCTGGGCCGGACTGCAGTCGAAAGCTATGCCGTCTCGCGGAACGGCTTCAAAATCAAAAATGTCGATCTGACTCCCATTTTTGAGAAGCTCATTCACAAACACCAAGCCATGATGGAGAAGCACAACATCCAAATGATGGTGATTGACGGTGAACTCGTGCCGTGGATGGTGCTTGGAAAGGGGCTGATTGAAAGGCAATTCAAGGTGATCGATGTCGCGCTGTCGGAAGAAATCCGCTTCTTGAAGGAAAACGGGTTTGAGGAAAAACTGCTCGCCCTCAACGATGCGTTTCTCCAATCCGAATTTTCCGTTGACCAGATTCATATGAGCAAAAAGGAACTGATGGAAAAACACGGCGAGTCGACCTACAACCAGTTCAAAAATGTCCGGGATGTGATGAAGCATCATGTTCCGCTCTCGCAGCACGAAGAAGCGTATCACCGTTACCATGAACAAGTGGAACTTTATGGGGCGGACGGGGAAATGGATTTCAAGCCTTTCGACATTTTGAAGATGATTTACAATGACGGCACGGAAATCATTCCTTCCGATCCGAAAAGCGTGATTTTCGGCATGATCTCGGACGACGAATGTCTGGTTGTCGATTTTGGCGATCCGGATTATCCGGACAAAGCCGAGTCGTTCTATCGAGCCTTGACGACGGATCGAAAGATGGAAGGCGTGGTCATCAAACCGGAGGTTGAAAGGCCCGGTGTCGCATCCGCCATCAAAGTTCGCAATCCGGAATATTTGCGGATCATTTATGGTTACGACTATACGTTCCCGCACAAATACAAAAGCCTTTTTGCCCAAAAAAACATCGGCCCCAAACTGAAAACGTCCATCAGCGAACATGAGCTGGGCAGGCAAATGTTGTCTTTCCCGCTTCAATCCATTACGGAAGACAATCGGGACTACGCACAAGTCGTGGCCAACATGCTTTTTGAAACCGGCAAGGAATCCGAAATCGATCCCCGCTTGTGATTCCATTCGTGCCTGGTGCCGAACATGAAGCCGATCATCCTGACACTCGATGTCGGGCGGGATGATCGGTTTCCCGTCGTCTGAACGATCCGGTGAAGATCGCAGGGTACTCAACCGCGAGGAGGACATGTACTGTTCCTGTAATGGGGAATGTCGAATTTTTAAGTTGACATAAGAAATAATATGTAAACAATGAATGGTGACGATCTTTGATTTAAGACATTAAATTGTAATGGGATTAAATAAATATTTTTGCCGGAGGAAATCGCCGCATGATCGCACAGAGCATCATTCTTTACGGCATCATCTTGTCCATCCTTGCTTCTTCGATCATTGTTGGAACGCTGTATGTCAAGCCGAGACTGCTCCTGCAGCGTTATCCGAAAGACGTTCAACGGATGGTGCAGGAGAAAACGGAGGTGGAGAAGAAGCAGACCAGGTTGGTCGGCATCCCGTTTCTCCTGGTCTTGCTGGCGGTTCCGTTCGTTTCCACCTTCGTATTGAAAAGAAGCGTTGCCGACCTCAGCTTCGCAGCTGCGTTCGGCAACGCCTTCGGCATCCTCACCGTGTTCAATCTTGTGGATCTGTTCATCATTGACTGGTTGCTGTTCGTTCGGATCCGTCCGAGGTTTCTGGTCATCCCCGGAAGTGAAGGAGCCAAGGGGTACGACAATTTCGCATTCCACGCCAAAGGATTCGTTTCGGGCACCGTCATGGCCGCGATTGCAGGCGTCCTGATCGCCCTGGCGGTCCAATGGGCGTGACGGATAGCGGAAGGGGGCGATCAAAATCGCTTGACGAACCGGTAACCGGTCACCTGAAATCCGTACTTTTTGTAGAAATGATGGGCTTCTTCTTCCCGGCCAAAGCCGCTCACCAGCCACAACCCGAGGCAGCCATGCTGCCTCGCCAGGTCGTTCATGAAATCCATCATGACGGTCGCAAGGCCCCGTCGTCTGGCCTTCGGGTCGACGACGAGGGCGGATACTTCGCCGAAGCGGCTGCATTCCTCGATGTTTTCGCGAACTCGGAACGCGCACAGGCCGAGCACTTCGTCGTTGTCCTCGTACACGTAAAGAAAATCGAACGGGCTCTTCTCGCAAAAAGCCAGCCGATCTTCCGCCTCCGCTTCCGTCAGCGGGCCGCCCCGCAATTCCCCGAGCAAGAAAGCCAACGCTTTCAAATCTTTCCGTTCAGCCGGTCTCATTCCCATATAGGCATGCTCCTTCATGACGGTTTCCGGTGCCAAAATCCCCCTCAATTGTACGATGTCCCCGATGCCACGGCAACAAAAGGGAGAAATTTTGATCAAAAACATACGGAAGCCTGTTATTTTCAACGGCTACGCATTTGTGGACCGGATGAGACCAGATGAAAAATGAAGCCGTTCACGATGGATGAAACACCATTCCCATTGAGCTGTTGGTTATTCGTCAAAATAACGGCGAACGGCAAGATAGATGACAATGATTCCAATGATGATCGATATCGTCCTTAGCGAAAAATCGGCAACCAAAAGGTTTCCCATCACTTTGCTGACGTTGTACCAATGTCCGGTCACAATCACCGGTGACAACGCAATGAACAGTCCCAAGATTATGCCGATAACGAGAAATAAAGCTTTTTTATTTTGGTTCATGATGATTCTTTCACTTCCTTATATCCATCGTTTGCGTTTTTTGTGAAGAAAGGGGCGGCTACAGGGCACGCCCCCATGACATTGAGCGTTAACGTGGTTGTGTATTAATCCTTTCCTCGTAAAACATATAACCGAAATGGTTGCTTGAATACGAGACCGAATATTCAATTGTAAGATATTCACCTACACCTATGGAAAAACCGGCTGTTTGTGTTGTTGTTCCATTGTCATAAAAATCGCCATTCACATAATAGTAAATCATATATGCAGACTCAAGATTAACAAACAATGTCCCCGAAAATTGTTTTGAAACATACAAGTACTCTCTGATAAGTGTAGAGTCTACGATTTGCAGGATCCCCCAATAGCTGCCCCATTCACTTGTTTCAACATAAAATCTTACTTTCGGTTTCCAATAAAACCAATAATCGATTGTTCGCTCAATCGTTCTATATGTCTTTGCCATGATCATGTTTTCAAGCTCTGATGAAGTCAATACTCGGTTTCCTTTTGAGAGCTTTTTCCTTTGTGAAGCCATAATCTCATTTTTTGCTTGATCAATTGAAATATTTTTGTCTTGTGCGATAATTTCTACGAGCTCATCGAACGATAGGACATCACTAATAACTACATCTTCTGATTCTTTTGTAATGTCGATCACAGATTCAAAAGTAAGTCCGTCGCTTGATCCAGGAATACTTGATCCCGCCAAAGATGATATCGGTATGCTTGATATCATCAAGATAAATACGATGCTCAAGATAAAAATTTTTGATCTCATAATGATCACCCCATTGAAAAGTTTTGAGGATGACAATCTAGGCCCAGATTAACGAAATGGAAGTTTCCAATTATAACATACATAAAAAATCTAAAAATGTAAATATATAGATTGCATATTTCGCTTTATTATTACTTGTGCTTCGCCATGGAGTTCTTTTTTTTGTGGCAGATCTTTACGTTGAAAAGTGAAGGGAATGGTGATCGAACCTTTTCTCAATTTTATCCGGTTTATACCGCCGATAGCATTCATCACCCTTTTTCTCGTCTGGTTCGGGATCGGCGAGAAGTCGAAAATCGCCCTGATCATGTACGCGACGCTGTTCATCGTCGTCATCAACACGATGACGGGCGCACTGTCCGTGGAAGAAGACAAAATCCGCTCCGCCCGCAGCATGGGGGCATCCGAATGGCAAATCCTGCTGTACGTGATCATCCCCGCCACGGTTCCGTACATGTTCACCGGCGTCCGCCTGGCGATGGGGACTTCGTTCATGGCCATCATCGGCGCCGAAATGATCGCATCCAACGAAGGCGTCGGCTTTCTGATCTGGAACTCCCGGCTGTTTTTCCGCACCGACTGGATTTTCGTCGGGTTGATCAGTCTCGGGCTGATGGGTTTCCTCACGGACCGTACGGTGGCTTTGATCGGGCGCAAAACCTTGCACCGTTACGGGATTGTCGTTACGGGGCCGTTGCGTCGATGAACGCGGATTGCCAGTAAACCATCAGGCAAAGATCGGGTTGTGGCCTTCAACGAAAGAGGCCGCCGCCATGGTGATCAAATTTCCCGGGCAAGCGCATGAAACGACAAACAGGGGGCGAAGATCGGGATCGTCATCGAAGGATGGGGACATTTTGCGGATTACGGCATATTGACAATCCTCCCGCCAACCAAGAAAATAGATTGAAACACCTTACGGGAGCGATCACATGACCATCCGCATCGGCGTCGATCTGGATACGACCTTGAACGAACTGGAAATCACATGGCTGGAACGGTACAACGCGGATTACAACGATTGTCTGACCGTGGAAAACATGATCGACTGGGACGTCAGCGCCTACGTGAAACCCGAGTGCGGTTACAAGGTTTACGATTATCTGGATGAACCGGGTTTCTTCCGCAACCTCGGCATCAAACCGGGGGCAAGGGAAGGGATGCAGTTTCTGTGGGAACATTTCGAGGTTTACATCGTTTCGGCCGCCCATCCGAACACGGTGGCGGACAAATGGGGATGGATCCAGGAGCATCTGCCCTTCATTCCGTATGAACATTTCATCGCCCTCAGCCGCAAAGACCTGCTCAAGCTCGATTACCTCATCGATGACGGTCCGCACAACATCGAGCAATTCTCCGGCACCGGGATCGTGTTCGACATGCCGTACAACCGGCACTTGCCCGATCGCTATTTGCGGTTTTCCTATTGGCGGGACATTACGGACTATTTTGCGAGACTGGTTGCGAATCAACCCAAATGACGCTGCAGATTTGAAAAAAGCGGGAAAGCCGAAAGCAGGGCTTTCCCGCTTTGCTGTACGCCCGGCATGGGCGTCATCTCTACGGTGAAAGTCCGGAATGGGGGCTGGCGAGCGCCTACCATTAGCCGAGGGCAAGGGTGTCGGTCGCGAGGCCGAATCTGAAGGAAGCCGGAGG
>Ga0310829_1001378_pt1 | contig 13795 bp, 14 predicted proteins | sample WT_ome_4_FD_202244 | JGI IMG/M metagenome (GOLD analysis project Ga0310829, IMG submission 202244) | Sorghum-adapted microbial communities enriched on wild type (WT) sorghum from Joint BioEnergy Institute, Emeryville, California, United... ... | reverse complement strand
GGAATTCCGAATATGGGCAGAGCGGAACAAAGCGCAACTTTCTTGCACAAAATCGCGAATAAAACGAACCTGTTTTATGTTCACGATCTTAGGCAAGAATGCGCATGTTCCGGATCACCTCTGGCATTTGGATGGTTCCAGTTTAGCACACGGGCGCGTTGCGGCGCAACGGCGGGACGGACGGGCGACCCGGCGCTCATGCCGCTCTCCCGTCGCACCGCACGCCCTGAGCCGCATCTTCGGAACGGAACCCCCTTCCTTTTTGATCGGACCGTTGCCCGGATGGTATAATCAACGATTGCCAGCCATGGCCAACCATAACGTGAAAAAGGTGAGCCCGTGACCAAAAACGCGACGACATCGACTTGGACAACCGCATTCGGATCGCTGCAATGGCTGTTTTTCATTTTTGCCAACACCATCGTCGTGCCGATCTCCATCGGCACCGCCTTCGGGCTGCCGCCGGAAACCGTGGCGGGCATCATCCGCAGCTCCCTCATTTTCACCGGGATCGCCTGTGTCCTGCAGGGGCTGTGGGGGCATCGCTACCCGCTGATGGAAGGCCATTCCGGCATCATGTGGGGGTTCATGCTGAATTTGTGCGCGACCAGCGAAGCGCTCGGCATGTCGCTGTCGGACATCGGCGGCGGCATCGCCGCCGGGCTGCTTCTGGCCGGCGCGGTGTCCGTCGTGCTGGCCGCCTTCAACCTGCTGACCGTGCTGGAGAAAATGTTCACGCCGATGGTCATGGCGGTCTATTTGTTTTTGCTCATGTTCCAGCTCGTCTTTATCTTTTTTGACGGGATGATCCAGGTGAACGCGGACGGTTCCCTGCATGTGCCGATCACCCTGTTTTCCTTCGCGGTGGCGCTGTTCGTCATGTTGATCCGCATCAAGGCCAGGCCCGCCGTCGGCAACTTTTCCATCCTGATCGGCATCGTGGCCGGGTGGGCGGTTTATGTCCTGTTTTTCGGCCCGGCGCCGGCCGCCGGCGTCGAACTGGACGACTTCCGCCTGCCGCTGTTTCCGTTCGGCGCCCCCAATCTGAACGTCAGCATCATCGCGGCCACGTTCCTCGCCGCCATCATCAACTTGAGCAACAACATCGCCGCCACCCGGGCGGTGGCCGGGCTGTTCGGGGAATCGGTGACGCCGAAGCAGCTCAACCGATCGTACTTGCTCACCGGCGGCTATTCCTTCGCCTCGGCCTTGCTCGGGCTTGTGGCTTACGCGCCTTTTTCCTCGTCTGTCGGCTTTCTGGAAACGACCCGTATTTACGACCGGCGGCCCTTCCTTATTGCCGGAGGGCTCATGGTCGTGCTCGGACTCGTTCCAGTGCTGGGCGGATTCATGAGCGGTCTGCCGGTCACGGTGGGCAACGCCGTTTTGTTTGCCGCCTACCTGCAGCTGTTCAACGCTTGTTTGCGTGAAATCCGGGGGATGTCGTTCAACGCCGTCACCATCCATCGCCTGGCGCTCCCCATCCTGCTCGGCGTCGCCCTCATGTCGGTGGACGGCAGTCTCCTCTCCGGATTGCCGGCCCTTGTGCAGCCGCTCCTTGCGAACGGCTTTATCGTCGGGGTGATCGTGTCGCTCATCCTCGAGTGGACGGTGAAATGGGACCGGTATTGAAGAAGGCGCTCCGGACTGGGGGACTGGGGGGCCGGGAAAATCTCTGCGTCCGCATCCCGCCATGCCGCAAAGACGGGCTTGCCGGATGCACCTGCCCTCCGGGCGCCGAAAAAGGCGTCACATCGCGCCGTTGCCCTTGTCCCGATCACATGATTTGCGGATTCACCTGCGAATGGAAGCCGCCGCCTCCTTGAACAGCTCGTAGGACCGGATTTGCTTGGCCGGATCGTAAATATACGTCACCGCCATGATTTCGTCCGCATCGTACCGCTCGAGAAACGCCTCAAACCGTTTTCGCACCGTCTCCCGGCTGCCGATGAGCATCATGCTCATGCGCGCCTCCAGGGCAGCCCGTTCCAGCGGGCTCATGCCGATTTCCTCTTCCTTCACCGGCGGTTGCAGCAGCTGGCTCCGGCCGCGCACCACGTTGAGGAAAAACTGTTTGGCCGTGGACAGTTCAAATTGCGCTTCTTCGTCCGTCTCCGCGACCACCACGTTCAGGCAGACGATCATGTGCGGTTTCTCCAAATATTCCGACGGACGGAAGTTGTTGCGGTACACGCGGATGGCGGCCTCCGTCTGTTCCGGGGCAAAATGCGACGCGAAAGCATACGGCAAGCCGAGATAGGCTGCAAGTTCCGCCGAGTCGGTGGTTGAGCCCAAAATGTACAATGGCACCCCCGTGCCGACGGCCGGGTAAGCCTGCACGTCCGTCTGCACCTCCGGCGGACCGAAGTAACGCAGCAAGTCCCGCACTTCGTCCGGGAACGTGTACACCGCTTCGTGGCGATTTCGGCGAATCGCATTGGCCGTCCGCATGTCGGTGCCGGGCGCGCGGCCGAGGCCAAGGTCGACGCGATCCGGATACAGCACCGCCAGCGTGCCGAATTGCTCCGCGACGATGAGCGGCGAATGATTCGGCAGCATGACGCCTCCGGAACCGACACGGATCGTGTTCGTCCGTTCCAGCACATGTTGGATGAGCACCACCGTCGCCGTGCTCACCAGCGTCGGGGTGTTGTGATGTTCGGCGATCCAGTAGCGGACATAGCCCATTTTTTCGACGGCCTGCGCCAGTTCGACGGCGGACCGGATGGCGTCCCGCGGGCCCTGTCCTTCGCGAATCGGGGCCAGATTCAAGACGGATACCGGCAGTGATGACATGGTGGCAACCCCTTTTCCAAAAAAGATGTGATTGGCATCATTATACCGAAAAAACGCAGAGCATACCGGCAGGGGCGAAAAGGGCCGTTCGCCGCCGTACATGCCGAAAGACGAAAAAAATCGGCTCTCAGACCCGCTGCACGCACGCTGACCCGCCCAGAGACAAAAAATTCGTCTCTCAGGCCCGCCACACTTGCGCTACTCCCGCTGAAACCCGATTTTTTCGGGTCTCAGACCCAACAGACCTGCACCTCACACGCCGAAACCCGTTTTTTTTGGGTCTCAGGCCCGCCACACTTGCGCAACTCCCGCTGAAACCCGATTTTTTCGGGTCTCAGACCCGACAGACCTGCACCACACACGCCGAAACCCGATTTTTTCGGGTCTCAGACCCGACACACTTGCGCAACTCCCGCTGAAACCCGATTTTTTCGGGTTTCAGACCCGACAGACCTGCACGACACCAGCTGAAACCCGATTTTTTCGGGTTTCAGACCCGACAGACCTGCACCACACACGCCGAAACCCGACAAAGTCATCTGACTTACACAAAAAGACGGCCGGCAAACCGCCAAACCGTCTTCCATCGCTGCCCCGGGCCGATGAATCGAACCGGACGCCCTGTCCGCCCACCAGCTTGCTCAATTCGCGTTATCCCTTTCACTCGCCCAGCTTTCCCAATCCCCAATGTTCCCCCATCGCCTTCTCAACCCGCAAAGTCCCCATCACCCGTCTGTCTGCTCAACTCCCGTTATCCCTTTCACCCGTCAGCCTTCCCGTTTCGCAAAGTCCTGTTCACCCGCCATCCTATTCAATCCGCGAAGCCCGTTTCGCCCGAACACCTTTTCAACCCGCCGCGTTCCCGTACAAAATGACCCGGGCGATGCCGATGAAATATTCCGACTCCCGGATGATGTGATCCAGAATCGTCTGGGCGATCGGATTGTCCTTCACCACGCTGCTTTCGGTTTTGATCCGGCGGACAAATTCGATGAAGGCCATGCTTTCCTCCAGGCAATAATGCACCAGCTGGAGCACTTGCTGATACAACTGGGGATACACGTACGGACTGCGGATGACGCTCTCGATGTAGCTGACCACTTTCTGGTGGGTGGCGGTGAGCACCTGTTCCCATTGTTTGAGCGCATCCACAAAAACCGGTTCCAACCCGCCGAACGCCTCCCGGATGACGACGGTGTGTTCGGCTTCCTGCAGTTTCCAAAATTCCGCTTCGTCCAACACCCTCAGCGGCATTTGATGCCCGTAATAAAATTGCACGCTGCTTTCCCCCATCCGTGAATTCCTTACTTACCACGGTATGGCGGACACAGGCCGGTTATGCCACGCAAATTCGGGTGCCGGCACCGCGCGGACACGGCGGGAAATCCGCGGAAAGCCGTCCGATGGGCAAGAAAAAAACCCCGGCGGCAAAACCGACGGAGGCCGGATGATGCAATGATCGGGCAAAGCGGCGATCACCGCGCAACGCGTGTCGTCTCGCTTCTAACCGTAACGTTCGTCATTGCGGCCATAGAAACGGTAGCTGTTCCTGCCTGAATTTTTGACCTCGTACAACGCATGGTCCGCCCGCCTGACGAGTTCTTCGCCCTTGTCCCCGTGTTCCGGATACAGGCTGATCCCGATGCTGCACGTCATCGTCAGTTCGTGCCCTTCAATGATGAACGGCTTCTCGAACAGGCTGATGATTCGTTCGGCAATGCGGGCACAATCTTCACGGCTGGCCATGCCGGGCAGCACCACCACCAGTTCGTCGCCGCCGAGGCGGGCGATCGTGTGCCGCTCCTCCAGACATTGCCGAATACGCTCCGACGCCTGCTTCAACAGCCCGTCGCCGACGTGATGGCCGAGATTGTCGTTGACGTTTTTGAACCGGTCCAGGTCGATGTAGAAAATCCCGACAAGGCTGCCGGTTTGCCTGGCTTCCGAAATCGCCTCGTCCAACCGCTCCTGCAGCAAAAAACGGTTCGGCAGTCCGGTCAGCAAATCGTGCAGAGCCAAATGGCGAATTTTCGCTTCCAGGTTTTTGCGGACGGTGATGTCCCGGAACATGCCGACGTAATGGGTCGTTTGCTCGTCATCGTCTGTTACGCGGGTGATGGACAGTTCCTCCACGTACACTTCGCCGCTCTTTTTCCGGTTGCAGATTTCCCCCGACCAGGAGCCGGTTTGGCGGATTCGGTCCCACATTTCCCGGTAAAACTCGGGAGTATGCCGACCCGAACTGAGCAGACGGGGGGTTTTGCCGACCACGTCTTCAAGGGAATATCCCGTCAACCGCGTAAACGCCTTGTTGACGTAGACGATCGTCTGCGAGTCATCGGTCACCATAATGCCTTCATCGAGAGCCTCGAACACTTTGCCGGCTATTCGGTTCAACTCTTCGTTGGTCAATGCGTGTGTCACGGAAAGCGATCTCCCAGCCCTTCGAAGCGACGAAAATGCCCACCCGCGCGGAAATGGTCATAACGGGTGGGTAGTCTGCATGATTCCATTATGAAGGAGATCGCGGCGTATCGTCAAGGCACGGCCGCCGGCAATCATTGCCTAACCATGGTAATCGGGTCCTTGCCGCCTTACCGGCGCGCCTCCACACAGATGCGCCGCCTTACAGGTGCTTGATGCGTCCCCGGTATTTCTCGATGTAGGCCATGTTTTGCTCGAATCCGCCCGGAAGGTTGCCGCTGACATAGATCGGCGGCTCGACGCCCTGTGCGATCAATCCTTCCGCCGCGGTCGTCATGATCATGTTCAAAATCAGGCTTCCTGCCACCGTGGAACCGGAAGCCATTTTCACCGGCGATCCCGGAACCTGCACGAGGGCATCGCCGCGGGGCACATGGTTGTCGATCACGAGGTCCGCCACATCCTGCAACCGCTTGCCGGAAGGATGACGCGGTTCCGTTGTCAGGTAGGCCGAGGAACTGATGGCCACCACCTTGAGCCCCTTCGCCTTAGCGGCCATCGCCATTTCCACGGGCAGGGCGTTGATGCCCGAAGTGGAAATCACGATCATGACTTCCCCCGGTTTTACCGAATAGTTGTCGAGAATCAATGCCGCGTAGCCGGTCATCCGCTCGACCATCGAGCTTTTGACCGCCCCTTCGTGGAGCATGGTGCTGGACTCCAGGATGGCGTTCACCGGCACGATGCCGCCCGCCCGGTAAAAAACGTCTTCCGCGAGCATATGGGAATGCCCGCAGCCAAACAGATGAACGAGTCCGTCAGCGGCGATGGAATCGGCAATCCATTCGGCGGCCTGCTGGATGGATGCGATTTCGTGCTGCTTGATTTCTTGCATGATTGCGATCAACCGGTCGAAGTATTCATTTGCCAACATGGATCGTTTCTCTCCTTTCCAGGTTGCGAAGCAGCATGGCAGGTCAAACGTTGAGATTGGCGGGAACGCACGGACAAAAAGGATGATTGCCGCTAGCGTGGTCCAATCCAGGCTCATGATGGTTGCAGGTTCACTCCGTTGGCCGGGTACCGTCGACGGTTGTATGGCAAGACCGGGCGGTTTCTCCCTGATGTTGATTTGACAGGCCGGGTGTACTTCTCCCGTGAAAACCCGAGCGCCGCCATCCGGCGCGCGGGAACCGACAGTTAATAATCATAGTACATTCGACAAATTTTGAGAACCCGAAATATGACAGGTCGAAAACGGTCAAAACAGCGAACAGAAGAGGGACGGGGAACCGCCGCCTGTTATGCACGGATTTCCCTTTGCACCCGAATTTTGTACAATAAAAGATAAGAACGGAATGCGAAGGAGTGAGCGGCATGATCAAACGGTTTTCCTGCCCGAAAGAAAAAGCGTTCTGGTGGTACGTCGGCGGCGCTGCGGTGACGCTTCTCTTGTTGTTGTAGGAAAGCGTCCATTCGCCCCGTTTTCGAAACCTGTCCTTGATGTGCGGTGATCCGTCACCTTGTCGGCCGATCAGGTGATGGCCACCGCTTATTGCGCCCCGACGGGTCAATGACCGGTTGAGCGCAGCCGCAGACGCCGAACAATCGGCCGCGGGGAAAGCAGAACCAAGATTCGGGTCGCGTCGCCTAAACCATCGGGAACACCGGTTCCGATCAACTTGCCGAAATCGTACAGGGGAGAGGATCGATCATGAAAGCAAAACGTTCGTTATGGTTGGCGGCGGCATTGCTGCTCGTGCTGGCATCCGCCGCCCATGCCGCCGATGCGGTCCGGGCGGTTCTGTTTCCGGTCACGTACGTTTTCAACCACGAGGTCAAAGAGCCGGATCCGGAATACGTGACGCTCAATTACAACGGCCGCACCTATGTCCCGGTCCGGTTTGTCGCGGAAAATCTCGGCGCGAGGGTCAACTACGACGAAAACAGCCGGACGGTGACCATCAACGGGTCCAATGTTTTCGATGCGCGGCATGTGGAGGAAGGCCAAATCATCGCGGGGATGGAGGTCGTGCGCTTCGATTTGGCGGGTCCGGCTGACGACTTGACCGGCTATGTATCCTTTAAGGGGAAAACGCTGATCAGCGGCACCTATCGGTATGACAAATCCGACGAACTGCACGGCGAAATGCTGTCCTTCACCGTCGATGAGACGTCGCTGGACCGGATTCCGATCATGTCCCACGATGACAGAATGCAATGGTTCATGATCCGAAATCTCGAAGAGGCCAAAACGATGCTCGGCATCGGTGAAGGCATCGAAGAAACGACCGGCAAGGCGGCCATTGTCATTGAGGATTACGGAATCCATCGCGATTATGCGGATGTCTACAACACCGCGCGGGTCGTCGAAGCCTACATCCAACGGTGATTGATCGCCGCTCCGATCCCCCGTCCGACTTGCCGCGGGGCGCACAAAGACGCAACAAAGAACCGCAAAAGGGAGTGAGGATGTCTCCGGCAACCGTTGCCGGCAATCGCTCCCGTTTGCGGTTTTTGCATTCTTGCGTTCTCGCGATTTCTGCACTCGTTCGGGCCAACCCCGAATCCGATCCGCCCCTTCACGCCCCCGGCTCCACATGAACGTGCACGTCGTAGATGCCATGTTTCTCTTTCAGCGCATTCTCCACCGACGTCGAAATGTCGTGCGCCTCGTGGATCGTCAGGTCCGCATGGACGGTGATGACGAGGTCGACTGCGGCGTTGTTGCCGTAATACCGGCCTTTGATCGAGCGAATGTCTTTCACGCCGGGCACGGCCCGCGCAGTTTCCCGGTATGCCTCCAGTTTGTCGTTGTCAAAGCCGTCCGTCAGCTGGTGGGTCGATTCCCGGAAAATGTCCCACGCCGTTTTGCAAATCAAAAGACCGACCGCCAGGGCTGCCGCCGCATCGAGCCAGGGCATGTCCAGCTGGGAGCCGAAAATGCCGACCGAAGCTCCTGCACTGACCCAGGCGTCCGAACGGTTGTCCTTCGCGGCCGCCATCAGCGACCGGCTGTTGATGTTCATCGCCAGACGCCGGTTGTACCGGTACACCCCGTACATGAACACTGCCGCTACAAGGCCGAAATACCCCGCCGCGATGTCGGGCGGCTCGCCCCTTCCCGCAAAAAGCGACTGCACCCCCTGGGACAGCACCTGAACGCCCACCGCAAACATGATGAAGGAGGCCACAAGGGAAGCGATCGCTTCGCTTTTCCAGTGCCCGTATGCATGGTCGCGGTCCGGCGGCTTCCGGGAAAACCGGAGCCCGATCAGCACCGCGAGGGACGCGAGAATGTCCGTCGCATTGTTCAACCCGTCTGCCCGCAAAGCCTGGGAATCGGCCAAATAGCCGATCGCCAGCTTCGAAACGGACAAAACCAAATACGCGGCGATGCTGACGATCGCCCCTTTCTCTCCCCGCTTCAAATCCATGTATTTCCGTTCGTCCATGGGCCGGACCTCCGCTATCTCCGTGCCCAATCAGTTTACCAATCGGATCCCGAGTGGGTCTACACAAACATTGTTGTGCCGGGAAAGACAATTTGCCCCCGTTTCAAAAGAATGCCCCGGCGCAACTTTCGTCTCCCTGCCGCCCGCATTCCGCCTTTCCGTTCCGAAAGTTCTTCCGGCGTCCCGTCCGTCGCGTCACGGATGCTGCGGATGAACGCCGTCACCTTGCCGCAGCAATCCGGCTCTTGAAGCCCGCACCGCTCCGCCATCGCCTTCGCTTACTTCCGAAGTCACAGGCAGCCCGCTTCTCAGCTGCGCCCACCTCCCGGCCACGTCCCCCGACCTCACGGCAGCATGCCCAGGGCGAGCCCGCACCATGCCGCACCGATGCCGAGAACGAGCGTCAGCCCGGCATACTGCAAGCCGGTTTTCCATGCTCCGCTCCGAAAAAGGTTCACCATCTCAACATTCAACGTGGAAAAGGTCGTAAACGCCCCCATGAATCCCGTGCCGAGCAGCAACACCCACCGTTCCTCCAGCTCCGCGCCGATGATCCATCCGAGCAGGAAGGAGCCGAGCACGTTCACGAGCAGCGTGCCGAGCGGCAAACGGGACGGAAAGCGGGCGGAAACCGACCGGCTCGTCGCATAACGGGCGATCGCCCCTGCAAAACCGCCGGCTGCCACGCACAGCAGCTCAACCATGGCTGTCCCCCCTCCCGCGTCCATCCGTCGCCGCGCACGTCCGTTCCGCCGCGCCGACCCATAAATGCGTCATCTCGATTTATCCGCAACCTCCGCAACTCGCCGGACAAAAAAACTCCCGGCCATACGATCGTACCGGCGGGAGCCGTTTTCCGTCATTCGGTGATGGTATGCCCCGTTCCGATGTCACGATCTTACGCCGCCATCACCCGAAAAGCAATCCCGGCGCCATGCGCCGCATCCGTCCGGATCACGTTGCCGTCACCCGCAGCGCCGTGTGCCGCAACCGCTCGGACGCAACCGCTATCATCCAAAGTACCCTGCAATGCATCCGGCCGGACTGCGCAGCCGTCACCAAGCCATCCCGCGATGCGTCCGTCCCGCTTGCCACAGCACCCCCAAATGCACAAAAAACCGGGCATGATCGGGTGCATCCCGACCTTGCCCGGCTTGGCTCATTTTGTTCAGGGGGTCTGTCGTCTTCTTGCCCTCGCGGCTTCCACGGACAGCACCGTCGGATAGGCGGCAATGAGGAACAGCGTGACATAAACGGCATTCATGAAAGACGCGCGGAACCGGTCCACGGACCAAAAATCCTCACCGATCAGCCAATACGCCACCCGGTTGGAGATGCCGATGCCGTCTTCCGCAGCCGGTATAAGGCTTTGTGTATAATTTTGCGCAAGGCAGACGGTCGCCAAGGCCGAGAGGGCGATGGCGAGGGCGATGCCTTTGGACAACGGGTGTTTGACGCCTCTTTTGCGGAGAAGGAACACGGAAACCAACACAAACAACAAACAGGAAAACATGAAAACCATGCCCGTCACCTTTTGTCAGCTTTTATTCATTTCTTGCGACCTGTTCGTCCAGGTACGAGATGTCCGCATTCACGTGACGGAATTTTTGCATCGTTTCCAGATGGCGCCTCGCGTTCAGCATGCTTTCCGAGTCGAGTCGCTGTTCAAGTTTGTCCATCCGATCCCCGATGTCGTCCATCCGCCGTTCCAGCTTGTCCATTCGCTCCCCGATTTCGTCCATGTGCCGTCTCAATTCGTCGATTGCCCTGTTGTTTTGCGCGACCATGTCAATCAGTTGGGGCAGGTGATTCTCGATGCGTGAAAGGCGATCATCACTCATCGGACATGACCTCCAACCTTTCAGGATTACTTTATTATACCACATCACGGTAAAACTGTGATCCGGCCTGGAAACCGCAGTCTTTTTTTCCATGGCTTGTATATACAAGCGCCGACCGGGCGTGTATACTTGGCTTGACCGTGAAAACGGTCACATGCTGCGGGAGAAGCATGCGCCCGTACGTTCCAATTTCATCACAAAAGGGAGAGCAATCGCATGACGCATCACGAACGGCAATTTGGCGAACTGTCGGCGGCATTGGCCTCTTCATCCAAAAGGGGACTGCCCATGATCCTCACGGGCGTGCTGTTTTGGCTGGTGGCGGGCGCAGCCGGATTTCTCGACCACACGGTGACGGTATGGGTGTATCTGTACGGCATCGGCGTCATTTTTCCGGTCGGGCTTCTCGTGGCCAAAGGGATGAAGCTCGACATGACGGCCAAAGGAAATCCCCTCGGCGTGCTCGCGGGCGTCGTCGGCGGCATGCAGGTGTTGTTCGCGCCGATCGTCATCCTCGTCCTGTTTCAATTGCCGGACTATGTTCCGTTTGCGGTTGGCGTGCTGACCGGCGCCCATTTCCTGCCGTTCGCGGTCATTTTCCGAAGCAAGGCGTACGTGTTCCAATCCGTCGCCACCGTGGCCGTGGCGGCAATCACCGGATTCGCCCTGAACGACTCCACGTTTCTCGTCACCCCGTTCGCCGTCATGATCGTTTATCTGGTGACCTGTTTCTGGCTCGCCCGGGAAAGCAAAGGCTGACCGGACAAGCGCAGCGAAGCGGACGCCCCGCTTCCACGCACGTTTACGGGGAGAACGGGGCGTTGTGTTCCTGCATCATCTCTTCGTGCACTTTGCGGGACGGAAACAGCGCATGGTCGGCCGAATAGATCCCACCGCCGCTGATCGCGAGCGCCAAACTGACGGCCAGAAACATTGTCTCCAGCTCGTAGCCCATGAGAAACCCTGCCGAAAAGCGCACCTTGTAGATGGCCACGATCATCACGATGATGTAGAGGGAAGCGAGAAACCGGGTGAACAGCCCCGCCATCAGGCCGAAACCGCCGAGCACCTCCAGCAGGGCGACGCCGTAGGCCAAAATCCCCGGCAAGCCGATGCTTTCAAACCAGCGGGACGTGTTTTCGATGCCGCCGTCGAATTTGCTGAATCCGTGCAGGAAAAAGCTGAATCCGAGCACCAGACGCAAGATGAGCAAACCCCAGGAATATTGCTTGATCATGTCGAAGCCTCCGCTCACGATTGGAATTGGTTGACCATGCCGCTCAGCCGGGCGGCTTCCCGGTCCAGATCGGCGGCGCTGTCGCCGACTTCCCGCATGAAGGCGGTGAACTGTCCCGCGATGGCGGACACCTCCGTCATGCCGGAAGCGGTCTGCTGCGACAGCGCGGTGGTGTCTTTGAGAAACCGGTGAATGCGGGCCGACTGGTCCCGAATGTCGTCCAGGGATGCCGACATGCGGCCGATTTGCTGCCCGATCCGGCCGATTTCCGCCTGAAGCCGGCCGAACGTTTCACTCGTCCGATTGACGAGCCGTTTGCCGTCCGTCACGATGCCGTACCCCCGTTCGAGGGAAACGACGACGTTGCCCGACTCGCGCTGGATGTCCCCGAGCACGGCAGCGATATGTTCGACGGATGCCTGCACCTGATCGGACAGTTTGCGCACGTTGCCCGCGACGATGGCGAAACTCCGGCCGTGCTCCCCCGCCCTTGCCGCCTCGATGGCCGCGTTGAGCGCGAGCAGGTTCGTCTGGTCGGAGATGTCCCGGATCGTGCCGATGATTTCGGAAATGCGCGCCGTTTTTTCGTTCAACCCTTTCATCAGGGCGAGCGACTCGTCCATGCTCCGATCGATGACGCCCATGTTTTCGATGGACGATGCCATCGACGCGTCGCCTTCTTCCGTCAGGGCGAACATTCGCCGGGAAAGGGAAGCGAGTTCCTCTTTTTCATGCACGACCGCCGCGATTTGCTCCGCAAAATGATCCATCCGTTCCACGAGTCCGGAACTCGTCCCGGCCTGCTCCATGGACGCCTGCGACAACTGCTCCATCGTCGCCGATATTTCCAGGCCGCCCGCTTCCAGGCGGCCGGTGGCGCCGGTCAATTTCCGGCTTTCCCCGGCCACGAGGTTGGCGGTATTCGTGATTTGCTCCATCACCGCCCGCAGGTTTTGCTTCATCCGGTTCATGGAATCCGCGAGCCGGCCGATTTCGTCCTTTTCAAAATAATCCATGTCCGGCACGAGCAGGTTTTTGCCCGCGATCTCGTCTGCCATCCGCACGACGTCATGCAGCCCCCGCCGCACGGTCCGGCTCACCAGCAGAACGAGGAGCAGACCGACAATCGAAGAAACGAGAATGGAAAAAACGAGGACGAGGGTGTTGCCTTTCAACAGGCTGTAGGTTTCGGTTTCCAGGGACGCCGTTTTGCCCTTCTCTTCTTCGAGCAACTCCCCGAGCAGGGCAAACATGTCGCCCCGGAGCGCCTCCGCCGACGCGTCTTCCGGATGTTCCGCCGCCAGCGCCCGGTACCGGTTTTCCATGTCGCTGAGTTGCCCGAGCCGTTCGCCGAGGCCGTCCGCGCTTGCTGCTGCCGATTGGAGAAGGCCGTCGATCGCTTCGCGCACCCGATTCGATCGATCGGCAAACCGCACGAGGCCGCCGGCATCCGTACCCAGGCGATATTCCAGCAGGGCCACTTCCCGGTCTTTGAGCAGCGCGTCCAGTTCGGCCATCGCCAACACCCGTTTCTGGATGACGTCCTTCGCTTCGATGTTTCGTCCGGCCATATCCATCCCGTGCCCGACGATCCAGGCGGATATGCCGAACAGCGCAAGCGTCACGATCAACACCAGCGAAAACTTCCATCCGAGGCTTCGTCTTCCGTTCTTGTCCAACTCCCGCCCTCTTTTCTACTGTATATATATTCTTTATATATACTAACTTTAAGTAACCTGATATGGCAAGATGCTGTTGTGCGGACAGGCGCGATTTTTGGCGAAAACGCCCCTTTCCACCGCCAACGGAACGACAAGGCACGGTTTCATGCACCCTCGTCGCCGCTAACGGAACGACAGGGCACGATTTCATGCGCCCTCGTCACCGCTAACGGAACTCCAGGGCGTTATTTGGGCAAAACCCCCGCCTTCCGATGACGTACAATTGTTTGTGTAGCAAAATTTGGAGTCTTAACAGATTACAAAAAAGTAGGGTACCTTTGTTGGGATTGACGAGATCACCAGAAAGGAAGTTACCCTACT
>Ga0310829_1001368_pt1 | contig 13883 bp, 14 predicted proteins | sample WT_ome_4_FD_202244 | JGI IMG/M metagenome (GOLD analysis project Ga0310829, IMG submission 202244) | Sorghum-adapted microbial communities enriched on wild type (WT) sorghum from Joint BioEnergy Institute, Emeryville, California, United... ... | reverse complement strand
CGCTCCATCTGACCGGAATGATCCGCGAACGAGATGCCGTTACGGAACACCGGATGCTCGCTGAGTCGCTTGCCGATCATCGCGTGATCGGGAGGTCCCCTTTACTAGGAGGTGTGATGCATGGACAAACCATGCTGTTATATTGATTATATGCGCGCTTCCATGGCATCTGTCGAAATCAATATGTGGCAGAGCATAGCGCAAGCAAAGTCCTATACAAATAATAAGAAAAGCCGGCGTTCACCACATAGTGAATACCAGCTTCTAAAGATTCGTTCATGGATGGCACATTCGCGACAAGATTAAGCGAGTCCGTCTATCAAGATCTTCTGGAGCCTCGTCCGCCGCGCTTCGAATCGGTATTCTTCCGCAGGGAAGAAATGCGCTCTTCGCTGTCCTTCAAAAATCTGGACATCTTGTCTTCGAATGATAGCTTGCTATCATTTCGATAACCGCTGGAGCGGTCTCCGCGATAAGGCTTCCTGTCACCATAAGGCTTCCTGTCGCTAGGAGGACGTCTGTCGCCAGCGGGGCGATCAATGGCTTGTTTGATAGAAAGACCAATTTTGCCGTCCTTGTCTACATTGATCACTTTCACAGTAACGACATCGTCAATCTTCAAGTGGTCATTTACGTCCTTGACGTAGTTGTCGGCCACCTCCGATATGTGCACGAGTCCGGTGACACCCCCCGCAAGCTCAACGAATGCTCCGAAATGGGTAATACCCGTCACCTTGCCCTCTAACTTCGTGCCTACTTCAATTGCCATAAAATCAGATGTTCCTCCCTTGGAATGCCTGTCGGATATATACATTGTGTTATGCCGATTATAACCGAAGGCGGCTTAACGGTCAATAAGGAGACTTACGGATAAACTTGATACAGCGTGTCTCCATCCTTCTTCATCTGAAGGTCCTTATATATGCGTTGTTCGATATATGCCGGATCCTGCAACCGCTCGATCTCACGTTTATAATTCGCATTCAGCTCACGAATCTCGGCCAGCTTCTGCTCGGTTTCCGCCAGCTGCTCCTCCTTCTCCTCTGCGAGCAACTGTTGATCGTAATACGTATACCCGGACCATACCAGGAAACCTAACAGGAGCAGCATAAACAGCCGGATCCGACGCTTCTTGCCTTTGCCAGATGCAGGACGTGTATCCGCACGATGCGGCGTATCGTCTAGTGGCATTGCGTATACCTTCCCCCTATCATCTGCGCTTGAAGCGGGATATCCATGTGCGTGCCCATTTTAACGCAGTGTCCGGTCTAAGCTGCCTCGCCAACCAGATCAACAGGCGGCGCAGGAGCTTCCACAAAGGATACACCAATTGTAGCACAAATTTACAGAGGAATATAGTAGTCGTCCCGAAAAACATCAGCACCGCAAGTACAGCTCGATACACGTAGACGAGCGGCGTAATGACGAGTACGCGGAACAAACGGATGGTGAATCGCCAGCATGCTGCAAGCCATAACAAGAGGCGGCGAACCAGACGGATCACGTAGCTGCTGATCGATACGTAATAGACAGCCAGCCCGGCGAACAGTCCGAGAAAGACGAACAACCGCACTTCGCCGAGATTGCTCAAGTACAGAACCCGGAATACAAGTACCATCGCACCTAGCCAGTACAGAATATCGAACAGCGGAATGAGCCAGCGCTTCATACGTGTGAGGCCGGTGATGACCCGATACATATCCAGGACCCCGCCCAGCATACAGCCGCAAGCGAACATCATCCATAGCGTCAGAAACTGTGTATGGAGGCTCACTTGAACAGTTTACTGAAGAATCCCGCAGATTTGCCCGGAGCATGAGCATCCAGATAAGTCAGATCGTTCACTGTGCCTTCGATGGCAACCAGCCCTTGCTCCAGATTGAGATTCTTGATATGCAGATTGGCTCCGCGAACCGTCAGATAGCCGCATTCGGTCTCCAGCAGAAATTCCTCGCTGTCGAAGCTGTCCACGTTCTTCACACCGGATATCTCGAGCAGTTTGCGGTTCAACATTTTGATTTCCTGACGCTTATTTTTCACCGGTTCGATCATGGCCTGTACCCTCCCTCTTTACCACTAATGCTATGAGGACGAGGTTGTTTTTAGACCAGCTTATCCAAATAAAAAAAGAAGACCCGGCTCTTAAGAACCGATGCCTTCTTCCTTCAATACAGTGTACATATCGCCAGCTTCTTCTTTGCGTACAGTCTCGGTAACACGCTCTACCCGAACCGTCACTAACTTCTGGCCGAACTGAATCTTCAGTTCATCGCCAGGTTTAACAGTTGCGCTTGGCTTCGCCTCGCGGCCGTTCAGCCATACACGGCCCTGTTCAGAGACGTCCTTCGCAACAGTGCGGCGCTTGATCAGGCGCGATACTTTGAGGTACTTGTCTAGACGCATTATTTCACGGCTTCTTTGAGCTTGTTGCCTGCTTTGAAGGCCGGGATCTTCGTAGCCGGGATATTGATCGTGTTGCCGGTTTGCGGATTGCGACCTACACGGCCGGAACGGTTGCGAGTTTCGAAAGTGCCGAAGCCGATGAGTTGTACTTTCTCACCTTTGGAGAGCGCTTCTGTCACTTCTCCGAGGAAACCATTCAGTACAGTCTCAACATCTTTCTTCGTCAATCCGCTCTTCGCAGCGATGTTGTTCACCAGATCCGTTTTGTTCATTACTTCTTACCTCCTATTAATGGTTAATGAACGATCACATCTTACTCGATGTGAAAGCTTTGAGACTGATGATGCATGAATGTATGTATTCTTCCTTGATGAGGAAATTCCTGCTATCCGCAGGGACTTCAATAAATTTTTTGGCAATATTCGCGCCTGAGGGACGATCTCTGTAACATTTCTGTGTGCCGGGCAGAGGACTTACCGAACGGCCAACATCATCACAGACGCTTGGCCTCCTGCCACAAAGCTTCCATCTCTATGAGATCAGTTTGGTCAAAAGTTTTGCCTCTTAAACGCAATTGCTCCTCGATATAAGAGAATCTTCGTATAAATTTGCGGTTCGTGCGGGCGAGCGCCTCCTCTGGATCCACCTTAAGGAATCGCGCCAGATTCACGATCACGAAGAGCAGGTCGCCGAGCTCGTCAGCGCATTCTTCCTCTCTGCCTGGCTGATCCATCACTTCGCGCAGCTCTTGCAGCTCCTCCTCCAGCTTAGCCCATACATCACGGCTGTTATCCCAGTCGAAACCGACCTTGGCTGCCTTCTTCTGCAGCTTCAGCGCCTTCATCAGCCCAGGCAGGTCCTTCGGCACGCCAGAGAGCACTGACAAGCGCTCCACGTCTTGGCCTGCCTGAAGTTTCTCTTCCTTCTTGATTGCTTCCCAATTGCTGAGCGCTTCTTCCGCATCGCCCGCCGACAAGTCTCCGAAGACATGCGGATGACGGCGGATCAGCTTCTCGTTTAACGCTTCAATCACATCGTACACGGTAAACGTGCCGACCTCTTGCTCCATCTGCGCGTGCAGCATGATCTGCAGCAACAGGTCGCCGAGTTCTTCCCGCATGTGGTCCGGATCGTCCTCATCGATCGTCTCGAGCACCTCATACGTCTCTTCGATCAGGTTCTTGCGGATGCTCGTATGTGTCTGCTCCCGATCCCATGGGCAACCGCCCGGGCTTCGCAGTATCGCGACGATCTCATGCAGCCTGTCGAAGCTCTTGTTGCGCAAGTGTTCCCGATCATCCTTCGGAACCCATACGAGCGACAGATTGCCGTAGCCGCTGATGCGATCCAGCTCGTACAGCGGAATCTGATGGATCACTTCCTCGCCAGCAACACCAAGCGCATGGCCAACGACGACCGGATGGTCGTCCGGGCACCATTCCATCAACTTCAGCTTCACGTCGGAAGCGGTCAGATTGTCGTAAACTTGCGCGAAGATCGCATGGATCGTCGGCTCGAAGCGGTAGAGATCCAGCTTCGTCGCATCGACCAACTGGAACCCGTCCAGAGGGTCAAATCCGAATCGCAGGAACGCTTGATCCAAGAAGCTCTCGCCGCCGACGATCGTCAGCTCGATGCCTGACTCCGGGGCTCGCGCGCGAAGCATCTGCACCGTAGCTTCGGCTACCTGCGGATGACCGGGCACGGCATAGACGATCTTGCAGCCAGGCTCTTCCGCCGCCTCCCGGAGCAAGCGATCGACGATCGCAGCATACACTGCATGGAACTGGTCGTGCGCTTCGTACAGATCATCGAAACTCCGGTAGGCGATGCCTGTGCTGCGAAGATAGGCCGTGACAGGGTGATGCTCTGTGCGCAGATACAGCACATCCGCTTGCTCCAAGCGCCGCAAGGCGCCAAGCGTCAGTTGCGTCTCGTCACCGGAGCCGAGACCAACGACCGTAATCGAACCTTTCATCTGTATTCACTTCCTCGTCGATTTGATGGTTGATAAACTCCTATAGCCTGTATCTATGACGATATATTACTCTCTCTGCCCGTTCCCCTCCGCCTGACGCCCGGGCAATATGCGCCATCTGCGCAACAACGGCAACAGTCGCCTGTATACGCCAGGCACAAGCTGCAGCTCCGCTTCGCCAAGCGCGCCGCTCTTCAGTGCCGCCAGACCGAACACGGCGGCACCAACGGCGATCATGACCAACGCCTGTCCGGTATTCCATAGCCGATCATCAACCGAAGCTCCAGTCACCTGTGTAAGCAACGCAAACAACCCATACAGCGCGGCGATCACTGCGAGCATGGCGCCAACAGACAGGATCGGACGTGTGATATCCTCTCTCCAACGCCAGGTGATGCGGATATGACGCATGACTGCCCGCAGATTCAACAAACAGGAGGCCGCATAGGAGAGCACCCCGGACCAGGCTGCTCCAGCGATGCCGAACTGCGGGATGAGCAGCAGATTCAGCAGAACCTTAAGCACGGCGGCAAGCAGCAGATGAATCGCCGGCAGCTTCTCCTGATTGATGCCTTGCAGGATGGCGGCAGTCATCACATTCAATGAGCTGAACATCGCCGTCCAGGCGACGATCACCATCGTCCAAGTGCCGCTTCGATCGGTGAAGAGCATGATATTCACCGGCAGACTGACGGCAGCAAGCCCTGCCGAGGCGGCAAGGCCGATGAGCCAGGTGAGCCGTATGGACAGCTCTGCCCGCCGCCTCACCACGGCATGATCGCCTTGGGCTCGCGCATTGGACAGCGATGGCACCAGCGCAGCCGACATGGAGCTGAACAACATGGCGACCAGTTGGACGAGCGGCAAGCCGCGCGCATAGACGCCGAATTGATGAAGCGCTTCGCTCTCATCCATCCCTTGCCGAACGAGCAAAGGCGGCAAGGTAAACGAATCGATCATGCTGATGATCGGCACGGCGATCGAACCGAGCGCTACCGGCAGCGCGTAGCGGACGATCCTCCGCATGAGCAGAGCGCGCGGTGTGCTCGTATTCGTGTTGATCGCTGGCCTCTCGCTCTGACGTCTGCGGACAGAGCGATCCCGCAGATCATACAGCAGCATGACGATCAGCCCGGCTGCCGCCCCAGCCGCAGAGCCGAAGGTCGCTCCCGCTGCGATCGTGCCGCTTGGCGCATGCGCTTCGGTGAGGATGATCAACAGGACGATCATCACCGTTACTCGCACGGCTTGTTCCACGACCTGGGAGACGGCCGTCGGTATCATGTTCTGCAAGCCCTGATGATAGCCGCGAGATGCAGCCATGATCGGCACGATGAGCAACGCATAGGATGCGCTGCGCACCGCCGGCATCGCTTGCGAGCTGCCGATCCAACCGGCGATGAGCTCAGCGCCGAGATACATGAACAGGAAACCAGCAACTCCCGTCAACGTCAAGATAAGCGATGAGAGCCGATAGATGCGATGAGCCTCTTGCCAGTTGCCATGAGCTGCCTGTTCCGAGACCAGCTTCGAAACCGCCGTCGGGAATCCCGCCGTTGCGAGGAACAAGATCAAGATGTAGAACGGATATACCGCAGAATAGATGCCGTACGCCTCATCGCCCGCGATATTCTGCAGCGGGATCTTCTGCAGGGTGCCGATCAGCTTGGAGATCACCGCTGCCGCCCCCAGCACTGCTATGCCTCTGATCAATCGGCGATTGCCTTCCGCCGCCGTACCATGCCCATGCTCCATCATGCTCTTCTCCATCCCTTACGTGACAGAGGGACGGGGGTTCTGTCACACCCCTGTCGACATGATCGACTCGCTATCGTCACACATGTCACTCCCTGCCGGTTCACACACCAAAATCACTTACCCCAAACTTTACCACCATTCGCCCGCCGATTCAAACAGGCATGACAGAGGGACGGGGGTTTTGTCACGTCTGCCCTAACGTGACAAAACCCAATCACACGAAAAGACTTCCGCATGCCGCGGAAGTCTGTGTTTAGCTTCTATCATTGCTCCATCTGCTTGCCAAGGAAACCTGCAGCTGTCTCGGCCATCTTCATCTCCAATTGCCCCATCTTCAACCCGTCCTCTTTGGACAGCAGGATCACGGAGCCGATCGGATCGCCGCCGGCGATGATCGGAGCGATCACATAGGAGGCATAGTGCTCCGACACGTCGCGTATGATGTCGTACTCTCCGGGGTTGGTCTCCAGAACCGATTTGCGGGATTCCATCGCGCTCTCCACCACGGAGCCGACGCTCTTCTCCAGGTATTCCTTCCTCGATGCACCCGCTACCGCAATCATCGAATCGCGGTCCGAGATCATCGTGATGTGACCAGTGCTCTCATACAGCGACTCAGCATATTCCTTGGCGAAATCCCCCAACTCGCCGATCGGGGAATACTTCTTAAGGATGACTTCCCCATCGCGATCCACGAAGATTTCGAGCGGATCTCCCTCGCGTATGCGCAACGTTCGGCGAATTTCTTTCGGAATAACGACCCTGCCCAAATCGTCGATTCGACGAACAATTCCAGTTGCTTTCATCGATCTTGTTGCCTCGCTTTCCTTGAAGTTTGTATTTGACACTGGATACAGGGATTTGATCGTTCATGACAGCTGCCAGGAGTAATTTGTTGCTGACCATAGTGTTCTTCCGTTCCCAGTTTTTTATGCACTTGCCGCATCGCTGCTGCCTAAGGAGGGGAGCGGCAGTCTTGCCGCATGATTCAACGGTGACCGATGGATCCCATCACGCGCTCAGCCGGCCTTGTCCGCTTCGTTGCCCGAGGCTTCTCCATCCTGTGCGTCATTCGCTTCTTCCGCATCATCCTGCACACCAGGCAGATCCATCTCCCGGATCAGTACAGGAAGCTCATCTTCCATGAACTCGCTGTAGATCTGATTGACGGCTTGTCCTTGCAGAAGATCCCGAACATCTTCAAGCGTCTGCTCCTTGCGTTCCTCGACGAGGATCACATGGTAGCCATACTCCGTCTCCACTGGTTCGCTGATCTCGCCGATCTCAAGCGCAAGCACCGCTTCCTTGAACGGCTCCACCCAGTCGCTGACCGGATTGGAGACGTATCGGCCGCCTTGTTGACTCGATCCCGGATCATCCGAATATTCCTTGGCGATCTCAGCGAAGTCAGCGCCGCCATCCAGCTTCGCCTTCACTTGCTGAGCCCGCTTAAGGGCCTCCTCCTTCGTCCGCGCTTCGCCGACTTGCGGCTCGAACGCGACCAGTACGTGCCGAACCGTTGCGAGCGTATAAGCGTGAGGATCCGCTTTGATGGTCGACTCATACAGTTCTTGCACTTTCTCCTCCGTCACCAGAGAGCGAACATAATTCACCGCTGTCGCTTGAACCTTCAGGTATTGCTCGATATCGCCGAGCTTGATGCCCCACTCTGCGGACTTGCTGTCCCATATTTTCTTCGCATCTGCGTTGTTCTTGAGTTCTTTCTCATATTGCTTGACCCGTTCTTCCACATCGCTCTCCGTCGAAGTTCTCAGCTCCTCGTCGGCTCTGGCCGATAGGATCTTGAACGAGATGTAGGTCTCAAGCATCTGCTTCTTGAACCCTTCCGGGTCGCCTTGTTCGTAATAGTTGTGGAGCGTCTCATTGAAATATTTATCCACATAGTAATATCGATTGAACTCTTGCTCGTTGACCTGTCCGCCTTCGTAGACAGCGACGATCTTCGTTTCGTCTCCAGCAACGGTGCGGGCATCATCCTTCCCGCAGCCTGCCAGACTGATCACCAGCATCAGTGCGAGCATGATGCCCATCACCTTGTGCAGAACTCTATTTTGCAGCATGCTGTAGAACCTCCTTCGATTTTAGGCACTGGCCAAACTGGGTCAAGAATTGCTCGATGAGCGCCAGCGACTCCTCCGGAGTTAGTCCGCGGCAGTTGAAGACGATCTGAATCTTCGAGCCGGACTTGAACTGCACTCTTCTGGCGAATTGATTGCCGAGGGCAACCAGCTTCTGTCCGTCGATCATCTGGTTCTGTGACTCGTCGATGATGAGCGTTACCTCTTGACCTTTCTGTGTAATCGATACAATCTTGTACTCGTTGCCATACACCTTTAACCTAGCGACAGCGAGCAGATTCTCCACCGCCTGCGGTGCAGGACCGAACCGATCGACGATCTCCTCGCGCAGTTCGCCCACATCGTTGATTGTCCTGACAGAGGCGGTTTTTTTGTATATTTCGATTTTTTGCATACTGTCGTAAATATATTCAGATGGCAGGTAGGCGTCGACCTGCAGGTCGATGAGCGTCGAGAAGTCCTTCAGATCCTCCTTCTTCACGCCCTCAAGCTCCAGCTTCCGCTTCTCGATCTCTTCCGCGAGCATCTGCGTGTACATCTCGAAGCCGACCGAAGCGATGAATCCATGCTGCTCCGCACCGAGCAGGTTGCCTGCACCGCGGATCGCCAGGTCGCGCATCGCGATCTTAAACCCAGATCCGAGCTCGGTGAATTCCTTAATCGCCTGCAGCCGCTTCTCTGCGTCTTCGCTGAGCACTTTGTCCCGTTGATAGGTGAAGTAGGCATAAGCGATCCGGTTGGAACGCCCGACGCGGCCGCGCAGCTGATATAGCTGGGACAGGCCCATCTTGTCCGCATCATGGACGATGAGCGTATTGACATTCGGTATATCCACGCCTGTCTCGATGATCGTCGTGCTGACGAGCACGTCGAATTCACCGTCCAGGAAGTCGAGGATGACCTTCTCCAGCTCCTGCTCGCTCATCTGGCCATGGCCGACGGCTACTCTGGCATCCGGAACGAGCATCTGGATCTGTTCGGCCATCTGGTGGATGCCTTGCACCCGATTGTACAGGTAATATACCTGACCATCGCGCGCCAGCTCCCGCTCAATCGCCTCTCTGATGAGCGAGTTGCTGTGCTCGACGACATAAGTTTGCACCGGGAAGCGATTCTCCGGCGGCGTCTCGATGACGGACAGGTCGCGAACACCGAGCATCGACATGTGAAGCGTACGAGGAATCGGCGTAGCAGTCAATGTAAGCACGTCGACGTTCGTCTTGAGCCGCTTCAGCTTCTCTTTGTGAGACACGCCGAAGCGCTGCTCCTCATCGACGATGAGCAGTCCGAGATCCTTGAACTTAATATCAGCGGACAGCAGACGATGCGTACCGATGACGATGTCGACCGTACCCGCCTTCAGCCCTTTGATCGTTTCGTTCTGCTCCTTGCGGCTGCGGAACCGGCTGAGCACCTGAATCTCAAACGGGAAGCCGCTGAACCGCTCCTTGAATGTCTCGAAATGTTGCTGGGCGAGGATCGTCGTCGGCACGAGCACCGCTACTTGCTTGCCGTCGATCGCCGCTTTGAACGCGGCGCGGATCGCCACCTCCGTCTTGCCGTAACCCACGTCGCCGCACAGCAGTCTGTCCATCGGCACCGGTCTCTCCATGTCGTGCTTGATCTCCGCCACCGCGCGCAATTGATCCGGCGTCTCTCTGTACGGGAACATCGCCTCGAATTCTTTCTGATAGGCGGTATCCTTGGAGAACGCATACCCGCGGCTGGCCTGACGCTCCGCATACAGCTTGATCAGATCATCGGCAATGTCCTGCACAGAGGAACGCGCTTTCGTCTTTGCCCTCTGCCAGTCTGTACCACCCAGTTTGTTCAGCTTCGGCTCTTTCTCCTCCGAGCCGATATACTTCTGCACAAGATCGATCTGATCGATCGGCACAGACAACTTATCCCCGCCGGCATAGATGATATGCATGTAGTCCTTGTGGATGCCATCGATCTCGAGCGTCCCGATGCCGACATATCGGCCGATGCCGTGATTCACGTGTACGACATAGTCGCCGACCTTCAGATCCGTGTAACTTTTGATGCGCTCGGCGTTGTCCAGCTTGCGATCCGCTTGCCTCACCTTGCGCTGCTTCTGCGAGAACACCTCGCTCTCTGTGATGACCGCGACATGGCCCGTCGGAAACTCGTATCCGCTCTGCAGATTGCCCTGTACGATCAGAGGCGTCTCGATCTTGTAGTCAGCCAGCACCCGCTTCAGTCGGCTCATCCGCTCTTCATCGCTGGCTAAGATCAACACCTGCATACCGGCCTTCGCCCATCGCTCCGTTTCGGACTTCAGGACGTTCATCTGGCCGTGGAAGTTCTGCATCGCTCTGGTGACGAAGTTGACGATATTCTGCGGCTGCGTATGCGGAATCTGACGCAAGAACAACTGTACGTACAGCGTCGGAAATTTCTTGTACTGGATGACTTGGTCGTAGTTTTTGGACAGCACAAAAGCCGGCAACATCTTGCCCTCACCGAGCAGATCGGTTACCGATTCGGCTTCATCCCGCTCCAGTTGTCTCGCCGTCTCCATCAGCCGCACAGGCTCATCGATCAACATAACCGTATCTTCCGGCATGTAATCGATGAGCGTATGTCTCTCAGGATAGAGGAGTGAGATATATTTATAGATTTCCTGGAAGTACTGTCCGTCTCTCAATCTAGCAATATCATCGCCGATATGATCTGAGAGTTGATCCTTCGCACGCCGGTCGGTCATCTTCTCAAGATGTCTGGCGAGCAAGTCAGATGCATGGTCAGCCGCATTCGTCATGCGTCGCTGGTCGGCGATAATCTCTCTCGCCGGCATAATCGTGACTTCTTCTACTCTATCAACCGAACGTTGATCGGGAGGCTCGAAGGTGCGGATCGAGTCGATCTCATCGTCGAACCATTCGATCCGATAAGCTTCATCGGAGGTGAAAGGGTAGATGTCCACGATGCCGCCGCGCACTGAAAATTCGCCCTTCTTCTCGACGATCTCCGAACGCTCGTAACCCAGCTTGACCAGACTGGTCATCACATCGTGGAGGTTTGCTTGCTTGCCGACGGCAAGCGTCAGCTTCGATGCAGCATATGTGTCCTTGACGGGCAACAGCTTGCGCAAACCGGCATACGGAACGACGACGATACCGCGGAAGCCTGCGGCCAGCTTCGACAGCACGGCGATGCGCTGAGCAACCGTCTCGGGACTCGAAGCTGCGATATCGATAAGCGTCAGTTCATTGGCCGGATAGAGCATAACCTGATCGCTCGCGCATATTTCCTGCAGGTCCTCCGCGATCTTCTGTGCAGCGTACAGATTATGCGTAACGATCAGCAACGGTCTGTCCAGCTGCTCACGCAGCGCAGCTACCATCACTTGCCGGGCAGAACCTGCCAAGCCGGAGATCAGCTGCTCACGCATTCCGGAGCGAATCCCGCTCACGATCGACTGGAAATCACTATCGTTCTGGAACGCTTGCAGTAGTTTCTGCAATAGATTTACACTCCTCTCGCATATCCAAACAGGCCTCGGCTTATGTTGCCCAGGCCATCAGCGGCATCTTGATGTCTATTGTAGAGGGTTGGGGAGAAGAGACAGTTCGGGATTCGCATCAAGCGCGGACTTGCAATAATCGCAGACGACCTTCACCGTAACGTTCCCGCCCGCTTGGTAAGAGATCAGCTCCGACCGTTCCTCGGGCGTCAGATGATGAAATCCAAGCGCGTATTCACTGACCGTATCATCCTCAATCTCTCCAACCTTCGTCCCACAATGCCGGCAATAATAGATGACAGACATACTGATTCCTCCCGGATCACGTTGCGTGATGATGTTGTCTATCAGTATGTCCGGAATCATCATGTGTAATACTTAACCTTCATGATGCCATGCAACTCTGGCGGCTCAAGCTTTCATCGCATTGAACTTCGCCATCACCTTGTCAAAAGCTTCTCCGGACGCCATCTCGATCGCATCGCAAGTCAGATCCAGCACCTTGTCGATGATCGGCCGTTCAGACCGCGTGAAGTCGGACAGTACATAATGGACGATCTCCATCCCCTCCGGCGGACGGGAGATGCCGATGCGAATCCGCTTGAACTGTTCCGTTCCCGTATGTTGGATGATCGACTTCATGCCGTTGTGGCCTCCAGCGCTGCCTTTGTAACGCAGTCTAAGCTGCCCGACTTCCGTGTCCATATCGTCATAGACCACGATGAAGTCTTCCAAAGGCAGCTTGTAGTAATTCATATATGCTCTGATTGATTCTCCGGATAGATTCATGTACGTCTGCGGCTTGAGGAGCACAACGGTCTCGCCGTTGGCCAGCCTGCCCTCACAAACGAGCGCTCGACATCGAGTGTTGACCGTCCAGCGGACGCCTAATCTCTCCGCCATCCGATCCACGGCCATGAAGCCGACATTATGCCGTGTGCCCTCATATTTGCCGCCCGGGTTTCCCAGTCCTGCGATCCATTTCACGAACGTTAACTCCTTTAGACATCCTGGTGCCCGCCGCTGCCTGTATAAGCTGCGTCTGGCGTTGCATGCGGGCATCTTCGCGGCTGGTTCATCTGTCTCCTGTTCCCGCCTGTTGTCGCCCAGCCCGCACCGCTATATGCATTATAGCCAACATACAACCCTGGATGCAAAGGATAGTTGATGCAGTTTCTGGCTTGTTCACCAAATGATCACCATCTGTTCGTACAGACAGCCTCGCACACGCCATTCAGGACTTCACAGGTGTATCTGCTTCCTTCTGCGTCTTAGGCGCCTCGCCGGCAGCGGCATCGTGAACGCCTTCCGCTTCGTCCGGATCAAGCGGCTTCTTCACCGCCATGACGACCGCGATCACCTCGCTAGGGTCGTCCTCGAGTTCCACGCCCTCCGGCAGAGTCAATTGCCCTGCGGTCAGCCCATTGCCGATATTCAGGCCGCTGATATCCGCATGGATGACGCCAGGCAAGTGCTCCGGCAAGCATCTGACCTCCACTTCAGTCTTCTGCACATGCAGCAGATACTCCGATTTGCTCGCCTTCGGCTCCCCGACGATCTCGACACGCACTTGGGCGCGGATCGGATCTTGCATATTGACCTGACGAAAATCGACATGCAGAATCGAGCGGGATAATGCATCACGCTGTACATCTCCCACCATCACAGGTATGTCGTCCTTCTCACCAAGCTTCATCTGCAAAACGCGCGTGGAACTATCCTTGATTAGCGCCATAAGCTCCTTCTCATCGACCATGAGCGGGGAACTGGCTTGATCTTTGCCATACAGGACCCCCGGCACCTTCCCTTCTTCACGCAGCTTCCTCAGCTGACCGCGCGACGTACCGGATGGCCTGATCTCGGCGCGTATGCTGTCATTCATCCATAAGAACCTCCTTCCTAACAGATGTTACTAATGTACCCTTGTCAGGGGAGGTTCAAACGTATTCGCGGAAGCAAGATCAGACCGTTTCGAACAGCACGCTGACCGATATATTCTCATGAACATGGATGACAGCTTTGCCGAGCAACTCGGCAACTGACAGGACGGTGAACTTGCTCGACTCCCGCAAGAATGGGATTGTGTTCGTCACAACGATCTCCTCGATCACCGAATGCTCCAGCCTCTCCACCGCTCTGCCAGACAGTACCGGAT
>Ga0310829_1001366_pt1 | contig 13904 bp, 10 predicted proteins | sample WT_ome_4_FD_202244 | JGI IMG/M metagenome (GOLD analysis project Ga0310829, IMG submission 202244) | Sorghum-adapted microbial communities enriched on wild type (WT) sorghum from Joint BioEnergy Institute, Emeryville, California, United... ... | reverse complement strand
TGTATCCACATAATGTTGACTTGAACCGAACGAACTGGGAAATCGCCACATTCTTACAGCTAGTTTGGCAGTTCCACTATATACAGCGTTTGATATTACGGGCTTTCGAAATTTAGGTTTATAAATTTCCGTTTTCGCCCCGATATCGATTCCCCGGGTCGGTTCGTCCATGATCAAGATCCGGGGGTTCGTCATGAGCCATTTGGCTATGACGACCTTCTGCTGAGTAGCGGACAAGCATCGTCCCGCTACAATAACATTCTGCAAGCTTCTCGGAACGAGACACCTGTACGGAATGTGATAATACCCGCCATTCTCGACATAAACCCATCTGGTTCCTTCCCCGGGATGATGATCCTCGACGGGCGCCCCGCAGCAGGCAATGGAATCGGGAAATTTGCGTCCGGCGATGACGTCTTCTTCCGTCAATTTGTAATGCCCGTCGATTTTGCGCGTTTCGCGGACGCCGATATATTGGCTTGTGCCGATAAGGAAAGCGTTCTCAAAACCGTCAATGCAGGCCTTCAAAAAAGCGGCATATTCCTGAACCTGCTTCCGTCCCTCGATTTCCGCTTTCGTCAGCGAATACGGGTCCGTCGCGTCGATGCGGCTCACCCGCCCGTCCGCAGCTTCCACATGACAAGCCGTCGTATGGAACAGCAACCGGCAGCCCGATTGCAGCACCAGGTCTTCGTACGCGATCTTGAGCGCTTCCACATCGTAGGTCAGTCCCATGCCGGCGCCGTAAGTGTTGGGCCTGGCGAACAGCTTGTTTTCCCGGCGCAGCCGGTTTACGATTTCATCGGGAATGCCCGCGACGATTTTGCGCGGATTGTCGCCGGGGGTGAAAAAGCCGTAAAAGGTATCGACCCCCGTCGCCGTCCGGGAACCGCCCAGGCAGTTCTGGCTTTCCACCAGCAGCACGTCGGCGCCGTTTCGGGCCGCGGCGACGGCCGCCATGACGCCGGCCGCGCCCCCGCCGAGAACGACAACGTCCATCGCTTCCGTATGTCGCTTGATCATAAAGCCTTCCTTTCTTCAAGGTGATACGATCGCACGGAACTAGAAGGCCGGCGACCGTTTCCGCGATATGACTTCCTGCTGTATGCCTCCTATTCGCCCGACATCGCACAGCTCGTGAAACAAAGCCACGATTTCCTTTCGCTCCCCATTGACGACAATGGCCGCCGCCATGCTTTTCTCGGAGCCCGTCTCCAGCTTCTCCACCCGCCGGACCGCAAGCACGTCGATTAAAGCGGCGGGAACGAGCTGCGTGCTGTGCCACACTGCGGCATCGATAACGCCGTCCGCGATCAGATACGGAATATGGCCGTAGTGGATATTGATTTTCTCGTTATCGGAGAAGATGTCGTCCGACAAAGCGATGTGATCGTATGAGGTCGGGTCCAGGCCGATGCGCCACGATTTCATATCGGGAACGGCGTCTTTCCGGTGCAGAATGATCAGGTCGATGTAGTAGCTGTTGCTGTTCAAAATCGCCACCGGCTGCAAATGCGGATGCTCCCGGCATGACCGAACGGCCGACAAATGCGACATGACGACAAAATCGCATTGCCCGTCGAGCAGCTGCTTCACCCTCAAGGACGCGCCGTTTTTGAACGTCAGGCTGCAGTTCACACGCTTCTCCATAAACATCTGGATCAGTCCCGTGGCAAGTCCCTCGAATTCGATCGTGTTGGGAATCGGAAACGAGCCTACCAGCGGGCCGTGATCGATAATGTCCCACAGCGCCGCGGTATTCTTCTCCAGCAGCAATGTGCCGAGCTGCCCTTTCGATTGCAGCTTGATCGCGCCCGTTTCCTTCAAAGCGGTCATCGCTCTGTCGACGGTCCCGAAGCCGACGGAATAAATGGCGGCCAGTTCGGGGGTGGTCGGTATTTTGGTGCCGACCTCGCATTTCATAAGCTCTTTTGCAACCTTCTTGACTAAATCAGCTGATTTCGAGTTTAAACTTTTCATATTTTCAGTATACGGAAAATTGAAGTTAAGTCAATACACAAGTTGACCGTCCATATCTATGCGATAGTTCTTGAGGTCCGACTGATTCACATAGAAAATATAGGGCTTGTCATAATGAAAGGTCAGTACGGATTTATCCGTCAGTTTTCGGATTGCGGCATTGCCCAGATGCAGGGCATAAATTTTTTGCCGATCCTTGCGATTCAAAAATAGCAGCTCGGTATCGGTCAAAACGAAATAATCCGTTACGATATCCGGAATCACCGTCTCGGAGTCGGTCCGGGTATCATACTTTACCGCCTGGGATTTCTCATTGACGTAATAAATATACCGGCCGTCGAAGGCGACACTTTTGATCACCGGACAGCGGATCAATACGCTCATTTTGCCTGTCAAACGATTGACCCGCCTGATCTCGTCCTGACCGATGAAGTAGAGGCTGCGGTCATCCAGGAAGAAGGAGCTGATCGTAAGATAAAAGCCCGCATCGTAATCATTCGCTTTTACGAGTCCCAGCATTGTGCTCCTGTCTGTGCTTAACTTCTTTTCGAAAATCATGCTTTCCTGAAAGGTCGCCGTATCCACTTCGACAACGGAAAATCGGTCCACAACTTCACGGAATGCCGGCTTGTCAAAATCGTATTTCATGTAGTAGACATGCGTGCCGTTCCCGTAGATCGCGTTCTCCACCCGGGTTAAGGCGGTCATGGGATTCCGGACCAAGCCGCCTTTTTCGCCGGTTTTTTTATCCTCGAACACAATCCGGATATTTTCCGGGTCCGTATCGTCCGTATAGAACCGATAACGCTCATTCTCAAAGGACTGCCTGGAGGAGTAGTTGTAAACATCCCGTTGCCCGTTGGTATCAGGCGAGGCGCAGCCGGACAAGCCGGACGCAGCGAGGCCGAGCACGATGCCGAGCACGAGCATAAGCCGGAACCCTCTCCGCCCATAACTTCGCTTCCCAACGTTCCATTCATTCATCCGCCGGATCAAGATAACGATGAACATGGCGACGCTGAGGCAGAGCGTGACCGCAAACACGATGCTCCATGCCGTAAAGGAGACTTCCCGAAAGACCACATCCATCTGATCCTTGAACGGGTTGCGCTTGTATTCGTTCCCTCTGAAAAAGCCGGTCGACACCATAAAACCGAGGGGTCCCGGCAGAAAATATTTGGTGGACTCCAGCGGCAGCCCATAGTAGGGGAGCAAAATGACGGCCGTACAGGAAAACAGGGTGATCGCATACTTCTTCAAACATACCGAAGCAAACAGGATCAGCATGGCAAAGCACAGGCTGCCGAACAGCTTGCCGGCCGTTATCCATAGAAAAGCTTCGAACAACGTGCTGCTCTTGGCGGACGTCCCAAAGTAAGACAAGCTTTGCAGCGGGTAATCGCCATTCCCCAAGCCGTACTTCAACTGGTAGAAGGTGTAGCGTAAACCGGCGGTCAACAGACATAGCACGGCCACCGTCAGCAGCGCCAGACCGATCTTGCACATCGCGTGACGCCTTGCCCCTTGTTTGACGGTAAGGAGAAGGGCGTCCATCTTGCTGTCGAACTCGAAACCGAATACAGGCGCAACGAGGAGAAGCAGCAATAACAGAAACAGGAAATCGAGCTTGTCATGGGATAGCAGCCCGTCCCAACCGTTCGTATACAGAAAATACCGGTTGCCCGGATTTTCGCGGATATAGGTATATTGATCGTAAATCAGCTTAAAGCCCTTTTCGTTTTGCAAAATGTTCTCCAGCGGGCCCGACACGGCCAGAAATTCATTTTCTTCCATGTTCCCGTCATAGTAGTCATCGGTCGCTTTTTGCAAGGCGACTTTGGCTTCGGAAATTTTGCGGGCTTCATCGGCAAAAAAACGTTCGGTTGTCTCCGAGTACGGCCCCCGAACTTGATCCAGGTAGAACGAATACGGCGAACGATTCCTCTCGATGTCCGGATTGACAGGCTTGTCAAACAGAATCATGGCCGCGATGCTCAAGACGAAATACAGAACGATGAATAACAAGCCCTTCTGATGGAAAAACATTTTTTTCATCTCATAGATCCATAGTGACACGCCTTCTCCCCCCTTGACGCCAAGCATTCTTCCTCACGAAAATCGCAATGCCGCCAAGAAATACCGCTCCCCAGACGGCCGCAAACAACAATGCAGCCATATAGCTTGGCAGCGGGTAGCCGAGCAAGGAAACAAACTCCGCTTTGCGAAACAGCTCCCGGTTGACGACCAGCACAAACGGGTTGATCGCTTTTAGCCAAACGCGACCGGAGCCCATGGACGCTTCCGCCATATAGACGCACCCGAACGTCGCGAACAGGCCGATTATAAAAGGGATCAAGGCATTTCGGAAAAAGCAGGAGATCAGCAGAAACGCCAGACCAAGCACGACAATTCCCGCTGTTTTGACTACGGCGGACAGCGCGGCGTATTGTCCCAGGCTCACGTTAATCGAGGCATGGATGAAACTTTCAAGGGCGTACAGAGGCGAGGATGCCGCTTCCCAAGAGCCGAATATCGCGGAAAAAGCCGCAAAATCAACCAGCCAAAACCAGAAGCAGACGAGGCAGGCAAAAAGAGCGGAAGCCATGAGCTTGGCCCGGACCGTAGCCGCTCCTCCCGCTTCGGTCGTAAGAAGCAGGGCATCCATCTCCGTTTCCTTTTCGGTCAGAAACACGCTCATAAACCCGTACAGGCAGATCAGCAGCGCCAGAAACGCCGAAAAATCGTACTGCACATAATGCTGATACATCTCGGTGTAGGAGAAGCTCGTGATCGCCCTTCCCTCAAAAAGCTCCGCGATCGCCGCGTTCTTGCGGGATTCGTAGGCATTGCCCACAGATTGGTAGAACGCGATATTGTCCCTTGCCGCGCTCGCCACACCATGGGCATACGCCTCGTAATCGTAAGCATATTTCATCGGATTGACATAACACCATCGGAAGAAATGGAAATCCTCGTAGACATTGGCCAAGTAAGTATCCGCGTTGCGATAGGTCGTGCTTGCCGTAAGATCGGCGGTCCGTTGTTCCAACGGCCGATAAATGGCCATAAGCTTCCTGATTTTTTCGTCTGTGATCGTTCCCCCGAAGTCCTTGTACATGTCCCAATACAATTCCTTCCACAGCGGGCCGGTCACATTTTTCGAGAGCAGCGAGTTTCCCTCATATACGCTGTATATTTTCGCGACGTTCAAGATGGAGAAGAGAAGGACCGCCGCCATCACCGGAATTTTCAGAAAATGCTTGCGCCATTCGAAAAGTATCAATTTTACCATTGTGCGCCCTCTTCGAAATAGTACAAAAAAACATCCTCCAAATTCGGCAGTACGTTTACGGCGCGAGCATCGGGCTTTTCATCATCAATCACTCTTAACCGGATTTCATGCCGGTCCCGCATCATATTGCTGACTTTCAGGCGGTTCAGCTTTTCATCTATCGTTTCATCCGTCGCCGCCACTTCCCACACTTTCCCCGCGATTCCGCCCACGAGCGCCTGAGGCGTGTCCTGCTTCAGAAGCCGCCCGTTTTTCAATAAAATGACCTGGTTCGCGATAAATTCAATATCGGAAACGATGTGCGTAGCCAACAGCACTGTGCGGTTCTCGGAAAATTTGGCGATCAGATTCCGGAAGCGTATTCGTTCTTGCGGGTCAAGTCCGGCTGTCGGTTCGTCCAGAATCAGGATGTCGGGATTATTGAGCATCGCTTGCACGATCCCTACGCGCTGGCGCATGCCCCCGGACAAAGCCCCGATTTTTTTGCCGGCGGCGTCGCTTAAATTCACGATTTCCAACAATTCCTTGGCCCTTTTTTCGCCTTGTTCTGCGGGGATGCCTTTTAGCACGCACATATATCGTAAAAATTCAATCACCTTAAAGTTTTTGTAAAATTGTGGGAACTGCGGCAAATATCCGATACGGGACAAAAAGTTGACGCCCAAGCTCCTTGCATCAACGCCATCTATCAAAACCTGACCGCTGTCGCTTTTCAAAATGCCGACAAAAATATTGATCAGCGTCGTTTTTCCCGCCCCATTGGTTCCCAAAAGTCCATAAATTCCGTTTTCCAGTTCTGCGGAAAAATCTTGTAACGCATACTTTCCCTTGTATCGCTTTGAAATGCCTTTAAACGTGACTTTCATGAACCGTTCCCACCTTTAAAACGGGCTGACAATCACTTTCGTTTGAATCCCCTCTTGATTTGCGCCTAACAGCACCATATAAATCCGCTTGTCGTCAATGATTTTGACAATCGGGTCGTTCGCCATATACCCCGCTTCTCCGTCGTGTGAAATCCGATGCTCCGCTTCGAGCTTGCCTGTGCCCGTGTCGTATACCCGAATTTTCCAACCTGTCCGATCTGCAAGCGTAGTCGCGAAATAACGCCCGAAGTCGGAACCCGACACAAATCCGCTTTCTCTTTTCTCGCTCAAGGTATGAAGCTTCGTTTTGCCGCTCGGCATCTCCATAACCAAAATTTTTCCGGACGGGATCGTAAAATCCTCAGCCAAAAGCAGCAGCTTGTCGTAAGCCGTCAGTTCCTTGCACGTATAGCCATCGAATGTCCGGTTCGCCAAACCGCTGCCGTCCGGATTTACCGTTCCGCAGGTATCAAAAGAGGGCTTGCCGGGTACGGCGGGGATATCGAAGCTTTGCGCCTTAAATGCAATTTTCTTATCCTCATTCGTGAACCCGATTTGTTCGAACGTCACGACGCCTGAACGCGCCTTGGCATCTTCCGCGGTCAAATCTACGACCGTTGTTTTTTGTTTCGTGTTGAAATCGTACAGATACAATCCGGCTGTCGTGGCATAGGCCGCTTGCGTTCCATCGGCGGAAAACGCGATAGCCTTCAAGGACAATATCAGTTCATTCGCTTTAAGCAATTTGTTGAAATCAAATACCGACCTTTGATTGAGCTGACGGTCGTAAAAGATCGCGCGATACGTGATCCCGCCGTCTGTCGCCGACAAACCGCCGCTGCTGCCTCCGGAATTGATTTTTAGCCCGACCGCCACATATCCGTCTTGAATAACCCAGTACCTTTCCTGATCGAATGCCTCCTTCGAGGTCTCGGCCGTCACTCGCCCCGTATCCAGGTTATACAGGTACAATCGGTCCGCCGCCAGAAACACCTGATGGCCGTCCGCGTAATGGATATTCCGGATATCGCCTTGTATCTCATCGAAATGCAAATCCAATGGGCGGGACGCTCCGGAAGAGGTCGGCAAAGGGGGCTCTCCCGCCTCGCCTTCCTCGTGATACCCAGCGCCCGGGATCGCAGCATCGTTCGGATGATTGGTTTCGAATTGCGCGCAGCCTGCGATCCAAAGCGCGGATAAAGCCAACAGCACGATCAACCGTTTCGTTCTCATCGTCCGCTTTGCTCCAATCCTTTATAAAGTAACAGGGAGGGGGTCTTCATCAGGACGACGACATCATCGGGGAAATCGTCCGCATTAAGAGGAACGGAAACGACATAAAACGTATTGAAGTCCTTCAGCTTCTCCAGCTCCACATCGGCCTCGATCACCGCCACATCGCCTTTGGCCAGCGTCGTTTCGAAGGAAGCGCCGTCCTTGCCGGTCAAAGCTTCATGATTGAGGTAGAACGTACTTCTGTACCGCATCCCGGGGTGGCCGAACAGTTTGTATGTCACGCGAAGATTTCCACTTTTCTTGACCTGAACGTTGTCCTGGCGAACGGCGCCGTCGATATACAAGTCGCTGTACACCTTATGGTCCAATGTCTCCATGTCCACCTGCTCCATGACGCTATGCTTCTCCAGCAGCTCCTGCGTCACCGGCTCTGTCGACAGGCGGACACGGCTCAGAACCTCTTGCTGCGGGATGGAGGAAAGATCAAGCGGGTCCGCGTCTTGGTTAAAGACCAGCGGTCTCCCCGATTCCAGCGTCGTCTGATAGCCTCCATAGGAAGTCGTTTCTTTCATGTCCGGAATAAATGCCGGATTGTACACGCTGGCAATCGTGACATGAAGGGTCTCCCCCTTCTTGCCTGTGACGGGCGTAAATACGAACGTGAAAGGCGTGTCCCGGTCATCCGCTGTCAGGTCAAAGATATGCATATATTCATAAGGGGCTTCGGTTGAATTAAACTTGTAGGGCTGCGGGATGCCGTCAACAAAAACGAGAAAGCCGACGTTTTTGGCTTTGCCGGAAGCGCGTACGGCATAATCGATCGTTAACTCGCCGCCATTGTACTGCAAGGGAAGGATCTCTCCATTCTCGTCAAGCGGCGGATCGGTAAAGCCATGGCCGATACTGCCCAGCATCGCGGTCTCCTGTTCGCCCCCTTCAAACGGATTCGATTGGCCGGCAGTATTGGGTTCGCCGGTATGGGGTGCGCCGGTATCGCGTTCGCCGGCATGGGGTTCACTGGCATTCGGCTTCTGATTGGCGCAGCCTGTGGCCAACACGGCCATGATGACCAGGTAGAATGCCCATTTCATGACTTTTGAAAATTGCACAATGTCATCCCTTTCCTCATTCCGGGCTGCCGCCGGAAGATACACGATCGGCGAACAGAACGGCCGGCCCGTCCTCTCCCCGCTCCGCCGCACCGGATGCCGGATTGGACGCGTTCGGTTCGGGTTCCGGCATAGGTATTAACAATGGCGAAGCGTCGCGTTCCGGAATGCCAGGTTCCGGAATGCCAGATTCCAAAGCGATACCACCCTGTTTCGCTTCCGGATCGTCGGCCGGAGATACAGGATCGTCAGCCGGAGATACCGGATCGGCAGAGGATGCCGGCGGCTCGTTCTCCTTCTGCACCGCCGCACTCCCGGTTACCGTCATGGTCCTTGTCGGTTCGGACGTTGCGGTTTCGGACTCGCCCGGGACCAGCTTTAACACTGCGCCTGTGCCCGCCGTAGCCAAAATGACGATCGTCAAAAGCGAAATGCCCCATTTTTTGCTTCGGGTATCCATAATGGAAAGTACCCTGTTCTTCAAACCCTGCTTGCCTCCATAGAAACTGGAAACCAATAAGCTTGACGTACTCGGCTGTTTTCGAATCATGCCGATAATGGCTTCCGCATATTGCCGGCGGCCTGCCATATCGGTATCTTTCACCACTTCTTCGTCGCAAGAGATTTCGCATTGGAGAGCGATTTCTCTGGCCATCGCGTAGACGAACGGATTGAACCAATGCAGAGCGGTGGCCAGAAACACGAGTGCTTTGTACACCCCGTCTTTGCGTTTAAGATGGATCAGCTCATGCTTCAAGACGAACAGCAGCTCATGAGCCGGGATCCGGTCCGAAGGAAGCAAAATGACGGGATGAACAACGCCAAGCAGCATAGGAGTGGAAATGCCGGGGCAAACTCGCAGTCCCACTTTCTGTGTGATGTTCATTTTCGCTTGGACATCATGCAGCATTTGCAGCGCTTGCCGATCCGCCATATCCGTGCTCCAGCGCTTCACCATATTCATGAAACGTCTGTGCCGAATGGCATGATAAGACAGGAACGCGAGGACTCCCGCCAGCCAGATGCTGCCGGCCAGCGCATACCACGGCATAGACGTGGCGGTCGATGCCGCATCGGAAACCGCCTGATCGATGGGGGAACGGTCCGCATCAGCATGCTTCAGCACAGGCATCAGCGTATTCACATCAATTACCGAAGTCGACGGATGGAAGCGAAACGGAATAATAAGTCCGACGATCACCGCCAACCATGCATAGTAGCGTCCCTTTGCCGCAAAGCGTTTCCGCAGGAAGGGCGAAGCCGCCATATAGAGCATGCCGATAGCCGTCATGGCAACCGAACATTCCAGCAGGGCGATCATAAAGCTCTGCAAGCTCTGCATCCGTTACTCCCTCCGTTCCTTGACCCATTTCAGCAAATCGTCCAGTTCTTTTTCGCTCGGCTGCTTGCCGTTGTACAGCGTATTGACGAAGCTCAAAAACGAATTTTCATGATACTGCTTCATAAAATGCTCCGTTTCCCAAGCCAGGTATTCTTCTTTGCTGACCAGCGGAAAGTACGTACGTTCTTTCCCTTCCTTCTCCGTCCGCAAAAAGCCTCGTTTCACCAAACGCAGCATAAGCGAAATGACCGTGGGCGCTTTCCATTTGCGCTCGCTTCCGAGCTGCTCCATCACCATCGCGGTCGTAATAGGCGGTTCGTTCGCCCAGACCACCCGCATAATTTCAAATTCCGCATCAGGCAACTTCTTCATGTATCCGTCTCCTTTTTTGACAATTGTCTTTTTTTATATTCTACACTTGTCAAAAATAATGGTCAATTTATTTTTTACAAATGTCTAAAAAAAAGAAAAAAGCCGCGTCCAGCGTGTTCAGAACATGCCATGCCGCACTCTTCCTTTCACATTCGGAATCGTGCGGCACCGTTCTGCATTCGCTGGCCGACGGCCGATATGGACAGCTTTCGCGGAAGCGGACCAATCCTGCTTCGCATAGTTTCGTTTTTACTTAATGCCTGTCGAAGCAATCCCTTCTACGATGTATCGCTGGAAGAAAAGAAACATGAGAAATACGGGAATCAAGGAAAGGAAAGACATGGCAAACAACGAGCCTATAGCAGATTCGCCCATGGCGTCAATGAACATGCGCAGCGCCAGCGTAACGGTAAACTTATCGACACTGCTGAGATAAAGAAGATGACTGAAGAAATCGTTCCATGTCCAAATAAAAGTGAAAATCGCCGTTGTCACGATTGCCGGCACGATCAAGGGCAGGATGACGCGCGTATATATACAGATCGGGCCACAGCCGTCTACAGTTGCAGCTTGATCAAGTTCACGAGGCAAAGAGCGAATAAATTGAACGGTCAGGAAGACAAAAAAACCTTCCGTAGCGAAAAACTTCGGTATGGCGATCGGCAGAAACGTATTCATCCAGCCCAGTTTATTGAAAATAATGTCAATTGATAAAATTTACGAATTTGGTCTCGCTTGAAAATTAATTTAATTAATTAACATTTCTGCATGTCGATACGTCATTTTCTTGCGGGAAACCGGCCGGCCGTGGCGTAGTCGAACCGGTATTCTCCTGATCCGATCTCCACTTCCACGCCGTGATCCGTCGCGGCGATTGACTGAACGCCTTCCGGATACGAACCGTCCGCTCCAACGAGCCTTCCGTCGATGTTCAGACCCCCGACCGCCGCCCCGCGCAGCACCACCCGGGCCGTCGTATTGGCCGGGACGGTCGCTTGCACGCGTATCCGGCCGCCGTCCGTCTGCCATGACGTCTCGATCCTGCCGTACATGGACCGATACGATGTCTTCGCGCGGCTTAGCAGCCCCGCGCCGAACAGCGGCTCAATATGAAGCCGCTTGAAACCGGGAACGGCGCTGTCCATGTCCAGACCCGCAACCCTTCGGTACATCCATTCTCCGACGGCTCCGTATGCGTAGTGGTTGAACGAGTTCATGTCGTCGCTCCAGAACGTGCCGTCCGGCTTGATGCCGTCCCAATGCTCCCAGATCGTGGTGGCGCCTTTTGAAATGGAATAGATCCACCCCGGGTATCCTTCCTGCAGCAACAGGCGGACGGCCGTGTCATGATAGCCGTAATCGGACAGCACCAGGCAAAGATAAGGCGTTCCGAGGAAGCCCGTCGTCAAATGATAACCGTTCCGAATGATCATTTCGTTCAGATCCCGGGCGATGCGCGGCGCGGCGTCTCCCGCCAGATCGAAGGCGAGGGCCAGCACGTGGGCCGTCTGCGTCTGCGCCGTCATTCGTCCGTCGCCGGTGATGAATTCGTTGCGGAACGCCTGGACGACTCGGGCATGCAGCTCGCCGTATTTCGCCGCATCCTCCGTCTTGCCGAGCACGCGGGCCGCTTCGCTCAGCAGCCTCGAGGAGTAAGCGTAATACGCCGTGGCAATCAGCGGCCGCGGCGTGGCGCCGACATAGCTTCCCTCCTCGGCATCCAGCGCCACCCAGTCGCCGAAATGAAAACCGGTATTCCACAGGTATTCGTTGTCGCCCTGGGCGCGGATGTATTCGACCCACGCCTTCATGCTGTCATACTGCTCGGCAAGCAGCCGGCGGTCTCCATAGTAACGGTACACCGTCCACGGGCAAATGACCGCCGCGTCTCCCCAGCCGGAAGAGTTGGCGTCGCCGATCACGTCGGGAACGACGAACGGCACACCGCCGTCGGGGCGCTGTTCGGCCTTCAGATCGCGCAGCCATTTCGTGAAGAAGGGACCGCCGTGATAATTGTACAGCGCCGTGGCGATGAACACCTGGGCATCCCCGGTCCAGCCGAGCCGCTCGTCCCGCTGCGGACAGTCGGTCGGCACGTCGAGGAAGTTGCCGCGCTGCCCCCACCGGATGTTTCGCTGCAATTGGTTGACCCTTTCGTCGGAACAAGAGAATTCGCCCGTAAGCGGCATGTCCGAATGCATCACTTCCCCGACGAAGGCGTCGAGCGGCAGCTCGTCTCCCGGCCAGCCTTCGACTTTCACGTAGCGGAAGCCCATAAAAGTGAAATGAGGCGCGTACGTTTCCCGGCCTTCTCCCCTGGCGGTGTACACAACGGTTTGCTTGGCCGTGCGCAGATTGCCGAAGTAAATGTTGCCGTCCTTGTCCAGCACTTCCGCGTGGCGCAGCACAATCGTCGTGCCTGCCGGCGCCTCGAGCGTGAACCGGATGCGGCCGACCATGTTCTGGCCCATATCCAGCACCTTGTCGCCGGCCGGCGTCACGAAGGATGCGATCGGCCGGATCGTCTCCGTCACGCGGACCGGCCAGTTCTCCTGCGGCACGAGGGTCTCCATCGGCAGGTCGATCGTTTCCGCCGGCGCCCAGTCGTCATCCGCATAGCCCGCTACACTCCAGCCGTCCCGCTCCAGGCGGGCGTCGTACGTCTCGCCGTCATAGATCGTCGAGTACGTCACCGGGCCGGTCGCCGCGCGCCAGGATGCGTCGGACGCGACCATTTCTTCGCTTCCGTCTTCGTAACGAATGTGGAGTTGAACCAGAGCCGCTCTTCTGTCCCCGTATTTGAAATTCCTTTTGTCGAATGCGAGGCCGCTGCGGTACCAGCCGTCGCCGAGATGGACGCCGACGGCGTTGGCCCCGGCCCGGAGCAGCTCCGTCACATCATAGGTCTGGTATTGCAGCCGGTACTGGTAGCTGGTCCAGCCGGGCGACAGTTCTTCGTCGGACACCCGCCGGCCGTTCACGTACAGTTCGTACACTCCCGCCGCCGTGGCGTAAATCCGGGCCTCCTTCACGCCGTCCTTCACCCGGAACGCCTTGCGCAGCAGAAACGCCGCGTCCGTCTGCGGATCGATGGCGGAAGCCGCCGGCGCAATCCACCTCGCCTGCCATTCGGACCGGTCCAGCAAGGTCGTCTCGAATACGGCCGGCTCGCTCCAGGGCGATTCCTCGCCGGCGTCATCCCATACCTTGACCCGCCAGACATACTTCGTGCGCGATGCCAGCTCCGGCCCGCCGTATTCCACCAGCACGGATTCGCCGCTTTCCACCCTGCCCGAATCCCAGATCGGCCGGTCGAAATCGCCGTCTTCCGCGGCAACCGCGAGCCGGTACGCCCGCTGCAGGACTCCCCGCCGGCCGGCTTCCAGCCGCCAGCTGAGCCGCGGCCTGCGCACGCCGACGCCGAGCGGATTTCGCCGGTATTCGCAGGTCAAATCCGTCGCAACCAAATTCCCCATAAGCGTTCCCTCCTCCGCATTCGCTCATCTCGAGTTCCATCATTATACAAAGGATCGTTCCGATTGGGAAGCATTTGTTATATTCAAATAGATTATTATATGGAATAAGAAAAACGCCTGACGGCGTCCTTTAGTTCGTGCGATTTAGTTCATACGTGCAAAATAGCCGGCTGTAGGGAACAATCTACACCCGGCTTATTTTCTTACATCGCTTATCCTGTACTCGTAACC
>Ga0310829_1001357_pt1 | contig 13972 bp, 18 predicted proteins | sample WT_ome_4_FD_202244 | JGI IMG/M metagenome (GOLD analysis project Ga0310829, IMG submission 202244) | Sorghum-adapted microbial communities enriched on wild type (WT) sorghum from Joint BioEnergy Institute, Emeryville, California, United... ... | reverse complement strand
CGGTGAAAAACAGTTAATGGCTGTTGCTCGCGCCTTATTAAAAGAAGCCGATATTCTGATTCTCGATGAAATCAATAGCGCATTGGATCCCGAAACGGAAAACGAGCTGTTAAAAAACATCCAGACGTACTTTAAAAATAAAATCGTCTTTATCATTTCTCATCGTGAAAAGATATTTAATATGTGTGACCAAATCATCCATTTAAGTCCCAATGGCTAGAAAAACGAATGCTGCTCGTTACGTGTACTGATCGCATCATAAAGCACCAAAGTATAAAACAACTTTGACGTCCAGCAGACAATGCGTTGGGGGCATTTTTTTTGCTTCTAAAATGGCAATGTGAGTGGAAAAACGAAAAGTGGGTGGCTTGCTGCAGGTGTGTTACTGTTAAAAGTGCGGCAGAATATGTTTGCAAAACAAAAAAGCGGATCGATTGGTACGATTAATAGATATTTAATAGGTCTTTAATCTTTTTAATTTCCGTTTTATTTTTAAACAGTTCTTCAACGAGAATCTTTTGGCCTGTTGCCAAATCGGTGATTTGTTCTTTGATTTGCCCGATATCTTTTTCCACGCGCTCAAAACGTTGGTCAATTTGTTCAAACCGCTTGTCGATTTGTTCAAAACGCTCATTGGTTTCTTTCTTGTGGTCGGTGAGTTGCGCGGACAATTCTTTGATCGCCTGCAAGATCATCTCGTTGGTGACGCTAGCCATTGCCCCTTTGCCTCCTTTCTTCATTTGTGTTTGCTCCTTTTATTATACAAGATTTCTTGTTGGCGTTATAGAGGATATCGAATCATGACAATTTTTTTCGAAAGGGCTCGACATGTCGTCCATCTTTTTTTGGCTTATGGCGGAAAGACGCGGTGTAATTAAATTCTTTTCCCCGCACCAAGATGAAATTCTAAGTAATTATCCTTTCTAGGTAATATGTAAACAGTAAATCCTTTTTCATTTAAATGATATTCTTTTACTAGAAGATTAATTTCGTGAATCACTTGATGAATAGAATCAATAAGTTCCTTTGAATACGTAAGCCCTTTTTGTGAAAGTTTTATAGCGGGTATTAGAATCATATGAAATTCCCAATTTTTTTTAGGATGTTCTATTGCCCTTATCTCATTTTTCCCAATGCGAAAATCTTGGCTGTCTACGTTGTTTATTTGAAATTCCCTTAAGAAGTGAAAATGTAATTGTCTTACTTCTTGCCTAGGCCCCCCATTTGTACACAACAAATAGTTATTATTTAAATGGCTTTCTTGGCTAATGACATTTGCTATGGTTAAACATTCCAATAAGTAAATTAACTCATTTTCCTTTATTTCAATGAAAGAGCTAATATGCTTTTTGGGGATGATTAAAATATGCCCCACTTGTATGGGTTTTGGATGATAGAACGAAACCGCATGTTTTGTTTTATATACTTTATTTACCGGAATAATTGAATAAAAAAATTTTAATGAAAACCCAATGATTCTTCCTGCAAAAGGCTTTTTAGAAAAACCAAACAATTTCTTTGCGATTAAAGATTTTATGGTAATTCCACCTTTCTTCCTAATTAAAACTCATTCTACAATTCCTAATTTCCTTCAAGCTATTATACCAAAACTTAAATACAAAATTGATTCATTTTTACAAAAATGTTTTTTATATATAATGGCTTTACCTTTCCTCACAGTAAAGCACCTCAACGTTAAGCAAATAGAGTGGTTGTACAAATAGTCAATTTATCCTGATTTTATCAAAAAAAGAGGATAATTATAACTTCGTGTCTAACGTCTACATAACAGCGATGATTTAGAAGCAGCAGAAGCACTTCTATTGAGAAGGGAGGGTAAAGGATAAGAGCAATGAGCGGAAGTGTCGAAACCAGTCGTCGCCATGTCGGTATTGGATTGGCATCAATTGTCGTCGGAATTTTGGTTGTCTTGAGCATCTCCGTGTCGGCGCATGCAAGTGGCATGAACTATGCCAAAGCATGGGAAACATTGTTTGGTGCACGATGGAACGGTCATGTTCAGATCCAAGCGTCCTACAATGATCATGGTCGTCACGCCAAGCGCGGTTATCACCGGTTTACACGGGAAGCGGGACCTTCGCTTGATACGGGTCGTCTCTATACGTCAACGGCAAGCTCACCATCGGACAGTAAAATCCGGTCCAGGGAGGACTCCGTATGGGATTCTCCGCTTTGGGGTGACAAGTACACGACCCACTATTACCACGACTTTTTTTGGTTCTAAGTTCGAATCTTTGGCTGAAAATTTTTATCACTGACTTTGTCTGGGAGCATGCCGCAGGAAGGAGGTTTTTCGCGTGAAGACAAAAAAAGTGTTGTTGATGAACTTAAGACTTGCGCTTAGCAGCCTCCTTCTCGGCATGCTGACCGCTTTCATGGTACAGGCCTTCCAGTGGACCCTTGAAGATCGCAAGGAAGTGACGTTCGGATTGCCGGGCGAGGTCACTATACTGACGATGTTCGAGGGTCCGCAGAAGGTTTCAGCGGCCGATGCTGCCTCTGCGCGAGAGGCGCTAAAGGCCTATCTTAATGATCAGTCGCTGGCCTTGGTCTATGCCTCGGTAGGCGAAGGCCGTCCCGAGATGATTGTTTGCGATCCGCATCATATCCTCCCGTGGTTGCCCAGAGCCGGCAACGAAGGTCCCGACTCGACGACGGCCCGTGCCTACCTTTTTCGAGGCACGTACACGGCACATCGGTGGTCTGCCTTGGGCACAGCGCCCCTTTTGCCGAATGGAGTCGAGGTGGTCGGGGTGATTGATGCTCCCCCCGGAACAGATAACCTTCAATATGTACGGACCATCGGTCGGGAGCCACTGCCCTCTGGACGCTACACGATCAATACCACGGACCCGACCCAAGTAAAACATATCCTCGATCTGTTCTATCGGATGGGATTTGTCCCTCAGCAGAGCCAAAAGATTCCATTACTTACATATTTCCTTCAAAATCCGCTGTTGATGATCACCTTGCTTTTTCTGGCCATGGGCCACGTCTGCGCCATCTTGGACTGGGCTCTCTACATTCGCGGACGCGCGCGGGAGTTCGGCATTCGGTGGCGCCATGGCGCCTTGCCCACTGACCTCGTCCGGGAAAATCTGGTGGGTGGGCTACCCGGCTTGGGGGTGGGCAGCGTTGTGGGAGTGATCTTGTCGGATCTGCTGGTGGCGGGAATCGGCCAAACGAATCCGGAGCTAGGCAACTTCCGGACGCTTGCCAGTGCTGCTGTCTCGTTCATCATCGTCATCGTGACGTGGTCGGCGACCCTTTATGGGGTCATTAAAACGCGTAAGGAGGTGAACATTGATGCGTGAAGTGTGGGATGGGGTTGTTATGGCTTGCCGGCGTTGGCCGGTAATGTTGGGACTTTCAGGGATGATCGCCTCCGCCTGCGTGGTGTTCGCGTTGGCCTTGGAGGACGTTGTGTCCCAGGTCGCCGTCCTGAAAGGGGCCGTGCATCTACGGGAGCGTCACGCCGTCATGTTCACTCCGTACTACCCGTCGGGTGAGGCGAGTCACGTCGGAAACGAGACCGTGCAATACGTGATGGACCTAATTAACCGCCAGAAGGCCTACGCTGCAATCATTTACAACATGGGTCTTAATCATCCTGATTTCGCCGGTGGGCATCCCACCTTGGTACTTTTCGGTGACGTGCTCCCGGATTTATTCCCGGAACTCCCGCTGTGCGAACCCGCGCCGTGCGCCATGCGCGGCTCGAAACTCGCCGATGATAAGATCCATGCCGTGAACATAGCAGGCGAAAGCATCCCGGTGGTCGGAACGCTGCCGCCGGGAGCGACCTTTTTTGATCCCAATGCCGCCGGCTTACCCTTGGATAACCGTCTCGTCATCCGGGCGCCGACGAAACTGCTGCCTTTGCTCAATGTACAGGAGCGAGAGGAGGCGTTGGTCCGGACGGTCCTGCTCGCTCCAGAAGCCAAGGTGGTGGACACATTCGTTGCCGGGAGTGCACATGGGGGATTGTTTCTCGTTCCCCATGACGTCGCCGTCGATCAGCCACAACGGTTCCGCGAGATCATGATGAGTTCCGCCATGTATATCGTGGGCATGCTGAGTTTTCTCGTGTTAGTCTTTGTTGCTTTCGTGTCCTCCGCCCGCTTGACGATTCGCCAGGAGCATCGAGCTTTCAAGATCAGAGCCATGTATGGGGCGACGCCCTTTCATCTCAGCCTTCGCATCGGCGGTTTTTTGGCGGCCGTGATCCTGATCCCGCCGCTCTCCTTGCTTTCACTGCTCCTTTGGTACCTACATGTGGCGGGTGCCCCCGCGCCGGGCGTGCCGCTTTGGGTCATGTTGGCGGTCTTGCTCACGTTCGTTTCGTTGTGGTTCTCGTCGGTGCGCAAGGTGCGCATTACGGAAAAGATAGGAGAGTGAATATGAAAACGATCCTTGAAGCTCGCAACGTGTCAAAGATTTACGGGAGAGGTCGTACGCAAGTCACGGCGGTGGACAACGTTTCCCTGCGACTCTCCGCGGGCGAGTGCGTCGTGTTGATGGGAGCGTCTGGGAGCGGCAAATCGACATTGTTGAGTCTATTGGGTTTGATAAGCCGACCCACCGAGGGGCACATACTCATCCAAGGCAAAAATGCCGCGGAAAATGAGCGTGGCCGGGCCAGGCTGCGGAATGCGTTTTTTGGGTATGTCCATCAGGAATACGCGATTATTGAGAATGAGACCGTCGAAGCCAATGTGATGATTCCGCTGCAATATGCCAGACCCCGTCCTGGCCGTCAGGAGCGGCAAGCGAGGATACGGCAAGCGCTGGAACAAGTCGGTCTTGATTGGGCCTTAAAGAAGAAACCGTCGGAGCTGTCGGGGGGTGAACGACAACGTGTGGCGATTGCCCGGGCGTTGGTCAATGATCCGGTCGTCGTACTCGCCGATGAGCCGACAGCGGCCCTGGATAGCGAGACCGCCCAAGCGGTGATGACTCTGATTCTATCTCTCAAAGAAAAGGGGGCGGCGGTGCTCGTGGCAACCCACGATGATCGGGTGGCCAAGCGAGGTGACCGCATCCTACGGATCAGTGACGGCCGCCTCATTACCAGTGAAATAGGTTCAGATTATCATTTTCATAAAGATATAATAGATGACAATTAAAAGGGAACTCAAGACTATTGTTGAACGTAGGTCAATATAGAACAGACGTGGAATAAATAACCTTATGATTGAGTCTTTAATAGAGGATTCCAAGAGGATGAAAAAGTTGAATATTGAAATTAATAGTGAAGAAGAATTTAAGCACTATAAAGCGTACCGAGACGGCTATTTCGTCATTATCGACACAACCAGAAGAGTTATACATACAACAGGCTGTCCACATGTAAATATTTCAAACTTCAGAGAGAAAGTATTGAAAAATGCCAGCAAAAATGGTCGGTATTACTTTACTGATGATCTTGTGGAAGGTAGAGAAATGTTTCGGGCTGAGAAATGTAAGCACTGTCGTCCTGAGTAGGGGCTGCTGAACAAATAAAATTCCCTTGATTTACAAGGATTTTTAGTCTTGATTGTCGAAATCAAATGCAGGGATTTTATCATCCATTCTTAAAAAACCTTGCGCTTGGAGGCTCCTGCTTTATATAAAAGAACGGAAAGCCAACTCTTTTTGCCGGATGATTTTTTCTTGCCGTTTGGCGGCAAATTGAATAAAGACAATCGTTGTGTCAAACTCGCCCAATTGATTCCTTGGTGGAAAGTCGAAGAAAAATACGCCAAATCCTTTAAGAAATCGATGAAAGGACAAAAAGCCTTGTCGGTCCGTGTCGCATTGAATGCCTTGATCATCCACAACGTTTAATGACGAGTGACCGGGTAACTGCTGATTGGATCGTATTTTCGTTTATTATCCCCAAACATTTTTAAGTGTTTGGGGATTTTAAAGTCATCTAAAAGGGGAAAGTATAGTGCGTAATACTTTCAGAATATTTATAGAAATTTTGCTCTGTTTTCTTTCATTAATCATTTGTATTTCTTGTCAATCAGATACAGCGGATAATAATAAGAACCCCTTTGCCTTTAATAAAATTAGTGTGGATCAAATTAAAAATTATGACAACCAGCACCTTGTTATATCATATGATTCAGAAAACACTATGGGGTTTATTCCGGATACCGCCTCAAAATATCGTATAAAAACGAACCAACAAAGAAATGTAGATATCCAAGGTGAAACGATACCCACTCTTTTATTAAAAAGAAAAGAAAACAAATTTACCATTGAATATACTATTGATAATAATAAAGAATCCGAACGTCATTTTAGATTAATGGTTTTCAATAACGAGGGAATTATTCCATTTAAAATTCATGGAAGAAAGTTCAATTATTATGATGTGACTATGAAAAAAGAGTCATCCAAGATGATGCAATTAGATTTCTTTTTAGATAAAGTTGCTGAGATGTCAGACCTTATTATAATCAATATTGATAAAGATTTTCGTCATTATTACGTCGATCAGTTGGGTGCAATACGTATACTCGCTACGGCACAGAGCAATTGGTTAAATAAACAGATCCGTTTACCGGCAACGGATAAGGCGCAATATGTTAAAACAGATAGTAAAAAGTCTAATAATGGATCAGAGATCGTTCTTTTGAGCAAAAATAAGATACAGATAAAGCAGGGACAGAATAAAAAGGCATCCTATATTATGGTTGTTCCATTAAATGGTGTTAAATGTGAGCAAATATTTTTATTTGATATGAATGGTCATGTTGTTCCTTTTGGAAACAAAAAATCATTAACCATTGCATCTAAACCCCATCAAGCTGCTGTAATACCCGTGCCAAAAAATATTGATTTCAACACCAAACGTTATTTTTTGCTTACCATAGAAAATCCCAAAGGGGCTGCTTTCCAGAATATCAAATCACTTAAAAAGGGAATGGACAAATATTATAGAAACTTTACTTATTATTATGATCTATACTAAATGGTCTATTTTTATAGTGAGGATTGGTTCAGCGGAAAATCCTATATTCATTCAAAGATCATTCAACAGATGAAAGTACAACGCTCACAAGTGGCATATGCCTTTTCGAAGTTCTGCTGTTTTGGTGAACTTTATTTGCATTAACATGCGGAATGGACATGATTTATTTTCTCTTGGACGAAATCTCATTTTAAAAGTGATCCAGTTTCCTGTTCAAAAATCAATTTATATAAAAAATAGCAATCTCCTTCACGCTGAGGAGATTGCCATTTTAATGAGGTTGGGCATAATCATGCACGCTTTTCGATGTGCACCTTTCAGCTTTTCAAACCCACGCGACACGAAGCCAAATGTTGAAGCGGTCAATATACGAGCGACAGGACAAAGGTCCATAGGCAAACGAAGGCGAGCAAACCGACTTTGAAGAAGGCTGTGTCAAAGGCCAGATCAACTATTTAGGGATGATTGAGGTGAACCACGAGGAGAATCCCCTCTTTGACCCTGCCGGCAAGTATCCGCTCATTGGCTATCAATTGTTTTACAGAATGGAGATCACACAATGTTTCCCCTTTTCGCGCCGGCATGAAACCGTGACGCGCATATGGGTGGAACCGGAAGAAATGCCTTACGTGATCAACGATCATGCGTTAATCCTGGAGATTTTGGATGAAGCCTTAAAGATGGCCTGATGCCTTCAATGCTGCAATAGGCTGGTTGATAGAAAACGGCAATCGTTCTATCAATCGGCTTTTTATTTTATGGCGCGCCAAACGAAACGAAGGGGATTGCGATAAAAGATTGATAATAAACAAATTATTGTATGATAAACTTGAGGGCTCAGATCAAGGCGGCTAATGCCGGCCTTTCACGACTTCGCGTCAACGTAAAATCAATATGACGCCCGCGTTTAAAAACTGCCTTGCCGACATGAGAACATGCCCGGAAAAACTCAGCATCCGCGGTCAAGCCGTGATCGTTGGATGGTGTAAATTAAAGGAGTGAGCACATACACGGCCATCTTTATTTTTTGACGCACGTCGTCCCTTATTTCGTCGTCTTGATATGAGCGATAAAAGTCGCTCTTTTGGGATTGCTCGTTGCTTGCTGCTTCAAGTACTTGAGAAAACGGAATAACGAATGATGCTTTATATTGCCGGGTCCTACCAATTTTGCGCTTCCAGCTTGTCATGCTCAATATGCCGGATCCTTTATAAGCTGATTTCCGCGTCCCTCACCCTTTGTCCGGATCTTTCAGAGCATGATGCAGACAAACGCCATCCTTCTCCAACTCCAATTCGAATCACACCCTGCTAGGTCACGTATCAATTGGAAGCCATCGCGCTGCCCCGCCGCTTCGTGGTTTGGCTTGCTGCTTAAGCTCGACAGCCTCGATGGCTTTTTAGCCGGTAAAGCGGAGAATGTAAAACTTCGTCAAGTAGTTCCTAACGTTTTTTATTTTATGATCCTGTTTGATCAAATTGTTGATCCCATCATTGTCAAATTTATCCCTTTATACGTTTGATAAATACATTGATTCATTCGGCGTTTGGATGTTTGCGCTGCTTCTCAGCTTATCCTCCATGTATTTATCTATTAAAACGTTTGTAAAAATGAGGAGGAAGGATTAAAACATTCAAACGAACGTTCGGCCGTATATACAATAAAATCCTCCCCCCCTCTTTTATAAAAATCAACGGGATGTCATGTAAAGAATCTGCCGCTACCCACGATTTTGCCCACCCTCTCCGAATCAATCAACCATATCCCGCTCAAAGCAGCGGACCGTTACGCCAATGCGACCACCCTAGTACAAATTTTCGTCACCTCGGGGTCGTGGGTGACGATGAGCACGGTCTTTCCCTCTTGATTCAACGATTGGATGAGGGAAAGCACGCGATCACGGTTGGTCGCGTCGAGCGATCCGGTCGGTTCATCGGCCAAAATGATGTCGCTCTTCTTCAAAAAAAGGCGGGCTAAGGCGACGCGCTGTTGCTCGCCGCCGCTCAGCTGGTAGACCTTGTGATGCATTTTGTCGGAGAGTCCGACCTTTTCGAGTGCCTTTCTTTTTAAAGCGTTTTTATCGACTCCTCTGACGTACTCAAGCGCCACGTCCAAATTTTTGCTGACGGTTTCCTGATCAATGAGCGCGTAATTTTGGAATAAATAGCCTATCGTATCACGCAAGAGTTTGATCTTCGTCTTTTCCCTTTTCCACGGGTTTTTCAGCCCTTGTATGTAGACATCTCCAGAATCCGGCGCTTCCAAAAGCCCGACGATGTTCAATAACGTCGATTTCCCCTTCCCGCTCGGACCGGTGATCGCCACGATTTCCCCTTTTTTCACGGAGAGATTGAATTGGTCAAAGATCCGTTTGTCGCCATAGGTTTTGACGATGTTTTTGAGTTCAATTTCCATACATGTCATGCTCCCTTTAGGACGTCCTTGATTTTTTTCATTTCTGCCGTCCGAACGACCAGAACGGTAACGCCCAGCTCAATCGCAAATAACGCGGGCACAAGGAAAAAGGTCATCTCCCAAGCATCATGAGAGAGAATCATGACGGCTGATAAAAGCATGAACCAAAAGAGGCCGATCATAGCGAAAAACGCCCCATGCCTTTTTAAGGATGAATATCCATGCAGCCATTTGACCGCATGAATCGTCTTGTTTCGTTCCAGATGGTTAAAAGTCATAAAAATGGTGACGATGAGTTCCATTATCACGATCAGGATCATCAAGAAAAAACTCCAGCGAAGTTCGCTTTGCAAATGATAAAGATAGGCGTCCACCACGCTGTACAAGAGCGGAGCGGTAAGAATCGTGTTCCCGAGCCCCGCTGTTTCGATGTCGCTTTTCAGTTCGTCATACGGATGTTCGGTATCCTTGACGTAAGGAAAAAAGGTCCTTGATGATAAATAATTGAGGTAACTGTCGCCGCCCAGACTTTCCGGACCGATGACGATGAGGACGGAATCCTTGCTGTAATTGTTGTTTTCTTTTTCATAATCGGGATGATACAAAAAATGTTTTTGTCCGTTTTGAATGTATCGAATTTTTATCTGCACATTTTTGTGGACGGGCACTTGTTTGCCGATACGCTTCATATGAAGGTCATCATCAATATATTTTTTAAATCTGAACCATTCCTTGTAGGTCTTGCGAATGTCGGCTTCATCCTTTTGAAATTTCTCGGGAACCAAGACGATGAGCGTGTGACCCGATGCCTCTGTGACGTTCACCCGCCGACCGTTGACATCATAGACGGGGTTGTCCTTTAAATAGTTGCGATTGACTTGCAAGACATTCCCCAAATCGGGGTCGTAAGGTTTGACCGCGCGGCCGTCGTTGACTGCTGTTTGGAGATGGCCGTTGAACACGATTCCATCCGATGGTTTCACCAGCATCGCACCTTTTTCCGAGGCTAATTTGAACAGTATTTGACACTTTTTTCCCGTTTGATAAACCCAATTTTCCCGATCCTTTTCGCCTGCCCAACTGTCTTGAAGTTCATAAAAAGCATAATGCATTGCTTCTTCCCATTTCGCGTGATTGGCCTTTTGCATCCGTAATTCCTTGTTATTTTGGGCGGCATGCAGGAACAACATCAGCAGAATAAACGAAAAGATCAATTTCGAGACGTAGTTTAAAAATTGGACGAGCTTTAACGGCTTCCGGTTTTTCAGCATTTCTCCGATTCGAATCAGATAAACCATTAAAAACGGAATAAGCCCAAATAATACGGAAATGCCTGTAAAAAGAAACTGCCAGATAAACCAGACGCCGGCAAACGGCATCCAACGATTCCAACCGTTGTAGAAGACGAGAAAAATCGCTTGAACGAATAGGACGGTAAGGAAAGCAACGGCATGGATCCGTACATTTTCTTTCACCAAGTGTTTAAAGATGAGCGATGGGTTGGAAAAACCGAACAGCTTCCGGACGGCCAACGCTTTATAATTGAGCAAAACATAATAAAGATCGCTCAAAGCGATGAGAAACAATAGAATGCCAAGAACTGCGATCAGGTAAACCGTCATTTGCTGATCGGCCAACATGATCAAAGCATTTTTCGTCGGCTGATCGGAAATTTGCAAGCCGACAACAGATCTTAATTGTTCTTTAGTATGATCAACGAGGGTTCGATTGCGGCTGTCGATCCAATACACACCGCGTAAGTTCTCTTCTCTTGCCGCTGTCATCGGTCGAATTTCGACAACGATGTTTGGGTTGAACAGAGCGATTTGCCCCGTCTGATACCGGGAACTTGTCCGAATGGAGGACAAAAAGGCCTTCCGATCGTCTCTATTCCATCGTTTTCCCCATTGAAGAGGAAATGCCCGCTGTGATCGGATTGGATTACCGATTGCCGCATAGATGACAATTTTAGGATTCTTAGTGCTTTCCACTGGTTTGTAAACGAGCTTATAGATATTGACTTTTTCTTGGTGTGCGAGGTTAGACAATGCCTGTAATTTGTCATCAGGGCTTTCATTTTTGCGCCAATCGGTGACGGTGAACACGGTTTGACCGGTACCGTTGATTTCCGCCAATTCTTTGGCCTCGAAAAATTTGGTGCATAAAAAGGCGGAAACCGCATACGCGACCACCACTAAAGCGATGAGTATTTTTTTCATAGAACACCCCTTAAAAACGTAAAAATCTTATTTATTTCTTCTAAAATATGTTTTCAACGATTTTATGTTAGGTGTAAATATTTAATTTATTAAAATTATATAAATATATTTTTATGCAATTAATCAAATATATTTATATATAATTTGTAAAAAGGTCAATTTTAATTAAACAATTTTGTCTAAGTTGGCATGAAAAACATGATATATTTTGTAAAACCGTTTTTAAAAGAGTATAAAATAGGAAGTGTAACACTCTTTGATACGAAATGAAAACCAAAAATAATCAAGTTTGAATGGAAGGCAGCGTCGGTTAAGCCCGACATATCAAGGTTTTTTCGCGAAAAACGGGCGGAATGTCAAAGAAATGTCCAACCACAATGGGTGCCCACCCTCTGAGCACCCATTAATTATTTGTACGAAAATAATCTGCTGTTAAAGTCTCAAGTAGTGGTGTAAATTCTAAATCCCTTTATTGACAAAGAAGCTATCGAGTGCGATCTACTAAAAGTGACAATCCAAAATAAACTAATGGAAGCCATCGAGGTGCCCATCCTGTGTCCCATTCTCAGTTCCGATATCCGTTTCGATCATTCTTGCGGTTTTAACTGCGTTCAAAACGTTCGGCACGGCACCAATGTGTGGACTCACCTCTGCATCCATCAATGCTTCAATCAGTCCTTTCAGGCCATCCCGTAAGAAATCGACATCTCCTTCCAAACCCACTTTTCGAATCAAGTCCAACAGGACGGGTCGGGCCGATTGGCCTTAAGATCCCCAAATGGCGAAAAGGCAGTGATTTCCCCAGCCTTCTTGAACCGCGGCGACGGGCTGAAAAAGCGTTGCTTTTCGTGGTTTAGGAAGCCTATGTTCATGGCGTCAACACGAGGAAAGTCGATGAGTGGGTTGAAACCTTAGGCATCAATAGAATCTACAAAAGCTAGGTTTCCCGAATCTGCAAAGAATTAGATGGGGTCGTTCAATCCTTTAAGAATAGCCACTTATAAGGGGAATATCCGTACATTTGGCTTGACGCGGCCTTTCCGAAAGTTCGGGAAGGCGGGCGTGTACAGACTATGGCGTTTGTGATCGCGATTGGCGTCAAAAATACCGGTGAACGGGAAGTTTTGGGTTTTGATTTGGGAACGAGCGAGGATGGCGCGTTTTGGTTGGCGTTTTGCGGAGTCTGGTCGCCAGGGGACTGCGCAGCGTTAAACGGGCCATTAGTGACGCGCATGAAGGGCTTCGGGCAACCATAGAGACGGTATTGGTGGGATCCGCTTGGCAACGGTGCCGTGTTCCTGTGATGCGCAATATTTTAAGCCAGGTTCCCAAGTCTTCGTAAATGATGGTGTCTGCGATTGTACGCACCATTTTTGCCCAACCGACGCAAATGATTTCACCATTGTCGGTTAAAATGTCTACCCGATTATAAGTCATTCCGATGATCCGGATTCAGAGTATTGGTTTGTCCATCAAGGGAGATAGGAGATTTACGATGCATTGTGGGAAGTGCTTCACACTTTGGCTTAAACAAAATCAAAGAATTAATTGTCGTTTAGAATTGGGTCGCACATGAACTATTTTTATGGATCAATATGGCATGAACTGTATTTTGCAAGAGAAGTATGTATAAAACGGCAATCCATCCCTTTGAAAACACGGGAAGTAGTCTTCAAACACTAGATGTAGAGCTGTTTATTCGGTACAAAAGGAAAACCAATTCCCTAAAGGAAACGACCACCGAAGCGCGCAGTTGAGTCTAAAAAAAAGCGAGCTCCGAGCAGAAGACTCGCAAGCCCGCTGCCAATCATCATTGGCGACAATACCGTACCTCAAAGGTACCACAACAGGCTTAGAAAATTCAACAGCTGTGCGGTAGGAACAGACACATTCCCCTTCATCCCTTGTCTACTTTATCTTTATGATGAGGCAATTCTAAGATGAAAAGGATTATTTCCCGTTTGTACAATTAATCGTTCCTATGCAACCTATACAGCAGCAGGATGACCCTCCATTCTGATCTTTGTGTGCTTTGGGAGTGATCGTCGTACCCTTTTCGGTGATCGTTAAATCTAATTTGCCTCCAGCCATCTTTTTCACCTCTTTTCAGTATTATTTTTAGTTACTTTACTCAGAAATAGGTTGAGTACATATTTACCATCACTAATTTGGCTATTTGGATAAGTAATGGGGATGAGTGCGCTTATTATTAATGCAATGGTAAATCCGATATAATACTCATTCAAGAAAAAATTGTCATCTCCAAAGAACCATAAGTATCCCGCTAAAGAAAGGCCATTAAAAATAATACCGCCTAAGCCGATTAAGGCTTTCGCAATGACATTTTTATCTCTTA
>Ga0310829_1001350_pt1 | contig 14036 bp, 15 predicted proteins | sample WT_ome_4_FD_202244 | JGI IMG/M metagenome (GOLD analysis project Ga0310829, IMG submission 202244) | Sorghum-adapted microbial communities enriched on wild type (WT) sorghum from Joint BioEnergy Institute, Emeryville, California, United... ... | reverse complement strand
AAGCCGAATGAGCCATTTTTCAACCCATTTGGCATCCAATTGTCACACCCCTTTACTCTCAAGTTCTTTTTTTAAATATAAATCCCTCTCAAAACAGTAACGCATCACATGCATCCGTTCCGAGTTCTTCAAATGGATAAACTGAAAGGAAGCAAGTGACCGTCCTTTATCCGAATACACGCGGATCAGGCGGCTTTTATTTTTTAAATAGTACAATCGTCCGGAGGACATCGGTAAAACAAGCCAAAGAACAACTTCCATGTCCGGCTGTAATTTCTCTGATACTTCTTTTGGCAGATAGGCGGATAATCCACCCCCACTTATATCATAAGTCAACGTAGTAAACGGTTTGAATGATCGGTTGACAGGGTGTACGGCAACATCCAGTGCAGCTTCAACACGAAAATAATCACGCCGCTGAATGACTTGCAACTGGTCATCCCCAGGGTAGGATAAGAGTAAAAGTGGAACATTTTCTCGGACGCGTCCGAGCAACTCGGTTTCAAAACGATAGGCTTTTTCTTTTTTATAAAAAGTCGCATGAAAAACAGTACCGAGCAGAAAATAACCGTATTTTTTTGTTTTTACATTCAACGGTATTTCTACATATAAGTGTCGATTGTATTGCGAGGCCACCACGGTTTGGTACCGTTCGCGTTGACCTTCCTCATTGACCCATTCAAGTTCCAGACGATCCCCAGGCGTAAGCATCCTCCATAACCCCCAACACATAATTTTCCATCGATTACCTCTATTATGTCATCTTATCATCGATTTTAGAAGCCTGTACGAAGAAAAAATTCAATACCTAATAAAGGCATTGGCTGCTTTAAAAAGACAAAGTTGACACCCAAGGGCAAGCCCTCTGGTGTCAACCTTCGTTTAGGCATTCATGAGTTCCACTTTTTCTTGTTTACCCGTATTGGCATTGACCAAAATGCGGTACGTGTCGTTTCCTTTAGTAGCGATATATTCATAACAGAGGACATTTTGCTCAAGCTCATTTTCGTAAATGGCTAAATGTTCCTCCTGGACTTTCATATTTTTGTTCAACCCTTTTTTGGCCTCACGACTCGTCAATTTCGGTTTCAAATCGATTTTTTGGTCTGACATGTGTACGAGGTATTCCCTTTGATCAAATCCTAAGATTTCCCCATTATCCAAGGCGACTTTAATCCGCACGGAAGACGGATAATCCCGTACCGCGTCAAACAAACGAACATACGTATAGACACCGACATTATCATACTGATCGCTTTTTACGAGATCCATTTTTGGATACCCGTGAGTCTTTAAAAACTCCTTCGCTAAAAGATCGCCGCGATATAAGCTGTATCGGCGAGCTGAAACCGGGCGCTCCTTGAAGAACCAGATAACATGGCCACCTTTTTCCGTAATGGAAGCGACGACCGTATGACGGGTTTTTGGATCGTTCACTGTTACGGTATAGCCTTTATAATTTGCGCCTTTGCCAATTTTTTGTACTTCTGCGCTGCCATTTTTTATGCCTACAAACGCCTTTAGCTTTTTGGCTGCTTCACTTTCCGAAACAGGTTTCCCGCTTAAATGATTTAGCTTACTTAATTCATCCAGCGAGGAACGAGTGACAGCCGGATCCCATTTATTATCGAACCCTTCGACTTTCTTGTTGACGGTACGCAATCCATCGATGATTTGGTTATCCATCGGTTGCTTTTGTGAAGCGAGGGCCATTTCGACATCCATCCAACGCATGTTTTGGTCGGCGATTTTTTTCTGGACATCGCGCAGGTCATTTTCGATTTTGTCCGATTGACGGTATAAAGCTTCCAGTTGTTGGTATTGTTCCCCTGAGATTTTTTGATCACTGCGCACAGCCGTCTGAAAGCTGAATTTCCCTAAATTGGACAAGAATTCAGCCGTTTGATTAAATGGAAGAAGTGTAAGCGGTAGCTGACCGATATCCCCGCGCGCAAGGGAAGATAATCGCCATACTTCCGAAAGTTCCGGGCGTGCCATATCCATGGAGCTTGCGGCTAAAGCAGTGCCAAGATGGTCGTGGATTTGATCAACATAGTAAGTTAAATTGTGATAGGCCTGCTGATAATTGTTTTCCGCATGAATTAAGACGGCATTTTTATCTTGATGTTCTTTATATCCCCAAATGCCGACAGCCACTAAAGCAACAGCCAAGACGCCGATGATGACGTTACGGACCATTTTTTCACCTCCGTTTTATTTACAGAAAATGTGTTTCCCGATTTTTAAGATTTGCGGTCGGCTCCAAATCCAAGCCGAAGTCGCTTTTGCCGGGTTAAAGTAATACAAAGCCCCATGTGTCGGATCCCAGCCATTAAGCGCATCGATCACCGCTCTTTCGGCTGTTTTATTCGGTGTCAGCCAGATTTGCCCGTCTGAAACCGCTGTAAACGCACCGGGTTCAAAAATGACACCGGCTACTGTATCCGGAAATATCGGACTGTCCACCCGATTTAAAATTACGGCAGCAACCGCGACCTGGCCTATATACGGTTCACCACGCGCTTCACCGTATACCGCATTGGCTAACAGCTTTAAATCTTGTTGGGAAAAACCTTCTGGCAGGTTATTGATGCTGTAGTTGGCATCATTTCCTCCCGCATTGTTAGCGGCCGTCTGACGGCGGCCACCGCCCGCATTTGGGGTCGGCGCGGCCTGTTTTCCGCTCGGTTTTCTTACTTTAGGGTGGGGAGCCGATTGTTTCTCTAATGGGACTCCGCCGTAATACGTAAAATCATTGCCTTTCCGAATATTTGATTTCACATACCACTCGTTATATTTGGAGACACGCACGAGTTTGTTCTTCGTATCGGGACCAGCAAGACCATCTACTTTCAAACCAAATTTTTGTTGAAAGTTACGTAGCGCCCAATAGGTTCCCCAACCGAAGACGCCGTCGATTTTACCCCGGTAAAAACCGATATACTGTAGACGGGCTTGAAGTTCAATGACGTCATCGCCGGTAGCCCCTTTCTGGATGACTTGTGGGGAAAAGGCTTGTGCCGGCTTTTCATTCCAAAACGCTGCAAGCGGGATGCTCAAGGTGATGCCTAGTAAAATCATCAAGAGGCGCTTTCGAATTCCATGCATCGCGTTCCAAAACCTCCTTTAATCGGTAAGCAAAAAAATCAAGCCCCTATCATTTGGAACTGGTTAACTCATAACTGTATTTTTTGTCAAAAGCGCTTATTTATTCAAAATGGCGCGATACATGAAAAAAGCATCGCCACCTATTTTTCGTCATAAAAAAAGAACTCAACAATGAGTTGAGTTCCTTAAAAGCGGTCTGTGATTTGCGGATCTCGAGCGAGCCACGCATCTGGTTTTTCATTTAACCGTTTCATTTTGTATAAGGCAAAAATCCACAATATCAACATAAAAGGGAAAATCAGATAAACCCATGATAAACCAGCGGATACCATATAATCATAAATCCCATGCAAGCTGCTCACAAGCAAAAGGGATAATAATAGCCAGCGCTTTGGCGTTTTTGAAAATTTAGCACAGCCAATGTAATAACCCATGATGATGCCAAAGAGGCCATGTCCTGATACCGGTAAAAGCGCCCGCCAAAACGCCACATGAATCCCATAGGCATAGATATAAAACAGGTTTTCAGCCGTCGCAAAACCGAGTGAGACGGCCGTGGCATACACAATGCCGTCATACCGTTCGGAGAAAGCCGCGTGATGATAGGCGGTATAAATGATCATAAACCATTTCAAAAACTCTTCCAATAAACCAGCAACAAGGAAGGATTGCACCCATTTATACTGAAAAAGGTGTTCCGCTTGTAGAGCATATTGAATGACCATCACCGGTAAGACGAGCAAGCAACCGATGATGAATAATTTCACAACCATACCGATTGGTTCAGATTCGTATTTATCTCTGAGATAAATATAAGATAATAGTGCAAGCCCAGGGGCTATCGCTGCTGATATAACGCCAACCATGTCTTCGCCTCATTTGTCCTCCGTTTCCTTTATCGTACCATGCCTATCGTTCATTGACCATCCGTTTTTTTATGCGCGCGCTAATGGTCTTAGCAATCGGTTCACCGTGGAAGCGGCCGTTTTCAATAAAAATTTCGTTCGCATTGTTTCCTGCGGCAATCACACCGGCGATGAAAACGCCGGAAACGTTCGTTTCCATTGTTTCTTGATCATAAATAGGCCGACCAGTTTCTTGGTCAACGCCGACGCCGAGTTTCTTCAGAAAGGCATGGTCCGGATGATAACCGGTCATGGCAAAGACAAAGTCATTGACGATTTCATGCGTTTCTTGGTTTTTCTTATAAATGACGCGGTCTTCGGTGATTTCAATGACATCCGCATCAAAGATCATCTTAACGTAGCCGTGTTTCACAAGGGATTGAAATTCCGGTAAAATCCACGGCTTGATGCTTGGGGAATAATCTGAACCGCGATAGATAACCGTCACACGTGCCCCCGCACGGTGTAGCTCCATTGCGGCATCGACGGCGGAATTTTTCCCTCCGATCACGACGACATCGCAATCGAAAAACGGGTGTGCTTCTTTAAAATAGTGAAAAACTTTCGGGAGCTCTTCCCCGGGAATGCCCATGTAGTTTGGATGATCGTAATAACCTGTGGCGATGACGACAAATCGAGCGGTATAGAAAGCTTTTTTCCCGTTCTTATCCGTCACAATAGAAAAACATTCATCCGCTTCTTTCTTAACTTCAATGACTTCTTCGAACCGACGAATGCGAATGTTTTTGCGTTTTGCGACTTCCCGATAATAGGTAAGCGCCTGATTGCGTTTCGGTTTCGGATGTTCTGTCACAAAAGGCATGTTACCGATTTCTAATTTATCACTGGAACTAAAAAATTGTTGGTGGGTCGGATAACGGTATAAAGACTCGACAATATTGCCTTTTTCAATCACGAGCGGTTCGATGCCTGCTTCTTGAAGGTAAATCGCGGCCGATAACCCGCATGGTCCAGCACCAATGATAATGACATCCTCTCGATGCTCCGACATATCAACACTCCCCATCTTGCCTTTCTCTAAAAGCGAACCGCGGTTCGCTTGATGATAGCCATATAAAAACTTCCCCTAAAATCATAGGGGAAGCATGGAGTGAATGCAAGATATCTGATTAAATCCAACCGCGGAACCGGGAAGCCTCGGCCATTTTGCGGACACCGACCATATACGCTGCAAGTCGCATATTGACTTTGCGATTCTGTGCCGTATTGTAAACGTTGTTGAAAGCTTTAACCAGCACTTCCTCGAGCTTTTCTTCGACTTCTTTTTCCGACCAATAATATCCTTGGTTGTTTTGTACCCATTCGAAGTATGAAACGGTTACACCGCCGGAGCTCGCTAAAACATCGGGTACGATGAGGACGCCGCGCTCAGTTAAAATTTCCGTCGCCCGTAATGTGGTCGGGCCGTTCGCCGCTTCCACGACAATGGATGCTTTGATGTTATGTGCGTTTTCTTCCGTTATTTGATTTTCAATCGCAGCGGGTACGAGAATGTCACAATCTAATTCCAAAAGTTCCTTATTCGTAATTGTATTTTTAAACAGTTTTGTGACCGTTCCAAAGCTGTCTCGGCGATCCAGTAAATAATCGATGTCTAAACCGTCTGGGTCATACAACGCGCCGTAGGCATCGGAAATCCCGACGACTTTTGCCCCAGCATCGTGCATGAATTTTGCCAAAAAGCTTCCGGCATTGCCAAACCCTTGAACGACAACGCGTGCGCCTTCCAATGCGATGCCTTTTTTCTTTGCGGCTTCGCGGATGCAAATCGTCACACCTTTGGCTGTCGCTGTTTCACGGCCATGTGACCCGCCGAGGACAAGGGGTTTACCGGTAATAAATCCTGGGGAATCAAATTCTCGGATTCGGCTGTACTCATCCATCATCCAAGCCATTATTTGCGAATTGGTAAAGACATCAGGTGCCGGAATATCTTTTGTCGGCCCGACGATCTGGCTGATGGCACGCACATATCCTCGACTCAATGCTTCCAGCTCTCTGAAAGACATCTCCCTCGGATCGCACACAATGCCACCCTTACCGCCGCCATAGGGCAAGTCGACGATTCCCGCTTTCAGACTCATCCAAATTGACAGCGCTTTCACTTCTGTTTCTGTAACATCGGGGTGAAAGCGTACGCCGCCTTTCGTTGGCCCAACAGAATCGTTGTGTTGTGCACGGTAGCCTGTAAAAATTTTGATGCTGCCGTCGTCCATGCGGACAGGAATGCGAACCGTTAAAATGCGCAACGGTTCTTTCAATAATTCATACACTTCTTCGGGATACCCCAATTTGGTTAAAGCCTCGTGAATAATGGTTTGTGTTGATTCCAGAACATCAAGTTTTTCTTTATGACTCTGTTCTGAATGATTTTGGGCTACCATTTTATACCTCCCATAACTTTCACCCAATTTTCGCTACTAGCAAAAAGGATCATTGCCGATGCCTTCTGAAATCGGACAATAAATTACACATTAACTATAGTGAATTCCTAACGAATTTTCAACTCGGAAATCAAAAATTTCTTCGATTTATTTGCCCTTATATTTTGTGGGGAATGTCAACCGTCCATTCGTCCATATTTGTATTATTTTAGCCATTCTTCTTGGACAATCCTCTCCTTTTGCGGTTGTCTAAAGCAAAAAGCCATACCTGACACTCCTAAAGTGAAAAAAGGGTTCTCAGCATAACTGAGCCCCCTTCAGCATATGATTTGTATAGCATTGACGTTCGAACTGCGTTTAAGATTCCTTTTTGCAAAAAAAGGAATAGAGCATTTCCACCGCTCGGTCCGCCATTAACGTCTGGCCGTATTCCGCTAGACGGTGGCTTGTAACAGTTGAGGTGTGGCCAAATTCCGCCATCACCGCAATCAATGTTTCCATATCTATATCAACCGGGAGATTGGTTTCCTCGAAGACCAGGTAGTAGCGTTTCTCAAAGAGATACAGTGTGCCACCATTTATGCCCATTACATGCAACTTTCGGGCGAGAGCGATGACATCTTCCAGATCGTAAAATTGGAAAATGACATCGGACGTTTCGTCCAATGTGACTTGCATCTCAATGTATTCATCATCATCATCGATGAAATCCGGGTCCCACCGCTTGGACACGATGACAACTAGACCTTGGGCCGGTAAGGAAAACACTTCTATTTCAATCGGGCCGTCCGCGTGAAAACCGAGTTCATCGTCGGCCTCCATGATCATGTCGCGGAATAGCTGCTGGACTTTCGGTAAATTCCTCCATAAATCGTCCTTGGAGATGCCGCGTTCTGCGAGATCATCAAAGGTTAGAAAAATCTTGATTTTATTGCCGTTTAACCGCTCCAACCGCATCGCAATCGTCCTCCTTACCTTAAGCGGGATCCTTTTTATACTTTATGCCTTTAGTATTTATGTTGTTCATAGATCAAGTGTGTTTATTCCAACGGAATGAGGTTTACCCTAAATTGTTTGGTTACCTTCCCTCAGTCCCTGATCTTTCTTTAGTGTGATGAGCCACGTATCCGCTTTGGCTCCCAATCTTAAATGAAGATGTGTCGTACCATAACCGGCACTGATGACAAGTGTGCCAAAAGGCTTAGCCTTCAAACCACCAGCCTCCCTTAATCCCCAACCGAATAAACGAATTTGTCCGCCATGGGTATGACCGGACAAAACGAGCGGAATCTGGTGTTCGGGTGTGATTTTATCAACGATGATGGGATTATGGCTCACTAAAATCCGAAATCCCGGTTTGGCGGATGATAAAGCCAAAGGTAAATCATCCCGTTCAGTTGTCGCATCATCAACGCCGATGACATTTAAAACAGCCTGGTTCCTTTCGAATGAGAAGCTTCTATTTTCAAGGACAATGATCTCTTGTTCTTGTAATAAGTGATGAAGGGCAAACACATCATTGACTTGCCTGTCGTGGTTTCCCCAGACAAAAAGGACAGGCACACCCCACCGCTTTAATTTTACAAGGTTTTGTTCCACTCTGCCAAATGGAACTCCTTTTTCCGTCAAATCCCCACCGATAATGACAACATCCGGGGCCTTGATGTGTGCCAACATTTTTTCAGAGATGCGTCGGCGATGAACGTCGGAAATAAAATAGAGGGTAAACCCTTCAAAGGCATCCGGCAACCCTGGAAGCGCCAGATTTTTTTGAATCACGGTGTTTCGGTGGGCTTCCAAAACCATATATAAAAAAACGATGATGACGGCGAAAATCACAGCGAAGAACCACAACGTCACGCCCCACTCCCCCTACTGGGCTTTGGACTTTTCTCTCTTTAACCGCTCTTTTGATAAAGCGAGATAAATCAAAGTTAAACTATAAACAATTAAGGAGATATAAGGTGACATAAGAAATAGTATGCCCCAAATGATGAGAACAAGGGTAACCCCTATCATACCATAAAATAATGCCGATTTCCTCTTTTCACGCCACCAATAAAGAATGACTTGCATCGCCCTTAGGATGGAAAAGGAAAAAATGACAAAGGCAGCGAAGATAAAAACCGCCCCTTCTAGAAACGTCAGCGGTTCAAGAATGGATTGAGACAGTATATAAGAAAAGCCTTTTTGTGTTGGAAAACAAACGGCTGCCTGGTAAGTGCAGAAACCGCCCATGAGAAACCACACGAATGTTTTCATGAAAAACCCTCCCATACGGCAGTGTATGAGAGGATGTTCAGCGTGTTGCTTAATCCGTCTTTTTCACACTTAAGATCTTAAATCCGTTTTGCTCCAATCTTTCAATAAAGCGATCTGTATCGTTGCCATCTTCCACCTTTATGACAATGCGACGAACGAGTTTATCCGAATCATCAAAAGTCGTAAGCACAATAATATTTTGATGAAATTGTTTTACAATCTCCGACAGCCTGAGGATGCGTCCTTCGGTTTCCACTGTCGACATCACGATGCGCACGCCATTTTTATTCATGCCGAACACGCTTTGGAATTGTTCCAACACATCAAAACGCGTGACGATCCCTAAGCAACGGCCCGATTCATCGACAACCGGTACAAGGGGCACATCTTTCACTTTTAATAAGGTGTCTTCAAAGACATCCGTTTCATCGACCATAAGATTTTTTTTGATGGCAATCGTTTCGACCTTCACCTGATCTAAAAATTCATCCCTAGGCAAATCGGAATGAAAAGCCGCTTCATAGATGGCATGCTTCGTAATGAGCCCAATATAACGGTCTCTCGATAAAACCGGCATGCCGTCGATATGATGGGCATTCAGCCGATCCAAAGCCTCTCTTACTGTTATTCCTTCATTCACATAAATCATCTTGTGTTTCGGAATCATAACGCTTTTGGTAAACATGAACACACCCCCATTATTCGACCTCATCATTGTATTCCACATACGCTCCAATATTCCTTCTAGAAATTTTGACAAAAAAATAAGCCTTCAAAAAAGTTATATGACGAGCTCAGGAAACATAATCATTTAATGACATGAACCCTTTCGACACTGCCGCTTGCGGCATGACACATGCCGGAAAGGAGGGAACGAATGGCCTTTACGAATCGAAAGACATACACCCCATTTATCGGGCGTTACGATCCCTGCCAACCCATTCGGGTAAAAACATACGAAACCCCGCCGCACCTATACCTTGGCTTTCAACCACCTGGTCTGGAACAATTTTCACCAAAGGAGGCGTTAAAAAGAGGAACTTTATGGAAGGCGTTATACAGCCCGTACACTAGTCCATACGGGGATTATCGTTAGGGAGGTGAGCCTTTGACAAGAGAAGCGCTTCCCGAAGAGTTTTATCAGTTGATGGAAGATCTGCAAGCCGTTGATTTTGTGCTGATTGAACTCAATCTTTATCTCGATACGCATCCAGAAGATTTAGAGGCATTAAAGCAATTCAACACGTTTGCCCAACAAAGTCAAGCTTTGCGCAGGACGTTCGAGGAACGCTTCGGTCCGCTTCTTGGGGGCGGTAAAAGCTTCTCGACGTTTCCTTGGGCATGGAAGGAACCCCCTTGGCCATGGCAAATTTAAGAAGGGTGTTGATGTGAAATAACCAACGGGGTGTGATCGCATGTGGGTGTATGAAAAAAAACTGCAATATCCTGTTCGAGTGAGTCAATGTAACCCAAGGCTTGCCAAGTTTTTAATTGAGCAATACGGCGGAGCAGACGGCGAATTGGCCGCTGCCCTGCGCTATTTAAACCAACGGTATACCATCCCTGACAAGGTCATTGGGCTTCTCACCGACATCGGTACGGAAGAATTCGCCCATTTGGAAATGATTGCGACAATGGTTTATAAATTAACGAAAGATGCCACGCCGGAACAATTAAAAGAAGCGGGGCTCGGCGCCCATTATGCTGACCACGACAAGGCGTTGTTCTACCATAACGCTGCCGGTGTCCCCTTTACCGCTACTTATATTCAAGCGAAAGGTGACCCGATCGCCGATCTTTATGAAGACATTGCCGCCGAAGAAAAAGCGCGGGCAACCTACCAATGGCTCATAGATATGTCGGATGACCCGTTTCTCAATGAATCACTAGCCTTTTTGCGGGAACGTGAAGTCGTGCATTCGCAGCGCTTCCGTGAGGCAGTGGAAATTTTAAAAGAAGCGCGCGAGCAAAAACGATTTTTCTGAATGGGGCCGGGACATAACTAGCCCAAAATAATGTAAAAAAGGTTCCGATTATCGCTTTTTGATGGTCGGAACCTTTTTCAGGTGTTATTTTCCCTTATATTTAGGTGGATTAACTTTTCATGGCGGTGATCTTTCTCAAGTTCACCGCCATGAATGCAAATCCCAATTCATTTTTCACCTTTTCTTTGCCTCTCACTGACAAACGAGTGAAACGCAAATTAGCCTTCAGAAATCCAAAAACTGGTTCCACATCAATTTTACGTTTGCCGTAGATTTCACCAGTTTGTTTTTCCGAAAGCTTCTGCCTAATGAATTCTTTATGTTCTTCCCATTTTTGGTTATATTGTATTCTTCGATGATGTCCTTCTTTTGCTTTGGTACATTGGGAACGGAACGGACAACCTGAACAGTCTTCACATTCGTAGACTTTAAATTCTCTGGTAAAACCGTTTCGGTCTGTGCGATGAGACCAATAACGGAACGTCAATTTTTGCCCGTTCGGGCATGTAAATGTATCGTCTTCCGCGTTGTATTCCCAATTGATGACGTTAAAAGGATTCTGCTTTTCTTTCTTTTTCTTCTCTTTTCGGAATGTATTGTAAGTGATGAGTGGTGTGCGTTTCCGATTCTCTAGAACATCTTTATAATTTTGTTCACTCCCATAACCGGCATCTGCGACGATATAGTTAGGGAGTTTGAAGAAGTGTTTCTCGATGTGATCCAGAAATGGGATGAACGTACGTGTATCCGTCGGATTAGGAAATACATCATAAGCGAGCGCAAATTGTCCTTCTGTCGCAATCTGTACATTATAACCCGGCTTAAGTTGACCGTTCTTCATATAATCATCTTTCATTCGCATAAAAGTGGCATCGTGATCGATCTTTGAGTAACTGTTACGTTCGCCGAAAATTTTCATGTCGTTTTGGTATTTTTGTTTGCGCTCCATAAAATCTTGAAACTGCTTGCGATATTGTTTCGGTACTTTGCGCTCTGAGCGAAGTTGTTTCCTTTCGTTTACATCTTCACTTGCTTCGATTTTTTTGTCATATTCTTCAACTTTTTCATCAAGCTTTTCAACAACCTCGGCGAGTTCTTGGATCGATAATTCCTCTAAGTTTTCTCTTTCGATTTCTGGAATAATCTCTTTTTCTAATAATTCATCATACATTTGATTGGACTTTTCGACCAAAGCCGCACTGTATTTTTCAACGGCTTTACGCCAAACAAAGGTAAATTTATTGGCATTGGCTTCAATCTTGGTGCCATCAATAAAAATGGCTTCGTCGTCAATGAGTTTTTCTTTCACGAGCTGACAACGAAATTGCACGAAGCACTGGCGCAATAACTCTTGAACCTCGGGATGAACGCGGAAACGATTGATCGTTCGATAGCTTGGCTCATAGCCTTGTGCCAGCCACATCATCCGAACACTATCTTGGAGGAGGGCTTCGATTTTTCTTCCAGAAAATACGGATTGGCTGTAGGCACACAGAATAATCTTCATCATCATACGAGGATGATAGGAAGGACGACCCGTATCACGCAGGAAGGCTTCAAACGCTTCATCAGGAATCTGTTCAATGAGGTGGTGAATATGAAAGGCGATGTCATTTTCTTTTAATTTAATTTCTAAATCTAGGGGCAAAACCACTTGATTCATGTTATAATATTGAAACATAAGGATACCTCCGATAAGTTAATTTGGCTATATTTTAATTTTATCAGAAGGTATCCTTATTTGACTTCTGAAAACCAATAAAAAAGAGTGGTACCTTCACCAACATGTTTTGGTGGGTACCACTCTTTTCAATTTAGCCTACTGGGTTTTGTCCCAGCCTCTAGATGATTTTATTAGATTTTAAAATAGTGACGCTCAGGTCTGCCAACGACGCCATATGCGACTTCGGCCTTACATTTGTTTACAGAAATAAGAAATTCGAGGTAGCGCCTTGCCGTTGTTCGTGAAGCACCCATTCTTTCCCCGACTTGTTCTGCTGAAAGGCCTCTAGTAGCGTCTGTTAAAATACCTAACACTTTTTCTAACGTAATGGCATCGATTCCTTTAGGAAGATTATTGGTGTTTATTTTTTGGGACGTTTGACTTTTCCTAAACAACGAATCGACAAATTCTTGATCGACTTCTGTTTTCTGATCTAAAAGATTTTTATATTGAATATATTTCTTTACTACCTGAACGAAACGTTCCTTGGTCACTGGTTTGATTAAATAATTGAATACACCGTTTCTTATTGATTTTTCCAGTATATGTTTTTCTGTCGCGGCGGTAATCATGATAACATCCACATTAGGAAATTCGTTATGCAATGTCAAAAGCAAATTTGTCCCCAATTCATCCGGCATATAGACATCCAATAGCAGTAGGTCCACCTTTTCCTGTTTTAGTAATCTTAAAGTGTCAGAAGCATTTAGTGCTTTACCGACAACCATCACTTCGGGTATCTCGGATAAAAACCTCTCGTGTATATCGGCAATACGGAAATCATCTTCAGCAATGGCCACCTTGACCTGCTTCATAAGATTCACCTCCTGTAAATTTCGGCAAATAGACTGTAAAAACCGTCCCTCCCATTTTATTTTTCTGGACCTCGATTGTACCATTTAGTAATTCTACTGATTTCAATACATTCGATAGACCGTAACCTCTAGACTGATCACCTTTTGGCTTTGTGCTAAATCCTCTCGTGAAAATCTTAGGTAAATTTTCTTCCTTAATTCCACACCCATTATCACTTATTTCAAAGATAATATCGTTACCTAAATCTGTCGCAAAAAAAGTAACGACAGGGTGTTGACTATCCACGACGGCTTCAAAGGCATTGTCGATTAAATTCCCCAAAATTGTAATGAGATGCGATATTTTTATTTGCTCTGGCAAAACATTTAGAGAGCTATTGTTATCAATCCTAAATTCCAATTTCTTTTCGGAAGCCATGGCTAGTTTACCAAGTAAAATCGCCTGGACTTTTCGGTCATATATTTGGTCAAAAAGAATCCGATTCTGAAATTCATATGTTTCGGTCTCCTGCTGGATCATTTTTATCGCCTCATCGTACTCGCCTATCTGAAGAAGTCCTGACAAAACATAAAGTTTGTTTGTAAATTCATGGGTTTGAGCACGAAGGTCTTCGGAATATTTACGAACTTCGGATAATGTGTTCAGCATTTGTTCGATTTCGGTTTTATCCCGAAAGGAGGCGACGGCACCGACAACTTGTCCTTTATCAATGATAGGCTTTCGATTAACAATAAGTGTGTTATGTGGTAACACTAATTCGACATCGTGTTGGCTCTTTCCAGTTCTCAAAATATCATACATTTGTGTGTTTGGAATAACCTTTTCAATTTTT
>Ga0310829_1001347_pt1 | contig 14045 bp, 10 predicted proteins | sample WT_ome_4_FD_202244 | JGI IMG/M metagenome (GOLD analysis project Ga0310829, IMG submission 202244) | Sorghum-adapted microbial communities enriched on wild type (WT) sorghum from Joint BioEnergy Institute, Emeryville, California, United... ... | reverse complement strand
CATACTTTAGTGTAATGAGGGACAGTCCCCCTATAAAAAAAGGAGAGGTGTAACGTATGAAAATCGCCGCAACCCCAAGCGGGATGCGGCTTCTTTTACGCTTTAAAGGAGTGGGGGACAGACCCCCATTAAAAAGATTTTATCATGACTTTAATTTCTTCGCCGGCCATGGCGGCTTCAAAGCCACTCCGCCATTCTTCAAGGGGAACGATTTTTGTGACCATTTTTTCAACATCTATTTTTTGATCTTCTAATAGTTTAAGGGCGATGGTCCATGAGCTGGGTTTTTGTGAACGGGAACCGACATAAGTTATTTCTCGTTGAATAATGGATTCTTGGTCCAGCGGGTTCATTTTATTAGCGAACAGGCCGACCTGAACAAGTGTGCCTTTTTTCTTAATTAAGGGTAAGCCTTGATTTAAAGCGGGGACCGCACCGGAACATTCAAAGACTTTATCAACACCATAACTGTTTGTATGTGTTAGAACAATTTCTTCTAGATTTTCCGTCATAGTATCGACGACAACATCAGCACCTAACGATTTTGCCAGTTTTAAACGATGTCGATCCTTCGTGATACCCGCCATGATGGCAAAAGCGCCTTGGGCTTTGACAACTTGTAGAAGCAATAAACCGATTGGTCCCGGGCCGAAGATGAGCACTTTATCATCCTTCGTTACCGTGGTTTTTTCTAGTGCAGCGTGGACCGTACAGGCGAGTGGTTCCGTTAAAGCGGCAGCTTTCAAACTGATTTTATCGGAAAGGACGTGGACGCTTTCTTCCCTGGAGATGACATATTCAGCCATGCTACCGTTTACTTGCGTTCCGATTCCTTCGCGGTTAGGGCAAAGATTATAATCTTTTTCCAGACAATAATCACATGTACCGCACGTCGTAAATGTGGTTTCGCTCGTTACCCGGTCACCGACCTTAACATTTTTGACATTTGGACCCACTTCGACGACGACTCCGGAAAACTCATGCCCAAGCACAACCGGTATTCTTGGATTGCCGTATTCGCCTTTAAATGTATGAATATCGGAACCGCAGATTCCGGTATAGGCAACTTTGATCTTAACTTGATCATCCGAGACAGTCGGCTCAGGGATATCCCTTAACTCCATATTGTCATAGCCTTTTTCATATTTCATGACGGATTTCATTAATTGCTCACTCCTCGATGTTCGGTTTGATCATCACTTTGTTGTAATCTTCTTCACGGTTAACCATCAGGTTGAACGCTTTTTGTGTGTCTTCCAACTTAAAGCGGTGAGAAATGAGTTCTTTGAGTTTGATTTTTCCCTGTTTGACAAACTCCACTGTATTTGTCCATTCCTTTCCAGGAAATGGCGCGGAATAAGAGTTCCAGAAGCCTTTCAAGGTTAATTCCCTTCGAAAAATGTTTTCAAAGGCTCTTTCCCTTAATAACACGTCCTGATAAGCAATTCCAAGGTAACCGACTTTACCGTGTTTACGGGTGATGAGTAGGCACTGTTCTTGTGTAATTTTAGAACCGGCGCATTCCAAAGCGATGTCAACACCGCGGCCGTTGGTATATTCTTTTATTTTTTCTTCAAGATCTTCTTTAAGTGAGTGAATCGTTTTCGAGGCTCCAAATAAACGGGCATCTTCTAACTTTTTGTCTGATATATCGATTGCGATGATTTCTTTCACCCCATTGAGCTTTAGCCATTGAAGCGCCAAAATACCGATTGTACCAACCCCAAAAATGGCAACGGTATCTCCGAGTTGTGGGTGAATATTTAACACACCATGTAAGGCGACTGCTGAAGGCTCAATCATGGCTGCATCTTCAAAATCCATATCACCAATGGGCAGAACATTGTTTGCATTGATATTGACATATTCGGCGAATGCGCCGAAGGATTTTGAGCCGATCATCCCGTGATCCTCACATAAGGAAAATTCGCCCTTTAAACAATACTCGCATGAATAACAAGGGATAAAAGGAATACCAGCGACACGCTCGCCTAATTTTACGTTTGTAACATTGTCCCCAACTTCGACGACATACCCTGAAAATTCATGACCCATGATAGCCGGAAGCGGATACTTCCATTTGGTGACCATTTTGTGTGTATCAGATCCACAAATGCCTGCGGCCATCACCTTGATCCTTACTTCATCCGGACGGCATGGGCGAAGCTCGATGTCTTCATAAACGATGTGATTTTCCGAATGTAATACAGCTGCTTTCATTGGGATCCTCCTTAATCAAAACATGAAAAATTTAGGGTGTTGCTACCTTGTAAAGAAGGCGGCAACACCATCTTCGTTATTTATTGAAAGAGACTATTTGCAATTTGAGAGAATTTAAGGATAAGCCAGTTGAATAAGTTACCGCCCATATCCAAGCTTGAAATCTGTGTTGCACCTTTTGGCATGTGGAATTGGGCGCCTTGAATCATTTGCGTATGAACCTCCGCGAAGTTCGTAGCCATGTAAAGGGACAATGCGACCATAACAATCCCTGCAATGAGTGAGTGAATGATATTTCCTTTACGTGAACCAACGACGAACGCGATGTAGAAAGGAATCGTCGCCAAGTCACCGAATGGAAGAACCCGGTTACCCGGGAGAATAACGGCTAAGAACAACGTAATGGGAACGAGCAATAACGCAGTAGCCATAACAGCCGGATGGCCTACAGCTAGAGCGGCGTCAAGGCCGATATGAAGCTCGCGGCCCTTGAAACGGCTTTGCAGGAAGGTGCGGGCTGATTCAGAAATCGGAATAAGACCTTCCATCAAAATTTTTACCATCCTCGGCATGAGCAACATGACCGCTGCCATAGCGACACCAAGTTTCAAAACACCGCCGAGATCGTAACCAGCTAATAAACCTATAATTATACCTAGAATAAGTCCCATCATCATCGGTTCCCCGAAGATGCCAAATCGTTTTTGAATGGTGTCTGGATCAGCGTTTAATTTCTTGATTCCCGGAATTTTGGCTACTAACCAACCTACCAGAATACCGATTGGTGCAAAGGCGGCAGTTGAACCCGTTGGTAGAGAAATGCCTTCAAGGCCATAAAATTTTTGTACCATTGGTGCGGTTCTATCGGCGACAAATAAAGTCATAAGTTCGAAGATAATCGCACAAAGGATAGCAAACCACCAACTGCCGGTAACAATGTAACCGGTTGCACCTGCGGATATGAAATGCCAGTAATTCCAAATATCAATATCAAGTGTTTTGGTGACTTTTAATAAAATCAAAATCAAGTTAAAGATTAAACATACAGGTATCAGAATAGCGGCGACGGGTGATGCCCAAGATAAAGCCGCGGCTCCGGGCCATCCGACATCGATAACTGATAAATGAAAGCCGAAACGTTGAATCATTTGTTGTGCAGCTGGACCTAAGTTATCAGTGAGTACGCCAATAACAAGGTTTATTCCAACAAAACCTATACCGATCGTGAGACCGGAACGAAAGGCTTTCTTGAAACCGGTTTTAAAAATCAAGCCAATGATGATAATCGCAATTGGCAAAACAACGGTTGGCCCTAAATTAAGGACGTACTGAACAGCATCTAATAGTTTATTCATGTGTGCTCCCCCTTAATTTTTATAAAATCGGGTTATTTCAAATGATCAATAATTTTCTGATCCAGCGCTTCCATATTGATCCCAGTAATATAAGCGGTGGCAATGATAGCTGGAATCTTATATTGGGTTGGCAAAATCGTCGTGGAGACGATGAGGTCGGCATCATCTTGACGAGTAGCGACCTCTGCAATTTTGCATTGAATGACCTCGGCTTCAATGCCATTTTCTTTTAAAAGATTTTCGACACGGTTACAGACGACGGTAGAAGTCGCGATCCCCGCACCACAAGCAACTAATACTTTTTTCATAGTATTCCCTCCCATTTTTTAATAGCTTATTATTTCAAGTGATCAATAATTTTTTGATCCAACGCTTCCATATTAATGCCAGTAATATAAGCAGTGGCAATGATGGCTGGAATCTTATATTGGGTCGGCAAAATCGTCGTTGAGACGATGAGGTCAGCATCATCTTGGCGAGTAGCGACTTCGGAAATCTTGCATTGAATGACCTCGGCCTCAATGCCGTTTTCTTTTAAAAGATTTTCGACACGGTTACAGACGATGGTAGAAGTGGCAATACCTGCACCACAGGCAACCAGTACTTTTTTCATGGATTAACACCCCTTAATTGTGAGCTTCTATTTTTTTTAAAATCTCTTGAACTTCTATTGGCGTTTGAGCTTTTAGTAATTGTTCAATTTTACTTTTGTCTTGAATGAGGGTCATGATCTCTTGCAACATCTTTAACTGACTGTGAGGTTCGTTTAGCCCGAGCATTAAAATCATGTTCACCTCGGTTTGTTTTGATTTGTCCTCCATTAGGTGAAACGCCACGGGCTTTTCTAGCGTGGCTACAGCAATGAAAGGATTAATGATAAATTCCGGGTCAGTATGCGGTATGGCAACGCTATATTCTCCCATCGAAAGCCCTGTAGGAAAAACCGCTTCACGTTCCTTCAGCTTTTGCAAGTATTCCTTTTTGACATAACCCCTTTGGTAAGCTTCGATAAAAAGGGTTTCGAATAACTGATCCTGATTGTCAACAGTTAAGTTCACTTTAATTAGGTCTTCTCTAATAAATTCATATAAACTCATCCAAATCTTCACTCCAGACCAGTTCTAGAATAAGCGGCAATCATTTCAACGATCTTGTCCCGGTGTTCGGCTTGTATGATTTTTTGCACATCTTGCTCTGAATCGGATAGTTTCATTAATTGCATCAATGCATGGATGTGTGTTTTTTTGTCTACGGCTGCTATGACAACAATCAGATGGACTTTATGAATTTCTTCAAAAACAAGCCCTTCTTTGATAACTAATAAACTCATCCCAACTCGGTTTACACCATCTTCGGGTGCAGCGTGGGGGATAGCGATGCGGTTTCTTAAGACGACATAAGGCGATAATTCCTTAAATTGGCGCTTCATTGACTCAACGTAATTTTTTGTTATGGCTCCCTCGCGCACAAGCGGTTCGGATGCTATATCAATGGCTTCTTGTAAGTCCTTGACATGATCACGAATCATGATGTGTTCCGGCGTAAGAAAATCTGAAAGCTGATAGGACGCCTTTGCTTTTTCATCAGTCTTTTGCGGTACCCCTGTGACGATGTAATCTTCCAGCGCGCGAACTAGGGCAGTTTTATCTTCCACTTTTGCATATTTTTCAACAATGTTGGCGATATGTTCAGCGCTAATCATTGAGGAATGAAACCCGAAAATCTCTTTCATCACCCTATGGCGGAGAAGCATCTTTTCATAGTCCGTGATAAAACGCTCAACGATAAAAAGGCGTTTATCCGTTTGCAAGGGAACGGGGGAGAAAACAATATCAAACTCTAGTTGCGACCGTTGAAATTCTCGAATGGATAGTGGTTGATAGAAATGAAACTCCGGAAATAGGTCCCTAAGTGTTTGATCCATCAGTTCTGAGATTGAAACACCGTTCGGACAAACAACCACTGCTTTTTTCTTCATGTTGATGGTCTCGCCGCTGCTTAATAAGTGGCCGCCCAATATGATAGTCAGAAACATTAATTCGCTTTCGGGAATTTCGCAACCAATGTAATCTTCCAGGGGTTTGATTGACTCCTTAAGGATAAATTCCACTGCCTTATATTGATCACTCACTCGATCGATTAAAGCATAATCGGTCGTTAAGTTGTACTTTATCCGATAATAGGCAGATTTCATATGGAGGATGATTCTTTTGATGAGATCCTCTTTCTCCTTTAGCGTGACGCATGCTTTCTTTTCGAACAGATTCAAGCACATCTTTATGGATTCAGCCATTTCCGACATTTTTTTGTCGGTTAAGTGTTCTGAAGAAAATATCTTTGAGGCAAGGAGCTGTAATGTAATAAATAGACGTTCCTCTTTTGGAATGTTTTTGATATCTCGAATAAGAATCTCCGCAGCCACATACTCTTTTGTATCGGAAAGTTCCTCGTAATCGATATGATAAAGGTTTTTGATGACTTTACCTTTTTTAATCCTTCTTAATAAAATGGCAATGACGTAAGGTAAGAGCTCCATTCTTTCATCGATGAAGGTCAGATGCAACCGCTCTTCAATTTCCTCCATTTGCTTTCGAAGTTTAATGATTTCAATTTCCGGTAAATCGATGAGCTTGTGTATGAATGTGCGACCATTGAACATATTTAGGATTGACTGAATGAGGTCAACTAATAGTCGTCTTATATTCCATTCATCACCACCAATGTCATAACCGTTTGACCGTGAATAAACGATTTCCAATTGATAGGCACTTAAAATGCTTTGGATATATTTTAGATCCCTTAAAATAGTATTTTTGCTGACATCTAAAGCAGAGGTAAAATGGACGAGCGATAATTCGCTTTCACTGCTTAGAACCATTAACAAAATTAGGTTAGCTCTTTCTCTTTCGGAAGGTATATAAGTGCTTTGCGCTTTATCAGGTCGCCCGGCATATAGATCGATAAGTATGGAACTAACGATAAATTTTCCGCTGTTTGTCCTTTTGATAGGCGGTAAATGATTTTCTTCGAGCCAGCTGTTTATTTTTTTTAAGCTGTAGCTGACTTGCCTTCTGGTTAAATGAAATTTTTCTTCAATCCGGGCGCTGGAAATATAGGGGTTATTAATAACCTCTTTTAATAAGGCGTTGCTCCTTTCGTCCAAATACATTGTTGCATCCCCCTTGACTTCATTGTAACCGCAAACAACGCATTTAGAATGCGCTTTCATAACCAATTATTGCACCAAAATTGTTCAACATGGTGATTTAGTACATATAATACCCCGATTTTATCATGCTTCATGTGGAATACTCTTTAAAATTATCACTCAGCTACTGGTTGTTAAGTCTCCCAAAGTTAGAAAGTGATGTGGGTATGCACTGTAGAAAGTACCATGACAAATCTTCATTTATTGAGGAACAAAATGTTGAAGAGGTAACAAGAAAAACGGTTGTGGCAATCCCGACACCTACTTGTGCTTTATTTGTTTATTATAGCATTATTTCCTAATAAGTGGAGGCCGTGGGAAGAACATTCCCACGGCTGCCTTTTATCTTTAAAGTCGTCTTATTCTTAATTGGTCCATTTTTCTTGGAAGGTTGTGATCGGCTCATATTCTTTTTCAAGCGTTCTGGCAATCCGTATATAGATCGGAATCAAATCTTCGTAAATCGCCGCGTTGTCCTTTATCGGTTTATGGGAATGCGTAAAGCCTACCCAATCTGAAACAATGGAAAAATCTTTGATATCCCCGAGCGCATACATGCCGAGAATGACGGCTCCGAGGCAGGAGCTTTCAAAACTTTCCGGGATAATGACTTCCTGGTTAAAAATATCGGCCATCATTTGCCGCCACAGTTCTGATCGGCTGAATCCGCCAGTGGCTTTAATTTGCTTCGGCATGCCGATGATTTCTTGAAGGGTCAGCGTAACCATGTAGAGATTCAGCATGACGCCTTCCATGACCGCGCGGATCAAGTGCTCTTTTTTATGATGCAGCCCCAGCCCGAAAAACGACCCCCGGGCATGAGCATTCCAAAGCGGGGCGCGTTCTCCTGCTAAATAGGGGTGGAAGAGCAGGCCTTCCGCTCCAGGGCGAACACGAGCCGCCATGTCCGATAAAATGTCATAAGGATCCTTGCCAAGCCTTTTGGCAGTGCTCACCACACCGTCAGCGAGCTCATCCCTCGCCCAACGAAAAACGACGCCGCCATTATTAACCGGTCCGCCAATCACCCAATGGTCTTCGGTTAAGGCATAGCAAAAGATGCGTCCTTTCGGATCGGTTGCTGGTTTGGAGGTGACAGTTCGAATCGCTCCGCTTGTCCCAATGGTGACGGCGATAACCCCGGGGCTAATGGCATCGACACCAAGGTTGGACAGCACGCCGTCACTGGCCCCAACGACAAAAGGCGTGTCCTTAGATAAGCCAAGCTGCACCGCTAAATCCTCACGCAGACCGCTTAAAGAAAAGGTTGTGGGAACCGGTTCTGAAAGCTGCTCGGGTTGAATGCCTGCCACAGCCAACGCTTCTTGATCCCAACTTAATGCTTTCAGATTGAAAAGTCCTGTTGCAGAGGCGATGGAATAGTCGACGACGTAGCGGCCGAAGAATTGATAAAAAACGTACTCTTTAATACCAATAAATTTATGAGCCTTTTGAAAAATGTCTGGCTGGTCATGGCGAAGCCACGTGATTTTCGCAAGAGGTGACATCGGGTGGATCGGTGTGCCCGTCCGTCGGTAAATATCCAGTCCATTGAAGTCCCTTTTTATGCGATCGGACCATCCGGCGGCGCGGCTGTCTGCCCAGGTGATGCAGCGGGTCAATGGACGGCCATTAGCATCGACGGCAATGACACTGTGCATCGCCGAACTAAACGCAACCAAGCGAATGGAGTCGGGCAGGACATTGGCCTTTGAAACAACGCCCGAAATGACCTCAAGCACGGCACGAAAAATTTCGTCAGGGTCTTGTTCCGCAATCACGGGTGTCGGACTGTGAAGCGGGTATTCCTTATGGTGTATCGCGAGGACTGACCCCTTTTCATTGAAAAGGACGGCTTTGGTACTTGTCGTCCCGATATCAATACCTAGATAAACCTTTTGTGTCATGGATGTTTTAACTCCTTTGTTGTACTAAGGGAAGGCTGTAAAAGGATGCGTCATTTTAAACGGGGAAAAACCGTAGGTCCCGCCATCATTTATTGTCATCGTCACGAAAAGGCGTTTTTCATGGGAGCAAAAGATGGGTGATGTCAGCCATCTTTTAACCGGAAATGCTGTTTAGCATATGTTCATACCCATTTTACAACAAAAACCGCTGCACCGCATATTTCCCACTCAGGAGGGTAGTGACTTGAAAACCATTGGTGGCTCGCCATTTGAAAAACGCTTCGGTCCCTTAGGGTGAGTTGTGATGTCGCGCCATCAAAAGTCATGACTTAAGTTTCATCACCAAAACGGAGTGGGGGGAATTGCTCTAAATATATAAATATAAAAAAATCCGCTTAAAAACGAAAAGGCTGAACTCAAAGTCATCCTTTGAATCAGCCTCTTTTGAACCTGTCCTATAATTTTTTCATTTCAAACTGGGAAGCATTAGGCTTCAACTGTGGGTCCGCTTAATCTGTAACCCACCACGCGTGGGGAATCCCAATGAATCCATGGTTTGAGCATGGCGGTCATTCAGTAAATGCTTCTGTAAGCGGCGGCACGATTTGTTTTTTACGAGAAACAACGCCTTTAAGGAGAATCGTGCCGTTTTCCAATTTTCCATTAAACGCTTTTTCCACTTTGCTCGTTTCTTTTCCTAGGGCCAAACCGGTGGAGTCGTTTTGGAGAATATCGGTAATGACGAAGAAAAAGAGATCAAGGCCTTTTTCATCGATGGTCCGATTTATCGCTGCTTCAATATCCGCCCGCCGTTTTAACACATCGTTCACATCGACCGTATTGACTTGAGCAATCATCACTTTGTGTGAACCCATGCCGAATTCTTTGGCATCGAGGGAAATGAGTTCTTCAGCGCTTTTATCATCCAAATTGGCCCCGGCCTTCAGCATGTCCAGCCCGTAGCTTTCAGCATCCACTCCGGCAATTTCGGCCAATTCGCGGGCAGCTTGGACATCCTCTTCCGTGCAAGTTGGGGATTTGAATAAAAGCGAATCCGAAATGATCGCTGACAACATCAAACCGGCAATATTTTTGGGAATGGCTACCCCATTTTCCTTATACAATTTTTTTAATATGGTCGCCGTACAGCCAACCGGCTCTGCCCGATAATATAACGGATCAGCCGTTTCAAAATTTGCAATGCGATGGTGATCAATGACTTCTAAGATTTTTACTTGATCAATATCATCCGCACTTTGCTGGCGTTCATTATGGTCAACCAAAATAACCGCTTTCGCCTCAGCGGCAACGCTCTCAACCAGACGGGGGGCTTCGATTTGGAAGGTTTCCAAAGCAAACCGGGTTTCGCCATTAATGTCTCCAAGGCGAACGGCTTCGACATTTTGCCCCAGTTCTTTTTTTAAATGCGCATAACTGATCGCTGAACAGATCGTATCGGTATCTGGATTTTTATGGCCGAAAATAAGTACTTTATCCATTTTCATCTTCCCTTATGTATAGTTTTTTCTTGGATATAGTATAAATTTTAAGTTTTAAGCTTTCAAGAGGCACGATTTTTCCAACAACCTTTTACCATAGTTTTCTAAAAAACAGGTAGAGATTTGTCGTAAACCATAGTACAATAAAGCGAGGGGAGAATATACACTTTGGGGGCAATGTATGTGAAGCATAAAAGAAAATCAAAAGCCAAACGCATCCTACTGATTGTCGGCATCATTTTTGCGATCCTTATCCTTGGTACCGGAGGGTTTGCTTATTACGTTTACCATTCCATTCATAAAACGGCCGACAAGGTGTACAAGCCATTAAAAAATGACAAAAATAAAGATTTGCCGTTAAAAAAACAAACGGCCCCGTCCATTAATATTTTACTTTTGGGCGTTGATGAGCGGCCCCATGATAAAGGCCGTTCGGATACAATGATTGTCGCAACCCTCAATCCTAAGACGCAAAAAATGTTAATGACGAGCATTCCACGTGATACAAGAGTTCAAATTCCGGGGCGCAATGGACATTCGAAAATCAATGCTGCTTATGCCTATGGCAACGAGGAATTAGCCGTTGAAACGGTAGAAAAAATTTTTAACATCGATATCTCTTATTATGTCAAAGTGAATATGGAAGGGCTGAGGGACCTTGTTGACGCTGTCGGCGGGGTAACGGTTAACAATGACATTACATGGGCTGATGAAGGTTTTTACAAAAAAGGTTATGTTTATAAAAAAGGCGAGATTTTCCTTGATGGGCCGAAAGCAATTGGTTATGTGCGCATGCGCCATAAAGACCCTCGTGGCGATTTCGGACGGAATTTAAGGCAGCGCCAAGTCATCGAGGCCGTTCTCGAAAAAGGCATGCATTTGTCGTCTGTTACTAACATGCAGCGTATTTTGAATGTGTTGGGTGATAATGTCTCGACAAACCTTTCGTTCGATGACATGAAGCGGTTGGTCACAGACTATCGAGGTGCGGCTAATCATATTACCGATTATGAAACGAAAGGCACGCCGAAATACATGGACGGAGTAAGCTGGGTCATTGTTGAAGATCAAGAGTTCCAGCATGTCCACGATTTGATTGTCAATTTCGCTAATGAAAAATAAAAATGACAAAAAGACTTGCCGGGTGGCAGGTCTTTTTTGTCAACTTTTCCATTTTATCAAGATTGCATATCAGTTTTAAGAGTTCCGAGCTTGAAAATAATATGCAATTCTGGATTGCGTATCAAATTGCCGGCTGTTGAGGCGAGAAATGATATGCTTTTTTGAATTTTGGTGGAAAATGCGCCCATATATTTCCATATTTAAAGATTGCGTATCACTTTTAAGGGTTTTGAGCGAGAAAATGATATGCAATTTCGGATTGCGTATCAAATTGCCGGCTGTTGAGGCGAGAAATGATATGCTTTTTTATGTTTATTTTTCCAGAAAAGCATAAAGGGAACTAGATGTTTGACTCGCTGAAAAAGGCTTGGTAAGGCCAAATTTTCTTTAGTTGCGCTGAGTTTTTTTATCTATGATCGACCTTTTTCTTTGTCCCTTTTTCTAAAAACTCAAAAATGCATATTGATTTTGTCAATGATTCATGCGTATAATAGACTTGTAGAAAGATTTCAAATTATCTAAAAGGAGGAAAAATATGTCAGACCAAGGGAAATTTAAAAAGAAGTTAACGCTTCTTGACCTCACCTTCCTTGGTTGCGGATCGATCATCGGCTCTGGATGGCTATACGGAGCGATGAACGCTGCCAAAATTGCTGGCGTCCTCGCCTGGATTCCGTGGATTATCGGAGCCGTTATCTTTTTGCTCATCGGTCTCGTCTATGCCGAATTAACCTCGGCAATGCCAAGAAGTGGGGGATTCCTGCGTTACCCTGACTACTCACACGGCACACTCGTCGGCTATTTAATTGGCTTTGCGTCGCTCCTTGGTTATACGAGCGTTATTGGTGTCGAAGTTATTGCCGTCCGTGAGTATGCCACTTATTATTGGCCGGCACTTACGAACAGTGATGGTGGGCCGACCGCACTTGGATTTATTGTTCAATCCGCACTTGTTGTTATTTTCTTCTTAATCAATTATTGGAGCGTAAACTTCTTTGGGAAAACGAACACCATTGTGACGTTCTTCAAATTCGTTGTGCCGCTGTTAATTGTCATCATGTTGCTCCTTAATATGGATGTGAGCAATTTCAGTGCAACTGGGGCTGACCCTGGCGGCATTCATGGGGTCTTCCAATCCGTCGTCGCCGCGGGGATTGCTTTCGCTTTCTTAGGCTTCCGGCAATCGGTGGACTTTGCCGCTGAAGCGAGAAATCCGCAGCGCGATACGGCATGGGCAATTATTATTTCTATTTTCCTTTGCCTTGGACTCTATGTTCTGTTGCAATTTGCCTTCTTGGGGGCGGTACCGGGCGATGTCCTCGCCAAAGGTTGGGCGAGCATTAATTGGGAGTCGCCATGGGCAGAACTCGCTAAAACACTCGGTATTATCTGGCTGGCAAACTTGGTTCTCGTGGATGCTGCGATTTCCCCGGCTGCAACCGGTAACATTTTCCTATCCGGTACAGCACGCGTAATGTTTGCTTGGGCGAAAAACGGTTATTTCTACTCCATTTTCGCTAAGGTGGATAAGCGCACCGGCTTGCCGCGTGCTTCTTTGTGGCTCGCATTGATCATGGGTATTGCTTGGACGATTCCGGCAAACTTCCAAACTTGGGCCGGCCTTGTCGGGGCGGTAACAACTGCGTTCGTTCTGACATATATGACTGGTCCGGTTTCAGCAGAAGCCTTAAGAAATCGCGCGCCTGAACTGCCGCGGCCGTTTAAACTGCGTGGCTTGAGATGGATTTCGCCGCTCGCCTTTATTGCTGCAACGTTGTTAATTCTTTGGAGCGGTTGGAGCGTCATCAGCTTGCTGGTTATTCTCCTTGTCGCTTCGCTCGTCTTTTACTTTGCTTTTGTTGATAAAGATGAAACGTTACGCAAGAATCTGAAAGAAGATTTTAAAGCATCCATTTGGTTGTTTGGTTACTATGCCTTCATGTTGATTATGACCTACTTCAGCACATTCGGCCCTGGAAAAGCGATCCCAGGTCCGTGGGACAGCATTCTGACAGGCGTGCTTTCCTTAGTCTTCTATTACTGGGGCGTCCATTCCGCCTTGAAGGTACCGCGCATTACGGAAGACGAAGAGCTGGAGTTGGACATGGATAAACCTGTGGCATAATTCACTGAAAAAACGGGCATGCCTTTAGGGTATGCTCGTTTTTTTGTACTGGTAAGAAAGTCTATCATTTAACAGGCAAGCATAAAGATAACTAAGGCACAGCTTCTTGCCAAGGACTTGGCAGAGCCGGGTAACTTTATTCATCACCAGGCCGCGGTATCCTTTGTGATTTTGACAAAAGAAAAAAACGAAAAAAGGAGATTTTTTGCATGGACATTCAGCAACTCTTGGGCGTCAAACCGATAAAAGATGTTCGCTCGGTGCTGTGCGTTCAGCCACACCCGGATGATAACGAAGTGGGCATGGGAGGGACCGTAAAATATTTGTCCGAACGCGGGGCGCGGGTTATTTTTGTTACGGTGACGGACGGGCGATATGGGGCATCGGACCCGCGCGTCAGTCCTGAGCGGTTAATCCAAATTCGCCAGAACGAAAAAATGGCCGCCGGAAAACTGCTCGGGGTTCACCATCACTATGACTTAGGGTTTGAGGATAACGGGGACTATTCGGAAAGAGAAGTCACCGAAGCGTTGGTTTCGATTATAAGAGAGGAAAAACCGGAACTGGTTACAACTGTTGATCCTTGGATGCCTTATGAAGCGCATCCCG
>Ga0310829_1001333_pt1 | contig 14127 bp, 11 predicted proteins | sample WT_ome_4_FD_202244 | JGI IMG/M metagenome (GOLD analysis project Ga0310829, IMG submission 202244) | Sorghum-adapted microbial communities enriched on wild type (WT) sorghum from Joint BioEnergy Institute, Emeryville, California, United... ... | reverse complement strand
GGAGGGGATCCACCCGTTCCCATCCCGAACACGGCCGTTAAGCCCTCCAGCGCCGATGGTACTTGGACCGCAGGGTCCCGGGAGAGTAGGTCGCCGCCAAGCCGAACGAAAGACCCTCGATCGAGGGTCTTTCTTGTTTTTGCTTTGTCCCGCTCGGAGCGAATCGATTCATGGATCGAAAGACAGAGAGTCAACGTCAGCAGGGCTTTTTCTTGCATGTCGGAGCAATGGTATCGGAAAGATCGTACGGGGAAGGGCGCGGCGATCGGCAGAAACCGTTGCCGTCAGCGTGAAACCGGGGATGGATCCGGTGTCCTTCCGGTGACGAATTGTGGCAGGATGGACAAATTCGGGCGCAGGCATACTACCTCCGTAGGAGGGGAGTGCCATGCGCTTTTTTCATGGAATTTATGCCAAACTCGGGCTCGCGGCGTTGGCGGCGGCACTCGCGATCGGAACGGCCGCCTGTTGCGGCGCGGACAAGGCCGGATTCCAGGCCGGACAAAGCACGCCGAAAGGAGAGTCGTCGTCCGGCCGGCCAATGAACGGACAAATGCCGGGCGGTATAATTGGGTATCAGGAAACGAAGCGGCCGATGCCGAACGACCGGATATTGCCGCCGACCGGTACCGCCGGGCAGCTTTCGCCGGATGGGCACCACCCGATCGGCAAAACTGACGGGGAAACTTCCCCGTCGTCGGGCCGTTCCGAACCGTCGGGGCGTTCGGTGCTTGAAGGAGAGGTTGACCCGCTGGCGAGGCAAACCGCGTTCCGGGTGCCGGAGGCGGCCGCAAACGTGCGCGGCATTTACGTATCCGGCCGGGCGGCGGGAAGCAAAACGATGCTGGAACGGCTGCTGAACCTGCTGGACCGGACGGACATGAACGCCGTCGTGCTCGACATCAAAAACGATTACGGCCGGTTGACCTACGACTCCGGCGTGCCGCTGGCGGATGAAACCGGAGCCGACGCCGATCCGCCGGTCAAGGACATCACCGCGCTGCTGGCCCGGCTGAAAAGCAAAAACCTCTACGTGATCGGACGCATCGTCGCTTTCAAGGATCCGCATTTGGCGAATGTCCGCAGCGATTTCGCCATCCGGACGAAGAACGGACGGGATGTGTGGCGGGACCCCAAAGGCGCGGCCTGGGTCGATCCGTATTTGGATGAGGTGCGGCAATACCATCTCGAACTGGCGAAAGAGGCCGCCGCACTCGGTTTCGATGAAATCCAGTTCGACTACGTCCGGTTTCCGGACAACGGGCGCAAGGTGGACGCCGAAGTTCGGTATCACAATCCGGATGGCACGGGCAAAGCGGAACTGATCGGGCGTTTTCTCGCGGACGCCCAACGCGAACTGCACGCGGCCGGTATACCCGTATCGGCGGATGTGTTCGGGCTGACGACGACGGTGAAGGACGACATGGACATCGGACAGAAGTGGGAACTCGTGGCGGCCAACGTCGATTTTATCTCCCCGATGGTTTACCCGTCCCACTATGCCAAAGGCAGCTACGGCGTCAAACATCCGGATCTGAATCCCCGCACCATCGTCGCCGAAGCGATCCGGGACGCGATTGAACGAAACCGGACCATGAGCCGTCCCGCCGCGATCCGTCCGTGGCTGCAGTGCTTCACGGCTCGGTGGGTGAAACCGCACAAAATATATGGCAAGGCGGAATTGGAAGCGCAGATCGGGGCAGTCCGCTCACTGGGCGTCGAAGGGTATCTCCTCTGGGATCCGACATGCCGGTACAAGCCGCTGACAGCGGAGTAAGCGGGCAATTTTTCCCGCTCTTTTGTCCTTGACATGAATTTTCAGCTTCTGCTAAGATTGCTCTAATATCCAAAGGTGGAGAAAACCATAGTGTCAAGAAGGAGGAAACCCGTCGTGTGGGAATCGAAATTTGGCAAGGAAGGACTGACGTTTGACGACGTCCTGCTCGTGCCCCGCGCATCCGAGGTGTTCGGCAAGGAAATTGACGTGTCGACCAGCCTGGGTGAAGGCCTCAAGCTGAACATTCCTTTGTTGAGTGCGGCCATGGACACGGTGACGGAATCGGCGATGGCCATTGCCATGGCCAGGGAAGGCGGAATCGGCATCATACATAAAAATTTGTCGATTGAAGCCCAGGCGGAAGAAGTGGACCGGGTCAAACGGTCGGAAAGCGGCGTCATCACCAATCCGTTCTCGCTCACGCCCGAACATCACGTGTATGACGCGGAAGCGTTGATGGCCAAATACCGCATTTCCGGCGTGCCGATCGTCAATGAGGAAAACAAACTGGTCGGCATCCTGACGAACCGCGATTTGCGTTTCATCCATGATTATTCCATCCAGATCAAGGAAGTCATGACGAAGGACAACCTGATCACCGCGCCGGTGGGCACCACCCTGCAGGAAGCGGAGGTCATTCTGCAAAAGCACAAAATCGAAAAACTGCCCCTTGTCGACGACAAGTTCCATCTGAAAGGGCTCATCACCATCAAGGACATCGAAAAGGCGATCCGTTTCCCGAATGCGGCCAAGGACGCCCAGGGCCGTCTGCTGTGCGGCGCGGCCGTCGGCGTGGGCAAAGACGCAGCGGACCGGGCGGCCGCCCTGGTGGAAGCCGGTGTTGACCTGCTGGTGGTGGATTCCGCCCACGGGCACCATATCAACATTATCAACATGGTCAAATATTTGCGCAAAACGTACCCCGACCTCAAAATCTGTGCAGGCAACGTGGCCACCGGCGAAGGCACGAAGGCGCTGATCGAAGCCGGCGCGAACGTCGTCAAGGTCGGCATCGGACCGGGTTCCATCTGCACGACGCGGGTCATCGCCGGAATCGGCGTTCCGCAGGTGACCGCCATCTATGACAGCGCGACGGTCGCCCGCAAATACGGGGTGCCGGTCATCGCCGACGGCGGCATCAAGTATTCCGGTGACGTCGTGAAGGCGATTGCGGCCGGCGCCAGCGCGGTCATGATCGGTTCGCTGTTCGCCGGCACCGACGAAAGCCCGGGCGAATCGGAAATTTACCAGGGCCGCAAATTCAAGGTGTACCGCGGCATGGGCTCGGAAGCGGCGATGAAGAAGGGCGGCAAGGAGCGCTACTTCCAGGAAAACGAGACGAAGTTCGTGCCCGAGGGCATCGAAGGCCGGGTCGCCTACAAGGGACCGCTGGCGGACATCGTGTTTCAGCTGGTGGGCGGCCTCCGGGCCGGCATGGGCTATTGCGGCACCCGCAACATCAAGGAATTGCAGGAAGACACCCAATTCATCCGCATCACGAATGCCGGGTTGCGCGAGAGCCATCCCCACGACGTGCAAATCACGAAGGAAGCGCCGAACTATTCGCTGTAATGTCTGGCGCCTTGCTTCAATAACGAACGGGGATCTAAGGGACAGGGGCGCGTGCCTGCTGTCTTTTTTTTTCATCGGACGGGCAGTACGCAACGCAAACGGACATGTGATACAATAGGTTGGAAACGGGGATTAACGGAAAAAGGGAGAGGAAGCCGTGGTTTTCAAAAGCAAGCGACCGAGAAGACGGACAACCGGAATCACCCTTCTGCTCGTTCTGGCCGTTGTCGTGCAACTTGCGGGCGTACAGACGGTCCTGGCGGCGGAAACCCAGCCGGATTTGAACATCGAAGCCCAGTCGGCGGTGCTGATCGAAGCGGAAACGGGCCAGGTGCTGTACGCCATGAACAAAGACGAGCTGCGGCCGCCGGCGAGCATGGCCAAGATGATGTCGGAATACATCATTCTGCGCGAAATCAAAGCCGGCAACATCAGCTGGGACGACACGGTGACGGTCAGCAGGACGGCGGACGCCACGGGCGGATCCGGCGCGCTTCTGGCCGAAGGGGAAACCTATACGGTTCGGCAGCTGTTTGAAAACATGTCGATTTTCTCCGGCAACGACGCCACGGTCGCCCTGGCCGAACACATTGCGGGCTCGGAAGAACGGTTTGCCCGCATGATGAACGACGCGGCCCGGGAAATCGGGCTGTCGGACGGTGCCTACTTCATCAACGCCACCGGCCTGGACCGGGAAGACATGTCGACGGATCCCGCCTCCCTGCCGGGAGAAACCCAAATCTCGGCCCACGACGCCGCGAAGCTGGCCCGGACGCTCATCCTCCAGTATCCGGAAATTTTGGAGTTCAGCAGCACGACGGTGGCTTATCTGAAACCGAACGACGAACGGTACAAGATGACCAACTGGAACTGGATGCTGGAAGGCTGGATCGGAACCGGCACCGATTTTGACCGCCTGTTCGCCTATGAAGGCATGGACGGACTGAAAACCGGGAGCACGACGCGGGCAGGCAACAACTTCACCGGCACCGCGAAGCGGGGCGAATTGAGACTGATCAGCGTCGTCATGGGGGCGGAAACACGCAACAGCCGGTTCAACGAGACGAAAAAATTGCTGGATTACGGGTTCAACAATTACGAGAAACGGATCGCCGTTCTGCCGAAGACGGAATTGCCGGATTTGCCCGTGGCGCCGATCAAGAAGGGCAAAGTGAAGGAAGTGCCCCTCGTGACCGCCGCCGGCGCGGAATTCATCGTCACGAAGAGCACGAAACCGGAAGACATCGTCATTCAGGCGGAGCTGGTCGCCGAGGAACAATTGGTTGCCCCGATTGAACTCGGCCAGACGCTCGGCAAGGTGACGGTCACGTACGTCACCCCGATCGGCGAAACGATCAAGAAGGAAATCGATCTGGTGGCGGCGGAACCTGCGGAGAAAGCCAGCTGGTTTACCCTCTTCATGCGGGCGATCGGCGACTTTTTCAAAAACATGTTCAACGGCATCAAAAATCTCTTTTGAACCGCTTGCTTAATTCCTAGTAAAATGGTTGTATTTTCAGAAACCATGCTGTACAATTAACTTTCAGAAATTGCAGGGGAATCCGGGCAGCGAGGCGGCTGCCGCACAATCAGGAGGTTTGGAGAAGATGGAAACAGGAACGGAGCGCGTCAAACGGGGAATGGCCGAAATGCAGAAAGGCGGCGTCATCATGGACGTCATGAACGCGGAACAGGCGAAAATCGCCGAAGCCGCGGGCGCTTCCGCAGTCATGGCCCTTGAACGGGTGCCGGCCGACATTCGTGCCGCCGGGGGCGTGGCCCGCATGGCCGACCCGACCGTCATAGAAGAAGTCATGAAAGCCGTGACGATTCCGGTCATGGCCAAGGCGAGAATCGGGCACTATGTGGAAGCGAAGGTGCTGGAAGCGCTGGGCGTCGACTACATCGACGAGTCTGAAGTGCTGACGCCGGCGGACGAACAATTCCATCTGCCGAAGAAGGAGTTCACGGTGCCGTTCGTCTGCGGCGCCAAAGATTTGGGCGAAGCGCTCCGCCGCATCGGGGAAGGCGCTTCGATGCTCCGCACGAAGGGCGAACCGGGCACCGGCAACATCGTTGAAGCCGTCCGCCACATGCGGCTCATCCAGGCGCAAATCCGCAAAGTGCAAAGCATGAGCCGTGACGAACTGATGACCGAAGCGAAAAATTTGGGCGCGCCTTACGATCTGCTGCTTTACGTGCATGAAAACGGCAAGCTGCCCGTCGTGAACTTCGCCGCCGGAGGCGTGGCCACTCCCGCCGACGCGGCGCTGATGATGCATCTGGGCGCCGACGGCGTGTTTGTCGGATCCGGCATTTTCAAGTCGGACAATCCGGAGAAATTCGCCAAGGCGATCGTCCAGGCCACGACCCATTACCAGGATTACGCGCTCATTGCGGAAGTGTCCAAAAAATTGGGCACCCCGATGAAAGGCATCGAAATTTCCCAGCTGTCTCAGGCGGAAAGAATGCAGGAGCGCGGCTGGTAACCGAAAGAAGGATACGGAGCCATGATCAAGATAGGAGTGTTGGCGCTGCAGGGCGCCGTCGCCGAGCATCTGCACATGATCCGGAAAGCGGGTGCGGAAGGCGTCGAGGTGAAACGAACGCGGAAACTGGCCGAACTCGACGGCCTCATTCTGCCCGGCGGGGAAAGCACCACCATCGGCAAGTTGATGCGGGATTACGGTTTCATCGACGCGATTCGGCAATTTGCTGCTGAAGGCAAGCCGCTGTTCGGCACGTGTGCGGGCATGATCCTCATGGCCAAACGGATTGCCGGGCAGGAGGACGCCCATTTGTGCCTGATGGACATCACCGCCCGGCGCAACGCCTTCGGCCGGCAGCGGGAAAGTTTTGAAACCGATCTGGCGGTGAAGGGCATTCATGACCGGGTGCGGGCCGTCTTTATCCGTGCGCCGCTCATCGAGGAAGTCGGTCCGGGCGTGGAGGTGCTGTCCGAGTTTCGCGGCCAGATCGTCGCCGCCCGCCGGGGCAATTTGCTGGCCTGCTCGTTCCATCCGGAACTGACGGACGATGCGAGCATGCACGCCTATTTCATCGACATGGCCAAAGGCGCCCGCCATGCCGACAGTGTGAAACCGGCCTGACCGGACACACGGGCGGAGAAATCGGACGAACGTTCGGAGAGCGGATTCGGACACGAAAGGTTGTATGAATCGACATGTTGGACATGAAAGTGTTTCGCAACGAATTTGAACGTGTGGAGCAGGCGCTCGTCAACCGGGGCGCGGCCCTGGAGGCCGTGCGCCGGTTTTCCGTCCTTGACGGCAAGCGCCGCGAAATGCTGCAGGAATCGGAAAGTTTGAAAAACCGGAGAAACACCGTTTCCCAGGAAGTGGCCCGCAGGAAGAAGGCGGGAGAAGCGGCGGACGATCTGATCGCCGAGATGCGCCAAGTCGGAGATCGAATCAAGGAGCTGGACGAGGAAATCCGCGCGGTGGAGGAACAGCTGAACGAGCTGGTGCTGTCCGTTCCGAACATTCCCCACGAAAGCGTGCCCGTCGGCGCGTCGGAGGAAGACAACGTGGAAATTCGCCGGGTCGGCGAGCCGACAAGCTTCGCGTTCGAACCGAAACCCCACTGGGAAATCGGCGAGCAGCTCGGCATTCTCGATTTCGAAGCGGCGGCCAAAGTGACCGGTTCGCGCTTCGTGTTTTACAAAGGGCTCGGCGCCCGGCTGGAGCGGGCGGTCATCCAGTTCATGCTGGACATGCACGTCGACAGGCACGGGTACACGGAAATGATTCCGCCGTTCATCGTCAACCGCGGCAGCCTGTTCGGCACCGGGCAGCTGCCCAAGTTTGAGGAAGACCTGTTCATGCTGGCCGAAACCGATTATTATCTCATCCCGACGGCGGAAGTGCCGGTGACGAACTACCATCGGGACGAAATTTTGTCCGCCGGGGACTTGCCGAAATATTACGTGGCTTACACGCCCTGTTTCCGCTCGGAAGCGGGTTCCGCCGGCCGCGACACCCGCGGCATCATCCGCCAGCACCAGTTCAACAAGGTGGAACTGGTGAAGCTGGTCAAACCGGAACATTCCTACGCGGAGCTGGAGATGCTCACGGCCAACGCGGAAGCCGTGCTGCAGGCGCTGGGCCTGCCCTACCGGGTGATCGTGCTGTGTACCGGCGACATCGGTTTCGCCTCGGCGAAAACCTACGATCTGGAAGTGTGGCTGCCCTCGAACGGGACATACCGGGAAATTTCCTCCTGCAGCAACTTCGAGGACTTCCAGGCGCGTCGCGCCGGCATCCGGTTCCGCAGGGAGCCGGGGGCCAAGCCGGAATTCGTGCACACGCTGAACGGCTCGGGGCTGGCTGTCGGCCGCACCGTGGCGGCCATCCTGGAAAACTTCCAGCAGGAGGACGGCTCGGTCGTCATTCCGGAACCGCTTCGTCCCTACATGGGCGGCATTGACCGGATCGGGAAAAAATAAACGTTGCCGCCGGCTTGCGGCACGTGCTACAATCGATAACGTCGGCCCTTCCGGGTCGGCGTTTGCGTGCATCGCGCGTTCGGTCCGGCCCGGGCCAACCGGACCGGCCTTTGCCGCGGAGAGGTGGTCGAGTGGTTTAAGGCAGCGGTCTTGAAAACCGTCGTAGTCGGAAGGCTACCGTGGGTTCGAATCCCACCCTCTCCGCCATTCATGCCGACATGAGCGAAGCTCTGTTTTCCTTCGGGAAAGCGGAGCTTTTTTGATCCGATTGGCCGGAATGCCGGCGGTGGCAGCGGAACGGCCCGGCGTCTCCCATGCATAACCCCGCTCTGCTTCAAGCACCTTATGGGATGGAGGTGGGACTATGGGCAAGGAAACCGCCGCCACGGTGGACGACCGGCTGCTCAAAGCTTGGCAAAAGACGCTGCCGGACATCGTGGAACCCGGCAGCGGCGTTTCGGTGCGGAAAGATGACGGAGATCCCCATGCGCTCCGGGTCACCGTCGAAGCGGCGGGGAGGACCGGCTATTCCTTCGATTTCAAATGCACGTATCTCGACGAACGGGAAGTTCGCGTGGAGCTGATCGACGCGGAGAAAGACGGCCGCCATTTGGATGAACGGAATGAACACGTCCAGAATCTGATCGAATGGCAAGTGCGGCACATCCACGAGTGCGCGCAGGCGCTGGCCGTCCTGACGAACCGTTGAATCGCGCAGGCGCGCAACGAGGGGAACGGCCCGCGTTCATGCAACGCGTGGCGTTCTTTTGTTCATCCCGCATGCGAACCGATCGACCGGCAGCGGGTTTTGGGCTGACTCGCCGGTCCGGAACAACGACGGACGATCGGAAGAAGGGCGTACCGCTGGACGAAAATCCAGGCAAGCGAAAGGGGGAAGTGAAAGGGTGCCGAAAACGCAAAGCCAGCCGCTCGGGCCGGGCGGCAACCGCGAGAAGGAGGCAAACCGAAAGCGCAGTCCCGGCGGACCGGAGCCGCACTCCGGTTCCAAAAAAACGAAAAACCGCAACCATTCCCGGAACAATCACGGCGAAGGGTCTTGAGCGGGCGGACGGCGGATCGTGTGCGGGCGAACCTTACCGGATGCATGAAAACCGCCCGGCGGAGACATGCTAAAGATGCGGCGGAAAAGAGAAGGGTGATGGTTGCGTTGGTCTCCGTACAGCGTATCAACGGAACTGCCCGGCATGATCGCTCCGTTCGGTTGATTGCAAGGAAGAAGCGCAAATAGCGTGAATCCGCAGCATCGACAAGTACGATCGGAACGAATCATCAACCAATAAGCCGCCGCAACAAAGGAAGGGCTTGAAAATGAGGAGCCCTTCCTTTCCTTGTTGTCAGGGGGTTATCCGGCCGTTCCGGCGGCACCGGCGCCTTCTTCGCGGCCGTCATCCACCGCGCGAAACCGTTCCATCGCCATCCGAAAGTCCGGTTCGATGATTTCCACGAAAGGGGACTTCCATTCACCGGGATACGGAATGGACACGATGGACTCCTTCGTCAGGTTGCCGTAGAAGTCGGCCAGAAGCGAAACCATTTTGCCGCGGCTCATGTCGGTTTTTACGTTCGAGGTGATGATGTCGAGCAGCCCGAGCGCTTTGGGCAGGCTGTTCCAGTCGGTGATTTTGTCGGCCAGCAGGGAGATCACCAGTTGCTGCCTCCGGCCGCGGTCGAAGTCGCTGGATTCGTAGGCGGGCCCGCGGTCATCCAGTCGGTGCCGCATGTAATTGAGGGCGTTGACGCCGTCCAGCGTCTGCAACCCCTTCTCCAGATGGATGCTGGTGCCGCCGAATTCGTCGGTATAATGCATGGAGCGCTCCACGTTCACTTCGATGCCGCCCACTTCATCCACCAGTTCGATCACGGAGTTGAAATGGATGAGAAACGAATGGGCAATGGGTACGCCGAGGTGCCGTTCCATTGTCGATCTGAGGAGCGCGATGCCGGAGCTGACGTATTCTTCGCTCACCGTGACGCCGCCGAGCTTCACTTTCCGGCCGGAAAGTAGGTCCGGGTTGTCGCGGGCGGCGCGCACGGCGGCCTGATACCCGCGGGCGAAGACGCCGTTGATTTTTTCCGGTTCTTGCCTGTCCCCGACGAAAACCTTCTGGTCGCGGGGGACGGATATCATCTTTACGGTGTACGTTTGCGGGATCACGTGCGCCACGATCAGCGAATCGGTGTTGAGCATGAACAGATTGTCCCGCGAGTCCAGCCCGATCAGGAGCACGTAAAAATCTTCCGGATCCTCTTCCTGCGTTCCGCCATCGGTTGATGCCGGATCCATGGTCGGCCGGATCGGCCTTTCGACGGCGGGGGTCTCGTTTTCGTCGATGATGACGTTATGCGTATCGAGTTCCATCTGATCCAGCTTGCGATCCACGACATAGACCAAAATCGCCGCGACGATCGCAACGACTCCGGCAGCGGCAAGCACGATCCGTTTGACCAATGTCCACACCCCATTCGACAGCATGGCCGACCGCGGCTTAATGCGGCGAAAGTTGACATTCTCCAATCGGTTAGACGACGGTTCCCGGAAAAAAGTTTCGATGATCCTCTGCCGGCAGGGCTGCCCGCAAACAAAAAAAGATCGCGGACGATCTTCCGATCAGCCGCGATCCTTGCGTTAAAAAAGTCGGGACGACACGATTTGAACATGCGACCTCTTGGACCCGAACCAAGCGCTCTACCAAGCTGAGCTACGTCCCGATTTCGTTTGCCTTCATCGGCAAGCAAAAGTGATTATAGCACAAAACCCCGACGGAGGAAAGCCCTTGAGGCGCAAAATTTTTATGCAATTTCTTCCTTCGGTTTCCCGCCGGACATTCCCGCACGTTCACCGTCCGGATCAGGCCAGGCGGCTCCCGTCATGGATGATGATGCGCTTGTGATCGACGTCGATGACGCAGGTTTCCTGCAACTCCTGCAACACTTTGGTGACGGATTCGCGCACCGTTCTCACGTTCAGATGCCTGGACAAGTCGATTTCGACGGGGTGCTTGAGCGGCATGCCGGACTCGTCCGTCATGACGCGCACGACCGGGCGGTGGATGAAGGAGGGATTGATTCTGCTGACGATGCCCGGTTGCCCCGTGCTGAGTTTCACCTGCATGCCCACAGGGAAGATGGCGAGTTTTTTGCGGAGCCGGTCGACTTTGTCATAATCATACAGGCTGCCGGCCTGCGTGTAAAGAATTTCCATCGCTTCCGTGGGCAACAAGGCTTTCCGGTGGGGGCGCGGATTGGTCATCGAGTCGTAGGCGTCGATCAGGCCGATCCAGCGGGCGAACGGATGGATTTCGTGCCCTTTGAACCCGTTCGGATAACCGCCGCCGTCGACCCGTTCGTGATGCATGAGCGCGCACAGCGCCGAGGCCATCGGCATGCCGGGCTCGTGGCGAAGCATTTCGTAACCGATGACGGTATGCCTTTTGACCAGTTCGTATTCTTCCGCCGTCAAAGGGGAAGGCTTGCCCAAAATTTCCGACGGCAGCATCAGTTGGCCGATGTCGTGCAGCAATCCGCCAAGGCTGAACGCCATCAAATCTTTGCCCGTGTACCCTTCGCTGATGCCGATCATCGTGGCGTACACGCAGACGTTGATGGCGTTTTGGATGAAGTGCTCCTTCAGCTGGTTCCGGCCCGGCGGAACGATGCCCTTCAGCATGATCGTATCGTCTTTCACGTATTTCATGTCCCGGATCATCATCGTGACGCTGTCCCAGCACAAGCGAGACACGGACAGCATTCCCGCTTTCGGTTTCCGTTCGATCCGTTCGATCCGTTCGATCAATTGTTCCAGGGACGTGCGGAGCGCCATGCGCGTCTCCGGCGAAATGGCGTCTTCGGTCCGGATGTCATCCGTTTCGGGTTCTTCAATGTACACATAGTCGTATCCCATTTGCCGGAGACGCCGGATCATCGATTCCGTGAGCACGGTATTGACGTTGATCAGGATTTCCTCTTTTCCACCTTTTCCATTTTGCCAAACCCGTGCCCGGATTTCAGTGAAGCAGGAAACAAAAAAAGTGTGAAGTTTGTCACTTTTTCGCGAATGCTCCCGCCCAACAACAAACGCCGGCGCCGCGGAACGATCCGCGATGCCGGCGTTATTCGTATGTGCATGATGGAAGTCTGCCGAATACGGGTTCCCTTCGGATCCGGACGGCAAACCGGTTTTGTTTGCAATGGGTATGGCGTCCCCGATACGACTCGAACGTACGACACGCAGTTTAGGAAACTGCTGCTCTATCCAGCTGAGCTACGGGGACGCGGCAACGACAATTATACCACATTCGCGGGGATGAAAAAAGATCGGGAGCACGGACGGGTTCGGCTATATTTTTATCCAATAATAAAAGGAATTTCTGGATTTGTGGCGTAATATGTTAAATATAGCAAGGAAGCGTTTGCTCTGTCATGTGAAGATTGTCACAAAGCTGGACCGAATGGAACAAGTCAAAAGGAGGGACAACATGTTGCACATCGTCGTATGCATCAAACAGGTGCCGGACAGCCGGGAAATCCGCATCGATCCGAAAACGAACACGCTGATCCGGCAAGGGGTGCCCAGCATCGTCAACTTTTATGACCTGCACGGATTGGAGGAAGCGCTCCGCATCAAGGAACAACTGGGCGCCCGGGTGACGGTGGTGACGATGGGGCCGCCCCAGGCGGAAAAATCATTGAAGGAATGCATTTCCCTCGGTGCCGATGAAGCGGTGCTCGTCACCGACCGGGGATTCGCCGGCGCCGACACGCTGGCCACTTCCTACGTGCTGGCGCTCACGATCCGCAAGGCGGAGCAGGAATGGGGGCCGGTGGACATCGTGTTCTGCGGCAAGCAGACGCTGGACGGCGACACCGGACAAGTCGGTCCGGGCATCGCCTGCCGGCTGGACCTGGAGCAGCTCACCTACGTGGGCAAGGTGCGCAACGTCGATCCGGAGAAGCGGCGCATCACCGTGGAGCGTCATCTGGAAGACGGCGTGGAAGTGGTGGAGACGGGCATGCCGGTGCTGGTGACGGCGCTCAAGGAGTTGAACAAGGTGCGGCGGGCATCGCTGCCCGGCATGATCCGGGCGGCCCGGTACAAACCGGTCATTTGGACGACGGCGGATTTTCCCGATCTGGACCGGACGAAGATCGGCCTGAAAGGGTCTCCGACCGTGGTGGCCAAGCAATGGGTGCCCGAAGTGCGCAAAATCGACGGGGAGCGGATCGAAGGCGACTCGCCGGATCAGGTTGCCGAACAGCTCGTGGAGAAGCTGTGGGCCGGCGGGCTGCCCGAACGGCTCGGCTGGAAAGTGCCGTCGTAAGACGGGAGTTCGTGCATACGGCAAGAACGAAAGGAGCGGGGTGATGGCTGTGGCGGAAGAGAAAAACACGGCGGGCGAAACGATGCCCGACTGGTCGGATTATCGCGGGGTCATGGTCGTGGTGGAGCAGCGGGCGGGCGCAGCCAAGGCGGTAAGCTGGCAGCTGCTCGGCGAAGGGCGAAAGCTGGCGGACAAACTGGAAACGAGGCTGATGGCGCTCGTCCTCGGACACGACGTGGAGCATCTGGCGAAGGAAGCCGGATATTACGGCGCCGATGAAGTGTATTTGTGCAACGCGCCGGAGCTGAAGGATTACCGGACGCGGCCGTACAGCCGGGTTTGCCTGAAGGTGATCCGGGAAGTCAAACCGGAGATCGTTCTGTTCGGGGCCACCGGCACCGGCCGGGACCTGGCGGGCGCGATTGCCACCCATCTGCCGACGGGGCTGACGGCGGACACGACGATTCTGGATGTGGAACCGCATCCGTCGCGGCTGCTCCTCGCCAGCCGGCCGGCGTTCTCGGAGAAGATGATGGCGACCATTTTGTGCAAACAGTATCGGCCGCAGATGGCCACGGCGCGGGCCGGCGTGTTCCAGGCGCTGCCGCGGGACGAGTCGCGGCAAGTGCCGATCATCCGCGTGGAGAACGAGATGCGGGAGGAAGACATCGCCGCGCGGGTGCTGGAGTTCATCGGGGAAACCGGCCGCATCAACCTGGAAGAGGCGGAAGTCATTGTCGCCGGCGGCCGCGGGCTCGGCGGCCCGGAAGCGTTCGGCATGCTGAAGGAACTGGCGGACGCCCTCGGCGGCGTGGTGGGCGCATCTCGGGCGGCGGTGGATGCCGGTTGGATCAGCCACGACCATCAGGTCGGACAGACCGGGCATACGGTGCGGCCCAGGCTGTATTTTGCCATCGGCATCTCCGGCGCGGTGCAGCATACGGTCGGCATGAGCAATTCGGAAGTGATCGTGG
>Ga0310829_1001331_pt1 | contig 14151 bp, 8 predicted proteins | sample WT_ome_4_FD_202244 | JGI IMG/M metagenome (GOLD analysis project Ga0310829, IMG submission 202244) | Sorghum-adapted microbial communities enriched on wild type (WT) sorghum from Joint BioEnergy Institute, Emeryville, California, United... ... | reverse complement strand
CGGCCTGTTCGACAGCGAAACCGTCGATTACGGCCGCGACCATACGGAGATGGGCTGGGTCATCATGCCGGAGGGCTTGAGCAGCGTCCTGCTCGATCTCAAGCAAAAGTACGGCGACATCCCGGTCTACATTTCCGAAAACGGCGCCTGCTACAACGACGAACCGGGTCCCGACGGCCGCGTGCGCGACGACCGGCGCATCGACTACCTGCGCTCCCACATCGTCGAAATCAACCGGGCCATCGCCTCCGGCGTCAACCTGAAAGGCTATTTCGTCTGGTCGCTGCTGGACAACTTCGAATGGGCCTTCGGTTATGAAAAACGGTTCGGCATCGTCCACGTCAACTACCGCACCCTGAAGCGCACGCCGAAAGACAGCTACTACTGGTACCAGAAAGTCGCGAAAAACAACTGGTTTGAAGTTTGATCTCCTTCTCTCCCCCCATGAAAAAGGAGGAAGACCGCGCTTCCTCCTTTTTTTTCGTGCCATCTTCGGTTTTGAGGCCGTCGGGCCACGGCAGCGCCAGGCTGTCGTGCGAACGGCGGCAGGTTTTGGATGATTTTTCATACAAAACGTCACCGGACAATGCGATTTGGGGCCGTTTTGGATGATTTTTCATACAAAATCGGCTTGCGGCGGGCGGGACGGCAGGCCTTTTGTATGATTTTTCGTACAAAACGGTGCCGCACGGGCGGAGATTCGGACATTTTGTATGAAAAATCGTACAAATCGCCGAACCCGTTGCCGCAAGGATCAAGTTTCGCAGTTTATGCCGACCGTCAGTAGATCCGCATCTCTTCCACGAAAATGTACGTGTTCCCGCCCGGCGCCGTCACCGTGACGCGAACTTGCCAATCGCCCGGGAATGCGAGCCAGTCGCCTTCGGCGGCGTAATCGTAGCGTGTGAAGCCGGGGAAGAAATCTTTTTCCCCCAAATCTACCGACGGCACGATCGGGATGTCAACCGGGGCATGCTCGTCCCCGCCGGACAAAGGCACCAGCTGCAATTGCACCTGCTCCGGCTCTCCGTCCTGTTCGGGCAGCCACACTTTCACGGCGAACCGGTTCACGCCCGGATCGTTCGGCGAAATGTCGGCAGTCATGTGAATGTCGCTGCCCATGACGTGCCAATGCAGCGGCTTGTTTTCCGGCACGGGGCTCATGCCCGACAACACCGCCGCGATCACGACGATGGCAAGGGCGAGGGCAAAATCCGCCGTCACCAATTTGCCGGCGGGCACCGAACGCCGCTTCATTTGCCGCCGGATGGCGTACGCCACCGAGAAGACCAGCAAGACGACGGCGATCTTCACCAACAGGAAGGCGCCCCACGGGCTGTACAGCAGGTACCGGAGGCTCGGCAACAGCAGCATGGTCATCATGAAGCCGCTGGCGGCGAGCACCGCGATGCTGATCCAGGCAAAACGGGAGAACGCCTGGAGAAACGCCGTCAACCGTTCCCGTTCCGTCCGCCACAGGATCAGCAAGGCAAGCAGTCCGCCGATCCACAGGGCCGCCGCCATGAGATGGATGAAGTCGCCGGCGACGGACGCCCATGCCGGCTCCGCGGCGGCGGCGTGGCCGCTCGTCGTTTTCACGGCGAGAAGCAGCACGGCAATCCCCGCCGCCAAATACGGTTTCCAGCCCGGCTTTCCCGTCTCCGTTTCCGCATTGCGCGACGGCATGCCGGACACGATGAGCCCGAGCCCCGCCAACAGAAAGTGCACGATCCATAGCCGGCCGATGGACGTTCGCGCGAGGGCTGCCAGACGGTCCGCTGACCAATCATTTACCAATGCCGGCAGTTCAACGCCGATCCAGGCGATCAGCGCCAGCACAAAAACGCGCAACGCATTCAATTGCCACGTTTCCAGCCGTTCCCGTACGCCGACCGCTGCTCCGGACGCCGATCCGGCGGCCGTATCCGCCGAAGAAGCGAATCCCCGCCACAACGCCCACAGCGCCAATCCCGCAAACAGCAAGAGCGAAACGAGATAAACCGCCTTGACGCCGTGCAGCAGCCATTCCCGGCCGTCGATCCCTTTCGTGAGAGACCGTATCGGGGAATGGTCCGCAACCCCATCGCCGCCCGACCCGTCATGATGGGCATGCAGATGGTGATCATGGCTGCCGGCAACATCATGATGGGAATGATCGGCTCCTTCATGCCCACCGGCATGAACCGGGCCGTGTTGATCATGGCCGGAGGCAGCATGGTGATGGGAGTGGTCTTGCGTATCTTCGCCGCTGCCATCTCCCCGCTCACGTTCATCAGCAATTCCTTCGCCCTGCTCCGGCTGTCCGACATCCGCCGCCGTCCCGTCGTCCGCCTGTCCGATGGCCGTGTCCGCAATGCGGAATTCATACGTATCGCTCACCGTATGCCCGTCAGCGGACATGACCTGGTAGCTGACCGTATAGGCCCCCGGCGGCAAAACCGGCAGCGCCACGCTCACTACTTTCCTGTCGTCGCTGAGCGCGGCCTTCTCCGTCGTGACCTCCCGGCCCGTTTCGTCATACACCTTGATGTCGTACAACCCGTTCTCCAGCCGCGCGCTGAATGTCAGGCGAACCGTTTCCGGCGCCTCTTCGAGCACGCTTCCGGCAGCCGGCTCCGCGCCCTTCAGGGACACGTGGGCGAATGCCGTTTGCGGCAAAGCAAGTACATAACAAACAGCGAGCCATCCAACCAACAAATGGAAAACTCTCGTCCGCACTCCGATGTTCTTCATCTTCACACCCTCCACCTATTCATTTTCCCGGGAGGGAGCTGTGATGAAAATAACTCGATGGGGCTATTTTTCCTTATTTTTGTGGCGAATGTATGACAACCCGTGACGGATGGCGTAGGCGGCCAGGTTGACCCGGTTGTCGAGGGACAGTTTGTGCAGCATGTTTTTGATGTGGTTTTTCACCGTATGCTCGCTGATGTTCAGCTGCCGGCTGATTTCCCGGTTCGTTCGTCCCTGGGCGATGAACGCCGCAATTTCCCGTTCGCGGCTCGTCAGGGCATCCGGTGAAGGATCGGTTTGCGCCGCCCCCTCCGCCTCCGCCCGCACCCCGGCCGCATCCCGGACAAACACGTCCTTCGGCCGTTCCTGAAACTGGCGGATCAACCGGTCGGCAATCAGGCGGGAACCTTCCGCGTTTTCATCCAGCAAGGCGTGCAAATACCCGCTCCATTCCTCCGGCTTCATGTTTTTCAGCAAATAGCCCTGGGCTCCAAACTGCAATGCGGTGAACAAGTCGGAGGCCGCATCGGACACGGTCAGCATGACGATGCGCAAATAAGGATAAAGCCGTTTCAATTGCCGGGTCGCCTCCAGCCCGCCCATGCCCGGCATGCGGATGTCCATCAGCACGACGTCGGGATGGAGCTCCCCGCACAGCTCGAGTGCTTCTTCGCCGCTTTCCGCTTCCCCGGCGACCGTGAACGCCGGATCCGCTTCCAGCAGACTGCGGATCGCGCGGCGCGCATACGGGTGGTCGTCCACGATCAGCACCCGGTACGCCATCCGGTCCTGCGGTTTTCCGCTCGGCTTCCCGTCCGCCAGATTGACCGGCTGATCGCCGGCGGCACGCTCAATCGAAGCATCGAGCCCCGGTCTTCCTTTGTTCACCAATCCGTACATTCGGGCGTTCACCTCCCCCGTTCCTCCACCATTTGCCGAACGCTTCGTTTTCCCTTCAGCACGATTTCCCATCCCGCTCCGGGTTTGGCGTCAATCGTCATCTCCGCGCCGAGTTCCGCCGCTCTTTTTTTCATGATCGATATGCCGTACTTTCCTTTGCCCGGCCAGGATCCGTCGCGTGCCCCGGTCTCCGCATTGTCGGACGCCGCATGGCCGGTCTCCGCATTCCCGGTCACCGCATTGCCGGGCGTCGCATTACCGATCCCCGTGTTGCCGGACGCCGTATTGCCGTTCCGGCCGCTGTCGATGCCGGCTTCCGTTTCGCTCGACATTTCGCCCCTTCCGCCGCCGGCCATGCCGATCTCCCGGCTAAAACCTTTGCCGTTGTCGCGCACCCGCATCTCCCAGGCCCGATCATCCGCCCGCAAGGTGAATGCCGCACGGCTTGCCTCCGCGTGTTTGCGAATGTTGGTGAACGCCTCCTGGATGATGCCGACGAGCGCGATCTGTTCCTTTTCGGAAAAGCAATCCGCCGGCAGCTCGATGTTCACGTCCGTTTCGATGCCCGTCATGAGCCGCCACTCGTCAATCCAGCCGGCCACCCGTTCCGCGAAGGAAGGCATCTGGTCCGGCACCTGCCGCAAATTGTAGATTGCCTGGCGCAGGTGCCCGTCGATTTCCGCCGCCACGGAACGGGCTTCCCCCACCTTGCCGTCCTTCAGGCTGACGTTCAGGTAAAACAGCATCTGGGCAATCCCGTCATGCATCTCCCGGGCGAGCCGCTCGCGCTCTTCGAGTACCGCCCGCTTCGCCCGTTCTTCCGCCAGGCGCCGGCTTGTCTCTTCGATGTTGCGAAACAGCCACGTCGAGACGGCGTAGGACACCGCCAGGCTGAGCAGCGTGATGTACAGGTTGCCCCGCTCCATCGACACGTGCCGGAGCATCCACTCGCCGTGGCGGATGTATTCGAAACTTCCGATGATGAGCGGCGGCAGCAAAATCGTGAACCATTTCAGCGCCCTGAGCGGCATGACACCGTCACCCCCGCAGTTCATCCCTTGTCCCTTGATTGTAGAACGTTGCCGCCGTGCCGTCCAGCCGTTTCCCGGCAAGCGACAATCCATTTGAATTTTCGGTGCGGCACGGAGTATGATGGGAGATGAAAAAGGATCCTTTATGGAGGTGCCGGGACTGATGCAGCATTACGCGAAGGAAGGAACGTACCACGGAGAGAAGGCCGTTTTGCTGAAACACGGGCCGTATTCCGCCGTCATTCTGCCGCGCCTTGGCGGCAATCTGATCGCATTCCGCGACGACGACCGGGGATGGTCATTCCTGCGGGAGCCGTCCGAACAAGAGTTTGACGAATTTGTCCAAAGCCCGAAGGTGCACGGCATTCCGGTTTTGGTGCCGCCGAACCGGTATGACGGGGGGCGTTTCTCCTGGGGCGGCCGGACGTACGAGTTTCCGGTGAACGAACCGGCGACGGGCAACCATCTGCACGGCTTCGCCGCGGACAGCGAATGGACGGTGGCGGACTTCGGCAGCGACGAGAACAAAAGCTGGGTGAAAGTGACGCTGAAGTTCGACGAAACGCATCCCGCTTACGCTTATTTCCCGCATACGTTTACGCTGTCGAATACATATGAACTCTCCGGCGACGGACTGACGCAACGGTTCGAAGCCGTCAACGAAGGCAGCGAGGCGATGCCGTTCATGCTCGGCTTCCATACGGCCGTCAACGCGCCCTTCGTGCCCGGCAGCACGCGGGAGGACATCGCCGTCCGGGTGACGATCGGCGAGCGGTGGGAACTCGACGGTCGGATGCTGCCGACCGGCGCAAAGCTGGCCTTGTCCGAAGGGGAAGCGCGCCTTGCCGCCGGGGAAGGCGACCCGTATTTCGAGGAATTGGACAACCATTACACCGCTGCACCGCAGGGCGGGCGAAATTATGCGGAGATCATCGACCGCAAGGCGGGCGTGCGCTTCGTGTACGACGCCGGCCTCAAGTACAAGCACTGGATGATCTGGAACAGCCAAGCCAACGGCCGCTTCTTCTGCCCGGAACCGCAGACGAACATGGTCAACGCGCCGAACATGGACCTGCCCGCGGAGGAAACCGGCATCATCACCCTGAAGCCAGGCGAAACCTGGTCCGAGACGAGCCGGCTTTACGTGGAATCGCTGTAAGGCCGTGAGCCGGCCGGTCAGCGGACACGGGATAACCGCTCGGTAAATCGAAGCCCCGCTTCTTCAGCGGGGCTTGTTCTTCATATGAAGCGATTCTCCTTGTTCACGGCGGCTCGGCCTGGTCCCGGAATGTTTTTGTCGATTTTTCGCCAAAACTCAAAAACCGGCCTTTTTTACCGGAACCAATCTTCCCGATACCACAGCGGCCTGTCCCGTTCAAATCCCTCGTGATCTTCCAGCACCCGTTCGATTCGTTCCATCATCCGATCCATCATGTCCGGTGCGGCCCGGAGCGTCCATACCACCGTCGAGATGACCGACATCGCCACGTACAACGCATAAAGACGCCAAAACCGTTCGTCAGGCCCCGTCATCCCGAAATATCCCCGAACCTGCCCGATGCAAAAAGGAACGCTGACCTCCCTGCCGAAAAGACCCAACTTCAAAAAGTCATGCAGGGGATCGCCCCAGTCAAACCGGTTGAAGTCGATGACGCCCGCCAGATGCCCGTCCGCCGTGATGAGGTTGGCCGGGTGAAAGTCGTCATGTTGAAAGCCGCTGGGTCGCTGCTTCATGAGCGGCAGATTGCGGTCGATGAATGCGAGCGTCCGCCTGTCTCCTTTCACGCGAATGCCGCATTTTTCGTATTGTTCCGCATACCTTGCGTGTTTGGCGGCCTTGCCGTCGTACCAGGTTGGAAGATTCCGGGGAGCCGGCAGACGGTGCATCGTTCTCAGCTCCATGCCGGCTTCAAGCCCGATGCGGTATTGCTCCGCAGGCGGCAAAGCGGAAAGCGCCTCTTCGGCGTCCTTGCCCTCGATCCAGGAGACGATCATGTAACCGTACGTCGAACGATCACCGAGTTCCAGCGGCCTGGGGCTTTTCACGCCAAGTTGCTCCATTTCCCGCAAAATCCCGAATTCTTCCCGTTTCCTCCCCGTCTCATGAAGCCCGAACAGCCGAAGCAATCGCGCACCGCCGCTTTCGGATTCAACCCGGAACAGCGTATCACCGGAAAATCCTTTGACAATGGGCGTCAGGCGGCAACCTTGCAAGGAAGGAATTTCGGAGGCCAGGCGTTCCTGGTCCTTCATGCGTCTTCTCCCCCTGCTTGTCCCGAAGGAAATGCTTCCTGTTTTTGCTCATTATACCTCACCTTGCACGATCTGCAAATCAAAAAAGGAGGCCGAGCCTCCTCACGGATAAAAGATGATTTTTCTTCTTTTTCTAGCTTTTCCCGGTCTTCGCCGGACATGGGCGGCTTTCCTGCGTCGCGGGGGACCGGCTCTGCGGATGGGCCCGGACATGCTCGTCGTCGCCATCTCCTGCCGCTGCAGCCAGCCGGATAATTGCTGCCAGATCGGCATCAAATCCTGAAACGAACGATACAGCTTTTGCATCCGGTCGATCGTACCCATCACCTGGTCCAGCCCCTGATTCAAGTCGCTCACGATTCGCCCGAAATCTCTCATCGTTCGCATCCGTCCTTTGGCATCGGCAAAATGTCCTTTCTTAACTATATAAATATGCCGGAATGCAACCAAGGTACGGACGGATGGAGCATCGCCGAAACCGCCGCAGGCCAAGCCTCCGCCGACTCCCGGAAAACCGTAACGGGATAAAAAACGGCCTGCCCGAGGTTGGACAAGCCGCGTGAGGATAGGTTCAGTCAATGGGTTCAGTCAATCAATCCCGATTTTTTCAGCAACTGCTCAATCATCATGACGGCTTCCGCCCGTTTGACCGGTTCTGCGGGAGCCAGCACCGTGCCGTTTCTTCCCACGACGATTCCGGTACGGACGGCCTTCGCCACGCTCTCCAGCGCATGGCGGGAGACGGCGGCCGCATCCCGGAAATGTCGGATGTCCGCTTCAGGAGACCCGCCCGCCGCCAGCTTGTCCAATCCGGTCAGGGCCATGGCGTTCGCGATCAGGGCCATCGCCTGTTCCCGGGTCATCCCTTCATTCGGGTGAAACGTTCCGTCCGGGTACCCCGCAATCAGCCGATATTCCAGCGCCGCATGGATGACGCCGGCATACCCGTCATCTCCTCGAACGTCCGCAAACGCGCTTTCGCCATGGATCGGCCGCAATCCCAAACCTTGCACAAGCATGTCTACGAATTCCGCACGGGTCATCGCGTCTTCGGGACGGAACAAGCCGTTTTCCGTACCGGACACCACGATCCGCGAGCCCATATTGTTGGCTGACGCCTCCGCCCAGTGTCCCCGGACGTCGGCAAATTCGACCGGATTCCAGATCGTCGCATACGTGCTGTCCGTCAGGCTGTTGACCTTCGCATGGTAGACGCCGTTGATGACCGTCACAATGGTCGGCACGTGGCGAACGTCACCGTTTGATTCCACCACGACGGCCGTCGTGATGCGAGCCGGGTCGACGCCGTCCGGTATCCGGATCAAACGCTCCACATAGGCGGGGTAACGGTCCACGACGATCGATTGGCCGTCATGGAAAGCCGTGACCGTAAATTCGACGGGCGGCACGACGATGGTGAATCCTTCATCGTTCGCGGCCCGTTCCGCCAGGCGGAGCATGTCCGCCTTCGGCGTCGAAATCATGATGTCCACTTTGATGTCTTCCAGCTGCGACACGGATCCGAACCGGTCCGCAATCTCCAGGATGTTGATGGATTCGGCGGGAATCGTGAAGGCGGCGAGCTGGTTTTGCAATTGCAAAACCACTTCTTTCAGTTCCATGATGCGGACGAGCTCGCCGTCCAACTGGCTGATGGAGATGTCGGAACGCGTCTCGATCGGAACTTCGACTTTGAAGCCGTTCGCCTCTTCTTGCAATCGCTCCCGGAACTGTTCTTCATCAATGAATACCTGGATGGTTTCCCTGCCGTCCCGTTCCGTCACTTCCACGCGGGCCCACTGGTCTTCCTGGCTTCCGTTGACGATGATCTCGTAACCGATACCGTTGTCAGCCGATTCGGCTGGTTCCGTCGGTTCAGCCGGTTCCTGCGGGGCGTCTGCCTGGTCCCGTACCCACTTGGCATACAACGTGATGTTGCCCTTGACGGGATCCGTGGCGAAGGACCAGGGCGCGGTCAGCGCGGCATCCGAGAACCATCCCCGGAATGTGTAGCCGCTTCGCGTCGGATTCGCCGGTTGCGCGATGACGGTATCGTATTCGGCCGTCACGCTCGCCACCGGTGACCCGCCGTTCGATTCGAACGTGACCGTGTACGTGTTGATTTTCCACTGCGCGAACACGGTGAAGCTTCCGGTTACGGCGGTGTTTTCGTCGAACGCGTCTCCGGTGCCGTCCTCCTTCGTGTTCCAGCCGTCGAAGGCATGCCCCGCCTTCGTCGGGCGTGTCGGCAGGGCGTCGACGGTTTCGCCGTGCTTGACCGCCTTGGTCGTCGGATTCGCATCCGTGTCCCCGCCATTCTTGTCGAAGGTGACCGTATGCCCGATCGCTTTCCATTGCGCATATACGGTAAAGCTGTCGGTCACAACCGTGTCCCCGTCGAACGAGTCTCCGGTGCCGTCCTCCTTCGTGTTCCAGCCTTCGAAGGCATGTCCCGCCTTCGTCGGGGGTGTCGGCAACGTGCCCACTTTCCCGCCGTCCGCAACGGCGATCGAGTCCGGATTGGCTTCCGTATCCCCGTCGTTCTTGTCGAACGAAACCGTATGTTCCTTCTTCGTCCGGACCGTGATCGTGTTCGACAGATCCTCGAAAGCTTCCCCGTCATACCATTCCCCGTTGATCTTGATGCGGAACTCGTATTCCGTATCGGGATAGAGGTTGATGATTGTCGTGCTGCTTGTGCCGTTCTCCGTCACGATCGTCGTCGTTTCGGCATCCGTCCAGCCGCTGTCGTCGTCCGACGCCAATTTTTGCTGGATGATGATTTTCGCGTCGGGATCGTTGCCGGCCGTCCACTCCAAATTCACGGTGCGGCTTGATACGCCTCCGTCAGCACCATCATCGACCCGGAAGTCGTTCACGGCATACGAGCCGAAATAAATGCTGCCCAGACTGCCGACCGCCACGTACTTTCCGCCCGCTTCCGAAATGCCGTACAACGTGTGCGACCCGAGTTGTTGCTGAACGGTCCACTGAACGCCGTCCGGGGAAGTCAACACGTTCCCGCCCGAGCCAACCGCGATGTATTGGTTGTTTCCCCAGGTGACGTCCCAAATATCATTGCTGAAAGCGACGTTTCGATATGTCCATGTTTCACCGTCGGAGGAGGTGAGGACTTTTCCTTTTTCACCCACGGCTACAAACTTGTCATTCGCCCAGGTGACCGCCCGCAAATAACCTTTTTGGCTTCCATCGATGATGTTGCCCCAGTTCTCGCCGTCCGATGACGTGATGATGCGGTCCTCGTAAGTGGGCTTGCCGCCCACCACCACGAATTTGTTGTTCCCCCAGATGACCGAGTAAAAATGGATGCCATCAATTTTGCGCCGCTCCGTCCAGTTTTTTCCATCCGGTGACGTCACAATCGTGCCGTGATCGCCCACGGCCACGAACATGCCGTTCGCCCAGGTGACAGCCGACAACTTGAGTCCGCTGTACGTCACCGTTTCCCAATTGTCACCGCTTTCAGAAAACAGGATTTTCCCGAAGCCAGCGCCGAACTCACCCACGGCAACATATCCCGGGGTACCAAATGCGACCGCATTGATTTTGCCGGTGATCAAATCGGTTTCGCCGGTCCAGTTCACCCCGTCTTCCGACGTGAGAATCGTCCCGTTTTGGCCTACGGCGATGTAACGGTTGCCAAACCACTCCACCTTCCAGAGCTCATTTGAGGTGACATCATCCGCGACCAACTTCCAACTGTTCACCGGCGGGGCATCGGCCAGTATCGTATTCGTCGGCATGGCCGCGATGCAAACGATGGCCAGCAGCCCGATCAACCATCCCTTTTTTCCTGCCAACCGCAATGTGCGAGTCCTCCCCTTGATTGATCAAATAAAAAAAGCCATGGTCCGGTTCGTCGGCTCGGCGATGTCTTCCCGACATCACGCTAAACCGACTGACGGATTGACATGGCGTGTTACCAGATCTGCTCCGGATTCAGCACGGAGCCGAATTTTCCCCGATTCAGTTTTGGATAAAACTTGATCAAACCCATTATAGGTTCGTCTTATTTCCAGTGTCAATAAAAATGTCGAAAAGATGTCATAATTTGTACGTTACTGTCGATCGGCAACCCGTCTGGCCCGCTGAAGCCGCAACGCGTTGGTGACGACCGACACGGAACTCAAAGCCATGGCGGCGCCGGCCAGCCAGGGTGCAAGCAACCCGCAGGCGGCAACCGGTATGCCGAGGGAATTGTAGGCAAGCGCCCAGAACAGGTTTTGCCGGATGTTGTTCATCGTCAGCCGGCTCATGTGAATGGCATCCGCGATGGCAGTGAGGTCGCCGCGCATGAGCGTCACGTCGGCGGCTTCGATGGCCACGTCCGTGCCGGTGCCCACCGCCATGCCGATGTCCGCTGCAGCCAGGGCGGGCGCGTCGTTGATGCCGTCGCCGACCATGCCGACTTTCCAGCCTTCCGCCTGCAGTCGTCGCACCGCGTCCGCCTTGCCTTCGGGCAGCACTTCCGCCAGCACCCGGTCGACGCCGACCTGCCGGCCGATCGCTTCTGCCGTCCGCCGGTTGTCGCCGGTGATCATCATGACGGCAAGCCCCATCGCCTTCAGATCGCGGATCGCCTGCGCCGAAGTGTCTTTGACGGTATCGGCGACGGCGATGATGCCGGCGTATGTCCGGTCGACGGCCACGATCATCGCCGTCTTGCCTTCTTCCTCCAACGCCGCGAGAACGGATTCCGCTCCGTCCCGGCCGCCGCCGGCAACGCTTGTCGAGCCTCCGGGATCCACAGCGTATTTCTCCATCAGCCGCCGGGTGCCGACGAGCACTTCCTTGCCGCCAACGGCGGCGATGACGCCGTGTCCGGGGATCGCTTCAAACCGTTCGGGATCCGCCAGGACGAGCCCCCGATTCCGGGCGCCCGCCACGATGGCTTCCGCCAGCGGGTGCTCCGAAAGCCGTTCCGCTGATGCGGCCAACATAAGCAACCGGTCTTCCGGCGATACGGACGAACCGATTGCGCCAGGCATGCCGGATTCGCCGGAAACGCCGGCATCGCCGGGGTTTCGGGAACCTCCGCCGTCACCGGCGGCTTCGCCCGAATCCCCGGTTCCCCCAATTTCCCCGGCATCCACGGTTTTTCCGACTTTCCCGTCTTTGCCGTCCGGACTTCCTCCTCTGCTTGCCGGATGCACCGCCGTTCCCTTTTTCAGGAACCCTTCCGCCACGAACACATCCGTCAATTCCGGCTTGCCCTTCGTGATCGTACCCGTCTTGTCCAGCAAAATCGCCGTCAACTGGTGGGTCGTTTCAAGATGCTCCCCGCCCTTGAACAGGATGCCGAACTCCGCCGCCCGGCCGCTGCCGGCCATGATCGACGTCGGCGTGGCGAGCCCGAGGGCGCACGGACAGGCGATGACCAGCACGGCAATGGCGCTCTTCAGCGCCGCGGCGACATTCCACGGATCAACGGCAAACAGCCAGACGAGGAACGTCAGCACGGAGACGCCCGCGACAATCGGTACAAAAATGCCCGAAATCTTGTCCGCCACCCGCTGGATCGGCGCCTTCGATCCTTGCGCTTCCTCCACCGTGCGGACGATCTGCGCCAGCACCGTATCCCGGCCGACTTGCGTGGCGCGGAAACGGAAACTGCCGGTTTTGTTGAGGGTCGCGCCGATGACCCGGTCCCCGGCCGTTTTTTCCACGGGGATGCTTTCGCCGGTCAACATCGACTCATCCACCGCCGAAAAGCCTTCGGTCACGATGCCGTCCACGGGCACTTTCTCGCCGGGCTTCACGAGCACGATGTCGCCGACCCGCACGTTGTCCACCGGCACGACCTGTTCCGCACCGTCGCGGATGACCGTCGCCGTCTTCGCCTGCAGTCCCATGAGCGCCTTGATCGCTTCACCGGTACGGCCCTTGGCCAGCGCCTCCAGCAGTTTGCCGAGCAAAATCAGGGTGATCAGGATGGCGCTCGTTTCATAATACAGTTCGGGCATGTCTCCCATGCCGTCCCCGCCCGCAACAAACGCCCAGTCCAGCGTCAAATACAGGCTGTAGAAAAACGCCGCGCTCGTGCCCAGCGCCACCAGCACATCCATGTTTGCGCTGCCGTTCCGGAGCGCCTTGAACGCCCCGACGTAAAACCGGCCGCCGATCACGAACTGCACCGGTGCCGCCAGCGCCAGCTGAAACCACGGATTCATGAACAGGTCGGGAACGGGTATGAACGCCGTAAAAGCAAAATGCCCGGCCATCGCCCACAGGAGCGGCAAAGACAGCACGCAGCTCGTCCAGAAGATTCGCTTCTGACGGGTGATCTCATCCTTCTTGCGCTTCTCCGCCTCTTCCTCCGTCGCCTTGACGGCCGCGCCGTACCCGAGCTTTTCGATCTTCCGGATCAGATCGTCCTCCGTCAGCCCGTCCGTGAACGTAACGCTCGCCGTCTCCATGGCCAGGTTGACGTTCGCGCTGACGACGCCCTCCATGCGGCTCAGCCCTTTTTCAATCCGGGCCGAACAAGCCGCGCACGTCATGCCGGTGATTTGCAGCGTTGCCTGTTTGTGTTCCATCTCCATCCCTTCCCTCTCGTTCGTGCCGGGGCGCTCCGTTCCTGGTCCAAATCGGTCTCCGTCGGGCACCGGGCACTTCTCCCCGGCCCGATCCGCCCCGCAAACTCACAGCCAATGGCACGATATGCGCACCCAATCCAAGTCACGGGTATCACCGGTCAAGAGCTTGCCATGACCACCGGTCAAAAAAAGGGCAACGACGCTTTCCCGCCTCGCCGCCCTTCTTCCGTTACAGCGTTCCGATCACGTCATACCCTTGCTCTTCGATCGCTTCCTTGATCTTGTCCGCGTTCAGACTCGTTTCATCGTACGTCACTTCCACTTTCCTGGCCGCCAGATCGACCTTGCCGCTTGCCCCGATTTCCTTCAGGGCCGTTTCCACCGCATTCACGCAATGATTGCAGCTCATGCCTTCCACTTGCAGGGTAAGGGTTGCCATCGTTTGTTCGCCTCCATGTCTGATGTTCGGGTGCGCAAATCGTCGTATTCCGTTTCGCTTCCCGTGCATTCGCACGGAATCAGTTCCGCATGAGTTTTTGCAACGTAACCAACAGCTCGTCGATGACGTCATGGTCGCCTTCGTTGATCCGTTCGACGACGCACGACCGCATGTGCCCTTCCAGGAGCAGTTTGCTGACGCCGTTCAGCGCCGCCTGGGTGGCCGCGATCTGGTTCAG
>Ga0310829_1001327_pt1 | contig 14194 bp, 10 predicted proteins | sample WT_ome_4_FD_202244 | JGI IMG/M metagenome (GOLD analysis project Ga0310829, IMG submission 202244) | Sorghum-adapted microbial communities enriched on wild type (WT) sorghum from Joint BioEnergy Institute, Emeryville, California, United... ... | reverse complement strand
TTCCCGCCAACAGGTCGATCCCAAATATTCACTTCTCGTCAAATCCTATCCAAGGGGGCTTTGGATGTCAAAGAAGAAAACATGCGAGAAAGCGAGAAAGCGAGAAAAACGGAGAAAACATTAAATTATTGAGGGAGGTCTCATAAATGAAAACGAAACGATGGACATCACTCATCTGCGCACTGATCATCGTGGCCGGCGTCATAGCGGGCTGCTCAAGCGGCAATTCGGTCGGCAGCAACACCCAGAACAATCAGTCGACGCAGCAGCCGCAGCAGAACTCGTCGAATAATCAAGGCGGCAGCAGCCAGCAGCCTGGTGCGACGGTTGAAGAGAAGCCATTCCATATCACGATGGCAGTCTCCCAGGTGGATGAGATCCCGCCGCAGGACAGCGAGATCCAACTGAAAATCCAGGAATTGACCAACACCACCCTGGATATTCAATGGATTCCCGGTTCGGCTTACGCGGACAAGATCAATGTCATGATCGCTGCAGACGAGATGCCGATGGCGATGCGCGTTACGTATACGCCGGCCATCATCAGCTCGATCCAATCGGGCATGTTCTGGGAGCTCGATCCTTATCTGGACCAGTTCCCGAATCTGTCCGCCATGAACCCGCAGCATTATGACAACATTAGGGTGGACGGCAAATTATACGGTATTTCCCAATACCGGGACATCGGCCGGGCTGCGCTGATCTTCCGCAAGGATTGGCTGGATAAGCTGGGACTCAGCGTGCCGACAACTGTTGAAGAATACTACAACGTATCGAAAGCGATGGCATTCGACGATCCTGACGGTGACGGTCAGCAGAACACTTACGGTTTCATGTTGCACAAGACCTAGTTCTCCGGCTCTGCTGCTGCCTCGACGCGCCTCGCGGTCAGCCTGGGTGCGCCGAACAAGTGGGAAGTAGATGCAAACGGCAAGTTTACACCGGAGTTCGAGCATCCGGTACATTTCGAAGTGTTGAAGATGTTCCGCAATCAACCAGGACTTCGCAGCCGTGGATGAGTCCGAGGTGCTCAAGATCTTCGATGCGAGCCGTGCTGGCATGCGCGTTGGCGTTGCCGGCAACGCGGGCAGTATGCAGGATCGCGTCCTGCAAACAGATCCGAATGCCGTATTCGATGTTGAGCCGCTGACGGGGCCGATGGGCATTCGCGTGCCGGGCGAGCTGGGCAATAACGGTTTCTTCGTCTTCCCGAAATCAAAGGTGAAGACCGAGGAGGATCTGCTCAGAATCCTGGCGTTCTTCGACCGGCTGCTTGATGAAGATGTGAACACCCTGCTGCTCCGCGGTATCCCGGACAAACATTATGAAGAGACTGCAGACGGCAAGCATCAATGGGTCGATTTCGCGCTGTTCCAACGCGAAGTGAAGCCATACCGCGACATGCTGATCCATAACGTCAACAACGTGAAGCCGCTGATCGATAAGCCTGTTGCGGAGAAAGCGACACGGATCACGCAGGAAAATACAAAGTATGCCGTTCCGAATCCGGCGCTCACCTTGTCTTCACCGACCTACGCGGAGCGCGGCGGGGAGCTTGATCAGCTGATGACGGATGCGATGATCAAGTTCGTCATGGGCAATATCGACGAAGCGGGCTATCAGGCGGAGATCCAAAAATGGCGCAGCATGGGCGGCTACAAGATCATCCAGGAATACGAAGAGGCATACGCCCGGATGAACAAATAATGCGCTCATGAAAGTTTAGGTGCACGCTCTGTTTCATCTCGTGATAAGATAGAGACGGACAATCCGGACAGGATGTGTCCGTCTTGCTTTGGTCTTATAGAAAGTATAACTCCCATACATTCTCGTAAGACATAAGAAATACTAAGCTGCCACCGGCGTCCTAAAGGACTTGGCGCCAGCCCAGTATTTCTTTATTCGGCGTGCCCAGCGAAGCACGCATCTTCTAGCCGGTGAAAGTCCGGTCACGGGATGGGCCAAGCCCCCGTGTAGCTAGGATGCCTGCGTATGGCGAAATCTGTACGCAGAAGCGCATCGACGAAAGTACCTGTCAGAGACAGGGCGAGCAACATGCCAGGCCGTAACATGAAGTGAATCCTGCCGCGTCGTCAAGAAGGCCCCGCAAGGGGGAAGAGAGGAAGCCGAGTCTCGCGAATATAGACGAAGGCCATGGAAGCTGCCTTGAACTTGGAGCAGCAGCAAAGAATCCTCCGGCGTAGAGGGAACGGCATGGGATGAAAGAGGGTGCAGTGAACTGGGGAGACCCTCCCCTGCACGGTCGCAGTAAACCGTAAAGAGATCTTCTATAAGCCCAGAAGGTGAAGGGAATGATCTGCAGGAAGTAAGTCCGAGGGGCTCATAGTACCAAGGAACGCAGGACAACACAACCTGTGGGAGGGAAGGAGCCCTGCTTTGTTCAAGTTTCTTGAGGAGGTACGAGTCAGTGAATGCCAAACGGCTAACAACACCAGAAGAAAACGTTCAACAACTCCAAGAGAAACTCGGTCATGCGGCCAAGGAAAACAAGAAGCGAAGATTTCACGCGCTGTACGACAAGGTCTACCGGTTGGACATCTTATGGGAAGCGTGGCGAAGAGTCCGAGCTAATCGAGGGTCAGCAGGAGCGGATGGAGAGACGCTGGCAGACATTGAGAAAAAGGGCGAGATGCGCTTTGTGCTTGAATGTCAGCAACTTCTGAAAGAAGGAAGGTACCATCCGCAGCCGGTCAGACGCCACTACATTCCAAAGAAAGATGGCAAACTGCGACCGTTGGGGATCCCGACGGTGAGAGACCGCGTCATTCAGATGGCGACCAAACTGGTCATTGAACCCATCTTCGAGGCAGATTTTCAGGATACGTCATTTGGGTTTCGGCCTAAGAGAAGTGCGAAACAGGCGTTGGAGCGAATCCGGAAAGCATGCAACCGCAAAGGAAATTGGGTGGTCGACGTCGACATCCAAGGCTACTTCGACAACATCAATCAGGAGAAACTGATGAAGCTGATCGAAATGCGGATCAGTGACAGACGAATCTTGAAGTTGGTGAGGAAGTGGTTAGGTGCGGGAGTGATGGAAGAAGGAAACATCCGGCGCTCAGATTTAGGAACGCCGCAAGGTGGAGTCATCTCACCGCTACTAGCGAACATCTACCTGAATTACTTTGACCATCTGTGGGAACGACATGGCAAGGGGCTTGGGGAACTGACGCGTTATGCGGACGATCTGGTGGTCATCTGCAAAACGAGGAAGGACGCTGAGCGGGCGTATGAACTCATACGAGCGATCATGGAACGCTTGGGACTCACCCTGCACCCCACGAAAACGCGCATTGTCGGGCTCTGGACAGGAGAAGAAGGCTTCGACTTCTTGGGGATGCACCATCGAAAGACGAAAGCGGAAACGTCCAAAGGTAAGGTGTACTATACAACCCAGCAATGGTTGGGCCGGAAGGCAGAAGAGCGTATACGGGAAGTGGTGAAAGAGCGATTAGCTCCATACTCCATCCGGTATGCGACATCTGAGCTTGGAAGAGCATGTGGAGTACCTCAATCCAAAGATTCAAGGATGGCGCAATTACTACTATACAGCCTACAGCCAGAGGAAGATGGCGCGACGTACCGGAATCTCCTCTTCTAACACATTCGGAGCGTTTCCGTCCTAATTTGATTACAGTGTGACTGCAACGGTTTGGAGAATACCGTAAAATCGGATAACAAATCATAAAACTAGGTAACAACCTGTTATGCTTCGCGACTTATAATGAAGGTTAATATGTAAAAGCTTTATATCCGGGGGGGAATAAGATTGGAACAATCTAAGAATACGTTTGATGCTATATTTATGAATCCTCCTGCCCACTATCGAGGAGCTCCGTTCTGGTCGTGGAATTGTAAATTGGATCAGGATCAGCTAAGCAGGCAGGTGGAGTATTTCAAAGAAATGGGGATGGGCGGCTTCCACATTCATGCCAGAAGCGGACTTGACACGCCGTATCTAGGAGAAGAATTTATGGATGCTGTCAAAGTGAGCATCGAAAAAGCAAAGCAGGAAGGGTTGTTCGTCTATCTATATGATGAGGATCGCTGGCCGTCCGGTTTCGCTGGCGGAGCGGTAAGTGAAGAGGAATTCCGCTCCAGACAACTGGTGTTGAGACCACGGGATGAAGATAACAGAGTTTATGATCGTGAACGCAGCTCAAATGAGAGGACGCTGCTGTTAAGCTATGATATTGTGCTAGAGGATGGATACTTAAAATCATGGAGAATCCTGAACAATGGCGAGGATAGCGACAATCCATGGGATCTGTATCTGGAATTGCGACCGAAGATTCCGTGGTTTAATCATGAATCTTATGTCGATGTGATGAATCCAGAGGCGATCCAACGATTTATTGAAAAGACGCACGAAGTGTATTACAAGGAAATCGGAGAGGAATTCGGCAAGGTTGTGCCATCGATCTTTACGGATGAGGCACAGTTAACCTACAGCACTTGCCTGGGATTCGCAGAGGATAAGACAGGGATAACGCTCCCGTTTACTGGAAAACTCCCAGAGGTGTACAAAGAACGGTACAGTGAAGACTTCTTCCGTATATTGCCTGAACTTGTATGGGAGCTTCCTGGAGGCAAACGGTCGCCGGCTCGATACCGATACCGGGATGTGATTGCAGAATTGTTCGTATCTGCCTTTGCCGATACCCTGGGCAAATGGTGTACTCAACATGGAATTGCCTTGACTGGTCATATGAAGAGTGAGGACACGCTCTACAGTCAGTCCGCTGAACTGGGCGAGGCTATGCGCTTCTACCGGAGTTTCCATCTGCCGGGAATCGATGTGCTCAGAGATGAACGAGTATATTCCACTGCGAAACAGGCGCAGAGCGCGGCGCATCAATACGGTCGGGAGGGCGTATTGTCCGAACTCTATGGCGCAACGAACTGGGAGTTTGATTTCAGAAGACATAAGCTCGGTGGAGACTGGCAGGCGGCTCTAGGTGTCACACGCAGAGTTCATCATCTATCCTGGATGAGCATGGCGGGAGCAGCCAAGAGGGATTGGCCGGCTTCTATTTTTTATCAATCACCATGGTATAAGGAGTACGCTGCAGTCGAAGATCACTTTGCTCGGGTCAACACAGCGATGACGACGGGTAAGCCGCGTGTTCGTATCGGTGTGATCCATCCTCTGGAAACGTTCTGGATGTATATGGGACCCAATGAACAGACGAAGCTGATCCGCGAAGAGCTGGAGCAAAACTTTCAGAATGTGATCGACTGGCTGCTTTTCGAGCAGTTGGATTTCGATTTTATAAGCGAATCATTGCTTCAGAATCTCTATGAAGAGCGTTCGGACCGGAAGTTCCATGTCGGAGAGATGGCCTATGATGTCGTCTTGGTACCTGGCTGTCATACGCTGCGCAGCACCACGTTATCGGCATTGAGAAAGTTCAGGGAAGCCGGAGGCAATGTCGTATTTGCCGGGACTGTGCCAGCCTATGTTGATGCCTGTGAATCGGAGGAAGCGAAGAGGTTGGCGGACTCATGTACATGCATTGGTTATTGCAAGAGCGAGATCGTAGGCGCCTTGGATCCATACAGAGATATCGAAGTAAGACGAGCTGACGGCTCCTCGGCCGATTTTATTCTGTATCAGATGCGTGAGCTTGAGGATAAGCGCTTTGTCTTCCTGGCGAACGGAAGACCGATCCGGAATGAGGATCTGACTGTTTCGGAACGGCTCGTGGTTCGAATCCCGGGCGATTGGCATGTAACGCTATATGATACGTTCAAAGGGACGCAGCGGCCTATTCAGACAGCTCATAAACGAGGTTGGACGATATTCGAATGGAACATGTATGAAGAGGATAGCCTACTCTTGAAGCTGGAGAAGCAAGAAGTACATCCGCACTCGACCATCGAAGCGGAGATCGTGGATGCTGCCAGGCTTAAGGATTGGGAGAAAGTACGATCGATTGTGGATCCGGTGAGCTATTCGCTTTCGGAACCAAATGTGCTTGTCCTCGATATGGCGGAATATCGTCTGGATGGCGGAGATTGGCAAGAACGGGAAGAGCTTCTCCGCATTGATGATAAGATTCGTGCTCAGCTTGGCATGCCGCTGCGAACTGGCAGGGATGCGCAGCCTTTCGCTATGGCGAAGGAGAGCCCCGTGCATGAGCTTGAGCTTCGTTTCAAGGTGAAGTCATCCGTCGCGCTGCAGGAGGTCTATCTCGCATTGGAGCAACCGGAGATGGCGGAAATTGCAGTGAACGGCATCAAGGTGGAGCAGAAGGATTGCGGCTATTATGTTGATGAGAGCATTCGGAAGATCGCCCTTCCTCCGATGCCGGCCGGTGATTGGATGATCCTCGTCAAGATCCCCTTTGCTTCGCATATCAACGTGGAGAACATGTATCTCCTGGGCAATTTCGGGGTGAAAGTTTATGGCAGTCAGACTGCGATAGAAAAGCTTCCTGAAGCAATCGGTTTTGGTGATATTTGCAGCCAAGGATTGCCGTTCTACGGAGGGAATGTCTTGTATGAGATCGAGTTTGATGCGAAGGAGGACGGCTTATACGAGATCGGTGTGACGAAGTTTCGCGCTCCGCTGATCGGGGTTAGTGTTGACGGGAAGAGGACTGGTACCATTGCCTATGCACCGTATCGGGCACCACTCGGATATCTGAAGCAAGGGAAGCACAGGATCGTCCTGGAGGCATTTGGCAATCGTATCAATACGTTCGGACAGCTTCATCTTGCCGATGAACAATGGGAATGGTTCGGAGAACATTCATGGCGAACGAAAGATGAATGCTACACCTATCAGTATCAGTTCAAGAAATTCGGAATCTTGAGAGAGCCGGAGATTTATAGAAAGAGAACACAATAAAATCTCGGATAGCCGGAAGCGGATGAGGATGCTGCTTTCCGGCTTCCTTATTCATCATTTGCCTCGCATAATTCCAACGGAAGGAATGTTGTGACCGCTTCCAGATAATCTTTATATATATTCAGGCGCTGCGGTCGTATAATTGGTTTATCGTTGGTCTTATAGAAAGTATAACTCCTCATACATTCTCGTAAGACATAAGAAATACTAAGCTGCCACCGGCGTCCTAAAGGACCTGGCGCCAGCCAAGTATTTCTTACGACAAGCTATACGTCGGAAGGACTGTATCAGTGAAGAAAGGGGTTGATCATATGCTCAAGGTATTGGTTGCAGAAGACGAGCCATGGATAAGAGCGGCGATCGTCGAGATGGTAGAGAATATCGGTCACGATATTAAGGTCGTGGGGGACGCAACGAATGGCATTGAGGCCTGGCATATGATTCAGCACTTATGGCCGACTGTACTGATCACGGATATCGTGATGCCTGATATGGATGGACTGCAGTTGGCCCAGAAGATCTCGGAAAACAAGATACCTATGGCAGTGATCATCATCAGCGGATATGAAAATTTCCAGTACGCACAACAAGCCATCCGTTACGGCGTCGACAGTTATTTACTTAAGCCAGTGAGATACGAGGAAATGAAACATGCATTGTTCGAAGTGATGGGGAAATTAACGGAAATCGAGAAGATGAATCACTATCTCGTCAGAATCCAGACGTATTTTGATACGATCAACGATATGGACCCGGCCAAGGGGATGAAAAGCTTGTATGTCCTGGTAGACGACATCAGAACCATGAAACATGTGAACTATGGAGCATACCTGAGCCTGCTTCGAATTGTTGAGTCGAAAATCAGCTCCTTGTTGAACAGCATAAACGTGGAGCATACGGTAATGTCCGAATTCAACGGGGTTCTGGATCAGGAGATTCGCATGCATCTCGGACAATTGATAGAATCATGGTTTCTTCATCCTGAACGCAATAAGACGGAATTCAGACAGATCATCAAGTCCGCCTGTGAATATATTCACTCCCATTATCAGGACGATATCACCTTGACCCAGATGGCGGAGCTTTCAAACCTAAGCATCTCCCATTTCAGCTCACTATTTAAAAGATATACCGGTGAATCACTTATTTCTTATATCAACAAGGTTCGTGTGATGAAGGCGAAGGAGATGCTTCAGAACACGGATGACAAGATATACTTGATCGCCGAGAAGGTCGGATTTTCGAGCCAGCCATATTTTATACGGGTTTTCAAAAGTATCGTGGGGATGACCCCGAACGAATACCGAAAGAGTCTGGGGATATGATGATGAAGCACCTAATCTATCGGCTTTCATTAAGACAGAGGATTACCATTAGCTTTATCACGATCACCATGATCGCCGTTCTTTCCTTGAACTACCTTTCTCACCACTACTACAGCCGCGCTATTGAGCAGGATTTCTACAATATTGCCGAAACAACAACGGTAAGCCTCAACCATCAGCTTGAAATCTATTTTGGGCAGATCGCCAAATCAACCTATGCGATGAATGCAGGTGTATTGACGTATTCCAGTCTCATCCTGAAACAAGAGGACGGAAGCTTGATTCAGGATTGGCTTCGCGATGATTCCGTCATGAGTCCCGAGCAGGAGTTTATGATCAAGGAGATGCTGAAAAAGTATATCGCATTTAACCATTCGGAGATCGAGAACATCTATTTGATGTCAAAAGACCGGAGAACCCTGGCTGCGAACACCACCGCCACCGAGGCGGAGTTGGAGATGTTCCCGTGGTACAGATTGCCTCTGAGCACCGAATTGCAGGTGTACCCGGCGTTTCAGGAGTACAACATGCGATCTCCGCTTATAGCCATGGCGATTCCGATCTATGATGTGAAAGATACGACCATGTCTGGCCAGCTTGTCCTTCATATGAGATTAACGGAGATCAAGAACATGTTCGGGAACATGCGGATTGGCGATACCGGGTATATTTTTATGGTTTCATCTGACGGAAGCATCGTCTTTCATCCTGAAGCGGAATTGATCGCTTCGCCCATTCAAGAGAGCGAACTTTCCTGGCTTGCGTTAAGCGAGCCGAACTCCCTTCAGACGTGGAACGGGGAGCAATATCTTGTTTCATACAACAAATCGGAATTTACAGGCTGGTTGACGGTTGCCTTGGTGCCGCTCAGAGAGATGGCATCAGGCTTGCATACAGCCCGCTTCTCAGCGATTATCGTCATGTCTGTGCTGATCCTGCTCATCATCATCGTGATGCCGATCGCTGCCTCTCGAATCACACAGCCGATGATCCAGCTGAAACAGGCTATGGAGAAGCTTCAGACCGGAGATTTGTCCGTCCGGGCACCGCTCACTCCATGGCGGGATGAAATTCAGATGCTTAGCTTAAGTTTCAATCGTATGGCTGAAAGATTGAACCAACTCGTTGATACGGTGTATCACATGGAGTTGAAGGAAGTTCAGATGCAACTGCTTCAGAAAGAAGCAACGATTCAGGCATTGCAAAATCAGATCAACCCGCACCTGCTATACAACACATTGGATATCATCAAGAGCATCGCATATCTGGAAGGTGTCCCCAAGATTGAGAAGATGGCAGAAAACCTGGCATCTTTATATCGATTTACGGCCAATCTGGAACAGTCAGAAATATATCTGTACGAAGAGTTGGAAAATTTAAAGAAATACCTGGAGATTATCCATATCCGTTACAACAAGCATTTTGAAAGCAAGGTTTATGTTGACGAAAAATATGTGCATGCCCGCATCATTAAACTCACCTTGCAGCCTATTGTGGAGAATGCTGTGAAGTATGCTGTCGAGCCCCGAAACGGCAAAGCAGCCGTGATTGTTAGCGCCTATCCGCAAGATGACGATCTGATCATTGAAATTGCAGACAACGGATACGGGATTGATGCAGACACTCTGAGAGGCTTGAAACAGCGGATGAAGCTCATCACGGAGCAGCCTTCTCAGGCGATGAAAACGAGTGAGTCGCTAGGGCTTACGAATGTCCACAATCGTTTGGTATTGTTTTACGGCAGAGGTTATGGAATCGACATTCATTCTTTCTCTGACAAGGGAACCGTCGTCTCGGTCAAGATCCCTTTCAAAAGAATGGATAACATTTCGTGAGATTGTACAATTTTAGGGGCGTTCAACGGCTTTATAGTAATAGGTGTAAGAGAAATATCGTAAAGGGGAGTGTTATCGTTGAGCAAGTTGATGAAAGTATGGTTCGTTACTTTTCTGGCTTTGACCCTGGTAGTCGGGTGCTCATCCGGAAATACGAACGGGAATACGGGTAATTCTGCTGCGAACAACGGGACATCTGTATCGAATGAGAAGCCGTCGGAGTCTGCCAAAAATGAGGAGAAACTCGACATTTCCATTGCAGTGCGATATTGGGGAGGGTCACCAAGTTGGACGGATGATCACCCAACCATTAAGTATCTGAATGACAAGTTCAATATCAATATCAAGCTGCTGCAGATTAACGGACCGGACTATGATGAGAAATTGAAGGTGATGGCCGCTTCCGGTGACCTGCCGGACCTCTATAATATCGCCACGCCTTCCATGTACATCAATTGGCAGGCTGAAGGAGCCTTCGCAGATCTGTCGACCCGATTGCAGAATTATCCGAATCTGAGCAAGACTTTTTCGGAAGATGATGTCGCTGTGAGAGTACTGAATCCAAGCGATAAGCTTTATGGACTTCCTGAAATTTCCTGGATCGCGCGGGATACCATCCAGATCCGTAATGATTGGTTGGACAATCTTGGCCTGGAGCTTCCTTCTGCCGATGAGTTCACGATCGACAAGTTCTATGAGATCGCGAAGGCATTCGCAACTCAGGATGCGAATCAGAACGGGATCAAAGATGAGATCGGGTTCGCGATCGTTCCTGCAGTTATGACTTATCCGCTCAAGTATGCATTCGGCATCGCGAATGGATGGACAGAAAAAGACGGTCAACTGATCCCGCAACAAATCCAAGTAGATGAGTGGAAAGCTTATCTGACCTTCTTGAACAAGGCTTACCAAGAAGGTGTTCTCGATCAGGATTTCGCGCTTCGCAACTCCAATGATGTGGAAGAGATGTTCAAAGGAAATCGTCTGGGGCTGTTTTTATTTCGGAATACCTATAAACAATTGGTCGGGGAGATCAAGAAAACTTTCCCGGAAACTGAACCGGAGGTTATCCCTATGGCACCGCCTATCGGGCCTAATGGGGACAGGGGAAATGGGGGCTACAATATCGGTTTGACCAAGTCGGTCATAAACGCGAAAGCAAGTGATGCGAAGATCGACCGGATCCTGCAAATCCTGGATTGGTGGGTCACCGAAGAGGGCACATCGGTTATGAAGAACGGGATAGAAGGCGTCCATTATGAGAAAAACGCACAAGGCGAATACGTGATAACAGACAGATGGGAGCCGGATCTGCCGCGCAATCTGAACAGCAATCTCTTCCATCGCCCAGGTACTGACTTAAATATCTACCTCTGGTCGGATGAACAAGATGTCCTCGATCACCAGGAGTACGAAGCATTGGCCAAGAAATATGTCGTTCTGAATGAGGCAATGGGACTCGAATTCTATTCGGATACGTATCAGAAGAAGGCTGCGGATCTGGATGCCAAATTTGAAACAGCCCTCTTAAAAATCATCGTGGGCGATCAGCCGATCGAATATATCGAACAAGCCTCCGCCGAATGGCTGGCGGGCGGCGGTGATCAAATTATCAAGGAAATCAACGAAGCCGCTGCGAGATAACAAGCCCAGTAAGTGATGGTTAACGCAGGCCGCATCTTCGAGTTGCGGCCTGCACTACTTTCATTGCTCAGGACGCACCGAATACGAGGGGAGAGAAGACTAATGCCTGTAACAAAAACAGATGCCGGAGATATGGTGTCGATCTCCACTGCGAAATCAACGATGAAGTATCTGAAACGCGCACTTCCTTTTTATGTGATGATTATTCCAGGGCTTTTGTATTTTCTGATATTTCGTTATGGTCCGATGTTCGGTGTGTTAATCGCATTTAAAAATTATTCGCCATTCAAGGGTGTGTGGAAGAGCTCGTGGGTAGGATTAGACCACTTTGTTCGCTTATTCACAGAGAGAGATTTCTTGCTGTTGTTAAAGAATACACTGGTACTGAATGTCCTGGATATCCTTATTGCGTTTCCATTTCCGATTATGATTGCGATTATGTTGAATGAGGTTAGAAACAAATACTTCAGGGGTTCGATGCAAACGATTATGTATGCGCCGCACTTCTTGTCATGGGTTGTCATTGTGGGAATTACCGTGTTATTCCTGGGAGCTCAGGACGGCGGTCTGAATATGCTGCTAAGAGAGATGGGACTTGGCACGATTAATTTCATGACGGATCCCCATTTCTTCCGCCCAGTATGGGTGTTTCAGAATATCTGGCAAGGAGCAGGCTGGGGAGCCATCATCTATCTGGCATCGATCGCATCTATTGATCCCGCATTATATGAGGCTGCCAGGGTGGATGGTGCCAGCAAGCTGCGTCAGATGTGGCATATCACTCTCCCGGCGTTGAAAACGGTCATTGTCATTATGTTAATTTTACGGTTGGGAAATTTTATCGAGGTTGGCTTCGAGCATATCTTCCTGCTGCAGAACTCGTTGAATCTGAATGTGTCGGATGTTTTTGATACGTATGTGTACCGTCAGGGACTTATTCAGGGTGATTTCAGTTATTCGACAGCGGTTGGATTATTCAAGTCCCTGGTAGGCCTGATCATGGTCATGGGCGCTAATGCTATAGCCAAGCGGTTCGGAGAGGAAGGCGTATACTGATGAGAAGAAAATATGTATCCGGCGATACAGTCTATACATGCTTTGTTTATGCCTTTTTGATCTTTTTCACGCTGATTATTTTCATACCGCTCCTCTATGTCGTGACGACTTCGTTCGCTCCGGAAAGGGACTATTATACACGGGGATTCTTCTTCATACCCAGCTCCTGGACGATTGAGGCGTATCAATATCTGATGCATAATCCAGGTTTTACATCAGCGTTCAAAAATTCGGTGTTGATTACGGGGGTCGGAACACTAATCAATATGACCATTACTTCTTTGATGGCGTACGGGCTGTCAGAAGATTGGCTCAAAGGCCGTTCGCTGATCAATTTCCTGATCTTGTTCACGATGTTATTCAGTGGTGGACTGATCCCGACCTACCTGGTTGTCAATGCATTGGACTTGATCGATACGTACTGGGCGATCTGGCTGCCTGCGGCCGTTGCTCCCTTCAACGTGATCGTCATGCGAGGGTTCTTCAAATCGATCCCTTATGAACTTAAGGAGTCGGCTAGAATCGACGGTTGCGGCGAATGGAGACTGTTTCTGACCATTATTTTGCCTCTTTCCAAAGCCGGAATTGCCACATTTACTTTATTTTATATGGTAGCAAATTGGAATACGTACTTCTCGGCGGTTATTTATTTCAATGATCATTCGAAGTGGCCTTTGCAAGTATTTCTGAGACAGATGCTGATCCTCGATGAAGCCCAAATTGGTCAGCTTCCGGAACCGATATACAGATACACCCCTGCAGCAAGAATGGCGGCAATATTAATTACGGCGTTGCCATTGTTTGTGATTTACCCATTCTTGCAGAAGCACTTCAATAAAGGGATGCTGATCGGTTCGGTAAAGGGATGAACCTGATGAGACTGTTGAGCATCGCTCAATGCTAATAATCCAATATTGAGAGAGGAAACATTCGATGACATTCACAATTGACCATAAATCGACGTACCGACTGCCCAGGAATATATGTTCAGCTGTTCGGCATGCATGGGATATGGTAGCCAGAGATCATCGACATGTCTTCGGGACCGCACCATCCCTGGTGTCGGATGAAACAAGTCGGGTGCAGGTGGAGATTCGTTATGCAGAGCCCCGTGATCGCGTACCCGAGTATCCGGAGGCATTTTCTTTTCGATTTGCCGAGAATGAAGGCGAGCATAACCTGCACATTGTGGGCCGTGACGATCTTGGGCTTGTTTATGGCATGTTGGAATACAGCCGCAGATTCCTGGGCGTTGATCCGTTCTGGTTCTGGATGGATAAATATCCAGAACGAAGGACCGCAGTACAGATTCCCCTGGAGGATTATGATGCTCCGGAATCTTACGTTCGATTCCGCGGCTGGTTCGTCAATGATGAGGTGTGCTTGATTGGGTGGAAGGATGAATACCCACCGACGAAAGAAGTTTGGTATCCCGTCTTTGAAGCGTTGTTGCGATGCGG